>Ga0209526_10001801_pt1 | contig 14348 bp, 11 predicted proteins | sample JacPinW_OM2H0_M1_FD_188566 | JGI IMG/M metagenome (GOLD analysis project Ga0209526, IMG submission 188566) | Forest soil microbial communities from Algoma, Ontario, Canada - Jack Pine, Ontario site 1_JW_OM2H0_M1 (SPAdes) (version 2) | ecosystem: Environmental > Terrestrial > Soil > Boreal... | reverse complement strand
GCAAGCCAAAGAAGCACAACACCAGCGATTCTTTGAGCTCAGCGACCGCCTCTTGGAAACGACCGATCCCGTCGAGCGCAAACGCCTTCAGGAAGAACTCGCTCGCATGACCTTCGCCGAGTAGAGCTTCCCCAAGCGCGTTTATTTTCTAGGGACCGCAGCACCGCTATGGCCGTCTTCGTCCCTGAGGCCTGAGGCGCCGACTTATCGCGCTTCGAACGGATAGCGGTCTTGAGACTGCACCGCTGTCGCCACGTGCCGGCGCAGAGCGATCGTGTCCACCGGCGCGCGCTTGCCAAAGCGCTTCAGCACCGCCATCTGGGTAGTCAGCAAGTCACCTTCGTTAACGGCCGCGATGGCCCGCTTGGCTTCGTGCTCTACGCGCTCCGCGGCGTCGGCGACAAACACCCGCGTAGCATCGATCATGGTTTGCGCCGCGGATTCGCCCTTGGCAGCCGCCGCCTTCTGCGTCCGCAGCACGCAGGATTCCATCGCGTAAATTTCCATCACCACATTGGACAGCGCCCCGATCAGTTCCTGCTCGTCAGCCATCTTTTCGCGGAATTTCTGCATTGCGCCGCCGGCGGCCTGCAGAAACATCTTCTTGGCGTTAGCCACGACGCGGCCTTCCTCGGCCAGCACGCCCTCCGGCGCCTCTTCCAGCGACGGCCCTGCCAGAACTTCATCGGCCAGCTTCATCGCCGCGGGAATCAGCGCCAGTTGCCCGCCCATCGCGCGCTTCATGAGCATCTGAATGATGAGCATCCGGTTGATTTCGTTGGTGCCTTCGAAGATACGGTTGATTCGCGAATCGCGGTACGCCCGGCACACTGAATAGTCCTCGTGAAAGCCGTAACCGCCAAAGATCTGCACCCCTTCGTCCACAACGTAGTCCAGCATTTCGCTGCCATACACTTTGGCGATGGAGCTCTCGATGGCGTACTCCTCCAGCACTTTCATCGTGCTCTGTGTTTTATCTCCGCCGGAAGCGGAAGCCGCCGCCATGGCCGCTTCGATGTTTCCCGCGCTCCGAAAGACCATCGACTCCACCGCAAAAATCTGAATGGCCATCTCCGCGAGTTTTTCCTTCATCATTCCAAACTCGCCGATCTGCTTCCCGAACGCTTTCCTTTCCTTCGTGTACTTCGACGCTGTCATCAGCACGTGCTTCGACCCGCCCACCGCCGATGCCCCGAGCGTGAATCGTCCCGCATTCAAAATGTTGAAAGCCACGATGTGCCCGCGGCCGATTTCGTGCAGCACATTCTCCTTCGGCACCTTGCAGTTCTCCAGGAAGATCGGCGTCGTCGAGCTCCCGTGTATTCCCATTTTGTGTTCTTCGTTACCCGGCTTGAAGCCGGGAAACGTGCGTTCCACGATGAATGCCGTGAATTTCTCCCCATCGATCTTGGCGAATACGACGTACACATCCGCGAAGCCGCCGTTCGTGATCCACATCTTCTGGCCGTTCAGGATGTAGTGGCTGCCTTCTTTGTTTAATTCCGCACGCGTCAGCGAATTCTGCGCGTCCGAACCCGCCTGCGGCTCCGACAAACAGTACGCCCCGATCAGTTCCGCCGTGGCCAGCTTCGGCAGATACTTTTTCTTCTGCTCTTCGGTCCCGAAATAAACGATCGGCAAGGTCCCGATGCCCGCGTGCGCCCCGTGGGTCACCGCAAACCCGCCGTAAATCGAAAGCTTCTCCGTCAGCACCGTCGTGGCGATCTTGTCCAGCCCCGTCCCGCCATACTGCTCCGGAACGCCACCCCCCATCAGCCCTACTTCGCCGCCCTTTCGCACCAGATCCGCCATCAGCCCGGGCTTCTTGTTCTCCAGTTCCTTGACAAACGGCATCACTTCCTTGATGACGAACTCCTCGGCAGTCTGACCGATCAGTTTCTGGTCGTCTGTCAAATCGGCAGGAGTAAACACGTCCTGCGCTAGCGGCGACTCCAAGAGAAAACTGCCGCCCTTCGCGGCGGGCTTCGTTATGGTTGCGGTGGCCATCGATTTCTCCTTCTTGTGAGTGGTTCGGGATGAGGGTTTGCGGTTGCGTCGTTAAACAAGTCTACGCCCGCGTCCGAGCAGTGGCAATTCCCGTGACGCACGCGATGCCGATAGAGCATCGGCCAGTAGGACAGGCCAGTTTCGCATTGGAATCTCACGGGTAGTGCTGCCTTGCTGGCGGCGGCCGTTCCCTATCTCTTGTCCAGCTAGCTCTGCGTCCTCGCGCTATCTGTATTCTTCTCTGAGTCCTCTGAACCCCGGCCTCCGCGACCTCGGTGTTCATTCCTCCCTCAAAATCTTTACGCATGCCCCCCTAAAAGACTATAGAACAAAAGTCCCAGCACAATCGCCGTCACCACCGCGTAAATCCAATCGCGTTGGTACAGAAAGGCAAAAAAAGAAAACGCCACCCGCGCAACCGGCGTAGCGATCAAAATCAACAACCCAAGCTGAATCAATCCCCGCCCGCGCAACGCCAGCGCTTCATGCACGATTCCAGAAACGCTGCGCAGCTCCGCCGGTTCGCCCTGAAAGACATGGTAGTTCGTCACCGGAGCGCGATGGCGGGTGAGATAGAGCGACCCGCCCACAAAAACGACGCCCGCCGCCAGTATCACCCCGGTCCGCAGCAGCGTCCCCATGATCTCGTCGATCCGTCGATCCGCCTGTTGTAGTGTCGCCTCGTTCATGGCGCCTGTTTTTCTTGCTCCTGTCACTCCTTTGCTTCCGTTCCCTAAAGTCTGCCGGTCAATCCGCTGTAAATCATTTCAATCGCCAGAGCCCCGATCACCGCGCTGAAGACCAATTGCAGCACCCGCACCTTCGCTACAGCCAGCAGCCGCGCCCCCGCCAGCGACCCCAGCAGAACACCGAGCATCACGGGCATTGCCAGCCCCGGATCGATGTACCCTCGGCTAAGATAAATACCCGCGCTCGCCGCTGCGGTCACGCCAATCATGAAATTGGAGGTGGTAGTTGACACCTTAAACGGAAGCTTCATGGCCTTGTCCATCGCCAATACCTTGATGGCACCCGATCCGATCCCCAGCAACCCCGAAATCACCCCGGCCAGGAACATCAGTGCGAAACCCAGCGGCACCCCGCGCACGTGATAACTCTCCAGGCCGCTAGCGGTCGGATAAGTGCTATCCATCCTCAGCCAAGTCGCGATGCGGTCCGGCCCCAAGTCTTCGACCGGGTGTGGATTCTGGCGAACCGTGGTGTACGCCGAATAGATCAGCGCCACGCCAAAAATAATGGCGATCACAGAAACGTGGAGATGTGCAGCTACCACCGCGCCAGCTAGCGCTCCCACCGTGGTCGCGATCTCCAAAAACATTCCCACCCGAATATTGGAGTAGCCCTCCTTGACATATGCTGCGGCTGCCCCGCTTGAGGTCGCGATAACCGAAACCAGAGCCGCTCCAATCGCGTAGCGAATGTCCACGCCGAAAACCAACGTCAGCATCGGTACGATTACGACCCCGCCGCCCAGCCCGGTCAGCGAGCCTAGAAAGCCTGCCAGCACCGCCCCCATTGCAACCAAACCAGTGAACTCGACCGTATTCAATGGATCTCCCAAATCTAGATGCCCATTCTAGGCACCACCCCGTCGTAGCGCCAGCGCATCGCTGGCATGGTGGTCCAAAGCCTACCAAAGCTTCGCGTTCGGGAACGACTTTCCAGGGTGCGTGGTGGAGACCGGACAGTTCGAGGGAGATGCCCTGGTATTTCGCGGCGAGTTTTCGACTGACGGGGCGAAGTTCGGGTCGCGAAACGCAACGCGCGTCGTTGCGCCTAGGAAAATCATCCCTGAAGAATACATCCCCATGAACGGCGAGCACGAAAACTCCGCTGGTAAAAGTCGAAGCGAAGAAAAGATAGCGGAACGAAACGCCAGCGAGCGGCGAGAAGTCACGGTTTTGCTGCGCTCGGGGAATCCTTGAAGGACACCAGAAGGAAGTTGGATTTCGTTCCGAGAAAATCCACCACTTTGCGGGGCGTGGCTGCGGGCAGCCACCAGATGTCGCCGCCGTGCAGGAACGAGATGTGCTGTCCGCCGAGGTCGATGTCCAGATTCGCATTGTTGAGCGCGACCAGAAGGCTGTTGAGTTTGGGTGTCTCCTCCACGTAATCCCTTCCTCCTGCCACCTTGACTAGGTCGATTCGTACTCCATCCGTTTCAAAGTACGGGACAACCTCATCGGCGGCCTCCGACGCCTTCTTGCCCGCGGCGGCCTGCTGCGGACACGCGCCGAGCGGTCCTTCCATGACTTGTTTGCACAAATTTCGAGCGGTGCCTTGCGGGCGGACCAGCTCAATGGTGATGTTGTGGAAGGGAAGTCCGGAATCGGTGCGCACCACATGAGCGAATCCGCCGGGTGAGTAGATGACCTGGCCGTCTTGCAACGTCACACGCGCCTCGGGCTTGCCGCTTACGGCATTCACGAGCTCAGCGGTTCCAAAGGTCACACCCAAATAGGGCAGATCGTGCCGGTGCAGAAGAGTGGCATCGAGCGGCGGCACCGCAACATTATAGACGCGGAGGAAGTCATTTTGCAGGACGAGACGGTGGTGCGGCTCGTCCTTGATCGGGACGGGCGACGCGGCAGCGGCGGAATTCAGCGCGGTGGAATCTTGGTTGCCGGTACAGGACCCGGGTGTTTGCCCGCGAACTGTGGAACACAACAGCAGCGCGCACGACAAACGTAGAGCCGCCCGCGGGGGCAAGGATGTTCGGTGTCGAACCATCATAGGCGTTCGAAGATGCCGGCCGCGCCCATGCCGCCGCCGATGCACATGGTAACCATGCCGTAGCGCGCGTTTTTGCGCTGCAAATCGCGGATCAACGTGGCGGTGAGTTTTGCGCCGGTGCAGCCCAGGGGGTGGCCGAGCGCGATGGCGCCGCCGTTGGGATTGACGCGAGTGGCGTCGAGGCCGGCCTGCTGTAGGACGGCGAGGGATTGCGCTGCAAAAGCTTCGTTCAACTCGATGACGGCAATGTCATGGAGCGAAAGATTGGCGAGTTTGAGCGCCTTCGGAATCGCGAAGACCGGGCCGATGCCGAACTCTTCGGGCGGGCAACCCGCTGTTGCGTACGCGACGAAGCGCGCCAGCGGCTTCAGGCCCAGCGACTTGGCCCGCACGTCGCTCATAAGGACGGTGGCGGCAGCGCCGTCGCTCATGGGCGAGCTGTTTCCCGCGGTGACCGTGCCCTTCATATGAAATGCGGGTTTGAGCTTGGCGAGGATTTCGAGAGAGGTGTCGGCGCGTGGGAGTTCGTCGCTGTCGAAGACAAAGGTTTGCGTCGCGGGCTTGGGACTCCCTGATTTCGATTTCGGCGAAGCGTCGTTTCCGTTGGGAACCGCGGTGATGTTCACCTCGACCGGAATAGTTTCCTCTTTGAAGTTTCCGGCCGCGATCGCGGCGAGGGCCTTTTTGTGCGAGTCCGCAGAGAACTGGTCGGCCTGCTCGCGGGTAATTCCGAATTTGCGGGCGATGTTTTCGGTGCCGAGCCCCATGTTGATGTAGGCGTCTGGATAGTGGTCCACGAGCCAAGGATTCGGAGAAATCTTGTTGCCCCCCATGGGCACCAGGGACATGGATTCGGTGCCGCCCGCGATGATCGCTTCCGCGGAACCGGCACGAATGCGCTCGGCGGCGAGCGCGATGGCCTGCAGGCCGGAAGAGCAGAAGCGATTGATGGTCATCGCGGAAGTTTCGACCGGGAGACCCGCGCGAAGGGAAGCGATACGCGCGACATTCATGCCTTGCTCGCCTTCGGGCATGGCGCAGCCGAGGATGACGTCGTCGATCTCTTTAGCGTCCAGGCCGGGAACGCGAGCGAGCGCTTCTTTGATCGCGAGCGCGGCGAGATCGTCGGGCCGCGTGGAGCGCAGCGAGCCTTTGTAGGCTCGGCCCACCGGAGTGCGGACCGCGGAGACGAGAACGGCTTCAGGCATGGTGTACCTCCGAAGGAAAAGCCCGCCTGGGTTCGACTGCGCTCATCACAAGTCTGAACAGGGCGGCTACAAGACCGCGGCTACAGCCGATCCTTTCCCATTGTTGGGCGCGCGGCGCGGAATTGCAAATGATGCCCACGATCGGCTGATTCCGCCGAGAAGACCCACCGTCTAGCTCGATTCGGGGTACCTGGCATCGGCGAAAGCGACGCTCAAGCCCTTGCCCACAGGGACTACTACGTGCTGAAGGTGCTTCAGGCTCTTGACCAAGGCGAGATAGTCTGCGAATTCAGCTGGATGCGAGAAGACGTTGTCCGCCAAGATCAAGGCAGCCGACGCGAGTTTCGGCAGAAGCAGAGTCAATTGAGCGGGCGCACTTTTCCGGTCGGCATCGAAGAACACAAAATCAAACGGCCCGGGAAGCGTCTTAACCACTTCGGTGGCGTCCCCGAACTGCAAATCCACATACTCCGAGAGGCCGGCGGCCGAGAGATTTTCTCGCGCCATCCTGTGCTTCTCTTGGCTGCGGTCGATGCTCGTCACGCGTCCTCCTGCCGGGCCGATCGAGGCGGCGAGCCAAATGGTGCTGTAGCCGTTGGAGGTGCCGATCTCCAAGGCGCACCTGGCGCCGGAGCTGCGCGCCAGGATACTCAAGAGTTCGGCAGTGTCTGGCTCGAGGTTCAACAGCTTGCGCGAGTGTTCCGATTCTGCGGCGTCGTGAATTCCGCCGTGTTCTTCGAGGTGCCTGAGAAATTGGCGAAGTTCAGGTTTCATCGGCGCCCCACTCGTCTGGAAGTTCAAACACGCCAGGCTGCCGCAATCCTATCCGGTCAGCCAGGCTCAGGGTAAACGAACTGCCGCGTTCCATGTTACAGATGTGTAACGCACCGGCGAGATGAATTGCGCTAGGTTGCGTTTTGTTAGCGTCACTCCCTTGCTCGCGAAGCGAGCCCGTGCTGCGAATGATCTCCTTGTTAGGTGCCGTTCTCTTCGTTTCATCTCCGCTGTTCGGGCAACAAACTGCAGCACGGCCGGCGTCGAAGCCATTCTTGGCAGACTAGCGTAAACGTACTGGAAAAACGCTTTGCGGCAATCGATGCCCGATGCGTGTACTACCTGCGGGCCGACAGCAAACCTCGATGGCGCCGCTAAAAGCGAAAGTGGCGGGCCAGGAGTGCCGGGCGCAGCCGAGAAGGATGCAACAGAGGACCGAAGATCGAGCACGCCGGATTTCCGCCGCAAGCAATGGGTGGAGGCGCTGGCGTCGTCAGTGGAGACACCGGCTTGCGGATGAATGCGCGGCTGGCGACGCGGGCACGGGGATGAATCGGTAGAAGGACGATGCCAGCGACCGCCTACAGGTGCGCGCGCTTGCGAGGGATAAAGATGGTGCCGGGAGGCTCGACCTTGAACTTTTTGGAGTAGTTGCCTTGGTTGATGGCGATTCCTACGCGACCGCGGGAGTCGATGTAGAGGAGCAAATCGCCAACGGGGACGTCCATGAATGTCTTGACGTAGGGGAGGGTGACCGGCTTTTTGTTGATTTGCACGGTGATCTTGTCGCCGAGGTTGTAGCCGAGCTTCTTGAACTCATCGACGGGAATATCGGTGATAAGCGAGCCGAAGGGATCGTCGAGGCCGAGGATGTGGCCTTCGATGCCCTTATCGGTGGTGGTGGAGGTTTTGGTGGTAAGGCGCACGAGTTGCGGGACCACGGGGCCGACGAGAGTGAAGTCCCAGCCGGCCGCGAGATGGGCGGCGGCGGGGGAAAAAATGTCGCGGCCGTGGAACGTGGAAGAGAGCGGAGCTTGAATCATCCAGTTCTGATTCGTGATTTCGCGTGCGGAGTCGAGGCCGTCACGGTCGAGGACAGGGGTGATTAGGCCATTGTCCGGCAGAACGAAGTATTGGCCCTTTTTCGATTTCACGATCACGGCTTTGCGCGAAGTGCCGACGCCGGGATCGACAACCACGAGAAAGACGGTGGCGGCAGGGTAGTAGGGCGTGACACCGTAAAGGAAGCGCGAGGCCTCTTCGATCGCAAACGGTGTGACCTGATGGGTGATGTCGGTCAGGCGCGCCGCCGGAGCGATGCCGAACATGACCGCTCGGCAAATGGCGACGGCATCGTTGGCAGTGCCGAAGTCGGTCATGAAGACGATGGTGGGGCGGGTAGCAGTGGCGGACTGCGCCGTTGCCGACGACTCTTTTGCGGGCGGCTGCTGAGAGCAAGCGCCTGCCAATAGCACGAGCGCGAGTATGGGAATGGCGAGTCGGCAAGTTCGCGAGATCATCGTTGCTCCTGAGAAATTTGAGTACTTGTGGGACCGACCGAACGGGCCACCAGCGAATCCATGCTGGCGCCACTTGTTAACGGGCAGTCGCACGAAAATATCGACGGCGCCATATGGCGGGTTGCGGGAACAAAAGCGAAAAACTACGAGCGAACGTGCGCCTCACCCTGAGGGGACAAAGTATACATGAGGGTGGAAGGCTATGTCTGCATCCCGCGCTCGTGGTAAGTTGAAGGGCGCAAAAAACAGGGTGGTTTCACATTGGAGATTTCGGTAAGCTAAAAAAGGCCTTGTCAGGAAGTATCAGTTAACCCGCCCCGTTTGCGGGCCAGCCCAATTTGTCCAGGAAAGCCAGATAAAGGAGAACAATCGTGCGTCGAAGTGTCCTTTGCGGCGTGGTTTTGTGCTTGCTCGCGGTTCGTGCGCGAGCGGATCAGGTGACATTGAAGAACGGCGACCGACTGACGGGAACCATTGTGAAGTCCGACGCCAAAACGATGCTGCTCAAAACGGAATTGGCAGGCGACGTGAACGTACAGTGGGACGCGGTGACATCGATCGTTTCTTCGCAGCCGCTGCATTTGGCCTTGCAAGACGGGCAGACCCTCGTGGGTACGGTGACAACCTCTGATGGAAAGCTGGATGTGGCCACCAAGAAAACCGGCGAAGTGCGGACGCCGAAAGACGCGGTTGTCGCAGTCCGTAACGATGACGAGCAAAAATCGCACGATGCGGAGATCGACCGGCTGCGCAACCCGCATTTGACCGATTTCTGGAGCGGGATCCTGGATACCGGGCTGAGCGTAACCCGAGGGAACTCCGCGACGCTGGCCTACAATTTGTCGGCGAAGGCCGCACGCGTGACAACCAGTGACAAGATCTCGGTGTACTCGACAGCGGTGTATGCGTCGGACGACACGACGCGAGCAAGCAGGACGACGGCGCACGCCATTCGCGGAGGAATACGCGGCGATTTCAACATCAGTGACCGTTGGTTTGTCTTCGGCTTCAGTGATTTCGAATACGATCAGTTCCAGGATCTCGATCTGCGTAACGTTCTGGGCGGCGGGCTCGGCTATCACGCGATTAAGAAGAAGAACACGACCTTCGACCTATTGGGCGGCGGAGACTACGAACAGGAATTCTTTTCGACCTCCGCGGCCTTTCCGACGGGCCTCACCCGGAAGACGGGAGAAATCGTGATGGGAGAAGAGCTGGACAGCAAACTGAACGACCGAACAATAGTCAGCGAGAAGTTTTCAATTTTCCCCAATGTGAGTGAGACGGGGAACTATCGCTTTCAACTCGACGCGACCGCGGCGACCAAGCTTAAAGCATGGCTGAGCTGGCAGGTGACCTACAGCGACCGTTACCTGAGCAATCCGCTGCCGGGACTCAAGAAGAATGATGTGCTGCTTTCAACAGGCTTACGGTTGACCTTCGGAAAGGGAGCGTTCTAGAGGTAACCGCAAGAGGCCCTCGACGTTGCTCTGTTTCCGAGGGCTGGTTTTCGGACTCCTGGGGATCCACGCGGGCGGTCGGATCGGATCGAACCGAGGTGGCGCTTCTCGGAGCGGTGATTCTTACTGGGATCGTGAGGCGGCGGAAAGAGTCTAGATTCCATCGTATGCAAAAAAAAGCGGCCGCGCCGGCGCGGTTTCCTTTGACGCTAATAGGCAACGCTGGAGGCTGGGTGAGTTACAAGGAACCACTCCACCGTGGGCGCGCGCAGGTATTTCAATTGCGTGCGGGAGGCCTCAGCGGCGGAGGTGTCGCCGAGCTTTTCTTGAGCGAGCCCGAGTTGTTTCAGTGCCAGCGGGGAATGGGGATCGCTGGCGAGCTGATCTACGGCGTCGGGGAAGGCGCCTTTCGCAAACGAAAGGTAGCCCTGGGCGGATTCGTAGTTGCTCTCTGAGAGTTCGAGCTTGGTGACCGCTTCCTTCGCGACTTCGGGAAAACCGCCGAGGGCCGCCGCGCGCGCCTGTTCCTTGCGGACAGAGGCCAGGGAGACGATGCGGTCCGGTTCGCTCATAGCAGTCACGGGTTTTTGCAAGAGGACTTCGAGAACACGGAGTTGGTTGAGCTCGCTGCTCGGATCTCCGGAAAGCAGCGCCCGGCCAAAGCTGATTTCGTACTGCGCGTAGGAGTCTTTCTGGCGGCGGGCTTCGCCGAGCAGCACGTCCAGTTCCTTGCGGCCTGCTTCCGGCTGACCTTCCCAGAAATAGACCAGCGCCTTCTGGTATTGGGCATGCAAGCGATCGCGCGAATTCGTGGCCATGGGCAGGACTTTGTCATATTCGGCGCGCGCCTGGGCGTAATTACCCATTAGAGTATAGGTGTCGCCAAGACCGAGCTGCGCGCTGACGAAATTCGTAATGATCTTCAAAGCCGCGCTGTAGTGTTCGAGGGAGCCCTGATCGTCGCCGGCGTAGCGAAGAACTTCTCCGAGAGAATCTTCGGGATTGGGCTGATTCGGCTGTAGAGCGGCATAGCGTTTCAGGTACGCGATGGCTTTGGCAGGGTCGGGATTTCCGGTTTCGATGTAGGCGTAGCCGAGCATGTTCAAAGCGGGCGGAAAATTCGGATCGATCTGGAGTATTTTCTCAAACATTTTTCGAGCGCGGTCGTAGTCCTGCTGGAAATAGAGCCACTCGGAAGTGAGGTACAGAATATGCTTGTCATTCGGCAGGCGCGCGAGGAGGTCGTTCATGGCGCCGATGGCCGGAAGCACTTGGCCTTGTTGCACGTCGATCATCCAGTTCGCGAGAAGCTGTTCTTCCGGGGTGGCACGAGCGGCAAGAGCCTTGGCGTGCTCGAAGGCTTCGGCGGAAGGCTGGCCGCGATGCGCGGCGTACGACCATACGGCAAACGCCAGCGCGAAGCGGGAGTCCTTCACGGCGGCCTTGTGGGCGGTCGCCACGGACATGTCGAGAAGCCCATTTTCGTATTGGTCGAGGGCCGTCTCGAGAAGTTTGCGGGCGTCATCGGAACGGGTGGCAACCGGCACGGTGCCGAACAACTGCTGCCGGTGGACGATCGGAGCGATCGGGGGAGCAGGCTTGCGCGCGGCGGTTTCTTCGACGTGAGCGTCGGGCTGCTGGGCCCACGCTTGCACCACGAAGAGCGAGGGGAAAATGAGCAGCAAAAAGCGCACGGAGAAGCGATTCATGAGAATAGACTCCCTGTATAGAAATAGAAGCTGGATGACCCGTACCACGCCAACGTAGCGCGCACGGGCCAGAAGCGGATACTGGCCCAAGGGTCAGGTGTGCTTGTTGGTGAAGCGCACGGTTAGACACAAGATGTGAAACACACACTTGTGCCCGACCTGACGCATACCGATACTTCGGGGTGACTCTCTTGAAAGGTAATGGCAACGATGAACCGAAAAACAAAAGGCCAGTGGCTGGGCTTTGGGGCTGCTTTGTTCCTGGCGGGTACTCTGGCGTTGCCAACGCTTCCGGCCATGAAGAGCCTGGCCGTGGTGACGGCTGCGGGAAGCAAGCTGCAAGACGTACCACTCGCGGAGCTCATGAAGATGTGCAAGGGTACGCAAAAAGCCTGGTCGGACGGACGGAGTTTCACGCTGGTGATGAAAGATCCGGAGGCGCCGGACATGCACGTCGCGGTGCAGAAGCTGTTTGGCATGGCGCCGGGTGATCTGAAGGCATCCATCGCGAAGCTGAATGAGGCTCGGCAAGTGTTGAAGGTCGTGGACAGCGACGAACAGTTGCTGAGGACCGTGGAAGCGACGCCGGGCGCGGCCGGAATCGTGGACGTGTACTCGATCAACAGCGCGGTCAAAGTACTGCGCATCGACGGCAAGCTGCCGTTTGACGTGGGCTACGTGCTCAAGGGGAACTGAAAGCAAGGCCCGCGACTGAGGAGCGATCCTGCAACGTCCATTTCTGCCGTCTTGATCTCTTTGCATTTTGTCATCAGGGTACAGCCCCGTCGGTCCCGTCCTGCACATCTTAGGGAGCGAGCCATCCGCGTTCCCAAGCGCCATTCCAGCCCGGATTTTCATTCCAGACTGCTCGGCGGGCTGCTTTTTGGACGGCCAGCACGCCTCTGGCCGTCCCTACGCCGCGCTCCCCGATTCCGTGCATGCCAGCTCGACCAGTTCGCTTGCGAATTGCGACAACCTCACCGGCGGCGGTGACGCAACGCTGAACCACACCTCCGCCCATCAGAGCACTGCCAATTCCGCCCTGGGGCAAGGGGTGTAGGATTCCTTTCCGGCTTTCGACCCGAACTCCTTCTCCGGTCCGTGGACTCCGCAAATCGATATCGGGCTTGCTCGGTCCGATCCTACGGAATGTCACGCCTCAACCTTGGGAGACTCGAGTCTTCCACCTGCCGAATCACGCCAACCGTTACGCGTCATTCAGCGCACGGAACGACCCCTGTGTCGTCCAGATCGTGTCCAAATACACTGGCGGGAAGCTGAGAATGTCGACGCTGAACCCCTCCCTTGCCTGGAACTCTGCGCCGACCTTAGCGAATAAAAAGCGAATATTTTGTTTGGCAAAATGGGTTCGGGCCGTCCGCTAAGGCACCGGCCGGGATCTCCTACAGGCGTTTTCCCAAGCTCTAAAACCCCTGTACGCAGGGTCAGGTTTTCCACAGGCGGGTCAGGCGAATGCGAGGCAAAGGGTTGGACAAAACACTCTCGTGGTAAGTTATTAAAAACAAAAACGATAATGTGTTCCAAGCCGAAACTGCCGAGTACTAGAGCGCAAGTTTAGAGGCAAAAATGTGCCTTGTGTACCATCGATTTCGGAGACGACTTCGTGTGAAATGGTACAGGTGCGGCGGACCTAGACCGAACGACCGAAGCCGCGCATCCAAGACAACGAAGCTGACTAGGCAGTGTTTGAAGCTGTAGGGGAAGGGACCAAGGATTAGGATGAAAAACAAGGACAACAGTCGGAAATGGATGTGGTGGTTCCTGGCGGTTGTGGTTGCACTGCAACTGTACTTTGTATGGGAACTGCTGGCGGCATTTGCACTGTTCGCAATGGGGTTTGCGGCGATTACTTGCGTGATCGCGAGCTTGTATATGTTGCAGAAGGGGTGGGAAGTGGCGGTCGCGCGGGTTGCAGATAGCGCTCATCCCGTTGTAAGCATGGCACGACGTAGCGTGTCGGCTGTGGAAGATCTGGCTCGCAGGCCGCTGCGTCGCCCAGGTTCGGAACCAGCGCAGTAGCGCTCTTAAACACGGGTTTCTGGTTTTTTTTGCCAGAGCACACACAGAACCAGGGCGCCCTGCCTCCTTGAGGAGTGACTTGGTTCCGTGCCAACGGAACGAAGACAATGGCCAGCCGGACTTGAGACCGGTTGGCCATTCTTCCGTCTTTTTGAGATCACTTCATCCAGCCCAACAGCTACTTACGACACTTCGGGTGCAAGCCTCCAAGTTTCTCAAGCCAATTCAGAACTAGATTGCTGGTCGGATTCGCGCTTCATCGGCCGACGGTCTTCGATTTGCCGAGCCGGACGCAGCCCCTAGGACCGGAGCGCTGGCTGACGGCTGTGCTACTCTTTGCGGCCGTGAGGAGGCGAACATGATGGGGCGATATTCACGGACGGCGCTGGCGGGCGTTTTGGCGATACATCCGATGATTTCGACGTGCCGGGCACAAACCAAGGACAAAGAAGCCGCGCCAAAGAAGGTCGCGGTTCGCGCGGGCCGGCTGATCGATGGCAAAGGCGACACGCCGATTGCGAACGCGCTGATCCTGATCGAAGGCGACAAGATCATTTCGGTGACACCGGGCGGAGCCGCTCCCGCAGGGGTGCCCATCATCGATCTCTCCAAAGTGACGGTGCTGCCAGGATTTGTCGATACCCATACGCACCTGCTGCTCAACGGCGATATCACCGCGGAAGACTACGACGTGCAGTTACTGAAGGAGTCGATTCCTTACCGCGCCATCCTCGGTGCCCGGAACGCGCTGATTGCTCTGGATCACGGTTTCACAACCATGCGCGACCTTGAAACCGAGGGCGCGATGTACGCGGACGTGGACGTAAAGTCCGCAATCGCCAACGGTGAAATCCCCGGGCCGCGCATGCAGGTGGC
>Ga0209526_10001800_pt1 | contig 14350 bp, 17 predicted proteins | sample JacPinW_OM2H0_M1_FD_188566 | JGI IMG/M metagenome (GOLD analysis project Ga0209526, IMG submission 188566) | Forest soil microbial communities from Algoma, Ontario, Canada - Jack Pine, Ontario site 1_JW_OM2H0_M1 (SPAdes) (version 2) | ecosystem: Environmental > Terrestrial > Soil > Boreal... | reverse complement strand
GCCGGCGAGGTGGCCGCGCGGTTCCACCGGACGATGGCGATGGCGATCGGCGCCGGCTGCCGGATCGCGCGCGAGCGATCGGGCGTGGAGACGGTCGCGCTCTCCGGCGGGTGTTTCCAGAACCGGCTGCTCAGCGAGTCCGCCAAGCGCCTCCTCGAGCAGGACGATTTCGAGGTCCTCGTTCATGGCCGTGTGCCGCCCAACGACGGCGGCGTGGCGCTGGGACAAGCGGCGGTGGCGGCATGGCGTTCACGGCAGGTGAAGGGGGGCAATGATGTGCCTCGGCATTCCCGGTGAGGTCCTGGAGATCCGCGACGAGCAGGGCCTGAAAGTGGGCAAGGTCCAGTTCGGCGGCATCACGCGCGACGTCTGCCTCGCCTGCATCCCCGACATCGCCCTGGGCGAGTTCGTCCTGGTCCACGTCGGATTCGCCATTTCCAAGGTGGACAAGGAAGAGGCTGCCCGGGCCTACGCCACCTTGCAGGAGCTCGGCCTCCTCGCGGAGCTTACCTCCGATGCGCCCCGGCCGGAGCAACCGCCATGAAGTACCTCGACGAGTATCGGGACAGCACGCTCGCCAAAGGCCTCGCCAGCCGCATCGCCGCCTTGGTGACGAAGCCATGGGTGCTGATGGAAGTGTGCGGGGGGCAGACGCACTCCATCGTCCGCTACGGCATCGACCGCATGATCCCCGAGTCGGTGGAGTTGGTGCACGGCCCGGGCTGCCCGGTGTGCGTGACCTCGCTGGAGATGATCGACCGCGCCCATTCCATCGCCGCGCGGAAGGACGTCATCTTCACCTCCTTCGGCGACATGCTGCGGGTCCCGGGCTCACGCGGCGACCTGCTCACGCTCCGCAGCCGCGGCGCGGACGTGCGCGTGGTCTACGCGCCGCTCGACGCAGTCCGGATCGCGCGCGAGAACCCCGGCAAGCGCGTGGTCTTCTTCGCCATCGGCTTCGAGACGACCGCGCCTGCCAACGCGATGGCGGTCTTCACGGCGCGGCGCCAGGGGGTGAAGAACTTCTCGGTGCTGGTCTCGCACGTGCTGGTCCCGCCGGCCATGGCCGCCATCCTCCAGTCGGCCGGAAACCGCGTGCAGGGCTTCCTCGGTCCCGGGCACGTCTGTGCGGTGATGGGCTACCGGGAGTACGAGGCCCTCGCCGACCGCTACCGCGTCCCCATCGTGATCACCGGCTTCGAGCCGCTCGACCTGCTCGAGGGCATCTTCATGGCCGTCCAGCAGCTCGAGGCGGGACGGGTGGAGGTCACGAACCAGTACGCCCGGACCGTGAGCCGCGACGGCAACCGGGCCGCGCGCGACCTGATCTTCGAGGTGTTCGAGGTCTGCGACCGCAAGTGGCGCGGCGTGGGATCGATCCCCAAGTCCGGCTACAAGCTGCGGTACGAGTACCGCGAACACGACGCCGAGCGGATCTTCGAGGTCGACGCGATCGAGACCCAGGAGTCCCAGCGCTGCATCAGCGGCCTGATCCTTCGGGGGCTGAAGAAGCCCAAGGACTGCGCCGCCTTCGGGAGGGAGTGCACCCCGCAGAACCCGCTTGGCGCCACCATGGTCTCCGCCGAGGGATCCTGCGCGGCCTACTACCAGTACGGCCGCTATCTCGAGGCCGGAAAGGGCCGATGAAGGACGCCATCCTGCGCAAGGCGCGCGAGAGCGCCGAGGTCAAGCTGCGCTTCATCGAGGAGAACGCGGAAGCGCTCGAGCGCTGCGTTCGCGCCCTGGCAGAACGGTTCCAGTCCGGCGGTCGCCTGCTGGTATTGGGCAACGGAGGGTCCGCCTGCGACGCGCAGCACGTCGCGGTCGAGTTCCTCCATCCGGTGATCGAGAAACGAAAGCCGCTGCCCGCGATGGCCCTGGTGACCGACATCGCCATGCTGACCGCCATCGGCAACGACACCGATTTCTCGCGCATCTTCGTCGACCAGCTGGAGCTGCTGGCCGGGCCGCGGGACGCGGTGCTCGGCATCTCCACCTCGGGCGCGTCCGCCAACGTCAATCGCGCGCTCAAGCGGGCCCGCGAGATGGGCCTGCTCACCATCGGCTTCGCCGGGCGCGACGGAGGGCGGATGCCGGACCTCTGCGATCATTGCTTCACGGTCAAGACCTGGTCGATCCACCGCGTACAGGAGTCGCACACGCTGCTCTTGCACCTGCTCTGGGACCAGGTCCACGTCGCCATGGGAGAGGACGATGTCCTCTGATTCGACGCCCTTCGGGGAATGCCCGGTGCCGATCTCCGGCCCGGAGGAGATCCTCCTCGGCCACGGCAGCGGCGGCAAGCTGACGGCCCGCCTGATCGAGAAGATGATCCTTCCGGCCTTCCGCAACCCGGCGCTCGAGCGGCTCGACGACCAGGCGATCCTGCCGTTCGGCGGCGCCCGGCTGGCCTTCACCACCGACTCCTACGTGGTGACGCCCATCTTCTTCCCCGGCGGCGACATCGGCGAGCTGGCGGTCAACGGCACCGTGAACGATCTGGCGATGGGAGGGGCCAGGCCGCTCTACCTCTCGCTCGCTTTCATCCTCGAGGAGGGCCTGCCGATCGCGGATCTCGAGCGCGTGATCCAGTCGGCCCGCCGGGCCGCCGGCCGCGCCGGCGTGGAAGTGGTCACGGGCGACACCAAGGTCGTCGGCCGCGGGAGCGGCGACAAGGTCTTCATCAATACCTCGGGCATCGGCATCGTCCCGCCGGGGATCGATCTGTCCTCGGCGCGCGTCCAGCCGGGCGACGCCATCCTCGTCTCCGGACCGATCGGCGACCACGGCGTCGCCATCCTCTCGCGCCGCGAGGGCCTGGAGTTCGACGGCCAGATCGAAAGCGATACCGCGCCGCTGCACGAGCTGGTGGCGGCGGCGCTCGCCGCCGGGCCCGACATCCATGCCCTGCGAGATCCCACCCGGGGCGGCGTGGCCGCTACCCTGGTGGAGATCGCCACGCGCCGGGGGCTCGGACTCGAGGTCGACGAGAGCGCCGTGCCGGTCCGCGATGCCGTGCGCGGGGCCTGCGAGATCCTCGGCCTGGATCCGCTCCTGGTCGCCAACGAGGGCAAGCTGGTGGCCTTCGTGCCCGAAGCCAGCAGCGAGCGGGTGCTCCAGGCGCTGCGCGCGCATCCCCTGGGCAGGGGTGCCTGCCGCATCGGCCGCGTGACCGCCGACCACCCCGGCTTCGTCACGCTGCGCACCCCGATCGGCGGGCAGCGCATCCTCGACTTGCCCTTCGGCGAGTCCTTGCCGCGCATCTGCTGACAGCGCTCGAACCCTAGCAGAACGGCACTTCGCTCTCTTTTGCGGCGGCGCGACGGCCACGCACCCGTCGGCTCTGCGCGGACGCCCAGTGCGCTGACCTCTCCGCGCCCCGCATTGGTTTACTCAGCGATCGAAGGCGCCCCGGGCTGACGTTTCAGGGTCTCGTTTTGGTATCCGACGGCCCCATTTCGCGCTCGTTCCGGGGCGGGACGCAGCGCGTCAATGCTCGGTCCAAACAGCTCTCCAGAGGTTGGTTCAACCGGTTGAACTAGGCTCAGCGGCCAACCCCGCTTCGACGAGCCAGCCAGCACACCTGCCGCGCTCTACCCCATCCACGAACAGCCAAATGCAGCTCGTGTCGGCAGAGCGATCGGATTCACGCCCTCTGCTAGGCTCGGCTGCTCGGACGGAGCCAAAGCAGAGGTCACACCGATGAGGCAATTCTTGGCAGATCAGATTGATCAGCTCGATCTCGCCCTCGATCAGCTAGCCATGAAAGATCGCAACTTCGATCGATTCGCCCTGATGCTGGTCGACAACGTGGTGGAACTGACCCTGCACCAATACGCGCAGGACAAGCGTTACGGGGTTGAGGCACGAAAATCCGCCCGTGAGCCCTATGCTCATCAGGACGCGTTGACCGCCGCTTTGGGCCCTTACTTCGATGCGAAGGTGAAGTTCGCCAAGGCGAGCGGCATGCTGACACCGGAAGTGGCGGAGACCATTCAGAACCTCTCGGATTCACGACCTGCGGCCGCTTCGCTCAGCGCCGCCTGAGCGCGATCACTCGCCAGTCCGGTTGTGTGGCGCGTTGGAGGCTCGGCGCCGCCCGACCAGCTTGGCCCGGATCCGGACGGTGGGCTCGACCTTGAAGATCAGGAAGTGGGGAGGGGCGAGGTTGAAGTCGCGCATGTCGATGGTCTTCTCGCCTTCGACCTCGAGCGTGTCGGGGTCGGGCGCGCGCACCAGCACTTCCACCTCCAGGGACCGCGAGACTCCGTGCAGCGTGAGGTCTCCGCGGAGCAGGCAGCGGGAACCGGGCAAGGGCCTCGCCTCGCGCAGCCGGCCTTCGATGCGGGGATGCTTGCGCGCCTCCAGCTTGCGGCGCAGCTCCGCGTCGACGAGGCTGTTGTTGGACTTCAGCAGCTCGACGGCGAGCTCGATGCGCGTCGGCATGGAGAGGCACAGCTGGCCCTCCATCACCTCGGCCTCGAGCTCCCCTTCGAAGCCCGCGGTCTCCACCCGGATGGGGTGGATGCTGGAGCGCGCCTCGGCCCAGACCCGGGACTGCTCCGGCATGACGGCGTAGCGGGCCACCGCCCGTTTCTACATCATGGTGATCTTCACGTACCGGACCATGTCGGGTAGGGTCCCCACCAACACCGCCGCCGCCGCCAGCGTCAACCCCGCTACCAGCACCTTCCGCGCCACCGGACCCTTGCGCATCACGATCCTCCTTTGGAGTTCATCTCTGACTGCGGGGAACCGCCCAGAAGCTCCCGCACCAGTCGCGCCGCCTCGTCTACCGCGCGCTGGACCGGCTCGCTGAGGCCAATGCACTCGTCGGTCCGCTGCGGCTCGCAACCGACCACGAGCACCCGATCGATCCGCCCGCCCAGGTGCCGGACCAGTCCGAGCACAGAGGCGGGATCCAGGTCGTGCGCATCCATCATCGGATCGCCGCCCGAGGGACGGTCCAGGTCGGGCTCGATCACGAACACGGTACCGGGCGGCTCTCCCCGCGAGACCGCGTCGACCAGGATCAGCGTGTCGTAGCCGTCCAGGAGCTGGTAGGCGAGATGCACCCCGCGAATGCCGTAGTCTGCCACGCGCACGTTCTCCGGAAGTGGCTCCGACGACAGCCGCCGCGCGACCTCGACGCCGAATCCATCGTCGCCGAGGAAGATGTTGCCCACTCCCGCGACCAGCACCGAGCCCGTCATGGCGCCTTTCCGGCCGGCTCCACTTCTTCCGGGGAGAAATATAGGTACCGCCCGTACCATTCGTGCAGGTCTGCGGCCGGATCGTCCTGGGGCGTCACGGCGAGGTAGCGCTTGTCCTCTACATCCAGGTAGACGGCCTGGACGACCGCCAGCCGGCCTTCGAGGAACATGTCCTGCGCGTCGGCGTGGCGTCCGGGGTGCAGCCGGACCACGCTCCCCTTGGCCACGGCCACGCCCTGGATCTCCACGCTGTCCGTCTCCGGCGACACCGAGGCGTCCGCCCCGGGGTCCCACCACGGGGCATTGTTGCTGCTCTCGGGTGAGGCCTGGCGCAGCGAACGGACCGCGCCGTGCAAGCGGTCGAGCATCTCGGGCGGCATCTGCTCCACACGATCGAGGATGGCGGCCGCGCGCGCATCCGTGGCGCGCGCTTCGCGCTTCTCCTCGTCCGTGAGCGTGAGCGTGCGCAAGGTGAGGATCTCGTCGATCTCGGTCGCGTCGTAGAGGTCGCCGGGGCTCTCCCTGGCCACCTCCGGGTAGTCGTACAGGATGATGGGCGAAGAGAGCAGGACGTCGCGCTGCGGCGAAGGTCCGACCAGCACCGGCCAGGTGCGCACGTTCTGGCAGGCTTTCGCAGCTGCGGCGGCCCATTCTGGCGGATCGAGCAGCGACATGAACTGGCCGCCTTCGACTGCCAGCATCAGATGCGCGCCGGCGAAGGACCCGCGCAGCGCCTGGTCCCGCGGAGCGCCGGGCACGTCCCAAGGGGTGACGTTCTCGACCCGGATGCGGACCTTCACCAGGCGATCATCGAGGCGCTCGCCCGCCACCTGGATCGCCCCGGCCAGCGGCCAGAGCTCCCGGACGACGCGTCCCGGACCATCCGGGCCGGAAATCGCCTCGACTTCCCGCCCGCCCGCGAGCTCGAAGCGGACCGTGCTCTCACCATCCAGGTCCGCGCCGAGCTCCACCTCGCGCTCCAGGCCTTCGTCCCAGGTGGTCCACAGCCGGCCGCCGGCGTCCAGGGACGCGACGGGGCGAAACCCGGAGGCGCCGGTCGCCTCCTCGACCGTCCGTCTCTGCAGTTGGAGGAACCTCATCTTCCCGCTCAGCCTGCCGGCGCCGGACGCTTCGACCAGGCACTCGGTCTGGCTCCAGGCGTTCTCGCAGCCTCCGCTCTCGCACCATGCGCGCGGCGCCAGCACGCCGAATTGCCAGCGCACCTGGTTCTTCGGCGCCGACGGGCGGTACGGATAGAGGATGTACCCTTCGTAGAGCACTGCATCCGCGATCTTCCGCGCGCGCTCGAAGCTCATTGCTCGGTCTCCCCGGCATCTCTCAGAAGTGAAACCATGAGCTGGTCCCAGCTCGCCACGGCGCGCCGCGCCTTGCAGCGCAGCAGGAGGTTCAGGGTGTCGGTGTGCAGCCGCAGCCAGCCCGAGTTGGGAAAGTACCGATCCATCATCTCGCGCCAGACCCGGACCGGCAGCCGGAACGACGCCTCCTTGTCCCAGGGGATCTGGCTGACGCTGATCCCGGTGGGACCCTGAAGGAACACGGTGCCGCTGAACAGCAGCAGCAAGGGGACCTCGCCGTCCGCGAGCGCATGGAGGTACTTGGACGCGGCGACCTCGAAATCGTACGTGCAGGTGACGGGGAGCTCGGCGCGCGTGCTCCCGCTGAATCCCACCACGATGGTGGAGGCATGCGTCCAGAGGAACGGCTTCAGCGTGTCGCCCCAGCGCGGGCTTTCGCCGAAGAGCTCGATCAGGTTCCGCTCCTCTTCGGGCGAGTAACTCCGCCGGTGGGGCTCGATGCGGATCTGGCAGCGGAGCGCGATGCTCTCGACGAGCTGGCCGGTGCTCTCCTCGAGGGCCAGATCGAACATCAGGGTAGGCACCGCGGCGTGCGGCTCGGTGCGGGCGCCGACGGCGCGGATGGTGAGGTCGGTCACTGCAGCGCCCCTTTGGCCACCTCGCTCCTCGCCCGCAGCTGCGCGAAGAAGCGATCGATCGCGTGCCACGCCTCCTCGCCTCCGCTGAGGCCCTTCCAGTGCAGCCTCACCTGGCCGACCAGCTCGTAGCAGACGTTGATCGGGACGATGAAGCAGTCGAAGCCAGGACGTCCGCGGCCGCCGTACACCAGGAGCGCCTCGACGTCGGGCAGGAGCCCGGCGAGCGGGGGGTTGTCCTCCACCAGCTCGCGCCAGGCCTCCAGACCGAGCAGCGATTCGGTCGCGCCCGCCGGTCCGGGATAGAAGGCGACGTTGCGCTCCAGGACCGAGTTGTAGAAGAAGAAGGCCATCCGCACCGGGATCTGCAGCCGCTCCCAATGCGCGTCGCTGAGGTTGAAGGACGGATGGTAGACGTGGCGATCGGGGACCGCGCGGTACTTGCCTCTGCCAGCCCCGGGCTGGGTGAAGAGGAGATGGCAGGGGCGGCAGCTGCAGAGGATCTGGCGCGTTTCGACGTTCACCACATGGGAGTGGTCGTCGGGCAGGGGCGTCGCGCACATCTCGCACTTCTTGCCCGGTGCCGTCCGCGGCTGGAGAAACTGCCTCAGTGCGCCGAGCGGCTCCGTCATGCGGCACCCTCCGGCAAGGCGATCCTCACGCCGGTGGCGTCGGCCAGGAGCGGAAGCGGATCGAGTTGGAGTGGGCTTCCGTCGCTGGCGCGGCCCGCCAGACGGAGGTCGTACCGCTGGCCGCACGACGGGCAGGTCAGATGCTGCCCCTCGAGATCTCCAGCGTCGATGCAAGACCCGCAGGCGGCGCAGGTGTCCCGGTACGCGTAGAGCGCGCCGCTGATGCTGCACACCACCAGCCGCTGTCCGTCGACTTCCAAGGCCCGCATCTCGCCCGGCCTCATCTTGCCCAGATCGATCGACGTCCACGTCCCCGGCCCGCGCGTTTTGCGGCCGTTCAGCTGCACCAGGCGGCCAAGTGCCTCGGCGCCAACGGGAGCAGCCTCGAACACGATGCTCGCCACCTCCGGAGCGGCCTCCGCGATGGCCCGCTCGATCGCGCCCTGGACCGCGGCCAGCGTCGAGGCGTGCCGCGGCCCCTTGCCCTCGAGCCGGAGCCGGAGCACGGAGTCGGAGTCCAGCGACACGAACGCGGGGGCGACGGCTTCGGGACCGAGCGATTCGCGGACGTCGTCCAACACCCGCTCGATCCGCGTTCGCGTGTCGAGCGGGTGGATCCCGTGCAGGACGAGCAGGCTGGTGAGGAGCGGATCGGCGATGAGGCTCGCGCGCAGCTCTTCCGCCGAGGCGTCGCCCGAGACGAGCTCGATCACCCGCGCAAGTCCGCGGCCATAGAGATCGAGGACCGTCCGCAACAGCTCGTCCACCTGCTGCCATGCGTACGGGTTGGCCTGCGCGCGAAGCTCGTCGAGCAGCCGCGCGATCCGTTCTCCGACCTCGCGTGCGTCGTGCTCCTCAGCCATGGCTCAGCGGCCGCTCCCTAGATCGACGGATTGACGAACGCCATGGGGGAGTGGACCTTCTCCAGCACGCGCCCGTTTCCGAGGAACATGTGAACGCCGCAGGGCAGGCAGGGATCGAAGCTGCGGACCGAGCGCATGATGTCCACGCCTTTGAACTTGTCCGGCGGGTTCTCTTCGAAGATGGGCTGCCCCTGCACCGAGTCCTCGTAGGGCCCGGGTGTCCCGAAGCTGTCGCGCGGGCTGGCGTTCCACGGGGTGGGCGGATACGGGTGGTAGTTCGCGATCTTCCCGTCGCGGATCACCAGGTGGTGCGAGAGCACGCCGCGCACCGCCTCGGTGAAGCCGCAGCCGATCGAGTCCCTGGGGACCTCGAACTGCTCCCAGGTCTTGGTGTGGCCTGCGCGCACCTCCGCCAGCGCCTTGTCGATGAAGTGCAGCGCGCAGGCCGCCGCGTACGCCTGGAAGTAGCTGCGGGCCCGATCGCGCTCGATGGCGTTGGACCACTTCGGGATCTTCCACTCGAAGGTCACCGGTCCGCGGGTGGCCGACTTGGGCAGGTTGATGATCACGCTGCGGCCGGTCGACTTCACGTACCCGATGTCCACCAGGCCCGCCAGGGCCGTGGGCCACAGGCGCGCCAGCGGGCCGCCGCCGGTGTCGAGCGCCAGATGGTCCTTACCGTCGTACCAGCGCGGCGACATCACCCAGGTGTACTTGCCGCCGAAGTCCCGCTTCTGCGGCATGGGGATGGTGTGCTGGTTCCAGGGGTGGCGCGCGTCGACCGGGTTCCCTAGAGGGTCCTTGGTGACGAACATCTCCTTGCCGGCCCAGTCCTCGTAGTACGAATGGCCGAGCAGGATGCGGATGCCGAGGTTGATCTCGACCAGGTCGGTGGTGACGAGCTTGCCGTCCACCACCACGCCCGGGGTGACGAACATCTTCCGCCCCCACTGCGTCATGTCCTTGTAGTCGAAGTTGCAAAACTCGGGGTCCTGGAACGAGCCCCAGCAACCGAGGAGAATGCGGCGCTTGCCCACCTCTTCGTAGCCGGGCAGGGCCTCGTAGAAGAAGTCGAACAGGTCGTCGTGCATCGGCACCGCGCGCTTGACGAACTCGACGTAGCGCATCAGCCGGGTGAGATAGTCGGTGAAGAGCTGCACGGTGGCCACCGTCCCCACGCCCCCGGGATAGAGCGTGGAGGGATGCACGTGCCGGCCCTCCATCAGGCAGAACATCTCGCGGGTGTAGCGGCTGACCTGGAGCGCCTCGCGGTAGAACTCGCCCTCGATCGGGTTCACCGACTTCATGATGTCGCCGATGGTCTTGTACCCGTGGTCCTTCGCGTGGGGCGCCTCGGTCCGCGCCGCCTTCTCCCAGACGCCGGGGTTCGTCTCGCGCACCATCTTCTCGCAGAAGTCCACCGCGACCAGGTTCTCCTGGAAGATGTTGTGGTCGAACATGTACTCGGCCGCCTCGCCCAGGTTGACGATCCACTCGGCGAGATGGGGCGGTTTCACCGCGTAGGCCATCTGCTGCGCGTAGCAGGAGCAGGTGCAGTGATTGTCTCCGCAGATCCCGCAGATGCGGCTGGTGATGAAGTGCGCGTCGCGCGGGTCCTTTCCTTTCATGAAGATGCTGTACCCGCGGAAGACGGACGAAGTGCTGTGACACTCCGCCACCTTCCGCTTGCCGAAATCGATCTTGGTGTAGATGCCCAGGCTGCCCACGATGCGGGTGATGGGATCCCAGTTCATCTCGACCAGGCCGCCATTGGTGCTCGCTGCCATCGCCATGACGAGACCTCCTGTGCTTCAGCAAAGGGGAACTGCGGCCATCACCACTTCGGCTGGTACCCGGTCGTCAGGGCCCGGCCCGGCTTGCGCCACTTTGGCTCCTGGTTCAGCGTCCGGTTGGTAAAACCGCGGAGGGAACGCAGCACCGACCCCCAGATGCGGACGGTGTTCGTTGACATCTTGGCCCCTGGCGGCTCGTCCATGAATGGCATGAACTTGTCGGGGAAGCCCGGCATCGTGCAGCCGATGCAGATGCCGCCGACGTTCGGGCACCCGCCAACGCCCCCGATCCAGCCGCGCTTGGGGACGTTGCATTGCACCACTGGTCCCCAGCAGCCCAGCTTCACGATGCACTTCGGGGATCCGTACTCGTGCGCAAAGTCGCCCTGCTCGTAGTAGCCGGCGCGGTCGCAACCCTCGTGGACCGTCCTGCCGAACAGCCACAGGGGTCGCAGCTCCTTGTCGAGCGGGATCATCGGCGCGCTGCCCGCCGCCTGGTAGAGCAGGTAGGTGATGGTCTCCGCGAGGTTGTCGGGGTGGATGGGACAACCCGGGACGCACACCACCGGGATCCCCGCCTTCGACTTCCAGTCCCATCCGAGAAGATCCGGAACGCCCATCGCGCCGGTGGGATTGCCGGCCATCGCATGGATGCCGCCGTAAGTGGCGCAGGTCCCGACCGCCAGCACGGCCAGCGCCTTCGGAGCGAGCCGCGTGACCCATTCCGCCGTCGGCATCGGCTGGCCGGTCTCGCGGTTGTTCCCGAACGCCGCCCAGTAGCCTTCCTTCTTGATCGCCTCGTTGGGGATCGACCCCTCGACCACGAGCACGAACGGTTGCAGCTCCCCGCGGTCCGCCTTCCAGAACCACTCCATGAACTCTTCGCCGCCCTGGCCGTACTCGATCAGGGGCCAGTGCACCGCCACCTGGGGCAATCCCGGAAGCGTGCCCAGGACGATGTCCTCGATGCTCGGCTGCATCGCGGCGGTCAGCGCAACCGAGTCCCCGTCGCAGCTCAACCCCGAGTTGATCCAGAGGAGATGCACCACCGGCTTCTTCTGCTCTGCGGGCATGTTGGGACCTCCCACTCATCAAGGCGGGCTCGAGCGCTCTGTGGGGAAAGCGACGTCATCGGCCCGCCATGAAAACTATCCATGCGCCCAGCCCGACGTCCACGACGCCGAGCACCGCCTCCAAGCCGAGGGCGACCCTGCCGAGGTTTCGCACAGCGGCGCGGAGAGGCAGCGAGACGACGAGCGAGAGCGCAACCATTCCCAATATGGATCCGCCGCCGAACACCAGCAGATAGAGGAGCGCCTGCGCGGCCGATCGGGTGGCCGGCAGCGCGAGGACGGTGATGGCCGCGGTGCCCGCCAGCCCGTGCACGCCGCCGATCAGCAGCGATCGCGCCCAGGGGACGGAGCGGTGCGCATGATCGTGCGCGCCCGCGTGGTCGTCCTTCGCTCGCGCGTGGGCATGCGCGTGGAGATGCCGCGCTCCGCCGTGCTCGTGGACGTGCGCGTGGATGCGCCGCTCGCGCAACCGCCGCAGCACACCCACCCCGAGGACGACGAGGATCGCTCCCACCGCGAGCTCGAGCAGCCTGGACACACGCTCCGGCAGCGAGGCCCCCAGTCCGATCAGGGCGGTTCCGAGCAGCACCAGGGCGGCGGCGTGCCCGACTCCCCATGCTGCCGCCACTCCCACGGTCTGCCGCGCCGACCCCGAGCGCGACGCGAGCGTCGCGACCGTCGAGACGTGATCCGCCTCGAGGGCGTGCCGCAACCCGAGCAGCAATCCGAGAGCGAGCAGCGATCCCAGCAACCCGACACCGCCTTCCTCAGTGCGCCTCCGCGCGCGGACCGCTCCGGTCGACCAGCCAGCTGCACCACTCCTCGAGGCCGTCGCCCTGGAGCGCGGAGAGCTGGAACACGCGGAGCCGCGGATTCACCTTCCGGGCGTACTCGAAGAAGCGCTCGCGATCGAACTGGAGGTGGGGCAGCAAGTCCAGCTTGCTCAGGACCAGGACGTCGCAAGCGCGGAACATGTGGGGATACTTCAGCGGCTTGTCCTCGCCTTCGGTCACCGAGGCGATCACCACCTTGGGCCCCTCTCCGAGATCGAACAGCGCGGGGCACACGAGGTTGCCGACGTTCTCGATGAACAGCAGCGAGCCTCGCGGCGGATCGAGAGCGCGCAGCGCGTCCGCCACCATGCCGGCGTCGAGGTGACAACCGCTGCCGGTGTTGATCTGCACCGCCCGGGCGCCCGTGCCGCGGATCCGCTCGGCGTCGCGCAGCGTCTCCTGGTCGCCTTCGATCACCGAGACGGCGGCGCGGCCGCGGAGCCGCTCGATGGTCCGCTCCAAGAGCGTGGTCTTGCCCGAGCCGGGCGAGGACATGAGATTGAAGGCGGCGATCCGACGGCTCGCGAACCAGGCGCGGTTGCGCTCCGCCAGGCGGCCGTTCTTCGCCAGGATATCCTGCTCGAGCAGGACCGTGCGCCCCTCCGGTTGCGCGTGCACATGAGGAACCGAGCAGCCACAGGTTGCGCACATTTCACGCCACCTCCACGGCCTTGATCTTCAGCTCCTGGCCGCTCAGGAACACCAGATCCGCGCTGCCGCAAGGACACAGGCCGATCCCGTCCTCGATCGCGAGCTCGCTCTCGCAAGCCGAACAGCGCGCTCTCGCCGGAATGGCGAGGATGTCCAGGCTCGCACCCTGCAACAGCGTCCCCTCTGCGCAGACGTCGAAACAGAACCGGATGGCGTCGGGCACGACCCCTGACAGCTTCCCGATCTCGAGCACTACCCGGGTCACGCGCCTGCCGCTGAAGCGCTGCGTCACGCTTTCCACGACGCTCTCGGTGATCGCCAGCTCGTGCATGACCCGCGTCTCGAAACCTGAGCGGCGCGGATCTGGCGCCCCGGTGGATCGCTTGTCAAGCGGATCGGACACTTGACGCCAATCCGGTGTCCGGTGTCGGCGGACAGCTCACCGGGCAGGCGTCGCCTGAAAAGCCGGCCGCCCGGCCGCGTTCGCACGCAGACCGGGCGGCGGCTTTCGGGGGAGTGCCGTCTTGCGTTAGCCGCGAACCTTCAGCTTGCCCTTGGACATCGACGAGGTCTTCTCGTACCGGAAGCCCCCCGGCCCGGTGATGGCGATCGAGAAGGTGCCGATCGCGGTCGGACCCGAGCGGTCGCAAGCCTCGACGGTGGCCGTGTACCCCGGCTTCCTGTTCACGGTCCCATCGGCGACGAAGCTGACGCACTTCGGGCCGGTGGAGTGAATCGAGCGCGCGCCACCCGTGGCGACGAACTTCATCTTCATCGCCTTGTCAGAGTATGAGAGGCGGCTCTTCTCGCCGTGGGTCCAGTTTCCGTTGAAGTGGAAGCAGTTGTGATCGTTGTCCTCGCCTTGCCCGTCATCTTCGTCGTCGCCGCCGCCGCCCGGTGGCGGGGGCGGGGTCGGTGGCAGCCCGGCTCCGACCAGGACGCCGTTGACATCGATGTTGTCGAGGACGGACAGCCCGCCGAGATCGGGGATGCCGGCCAGGGGATCCTGCCCTTCGTCAGCGACGATGGAGATGCTCTGGATCGTGTCCAGCGGATCCATCGGAGGATCTGCCAGGTCCGCCAGCGAGCCGGCCACCGGCGGCGTCCACCGCAGCCTGATCCATCCCTGGTTGACGTTGTCCAGCGTTCCATTGAAGCAGTAGAAACGGTGGGTTGAAAGGCCTGCGGCCCCTTGCGTCACCACGTTGAAGCGGGGTGAGCGCAAGCCGCAGTGTGAGCCCGCCTGGTTGAAAGCGGCATTGGAGTCAGGCTTGCGGAGGTCGTAGCCGAGCTCTGTGAGGTCGGAGACCTTCGCGCCCGCCACGCCCTGCAGATCCGCGG
>Ga0209526_10001799_pt1 | contig 14356 bp, 18 predicted proteins | sample JacPinW_OM2H0_M1_FD_188566 | JGI IMG/M metagenome (GOLD analysis project Ga0209526, IMG submission 188566) | Forest soil microbial communities from Algoma, Ontario, Canada - Jack Pine, Ontario site 1_JW_OM2H0_M1 (SPAdes) (version 2) | ecosystem: Environmental > Terrestrial > Soil > Boreal... | reverse complement strand
AACGCTACGCGCTGGGCCCCTCCCTCTCCCGCATTGCGGGAGAGGGGCTTTGCCTTCTGGGCAGCGTGCAGCCCCTCTCTGCACCGCGGAAGAGGGGGGACCAAGCCCGCGGGCTTGGTGGGTGAGGGTGAGCTTCAGATGTCGAGGAACACCGTTTCAGCTTCCGCCCGCGGACCGCGTTGCAGCCGGATGTCGATATGCCAGCTGTCGATGCCGCCAGGGGCCGCGATCAAGGTCGCGCGGCGGGCCGGGTCTTCGATCGAGGACAACAGCGGGTCGGTGTCGTTGAGCGGCTCGCCGGCGAAATAAGCCCGCGTCATCAGACCCTTGAGTAGGCCGCGCGCGAGAATGGCGAGCGCGAAATGCGGGGCTTGCTGGGCATTGCCGCGGCCGGGCACGGGGCCCGGCTTCACGGTCTTGAAATGAAACCTGCCCGCTTCGTCCGTGCGCGAGCGTCCGAAGGCCGGAAAACGGTCGTCGGCCGGCGGATCGGATTGCCACAGCTCGACCGCGGCGTCGGTTACCGGATTGCCGTCGCCGTCGATGACCGCGCCGGTCAAGGTGACCTGCCGGCCGGTCGCGCCGAATCGGGTCAAATCGGCCCATTCCGGGTGTTCGATCAAGTGCCAGAAGGGCCCGATGGTCTGGCTGGCGGTGGCGCTCGGCACGGCTCAGCGCTCCATCGGCGTCGCCTCGCGGCCGCGCAGCACGACATCCCAACGATAGCCCAATGCCCATTCGGGCTCGGTCACCGTCATGTCGAGCTTGCAGACCAGACGATTGCGCGCTCCCTCATCGGGGACGGACAGGAAGACGGGGTCGAGCTCGAGCAGCGGGTCGCCGGGGAAATACATCTGGGTGACCAGCCGTTGGGCAAAGCCGGAGCCGAAAAACGAGAAGTGGATGTGGTTCGGGCGCCAGGCATTGTGATGATTGCGCCAGGGATAGGCGCCGGGCTTGATCGAAGTGAACCGATACCACCCGTTCTCGTCGGTGTAGACCCGGCCCTCGCCGCGAAAATTCGGATCCGTCGGCGCATCGTGCTGGTCGGCCGGATGCTGGTAACGCCCCGACGCGTTGGCCTGCCAGATCTCGACGATCGTGTGCGGGATCGGCCGCCCATCCTCGTCGGTGATGCGGCCGTGCACGATGATGCGCTCGCCGAGTGCAGCTTTGCCGTCGACCACGGAGAGATCCGGGATCGACGGGAACTGGGCGGCGGCAAAGCGCGGGCGGGAGATTTCGGTGATGGTGTGCGGCAGCGGCACCAGCCCCTCCTGCGGATGCCGCTTATGGGTGCTGCCATAGGCCGGCGCGTCATAGGGCGGCTGGGTGCCCGGTTGGTACGGGCGAAACGGAATTATCTCCATCGCTCCCCTATCCTTCCTCAAGCGGCCTCTCCAGCAGGCTTCCTCTTTTGCCGCAGCGCGTCGAGCGCGTCGGGCGTGTCGATATCGACAAGGACGGCGTCGTCGTCCATCTCGACCTCGGCGACGAGCTCGGCGTGCTCGCCGATCAAGTGCTTGGCCCCGACATCGCCGGTGAGCGCGACCATCTCGGGAAAGAACCGGCTCGACCAGAGGACCGGGTTGCCGCGCTTACCCCGCCGCGTCGGGACGACGATGGCGCGCCCTTCGAGCGGGTTGAACGCCGCTATCAGGCGGTCGAGATGCCGGCCGGAAATCAGCGGCATGTCGCCGAGGCAGACGATCACGCCGTCGAGGTCGGACGGCAAGGCGCCGATGCCGCGCTTCAAGGAGGTCGAGAGCCCGCCGGCGAATTCGGGATTGCGCACCCGTTCGACCGGCAATTTGCCGAGTGCGGCGTCGACCGCATCGGCCTGGTTGCCGAGCACGGCGATGATCGGCCGCGCCCGCGAGGCGAGCAGCCTTCTGGCCACATGCGCGACCATCGGAACAGCATCAAGCTCGGCCAGCAGCTTGTTGGGGCCGCCCATCCGCCGCGATTGCCCCGCCGCGAGCAAGAGCGCGCCGATCCGCCGGCCCTGCGGCTTCGTCGCGGGCTTCGGCTCGGCCGCTCGCATCGCTTCCGCCCGCGGCAGCGGCCGCGACGGGATCTCGGCGAGGAGGCCGCCGCTGCCCATGCGCATGATCTCGGCCGATCCGACCGGCAACCCGGCGACCAGCCGCTCCAGCACCCAGTCAAAGCCGTTGACCTTGGGCGAGCGCGCGCAGCCGGGAAGACCCAGCACCGCCCGCTCGCCGATATGGCCGAGGAGCAGCAGATTGCCGGGATCGACTGGCATCCCGAAATGATCGATCAGGCCGCCCGCGGCGACGATCGCCGCCGGGATCACGTCGCGGCGATCGAGGATCGCCGAGGCGCCGTGGATCAAGAGGATGTCGATCCCGTGCCCGATCATGTCGCGGATCAGCGGAGCGAGCTCGCCGGTCGCATGACCACAGCGTTCTTCGAGGACGAGCCGGCAGCCGAGCGCCTTCAGTCTTCCTTCGGTGACTCCCCGGGTCTTGTCGAGGATGCTCTCCTTCAATCCGGGAAGCCGGGTCTGAACGAGGCCGATCGAGAGCGGTCGGAAGGGCGCCACTCGCAATAGCGGGCCCTCGGCAATGGCCGTCTTGACGCATTCTTTGACCGCCGCTTCTGCGGCGCCGAACGGAATGATCTTGACGGTGGCGACCATTTGCTTGGGCTCGACGACCGCGAACGGCGGCAATGTCCCGAGCGTGATCGCCTCGTCGATCAGATTGAGCCGGTCGACCCGCTCGCGGTCGAAGGCGAGCACACCGCGTGCCTCGGCGAAGAGGTTCACCCGCCCGGTGAAGGGCGCGGCCACCGAAACCCCGGGTCCGACAGCGGCCGCTGCCACCCGCTCTGCCGCCTCGTCTTCGCCGACATCGCCCGGTTCGAGCCGAGCGACGACAATCCGCGTGAGGCCGGCACCAGCGAGCAGATCGAGATCCTCATGCGACAGCACGCGCGCTTTCTTGAACGCTGTTGTCCCGAGCTTCAGGCTGTGGGCGAGGATGGCACCCTCGGCCTCGGCGACGGGGACCTCGCCGAACCTCATGCCGCCTCGGCTTTCGCGCCGCGACGCAGCACCTGGGTCATCTCGGCAACGATCGAGACCGCCACCTCGGCTGGCGACACCGCGCCGATCGGGAGCCCGATCGGCCCGTGAATGCGAGCAACGTCAGCATCACTAAAGCCCAGTTCCCTGAGCCTGGCGCAGCGCCCGGCATGGTTGCGGCGTGAGCCGAGCGCGCCGATGTAGAAGCAGTCCGAACGCAACGCCGCGGCCAGCGCCGGGTCGTCGAGCTTCGGGTCGTGGGTCAAGGCCACGACCGCCGTACCGCGGTCCGGCTTCAATCGTTCGAGAGCTTCGTCGGGCCACTCCGAGGTCATCTCGATCCCGGGAAAGCGCGCCTCGGTGGCGAAGGATTCGCGCGGGTCGATGACCGTCACGGCGTAATCGCTCATCACCAACATCTTCGCCAACGGCTGGGCGATATGCACGGCGCCGATGATGAAGCAGCGATGCGGCGGTGTGAGCACCTCGACGAACACAACGCCGGCCGCCGCCTCGATGGTTCGGTTGCGGCCGGCACGCCAAGCCTCGCGCACTCTCTCGAGCGCCGCGTCGTCAAGCGCCAGATCGCCCTCGGCCTGCTCGCCATCAAGCAGCAATTGCCGACCCGTAGCGAGGTCGGTGGCGAGCGCGACAGAGCGGTGCTCACGTTCCGCCGCCACGAGATGGTCGAGAATGCGCCCCTTCATTCGACGCGCTCGACAAAGATCTGGATCTTGCCGCCACAGGCGAGGCCGACTTCCCACGCCTGGTCATTGGTGACGCCGAAATCCAAGAGGCGCGGCTTGCCGTCGCGGATGGCTTCGAGCGCCTCGTTGACGACCGCGCCCTCGACACAGCCGCCCGAGACCGAGCCGACCATGGCGCCCGCATCGTTGACGGCGAGTTTGGCGCCGACCGGCCGTGGCGAGGAACCCCAGGTGGTGACGACGGTCGCCAGCGCCACCCCCGAGCCCGCTTCACGCCAGCGCGCTGCCTGTTCGAGGATTTCCGCGGTATCGCTCATGCTGCCCTCTCCTCATTCTGTCGCCATGCCGAGACTGCCGTCCCGCGCCGCGCGATCGGCGCGCTCAGCACGTCGATCAGGGTTTGGAGGCTCTCCAGATTGTGCACCGGTCGGAACTCGTCGACATATGGCATCATCGCCTTCATCCCGAGAGATCTTGGCTCGAAGCCTTCATAGCGCAACAGCGGGTTCAGCCAAATCAACCGGCGGCAGGAGCGGTGCAACCGGTCCATCTCGTGCGCGAGACCGGTCCCGGCGTCCCGGTCGAGGCCGTCGGTAATCAACAGCACGATCGCCCCCTGACCCAAGAGGCGGCGCGACCACAACCGGTTGAAGTCGCCCAGGCAATGACCGATGCGGGTGCCGCCCGACCAGTCGACGACCGCCTCGGCGACGCGCTCGAGCGCCAAATCGACGTCGCGATGACGCAGATAGCGGGTGATGTTGGTCAGCCGCGTCCCAAAGACGAAGGTGTGGACGCGGTCGCGGTCGTTGGTCACCGAATGCATGAAATGCAGAAAGATGCGGCTGTAGCGGCTCATCGAGCCGGAGATGTCGCATAAGACGACGAGCGGCGGCGGGCGCCGGCGCGGGCTGCGCCGCTTGAGCTCAATGAGGCCGCCCGAGCGCAAAGCGGCGCGCAAGGTTGCGCGCAGATCGGCGCGCGCGCCGCGTCGGTCGGGCGCGAAACGCCGGGTCGGCACGTCCTGCACCGGCAGCCGGAGCCTGGTGATGGCGGCCTTGGCGCGCGCCAGCTCTTCGAGCGACATCTTCTCGAAATCCATGCCGCGCAGCTGCTCGCGATCGGAAAAGGTCATCGCCGCGTCGAGCTCGGTTTCGGTCTCCTCGGGTTCGCTCCCCTCTCCCTTGTCGGGATGGAGCGCTTCCGCCAGCCGCCGGGCCATCGCCGCACCCTGATCCTCCGCGCCCGCGATGCGCAATTCCGGCAGCACCAGGCTCATCATCCTTTTCAGGAGATCGGGGTTGCGCCAGAAGACGTGAAAGGCCTGGTCGAAGATCAGCCGCTGGTCCGGCCGATTGACGAGCACCGCATGCAATGTCCAGTAGAAGTCGCTCCGGTCGGTGATGCCGATCGCCCCGACGGCGGCGACGGCGTCGATGACCTTGCCGGGCCCGACCGGCAGCCCCGCCGCGCGCAAGGTGCGCGCGAAATGCATCAGATTGGCGAGCAGCGCTCCGCCGCCAGGCTGAGCGGCGGCAACCATGCTCATTCTCGTCGAGATTGCTTCGTCACTTCGTTCCTCGCAATGACAGCCTCTTTCGTGGTCATTGCGAGCGCAGCGAAGCAATCTCGTGACAATGCCAGCACGATCGTATCAGCCTTCCCGCGCCGCTGCCGCAGCCTCGGCCTTGACCTGCTCCAACAGCCGGGCAGCTTCGCTGCCGTGCAGCCGAGCGATGTCGTCCTGGTATTTGAGCAGCACGCCCAATGTGTCATTGATCGCATGCGGGGTCAGCTCGAGCACGTCGAGCTGCATCAGCGCTTCGGTCCAATCGATCGTCTCGGCGATGCCGGGGAGCTTAAAGAGGTCCATCCCGCGCAATTTCTGGACAAAGCCGACGACCTCGCGCGACAGGCTCTCGCTGGCGCCGGGCGCCTTGCGCTCCAGGATCTCGAGCTCGCGCGCAGCGGTCGGATAGTCGACCCAGTAGTAGAAGCAGCGGCGCTTCAGCGCGTCATGGATCTCGCGGGTCCGGTTGGAGGTGACGACCACGATCGGCGGATGTTCGGCGCGGATCGTCCCGATCTCCGGGATCGTCACCTGAAAATCGGACAGGAGCTCCAAGAGGTAAGCCTCGAACGGCTCGTCGGTGCGGTCGAGCTCGTCGATCAGCAGCACCGGCGGGCCCTCGATTTCCGGCTCCAGCGCCTGCAGCAACGGCCGTTTGATCAGAAACCGGTCGGAAAAAATCGTGCTCTCGATTTCGCTGCGGTCCTCCGCCACCGCCTCGGCGAGGCGGATCTCGATCATCTGGCGCGCATAATCCCACTCATAGACCGCCGAGGCGACGTCGAGACCCTCATAACATTGCAGGCGAATGAGACGGCGCTGGAGTGCCGTCGCCAGCACCTTGGCGATCTCGGTCTTGCCGACCCCCGCCTCGCCTTCGAGGAAGAGCGGCCGCTTCAGGTGCAGCGCCAAGTGCACTGCCGTCGCCAGGCTGCGGTCGGCAATGTAATCGGCGCTGCCGAGCAGATCGAGCGTGTCGGTGACGGTGGCGGGAAGGGTGGACATCCAGCACGCGATTCCAGTTGCAAAAATCCCTCTCCCGACGGGAGAGGGCGTCAAGCCGCGCCAGCCCGACATGGGTGCGGACCCGCCCTGTCGGTAAGGAATTTAGTATGCCGACGGTACCGGCGCCACCTCTGGACATTGCGTCCGGGAATTGCTATCATATGATAGCAGAGGAGGGAGGCCATCATGTCGCAACTTCTCGTACGCGACGTTCCGCAGGACGTTGTCGAAGCATTGAAACGCAGGGCCGCCGAGCACGGGCGAAGCGCCGAAGCAGAACACCGCATCATATTAGAAGAAGTTTTGCGCCCCGGTCGCGCCGGATTTTGGCAACGCGCCGCCGCCCTCCGCGCCGCAACGCGGGGGCGCATTTCGGTCCCGTCTGAGGAGCTGATCCGGCAGGATCGAGACGAGCGGTGAGGATCGTCATCGATGCCTCCGTGGCGGTGAAATGGGTCATTGATGAACCTGAAAGCGAAGCGGCGGTGGCACTCCGCGACCAGGAGCTGATTGCGCCCGCTCTGTGGCTCGCCGAAGCGGCAAATGCGCTGTGGCGGCACGCGCGAATCGGCGAAATCGGCGACGACGAAGCCGCCGCCCATTTCGCCGAGCTGCTGAAAGCGCCGGTCGCATCGCTCCCGATCGAGCCATATCTTGAGCAGGCGCTAAAGCTCGCCATGGAAATCAGCCACCCGGTTTACCATTGCATTTACTTGGCGCTGGCGCTGCACCATCGAACGCACGTCGTGACGGCCGATCGTCGCTTCGCCGCGGCCGCGGATACGCCGGCACTCGCGGGCCGCGTCCGCCTCCTTACGGCGTGACCCGGTGAATTGTGGAGGAAATCGAGGTGACGGATCCGATCGAGCGCGCGCTGGCGGAGATCAAGTTCGGCGCGGATGGTCTCGTTCCGGCGATCGCCCAGCAGCACGATACCGGCGAAATCCTGATGATGGCGTGGATGAACCGCGATGCCGTGCGCGCCAGCCTGGCCGAGGGCCGCGCCTGCTACTGGTCGCGTTCGCGCGCCCGGCTATGGCGCAAGGGGGAGACCTCCGGACAAGTTCAGCGCCTGCGTGAGATGCGTCTCGATTGCGACGGCGATGCCGTGCTGCTGCTGGTCGATCAGCAGGGGGTGGCCTGCCACACCGGGCGGCGCAGCTGTTTCTTCCGGGCGTGGCGCCAAGAGGCCTGGACGGTGATCGCCGAGCCGGAGATCGACCCAGAATCGCTATATCGGGAAATCCTTGATCCCGGGATTCGCCCCTGAGCGGAAAGAGCCCTCTCCGGAGAGGGAGGGGTCCCGTCGCGTCAGCGATGGGGAGGGTGAGGTGGGCCCTGCTGCGCCGCGAAATCCCCCACCTCACCCCGACCCTCTCCGCCCCCTGGGGCGGAGAGGGAGATCGTCAGCTCGCGGCGTATCACTTCAAGGACGCCGGCAAGATTTTCCATCACTTCGCCATTCCAAAATCGAATCACTCGATACCCGTGAGCGGCAATTTCCACAGTTCTTACGTCGTCTTGATCGCCTTGCATCGCATGCTGTCCACCATCCAGTTCGATCGCCAGTTTCGCAGTCGGGAAAGCGAAATCGACGACAGACATCCCAATCGGGTGTTGGCGTCGAAACCGGACCGGGACTTCGAGTTCGCGTCTCAGCTTCTGTCATATCGCGCCGCAGACGCCGCGCGATGACTGTCCGCTGCCTTAGCGCCACTTCATTGCCGTCAAACTATGCGCTTTAGCGAAATGGCGGGCAGTTCGGATGCGCGCTGATCTGGGCCCACAGGTCGGGATTGAACGGGCGGCCGGCGCAGCGGCGGTTGTACTCGTCCACAGTTGCATTGTAGCGCTCGACGGCTTGCGCCGCGGCCGCTTGGGCTGGGCCGATCTGTCCGCGGACGGCATCGTGCCGCTCGAGCAGCACCTTGTAGCGGGAAATCGAAGCGGGGCTGTTGACATCGACGCGCGGCTTCTCGGCGGCCATCTGGGCGTTCAAATCGGCAAGCTGCCGGTCGACGGCGGTGAGCGCCTGGGCCTTCGCATCCTTTTCCCCCGCCAACGCCGCCGATGCCGCCTGCAGACACACGCATGCATTGATCTCCGCCGGCTCGTTCGGGATCGGGATCTGCGCCTTGGCCCCGCTCGCGACGCACCACGCGAGCACGCCGAGGCACAAGATGCCAACATGACGACAGCCGGTCGAACGCGTCATCTTCCCTCCCCCCGGTGCGAGGGCGTTCAGCCGTGGGCTGCCTGACCCTTGCGATCGGCCAGTTCGCGCACCCGGTCGGCCGCCTCGTGACCGAACTCCTCCGCCTTATTCCACAGCTCCTCGCGCGTTTTGCCAAGCCATTCCTGTTCGCCGTGCGTCGCCGGCAAGAGCATCGCGAGCGCCGCGCCCGAAATTGCGCCGATCAGACCGATCAGCAGCGGATTTTGTTCGAAGGTCGAGCGCAGGGACCCGCCGACGTAGCGAACCTGCTCCTTCGCCTGATTGGCGTAGTCGTCGGTGTAGTGTCCGACGCGGTCGAGCATCTCGCCACCGGTGTCGCGAACCGAGTGAAGCGCGCCGCGGGCGGCACCGGCGGCCTGGTGGACCCATCCCTCGCTTCCTCCGGCCGACGACTCGCTCGAGGGAGCAGCGCTCGGTGGAGCAGCGCTCGATGGAGCAGCGCTCCCACCATTGCCGGTGGGCGCGAGATTACGGGCGAGGAGCCACGCCACGCCGGCGCCGATAAGCGCGAGCGGGAGCCGGTTGGCCCGAACCGCCTCCCCGACGTTCATCGCGACAATTCCATTCTTGCCGATGGTATCGCTAATCATGTCAACTCCCTTTCCGAGAAGCTGGTGCGGCGTGAGCCGATATGCCAAGGCGTCGAGGGTGAGGCTGAGTTCGGCTCGCGTCCGACGGATATCTTCTTCGAGTTCTGGCAGGCTGGCTTTCTCGCGCTGCCGAGCCCCGCCGTCGGCAGTCACGACAAGCGTTCCCGCACCCAGGCTTCGTCCTCGCGCAGCGAGGCGACCGTGCGGCGCATCGCCAGGGAGTCGGCGTCAAATCGGCTCTTGCCGAAATAGACCAGAGCGCCTCCTATGCCGAGCAGCACCAGCCCCACGATCAACGCGGCGAGCCAGGGTTCGACGACCAGCGAAAGCCCGAGCACGGCAGCCATCACCAGCGCCAGCCAGCCGCTGAACGCGATCAACGCGCCACCGGCGATCGCCCCGACACCCTGGCCGATCAGGCCGAGCTTCTCCATCAGCTCGGCCTTGAACAACGCCACCTCCTGGCGGAACAGGGTTGTCACCTGATCGGCGAGATCCGCCAGCAGCGCGGCCATCGAGCGGTTGAACTTCGGCTGCGCCGAAGCGCTCTCCGCTCCAAGGCCGCTTCCGTTCATAGCCATCACCGTATTCCGGGAGTGGCCGGCATCCCGGCGGAGTGGTCCGCACCCCGGCGCGCTTGGTCGCTCGCTACATTTGCCTGTTTCGAGACTGCGGCTGTGATCGGATCGGTCTCGCCGCGATGCGGCGAGAAATCTGTAACTGGAACGGTCTCGCCGCGATCCGGCAAGAAATCGGTCCTCCGCGACGTCATCTCGTGCCGCTGCCGTTCGCTTGGGACCCACAGCAGGCGCGCGGCCAAAAAACCTAACGCGGTCGCGCCGAGGAGGAAGAGCAGCGGCCGCTGTTTCGCGAACTCCTCGGTATCGGCAAGGATTTCGCTCCATTCACGATCGCGGATCGGTTGCACGAACTGATCGATCTGGTCGGCCGCGCGATTGGCGTAAAACGCGACCGAACCATCCTCCGAGCGCTCGAGAGAGTGCGCGGCACTGCGCACCGCCTCGGCAATTCCGGCTATCCGCTCGGCTGCCCGCCGCTTTTGCTCGTCCAGCATCTGTTCAGCTGCGGAGCGGGTCGCTTCGACCAAATCGCCGAAAATCGTCCTGACCCGATCGAGACTCCCCTCCGTTTCCCCGGCGCCCGCCGGCATGCCGCCTTCGCTTATCGCTTCGTCGATCTTGTTGGTCATCCGTCCTACTCCAGGAGTCGCCGCGTCTTACATCTCTTCTACCATAACGACGGCCCGCGCGGTGCCGTTCCGCCCCACAGCTGGCGCCAGCCCGGGACGCCGCCGAGCGGTGCCGCGGCGAGCACCGCCCGCATTATCGCACGCGCGAGGCAATCGGCGGCCGCACTGCCGAGCGCCAGCAGTGCGGCCGGTTCGACCGGCCCGCCCGTCCCGGTCGACAGCGCAAAAACGGTGTCGCCGTCGAACGGCGTGTGGACCGGGCGGATCGCGCGGGCGAGGCCGTCCTGCGCCATGATTGCCAGGCGCCGGCATCCGGCCTTGTCGAGTGCTGCATCGGTGGCGACGACCGCGATCGTGGTGTTTGCGCCGGGGATCGCGGTGCCGCAGTGCGAGAAGTCCTCCGGGTCGAGTGCCGCGTCGGGGACCGGCGGCTGCCGGTCGATCTCGCCAGCCAGCGCCAAATCGGCGGCCCAGAAGCGTCCGCAATCGGGCCGCACCGTGGCACCCCAGCTGTTGACCGCGACGATCGCCCCGACCATGGCACCGCCGGCGAGCTTGAGCGAGGCGCTACCGATGCCGCCCTTCAGCCGGCCGGCGGTTGCGCCGAGCCCGGCACCGGCGTTGCCGAGCACAAAATCTTTGGCTGCCGCCGCCACCGCCTGGCGACCGAGCTCGCGATAAGGCGGCTCGCCAGTCCACATCTGCCGGCCGGGAAAGACGAGATCGAAGAGGATCGCGGCCGGGACGATCGGCACTATCGTCGAGCCGACGGTGAAGCCGCGGCCTGCTGCCAAGAGCCAATCCATCACGCCGGCGGCGGCGTCGAGGCCAAAGGCCGAGCCGCCAGACAGCACGACCGCGTCGATCCGATCGACGAGGGTGCCGGGAGCGAGCAGCTCGGTCTCGCGGCTGCCCGGCGCCCCGCCGCGGACATCGACCGAAGCCACCGCGGGGGCTTCGGCGAGCACCACGGTGGTGCCGCTGATCCCACCCGCGTCTTCCGCCTGCCCGACCAGAATTCCGGGCACGTCGGTGATCAAATTGCGTGGGCCGGCTTGAGCCATCATGGCCCTCCATGGGCTGTGCGCGGCGAACCCCGCCTATACCATCGGATGCCGCCGTGTTCTATCCTCGCGAGTGCCGCGCGACCGATATGACACGCGCCGGTGGGGAATCGAATGAACAGGCGCGACCTCTTGATCTTGTTGCCCGTCACGGGACTCGCCTGGCCACTCCCGGCTGCAGCTCAGCAGAAGGCGATGCCGGTAATTGGCTTCCTGGGTCTCGCCTCGCCCGGCTCGTTTGCACCGTTTGTCGCCGCATTCCACCAGGGAATGAGCGAAACCGGCTACGTCGAGGGACAAAATGTAGCGATCGAGTACCGCTGGGCGGAGGGCCACCATGATCGGCTGCCGGCATTAGCGACCGAACTCGTCGACCGCAGAGTCGACGTGATCGCGACGAGCGGCGGTCCTGTCCCGGCACGCGCGGCGAAGAACGCAACCGCGACAATCCCGATCGTCTTTGTCGCCGGCGACCCGATCGGGGAGGACCTGGTCTCCAGTCTCGCCCGACCGGGCGCCAACCTGACTGGCATCAGTATCATGTCGACCGAGCTGATGCCGAAACGAATCGAGCTTCTGTCGGAACTGGTTCCCCAGGCTAGGCTAATCGCTCTGTTGGTGAACCCCAACACGGGTGCCGAACGCATGGAGGGCATGATTCGAGACGTGCAGGAAGCGGCGCGGGTGAAGGGGTTGCAGCTCCACATCCTGAGGGCCGGCAACGAAAGCGAGATCGACACCGGCTTTGCGACCCTGGTCCAGCTGCACGCCGGCGCGCTCGCCGTCAGCAACGATCCGTACTTCAACAGCCGCCGTGACCAGATTGTGGCGCTGGCGGCCCGCCATGCCGTTCCGGCGATTTATGCGGGGCGCGAGCCCGTCGTGGCCGGCGGCCTGATCAGCTATGGATCGAACACTACCGGCGCCTATCGTCGGGCCGGGGCTTATGTCGGCCGAATTCTCGCAGGCGCAAAGCCGGCCGATCTGCCGGTCGAGCAGCCGACAACGTTCGAGCTGGTGATCAATCTCAAGACCGCACAGGCGCTTGGCCTCACCGTGCCGCCATCGATCCTCTCCCGCGCCGACGAGGTCATCGAATGATGAGGCGGCGTGAGCTGCTGCTGCTCCCCGCCGCCGCGGCAATCGCCTGGAAGTCGGCCTTGGCCGAGGTCGAGACGCCGCGCATCGGTTTTGTCCAGGCGGGGTCGCGGCAGGAGAACCAGAGCCTTCTCGATGCGTTCCGCGAAAATCTCGCCGCACTCGGCTGGACCGACGGGAGCAACATCGCGATCGTCGACCGCTGGGCCGAGGAGCGCACCGACCGTTTGCCCGGCATCATCGACAAACTGATCGGCTCCGGCGTCGCTCTGCTGGTCACCGTCGGGACGCCGGCGACGCTCGCCGCGACGCGCGCGAGCGTCGCCGTTCCGATCGTCCTGGTCGGCGTCGACGATCCCGTTGCCCTTGGCGTTGTCCAGAGCCTCGCCCAGCCCAACGGCAATGTTACCGGCTTCTCTCTGAGCTCTTCCGAACTGATCGCGAAGCGGTTGCAGCTGCTGCAGGAGCTCGTGCCCCGCCTGCGCCGTCTCGCGGTGATCGTCAGGGGAGATCCCGGCCTCGAGCAAAAGCTCCAGGACATTCGCAGCAACGCCGCGCGCATCGGGATCGAGCCGCTGATGCTCGAGGCAGCGACCGGGACGGCTCTCCGACTGACCTTCGCCCGGGTGCGCGCCGAGCGCAGCGAGGCCCTCTACGTGGCCTCCGGCCCGCTCGGCCCCGCCAAGCGCGCCCAGCTCATCGCGCTCGCTTTCGAATCTCGGCTGCCCGCGATCTATTCCTTCCGCGTGTTTGCGGTCGAGGGTGGATTGATGTCGTTCAGCGCCGATTACGGCGATCTCTTCCGCCGCGCTGCAGGTTCCGTCGCCAGGATCCTCACCGGCACTAAGCCGGCGGACCTGGCGATCGAGCCGCCGCGCCAATTCGATCTGACCATCAATCTTAAGACCGCCAGCGCGCTCGGCCTGGAGATCCCGTCCGCGATCCTTGCCCGCGCCGACGAGGTCATCGAATGAGGCAGATCGCCGCTCTGCTTCTGCTTACTCTCTGCGCCGTAGCCCCAGCATTTGCGCAGAATACCGAAAAGCTGCCGATTGTCGGCGTCTTGCGCATGAACACGCCGGAAACCGCCCAGCTGCCCGTAACGGGGCTCAAGGCCGCCTTGGCAGCGCTAGGGCGGGTCGACGGCCGCAATATCCGCCTCGACGTCAGGCTCGCTGGAGGCCATATCGAGCGGTTGCCGGAACTCGCCGAGGCGCTGGTCCGAGAGAAGGCGAGCGTCATCCTCGCGACCGGGCTCCCCGCTATCCTGGCCGCGCAGCGCGCGACGAGCACGATCCCGATCGTCGCCGACGACGACGACCTCCTCGCGGAGGGGGTGATCGGCAGCTTGGCCAACCCTGGCGGCAATACCACCGGGATCAGCATTCTCGCCACTGAGCTCGACGCGAAGAGGCTGGAAATCCTGAAGCAGATCCTGCCCGCGGCACGACGCATCGCGCTGCTACGTGATCCGTCCAACAGCGCGCCCGCGCGAGTGCAGCCGGTCGCCGATACAGCGCGGGCGCTCGGCGTCGAGCTTCAGGCCGTCGACGTGCACAGCCTCGCCGACTTGGCACCAGCGTTTGTGTCCTTCCTGGCCGCGGGCGCCGAGGCGGTCAATATCCTCGCCTCGCCGGTGCTGTTCAGCTTCCGCGAACAGCTCGTTCGGCTCAGTCTGGATCAGAAGCTTCCGGCAATTTGCCAATGGCGGGAGATGGCCGAGGCCGGTTGCCTGGCGAGTTACGGGCCGACGCTGCGCGAGCTTGCTGCCATGCGCGCCGCCCTCGCCGACAAGATGCTGAAGGGGGCGCGGCCGGGCGAGACGCC
>Ga0209526_10001798_pt1 | contig 14359 bp, 11 predicted proteins | sample JacPinW_OM2H0_M1_FD_188566 | JGI IMG/M metagenome (GOLD analysis project Ga0209526, IMG submission 188566) | Forest soil microbial communities from Algoma, Ontario, Canada - Jack Pine, Ontario site 1_JW_OM2H0_M1 (SPAdes) (version 2) | ecosystem: Environmental > Terrestrial > Soil > Boreal... | reverse complement strand
ATAAATGCGTAAACACTCACACAAAGAGTTATCAAAATGACCCCAGCAAATCCGAAGATAAGTCGCTTCCCGATAGTCCAATTTTTCATGATTCTCGTTTGAGCACTTCGCCTGCATCGTTAACTGCTCATCTCCGCGCCGAGAACAACAGAACCACCTCACGCTGTGCCGACGGGCTCGCCGCCCGGGGCCCGCTGGGAAATTATTATGTCCAGGAGAATGGGGGCTAACCCTGAACGACTAAAGTATGGATTGCCAGCCGAAGGCATGAACACTAATCGGCCCGTTCTTCTGTGCGCGAATGTGCGCGATCCTCGAAAAACCCAAATTAGGTATGATTGGAATGGCCACCGTGAAATGGCAATGAAAGGAGAAGACGTCACATTCCTAAATTTGCACCTAACGGCGCGAAGTGGCAATGATATTCAGAATTGTGATAATTTCTGTAATATAGGGAGGCGGAGGCCCACTGGGGAGTTATTCCTCATACGGGACCTCTTTAACCGTAAGGTGGCCCCGCCTCGAGTGCCAACGGCAAGTGTTTTCTTCGCTCTCGTGGACGTCTCTCGGCGACCCAAACTAAATTCGTCCTGAGTCTCGCCGGAATGGCTGGAAGGAAAACGGCTGAATCGCGATTCTTTACAATAATAGCGGTTTTTATAATAATCATAGAGAAGTGCTGCCTCGGATGAACGGATTCGCTTTCGCATTTACTCGGGCAGCGCGTAATCACTGACGCGTTATGAAACCGGCCACTCCCGCTTTCTCATGAAGCTAGCGCTCTATATACTTCTGGTTGGGCTGGCTGTTTCTCTGCTTTTTCGCCAGGTTGAGTGGCCCTGGATCGCTTTTCGCCAGGGTGAAACTGCATTTGACCGCAGTCATTATCTCGATGCCGCAGCGCTCTATGAGCGGGCAGCGCAGAAGCTGAACGATCCCGGAATACTTGAACGCCTGGCGAAATGCTGGTTGGCAGCCGATCGTTCCGACAACGCTGAGACGGTCTTGACTCATCTGCTTGAACAGCACCCCGACCACCTCCCGGCGATGAAACTTCTCGCTGGCGTCTACCAAAATACCCAACAACCAGGTAAAGCGATTCCGCTCTTTACCGAGTACCTCGCCGCTGGAGGAAAATTAGATTCTCCGGCCGAACTACAATTGGCACGTATTTATCGTCAAGCGTCTCTCTATGACGATGCTGCCCCCTACTACCTTCAGGCGGCCGAAGATCCAAAGCAGAAAACAGAAGCCGAAGTCGAGCTGGCCGACATGCGCAGCTGGCAAGGGCGCTACGATGAAGCCGTCCAATGTTTTCGTCAGGTATTGGCTGCTAAACCCGCAAATCGGCGGGCTCGCCTCAACCTTGCACGTGTCCTGAGCTGGGCCGGTCATTACAAAGAATCTGAAGACGAATATCGACGACTCCTCGCTAAGCCATGAGAACCCGTACCATTGTAACCGGTTTTATCGCCTGGGCTTTGTTCCTCAGTCCGGCACGCGCCGCCGATCCGGCGGTCGCGAGCCCCTCGTCGACCGCTGCGCGGTCGCCCGAAGCAGACATAAGCGATACCGCCGCGCGTCTGGAGTTGGCTAAAGTATTAACCTACGACAAAAAGTACGCAGAGGCCATGGAGGTGTACCGCCAGATGTTGGCGACCGAGCCGGGCAATCTCGATGCGAAGATCGGACTCAGTGAAGTACTGTACTGGACTGGCAACAGTGAAGCAGCCGCTGCGATGTTGAATGGAGTACCCGAAGACAAGCTGGACGATAAAGGAAAGCTGATGTTGGCCGATCTCTTTGTGGCCAAGAAGGACTATGAACCCGCCATCCAGATCTTTTCGACGTATCTGGATCGGAAACCGGATGATTGGGTGGTTCGACTTAAACTAGCTGACGTTCAGAGCTGGACAAAACGATATCCCGAAGCGATCGCCTCCTACGAAGCGATTCTCAACGCGCGTCCCCACGACCGGCAGGTTCGCCGGAAATATGGGATGGTTTTAAGTTGGGCTGGTCAGAACGAAAAAGCAGCGGAACAGCTTCGCCAAAGCCTGAATGAATAGGAGCCATCTTCCGCTCGCTCTGCTGCTCGGCGCCGTTCTATTCTCAGCTCGAGCCCAAACTGAAGTTGAAACCATTGTACCCCCATCAGATCAGGTCAGCGAATTCAACGCGCGCCAGGAACTGGTGCGAGTGCTTTGGAAGTTGGGAAAGACAGAAGCGGCAGAGAGCGAACTGCGCGGGCTACTGGAGATCCGCCGCGATAATCCGGTTCTCCTGGCCGACCTGGCCGATTTCGAGGCTGCCCGCGGCCATTTCGTACGCAGCCGAGACCTATACAAACACGCTCTTACCAAGTCCGGTAACGCCGCGGAATTGCGTTTGCGGTACGCTCGCCAGGCGTGGTCGTGGGGGGACTTTTACCTGACCGAAAAGGTTCTTCGTGCCTATCTCCGGAACCATCCGCAGGACATCGACGCCAAATTGGATTTAGCCGGGGTCCTGATTGCCGAGCAACAGTACGAAGCGGCCGAAGCGGAATATAGACCTCTAACCAAAAAGCCAGGTTCGCGACAAAGAGCACTTATCGGGTTGGCGACTGGTCGTTTACTCGAGAAAGACTTCCAGGCGGTGCTTCCATACGCGGACGCGGTGCTTAGCACCAATCCCGAACAAATCGAGGCATTAAATTTGCGTGCTGAGGCCCTTTGGAGGCTTCACCGTTACGACAAGGCGAAAGAAGATTTCCGCCGCTTAAGTTTGCTTCCCGGGGGTCGCCTCTCCGGCTGGATTGGGTTAGGCCGCTTGGCTCGTGCTCAAAAAGATGAAACGGGCGCTCAAGCATATTTTCGACGTGCTCAGGAATCGGACTCGAGGGACATCAGAACCCGCTATCTGCTTGCCGGTAAATACGCGGCGGAGACCGGCTTCGTCCACCGTATGGTCGCATCGGGCGGTGTGACAGTGGCGGATCTGAATACTCTGGCGGGACTTTACGCGGAAGATGGTCACCTGGGTTCTGCCATTACCGTCTACCAGGCAGCTCTAACGAAGGATCCAGAATATTTCCCGGCTCGCATCGGACTGGCACAAGCGTTCGCGACTGCGCATCGCTATGGCGAGTCGATCAAACTTCTCACCCGGTTGCACAGCGAGTTTCCTGATAATGCAAAGATCATTCTTTGCTCGGCCCGGGTTCTGAGTTGGTCGCGTCGGTATGATGACGCGATCCGAACGTATCGCGAGCTCAGCGCGTTGAATCCTACCGACACGGTACCGCGGAAGGAAATGGCGCGGGTTGCCACCTGGAGGTAAAACGGATGGGACTGGCTCGCGACCTGTACGCAGAAATCATGCGCCTCCTGTCGATCAACAACTGATTGAAGCTTTGAAGCACTCTCATCAAGATCAAGCTGTACTTCGGGCGCTCGACCGCGTCTCGGGCAATGGGAAATCACCGTACGAAAAATACGAGCAGGTGCGCCAGCTTCTTGATTCAGGTCAGTTGTCAGCCGCTTTCCATTCCACTGTAGAAGATACGCTCCCCGGCCTGGGATGGAGCCGCCGCCTCTGTGTCTTTGATCTACCAATTTTAACATGAACAAACGAACGAAACCCACGGTCACAAACTCTTGGTTAATCCCATTGGTAGCAATCGCGATTCTGGCTGCGTGTACTTACCTGGTGGTCAGAATTGGCCTATTCCTCGTCGGTGGCGGTCTCTGGTACGAACGATTGACTTCTGCGGCCTTGCTTTTCGCAGAGGCTTTCTTTCTGATCAACTGCCTCGGCTATTTCGGTAACGTTTGGCGCGTCTTGATCGGGCGTAACCGACGGGTAACAGCATCGGAACAGATCCTGGAATTGGACGAATATCCTCCGGTAGCCATCGTTGTTTCCTCTTACCAAGAACCGCTCGAAGTCGTGGAAACCAATCTCATTTGTTTCCGCAACCTTACTTATCCAAACAAGCACATTTACTTGCTGGACGATACCCGATACGAGCTCGCGAAAAGCAACGGGCAAGAGATGCAGCAGTACCGTGCTGCTATTGATGAACTCTGTCGCCGGATCGGAGTAAACCTTTTCCGGCGACGCTGGCGTGGAGCCAAGGCCGGAATGATCAACGATTTTCTGAACTTTATCGAAGGGCGTCCTCCGGAAGGTTACGAGTTTAGTCAGTTTCAGAAAACGGGCACTCCCGGTGCCGAAAAGTATATCGCCATTTTCGATGCGGATATGAATCCTCTGCCCGATTTTGCCGAAGGGCTGGTCCAGATCATGGAAGCAAATGAGAAGATAGCCTTCGCTCAGAGGCCGCAGTATTACAGCAACTTCGAAAACAATCGAGTAGCGCGCGCAGCCGGACTGCAACAAGTCATCTTCTACGAGTATATTTGTGAAGGGAAGGGAGCCCAAGACGCCATGTTCTGCTGCGGTACGAACGTAATGTTTCGGCGTGAAGCGCTCGTGCAGGTCGGAGGATTTGATGAGTCTTCGGTCACCGAAGATTTTGCCACTTCGATCAAGTTGCATTCAAATGGCTGGAGCTCCGCTTATCTCAATCGGATTTGCTCTTTTGGAATGGGCCCGCAGGATCTGGGAGGGTACTTCCAGCAACAATTTCGGTGGGCGCTTGGTACAACCGGGGCCTGCCGACAGATCGTTCGAAACTTTCTCCGCAATCCGCGCGCGATGCCGCTGACCAAGTGGTTCGAATACGTGCTTTCAGCTACCTATTACTTCGTTGGTTGGGCTTTCTTGGTTTTGCTTCTGTGTCCGGTGATCTATCTGTTTTTTAATACTCCTCGGTACTTTGCTCACCCAGGGATCTTTTTTCTTTTCTTTGCGCCATACGTGGTGATGACGATGACCGCGTTCCTGAATACGCTTTGGGACCGGTCTTACCGGCGACGCGATATCTATCACGGCCTGCTACTCGCCAACGTCGCGTTTCCGGTTTATATGAAGGCATCACTGCTCGGGTTGCTCGGCGTTCGCGGCCGCTTTCGTGTGACGCCAAAGTCCGGCAGTAGTTCCCTCCCGCTCCGCTCGCTCTGGGCGCAAGTTCTTGTGATGACGGTGACGCTCGCTGCCGCGGTCTGGGGTTTGAATCGGCTTTTCTATATTCGGGAACCAGCCATGGCTCTTCTAGTGAACATTTTCTGGTGCTTATACAACTCCTGGCTGATTTCCAAGGTGTTTTACTTCAACCGGGCAGAAGAAGCCGTTCCGGAAAACTAGCCGAACGAATTTGGATGCGCTCTCTTGTCCGTATCCTCTTTATTGCGATGATCCTCGAGCTTGCTGGGTTTCCCGCTTTGGCAGCTGACGGGCCGAGTCGACCAGCGTTTGGGTTCGCGACCGAGGGGATACCCTCTAGGTCCGACGTTCATTCTCTCGAGAGAGCAACCGCCATCCGGCCGAGGTTAATCATGTTTTACTTGCAATGGCCATCTGAGCCGGAAAACGGAGCTTTTCCGGGCGGAGCACTACGGTCGATCGAGGCCAGTGGAGCTCTTCCGATTGTGACCTGGGAACCGATGTTTCTCGATTCCGAAAAGCACGAACACATGATCGCTGCGGAGTCAATCATCACAGGAAAATACGATGGCTATCTGCGACGCTTCGCGAGCGAAAGCCGTGAATTTAATAAACCGTTTTTGATTCGGTTTGCGCACGAGATGAACGTCGCGCGCTATCATTGGGGCGGCAGTGCGCAGGAATTCGGACCGGAAAGCCCCGAAAAATATCGGGCGATGTTTCGCCATGTCGTCGAAGTTTTTCGCGCCCAAAAGGCGGATAACATTGGTTGGGTCTTCTGTCCGAACGCCGATTCTGTCCCGGCGCAACCCTGGAATCAAATCACCTCGTACTATCCAGGAAATGATGTCGTCGACATTGTTGGGCTCGACGGCTACAACTGGGGTACATCGCAAACTCGTGCTACCAACGGATGGGATAGCGAGTGGCGTAGTTTTGAATCCATCTTTGCGGCACCACTGCGGGAGCTGAAGCAGGTCGCGTCTGGGAAACCGGTCGCAGTTTTTGAAACCAGTTCGGCTTCGGAAGGTGGAAACAAGGAGGAGTGGGTGATGGCGGCGCTTGATTCAGCGAAGTCGCTTGGTTTGACCGCCGTAGTCTGGTTTGAGTTGAATAAGGAAGTTGATTGGCGCCTGGAGACTAACGTTTCCGCCGGGGTTCGATCTGCCATTGATCGCGCGAGTGCTCCGGCTCTCTTAGTATCCGGGCTCCTGCACGATTCAAAGGGAAGGACGGAGACTGTCCCGTCCAACTAATTGTTTAGCGGATTCTTATGCTTCAAGCCGCCAGTGAACCCACCACCCGGCGTCCGGAAGTTTGCAAATGTAGAAGCACCAGGGTGTTGAAATTTGTGTAAAGCTGATGTTCTAGCAAACGGACCGAACGCAAATAGGGAAGGACTGTCGAAGCACTGAATTTTTCACTCAAAACCTTGAGGTTCAGCTCCAATGCAACTGCAGCCCGAAGGGACTCAAGATCCGCTACGCTCGGGAACGGCGGTTCCGCGGCGCGCTTGTTGGCCGTGTTTTTCAAACCTTCAACCGTGCGAACGTTCTCTTGAATTTGTCGGCGAATACGGGTCACTAGATCTTCGCTCGCTCCTGACTCCTTTTTTTCTCGTAGACGGCCGTGCCGGGTGAAGTAGGGCGCAAGGTGCTCAAAGTAAATGCCGATGCCTTTCTTCAAATAAAAGGCATCTTCGAGAATCTGCTTGATCAAATCCTCCACGCTGGGAATTCCAAACTCTTCCACCGCGAAGCGGATATCTCCGGTTTCAAACGCCACATAGATCGGGTAACGGAGCGGAACCCGTCTTTCGAGATGAGCCCCGCACATCTGACCCTCCGGCATCATCTTTTGCCATCGGATTACTCCCTGATTGTAGAATTTTTTGTTCAGCTGAAATGGGAGGTGAAAGTTAACCGATTCCCCGATCTCCAAAGGCGCCATTCCAGCCCAGAGCGGGACGATCACGCCAACTCCGCTGGAACTCACGTCCCGCAGAAGATAAGCGAAACTTGGTTGTCCGTTTTCTCGTGAACCTAGAAATGGAGCGGAGCCCAGATCGATCGGGATACGTGGCTCGGACCGGCACCAATCCTCAGAATCTGATGGAGAGCTATTCATTCTTTCTTTGTCCCGGACAGTTGCTGATCAGCCAGACTACCGGACCTCCGTAGTTACCGAGTCACCCCCACTTATGGCTTCGTTTCCTCCTTGACTCGGTGGCGATCGAGCGCATCAACGAGTTCCGTACGCACTCGACCGAATTCCTCCTCCACCGACGCTAGCAGTTCAGGTGCAGTCTGCAAAGATCCATCCCGTCCGAGCTTTTCGAGCTGTTGGCAAAGATCGCGCAATCGCGCAGCTCCCAAATTGCTACAACTCCCCTTCAGTTTGTGAGCCGCCTCTTCCAGATCAGTGGCCTGAGAGCTGCGCAACGCGGCGACCGCCTTCTCAATGTCGTGGGGAGCGGTATCCAAGAAGATCTCGACCAGCCGTGGTATAATGTCGCCCATACCCGAATTGATGAGTGGCTGGAGATCGGTCGCTGGCGGAAGTGGCTCTATGTTCGCTGGCTCGGTGTTTGCTACCCATTGCTCTAAGACCCGAACCAGCGCAGAAGCTTGAACCGGTTTGGCTAGGTGATCATCCATTCCTACGGCCAAGCACTTCTCGCGGTCTTCCGGCAGAGCATTAGCAGTCATCGCTATGATCGGGGTGCGCTTCCGGTCTCCTTCACGCCGGCGAATTTCGGCGGTCGCCGCATAGCCATCCAGTTCTGGCATGTGAATATCCATCAAGACCGCATCGTATTCGTTCTCATCGAATAGCTTCAGAGCCTCGACTCCGTTGCGAGCAAGATCTACTTGGTGATCAAGCATGCGAAGTTGATATAAGGCGACCCGCTGGTTGACCTCGTTATCCTCAGCGAGCAGAATACGCAATCGCCGGTCAGAAACCGGCGATGATATCGATTCGGTCGGTAATGTCTCCTCGCGGTCCGCTTTGATACCAAGGACAGCGCACAAGGTTTCGAATAGCTGCGACTGCTTCACTGGCTTGGTTATGAAAGCGTCCACTTCGCCGCGTACGGACTCGCTCAACTCGCCTGGTTCCATTGAAGTGAGTAAGACTATCTTCACGCTGGCGATAACCGGATCGGCCCGGATAACTTCGACGACTTGAATTCCGCTCAGTTCCGGCATGTGCGTATCGAGAATCACAATGGCGAAAGGATCTCCGCAAGCGGCGCCTCGGCGCAGAGCATTGAGAGCGCCGGGACCACTCGAGGCGGTGCTATCCCGCATTGCCCAGGAAGCCACCTGATAATGGAGAATCTTTCTGTTGGTCGCGTTGTCGTCCACCAAAAGTACACGCACGTTACGAAGATCTCCCGCTGCCGTCGGTGCGGGCACTAACGTCTCGGTTGGTGCAAATTTCGCAGCGAACCAGAATTTAGAACCAACGCTAGGAGTGCTCTCCATCCCGATCTCGCCGCTCATGCCCGTCACCAGTTCTTTGCATATGGCTAACCCGAGTCCGGTACCCCCGAAACGCCGCGTCGTTGACCCATCCGCCTGCATGAACGGGCTGAACAGGAGCCTCTGGTCCTCCGGTGCGATACCGATTCCAGTATCCGAGACCTCGAAGCGTACGCTGATAGCGCCCTCAATTTCGGAAACCCTTCGACAACGCAGGACCACTTCTCCTTGGTCGGTGAATTTGATAGCGTTGCTCAGAAGGTTAGTTAAAACCTGTCGCAAGCGAAACGGGTCGCCTTTCACGGAAACCGGCACCCCCTCCTCAATAAGGAGAGCAAGTTCGAGATCCTTCTTCCGAGCCGGTTGAGCAAACAAATCGATGACGTTTTCCACTGATCGGTGAAGGTTGAACGGAGAGTTCTCAAAGCGGAGCATCCCAGCTTCGATTTTCGAGAAATCGAGGATGTCATTGATGATAGCAAGGAGTGCATTTGCGCTCGACTGAATCGTTTCGGCAAATTCGCGCTGTCTGGAAGCCAGCTGAGTGTTAAGCAGGATTTCAGTCATTCCTAAAACCCCATTCATCGGTGTACGAATCTCGTGGCTCATGTTGGCCAGAAATTGGGACTTCAATTTTGCGGCCAACAAGGCGGCGTCACGAGCATCCTTCAGATCCTGACTACTCTTTCGCAGAGCCGCTTCAGCTCGACGGCGCTCCAAAACATCGAGGTGCGTCAACCAGTAGAGTAAGCCTAAAATAGCGAATTGAACCCCAAAGGCGATTCCGGTGGTTCTCCCAGTGGCGCGTATGCTCTTGCGGTCAGCGACGCTGCGGCTCTCGTAAAGCTTTCGCTCGTCCGCCTTCATCCCATTCAAAATGTTACGGCTCTCGTCCAGGTGTCCCTTGCTTAGCTGGTCCGCCATTCTGGCCCGCGCGGCATCAACCCCAACGGTCCGCCGGAGATCGATCACCTGATTCACAGATTCTAGCTTGGTCTTTAGCGCAGAACGCAGAGACGGAATCTGCTGCTGTTGGATGGGATTGTCGGCGGTTAATTGCCGGAGCTTGTCCAATTGGTCTGGAATTTTTTGCCCGGCGGCGTCGACTTGACGAAGGAAAGTTTCATTGGTGGTCAGGAGATATCCACGCTGGCCAGCATCCAGATCGATCACGGAATCCAGCAGTTGATCGAGTTGATCGATTACTTCGTGGGTATGTCTGACCCAGCGTTCGGTGGAAATGACCCGGGTCGCATTCTGGTAAAGCACGATGCCAACGATCAACGAGATGACCAGTGCAAGCAGAAAGCCGGCAAGGATCTTTCTTTCAATAGCGCCCAGCCTCATGAATTGCCATAATCATACGATATCGCTATAATTAGTAGAATCATATTACAGCCCTTCAGGCCAGCTATTTGCAGGCCTCCCTCATGAAAGTTCTCATTGTTGAAGACGATTCAGGTACGCGTCTTATCCTCAGCCGGCTGCTAGCCGATCGAGGCTACGAGGTAGTCGCTTGCGCAAGTGCTGAGGAAGCCATCAAAGCCTATAACACCGCTTTTTACCCGCTCTTGTTCCTTGATCTGTTTCTCCCGGGCATGGATGGATTCTCGCTTTGTCAGTGGATCCGAAGCCAGCCGGACGGAGATCAACACCTCATTCTTGTCGGGACCGCCAGCGACCGGAAAGAAGATTTGCAAAAGATCCTCGATGCGGGGGCAGATGATTACATTGCCAAGCCATATCAAGCCGATGTGCTCGAAGTGCGATTGGTCATTGCCCAGCAGAGAGTAAGGAACATCCAAACGCGAACAACGTTAGAAGCAAATCTACGTGAGGAACGAGAGCGTCTGCGCTATCTGGCGACGCATGATCCTCACACCAAGCTATTGAATCGAGCGATGTTGATGGAAACGCTTCAGGACGCGGTCCGATTAGCTCAGGAAGGAGATCGTAGCGCGCTGATTTACATTGACCTGGATAACTTTAAGTTGATCAACGATTCCCTGGGCCACGCGGTCGGCGACAAAGTCCTGGCTGAGGTAGCCACAGTTCTGCAAAAATCAATCCGCAGTGAAGATGTACCGTTCCGGCTGGGCGGCGACGAATTTGCTATTCTGCTGCGAGATGTCGATTTGGAAAAAGCCAAAGAGATCTCAGCGCGGATTCTTTCCCGGATAAAAGATTTCGCTTTTTCCGATTCGACAAAGACATTCATAGTCGGCGCCTCGATCGGAATTACCACTGTCGACGGCACAGTAGCGGGCGAGGAAGTGATGGCGTTTGCGGACGCCGCCTGTTACAGCGCTAAGGTGCACGGGCGAAGCCGGATGGAAGTGTACGATGTTGGCGACGAATCGATGTTGGAATTTCGTAGCCAGGCCCCGCGAGCGGCCGAGATCAAAGAAGCTATTGCCGCCCGGCGGTTCGAAATTCTGTTTCAGCCGATCGTCGATCTTCAGACGCTCGCCCCTACCTTTTACGAGGTGTTGGTACGCCTTCCGAGCAACGGGAAACTTCTATTACCTGGCGCCTTCCTCCCAGCAGCAGAACGCTTTCAACTGATTCCAGAAATCGATCGTCAAGTGATCACCAAGGCTTTGCCACACCTGAGTGCGAACGGTAACTTGTGCCTCACTATTAACCTTTCGGGACAATCCTTTGCGGATCAGACCTTGGCAGACTTCATCGAGGATTCTTTCAAGGCTGCTGATGTAAAACCTTGTCGCGTGACTTTCGAGATCACGGAAACGGCGATGATCTCGAACCTGTCTGCGGCCCGGACCATGATGCATCAGCTTCGCGGGGCAGGTTTCCATTTTGCGCTTGACGATTTCGGAGCCGGCTTTTCATCATTCAGTCATTTAAGAGATCTGATCCCGAATTACCTGAAAATCGACGGGAGTTTTATTCAGGACGCCGAAAACGATCACAGCAAATGGATCTTTGTGGAGATGATGAACGACATCGCGCATCGGTTGAAAATTAAGAGCATAGCGGAATTCGTGGAGATGGAGACGACGTTGGGAAAGCTGCGTGAAATCGGCGTCGACTTTGCGCAAGGTTTTTTGTTTGGCGAGCCCGGACCGCCGCCCGGGCTCGTCCCCGTTGAATAAGAGGTGAGGGACAGATTCGGCGAATCGTGCAGAAATTGACGGCGCTGTTCACCTTCTTTGGTAGAGGATCACCAAAGGTGCGCTGTATAGGGTGCCAAGCAAATTCGTGTAATTTTATACGCTAAGGGCGACCTTCATGGAGCGACGGCGGACTAGCCTTCGCCCGAGGAGATCTGCGCCGTGCTGGCCGCGGTCGTGCTAGATATTGGGTTGGGTGGGACTCGAACCCACAACCAACCTTAAAAGGGCGCTATTATGCATCCGTATGTAGCTCGCTATCAATAAATTATGAATAGTGTTTTTTTGGTTGCTTTATCCATTCTTCGTTTTTCCTACATTCTCATCCGTTTCGGGAGAAAAGACTTCTCCCTTTTGAGCCAAAGCAGACTCTCAGTCCGACTGCAAAAGCCTGTTTTTGAGACCCGTCTCACATGAGCGCTCGCACAAACGCCGTTAAAACGGTCACTATCGTTGTTACCAGGGTCTCGCCGTTGCGCGTGTAGGTTTGCCGGAAGACTGTTCGTTGCCACGAAAAAGAAATGAGGAATGCTCCGGATTACTACGCCACGGCAGAAACGCTGGTGAACCGGTGAACCTATATTTTCCTGTACTATTACCAAAATTTCGGACGTTAAAACAAAGTACGAAGCTGATACGACCGCCTTCGCTTCCGCGTCGCGGACAAATATCTTTTTCTGAGCATATGGGATCGCTGATCATCCTAAAACTGGGAAATCTTACGCTAGACTGGGCTAAAAACGGCGTGGAACCGACCACAGTCCGTTGTTTCAAACCGGGGATGTTAAACCCATGCCGTACCATTACGTCAGCGACGAAGACAAACCGATCGTCGAAATGAAGGAGGCATGCACGAAATCACTTCGGGACGTTAAAGGCCGGCTAGAACTCCTAGGGTCAACTATCACTTGGGCTGGGCAGCACTACCTCAAAATGATGGTGGAGCAAAACCTAGACCTTGAAATCTCGGATCTCACATTTGACGCTTTTGTCGAGGCACTCTGGTGGGTAGACCTCAACGCCGAAACTCCCGATTTCAAAAATGACTGTGATTTTGGGACGGCTTACGATCGCGAATCGTGTTCGCTTCTCAGCAAAGCACTTCCAGATGAGCTCTTCTCGCCGCGACGACTTACCCTCGAGGAAACGTTAAGTAAGCTAAATTTGGATGCATGGTCGATCCTCAGGATTTTTGCTTTAAACCCGGACCCTCAGGACCTGCCAGTCACTTGGCAGTTTGCCGACCTGATCGAGGGTGGTTGGGCGCATCGACAGCGGAGTAGCGCCTGATGAAAATGACGAAATGACTTTAGTTTCCTTCACTGGCGCATCCTTTCTTTTTGGCGCCTCGAGTGAGCACGCCGTTCTTTTTTGGTTACAGAAAGGATGCGCCTTTTTTTATCCTGTCATCCACAACTTTCGGTTATAGCTCCTTCGGAAGCACTGGACGCGGATTGCACGGGTCGAAGACATGCACAACGGCATTTTAGAGTTGTGTGCATGTTGCAAGGAGGCGGCTGTTGCATGACCCTGTGGCAAGAACGTGCGCGACGGCATGCCGCGCCGAAATACTCTCACGCAAGGACGCTCTCTCCATTCGAAGGCTCCGCCTATCGCGCCGTCAGAATCAGGTCTCGGAAAACTTGTCGAAAAGTCACAAGGTCCCAGTCCGGTACACGCTACCGATGCAGGTAACGGCTTCGCGATGGTACTCTACAGCGATGATTCTGTTCGTACCTGTTCGATGCGCGACCCCGAAGTTGAGCAAGTTCTAGAAGACGAACTTTCAATCGCAAGAGGTAAGCGTCGCACAGAATTACGCCTGTGACGCGCTTTCCGGCGTTCGGCGGTGCTTTTTTTTGTCCCGACCGCAAACAACCGCAGTCTGGGACCGTTTACGGGGCTTTCATCGTCCTGAAAGAGACTGAGAACGGCTGCCGCTGGTTGCTGGTCAATAGACCCCCTCCGTAACTGCATTCCTGCGCTGATCACAGCAGCCTGCTGAATGGACGTAACTGGCACACAGTTGCGTGGAATGTTCGACAATACGGTTGGTCGCCATTCATTACATCAAAAACTGAGCCAAACTGTCAAGAATTGTTGATAGACCGTTTTGGTTAATTAGGAAGGACTGGCTTCTTCGGTACGCCTTTCCGCTTCATCAAGCTGGGCCATTTCGGAGAAGAGATGCTCCTCAATGATAGCCGCGAGATTCCATAGCTCCTGATCAAAACGGTCTTGAGGCAGATCCTGGGTAATCTTAAGCGCTAAACGCTCTGCCATACGTCTGATTCTATAACGGTTCATGCCGCAGGTTCCTCTGTTCGTGAAAAACCGCCGCAGCCAGAGTCGGTTTCGCATTCCCAGGCGCATCTAGTCCGGGGCCCTTGGGGGCTCACCACTCAATCCTCGATTTATTGCCGATTTCTTCGAAATTCTGTGGCCACAAAGAGCGTTTTTCATGACCCATTCGAACGAGCTGGCAACAGCTCAAAGGATCTATCACAGCTAGTGCATCGCTCTCTCCATGTTTTTCCGAACTAATGAGAATTCCTAGGCCGATGAGGATGGGCGCACCCATCAATCACGCACGTCTAGCCATGATGCAGGCGCTCGCTCAGAAGGATCTAGGTGATAATAGCTATCAGAACCGCCACGAAGCGATAACTCCGCCGACAAGGCCTAACAGCA
>Ga0209526_10001797_pt1 | contig 14363 bp, 13 predicted proteins | sample JacPinW_OM2H0_M1_FD_188566 | JGI IMG/M metagenome (GOLD analysis project Ga0209526, IMG submission 188566) | Forest soil microbial communities from Algoma, Ontario, Canada - Jack Pine, Ontario site 1_JW_OM2H0_M1 (SPAdes) (version 2) | ecosystem: Environmental > Terrestrial > Soil > Boreal... | reverse complement strand
CCCGGGCATGGACTCGAGTGCTGTGGGACACACGTTCGCGGCGATGCTGGACACGGTACCGTATGCCGTGGGTGTGAACAATCATGAAGGTTCGCGCGACACTTCCGACTCCGCGTTGATGAGCGAATTGATGCCATTGCTGCTTGAGCGCAAATTGTTTTTTGTGGACAGCCGGACAACGACCGCTACCGTTGCGGAGACCGCGGCGCACACCGCGGGTGTTCCCGCGACTTCGCGGAATGTTTTTCTGGACGATGAACGGTCGCCCGGCGCTATCCGAAAACAATTTGCATTGGCCGTTCGCGACGCGCGCGAAAAAGGATCCGCGCTGGCCATTGGGCATCCGCATCCAAAAACATTGCAGGTTCTCTCCGAAATGCTTCCGGAGGCCGAGCGCGAGGGTGTTACGCTGGTTTTTGCGTCCGATCTTGTGCGGTGAAGTTGTGCAACGTGAATCTCAGTTCAGGATTTCCGCGGCCAGCGAAACGACTCGCTCGGCAATCGCCAGGCATGACGTGAGTCCCGGCGACTCGATCCCAATCAGCTGAATCGCGCGTGGGGCGACAGCATCGCGTGCGATCACGAAGTCAGCGAAGCCCGCGTGCCCGGGCGGTACCAGCTTCGCGCGAATTCCCGAGTAGGCCAGTTGCAGGTCCGCGGCTTCAATCTCAGGCAACATGGGCTTCGCGCGGCGCACGAATTCTTCGACGGGCAGGCGGTTGCGCTCGTAATCGTTTTTCTCGGAGATGTAATCCGCCGTCGGACCTACCAGCACCGTTCCCCAAAGCGTTCGCGTCAGGTGCACGCCGAGGCTCAGCCCATCGGTGTGGGGCAGCGGATAGACGAGGTTGTTTATCAGATACGATTTTGCGCGCACCAGTTCGCAGTATTCTCCGCGCACGGGATAAATGCGATAGGCGCGGTTGCCGAGCATGGCGGCAATTTCGTCGGCGTATAGGCCGGCGCAATTAATCACGCATCGAGTTTCAATTGGTTCCTCGACCGTTTTCTCCGTTGCGTGCGCCGGATTGGTTTCATCGCCCTCGGCAAGTGTTACGGCGATCGAATCCGCGCGCGAATCGAGCCGCACGACGCGCGCGCGTGGGAGCAGGCTTGCGCCTCGATCGGTTGCGATGCGCGCAAGCGTTTTTAGGAGATCTTCCGCCGAGACGATTCCGGTCGAAGGAACTTCGAGTGCGGCGGTCGCTTCAATGTGGGGCTCTCTTAAATGTATCGTGTCACGATCTATCAGGCGCAGGCCTTCGACGCCGTTCGCACGGCCATTTGCTGAGAGATCTTCGAGCGCCGCTTCCTGCTGACCGCCATGCGCGACGACGAGTTTCCCGCAATTCCGGTGCGGCACGTTGTGCGCGGCGCAGAATTCGTGCAGCATCCGGTTGCCCGCGACGCACAACTGCGCCTTGAGCGAGCCGGGCGGGTAATAGATGCCCGAATGGATCACGCCGCTATTCCGCGTGCTCGCTCCCATCCCGAACTTCGGCATCTGTTCGACGAGATAAACGTCGCTCCAACGTTGCGACACCGCGCGCGCCACGGCGCAGCCCACCACGCCGCCGCCGATAATCACTATGTTTGCTCGATCCACGCTAGACAGGATAGATGATTTGAGTGGCAGGCGGTAGGTGACAGGTTACAGGTGACAGGAAAACAGTTGTATCTCGTTTTCGCGTTCGGCTTCCTCTGTGCTCTCTGAGAACTCTGTGTTGAGAGGCTTTTCGGGCTGATTTTTGATTTGAAACTCGACAAATCGGGTGTAGAAGATATGCGCGACCTGTGTTTGACTCGAACCAAGAATCAATCCGGAGGAAATTGCGATGTCCTCGAAAACTGTTTTGAAAACTTTTCTCGCATTCGTTGCGATGCTCTGGCTCTCGGGGAATCCGGCGGGAGTGCTCGCGCAAGTTCAGGCCCGGCCGGAGGCGGGGCCGTTCGACGCCGCACGGCTTACGATGCAGCCCCCGCCGCCGGAAGGGGTCGCCATTCGCGCTGGCCGATTGTTCGATCCGAAGACGGGAACGAACTTGACGAACCAGGTGATCGTGATTCAGGGCGACCGGATTACGGACGTCGGACCGGCCGACCGGGTGAAGATTCCCGCGGGCGCCAATGTGATCGATCTCAGCCGCGCGACCGTACTTCCCGGCTTGATTGACCGCCACGTTCACTTGACGGAGACCCCGGAACCAAACGAGGCGCGGTCTCTTATCGTTGCGCAGCACTACGCCCTGGCGGACATGTACGCTGGATTCACGACGCTCCAGGATATGAATTCACCTTACACGTATGCGACGGTCGAATTGCGCGACGCCATCAATAAGGGACAGATCGTTGGGCCGCGAATGCAGGTCACGGGACCAGCGCTCAATCCGAGGGGCGTTACAGCTTATGGTTCGCCGTCGGAGGTGATTCCATTCGGACTGGGCACTGGGATGCCGGTCTGGCAGAACTCTCAGAACATAAATTCACCGTGGCTTGCCCGCGCAGCCGTGCGCGACCATTCTCACTACGGCACCGACTGGATCAAAATCTATGAGACGGAAGATTACGAAGGAAGCGGATACCCGAAGCCATATGGTGCGGGCGCGTTCATGCCGGACGGCAAGATGATTAATGTTCCTTCATTGACGCTCGAAGAAAACCAGGCGATTGTCGACGAAGCGCACCGCAGAGGTTTGAAAGTGGCCTGTCACGCGTATGGCGGTGAAGGCTTGCGCATCTGCCTGGAGGCAGGCGTGGACCTTCCCATCCATGTGATCGTCGGCGTCACCGGCGCGGAAGGGCTGGACGATGAGACGATTCGGCTCTTCAAGAAGCCATTGGCGGATGGAACTCTCCGCCCCGTGAATCAAACTCTTTGGGATTTGGCCGGCCCGCTCGAGCAAGCCGATCTGAGAGCGAGCGGCGGCAAGAAAACGCGCTTGCGCCTGACGGAGCTGAGTTTCAAGAGGCTCGTCGCCGCCGGCGTGAAACAAACCTTCGGCAGTGGCGCGTACACCGTGGGACACGGTGTGCAGGCCTACCAATTCGCCATCTATGTGAAATGGGGAATGTCCCCAGCGCAAGCGCTGCAGACGGCTACCAGCAACGCCGCCGAGAGCTTGAACTATGACTTGGGAAACCAGATCGGCTACGTGGAAAAAGGCAGGTTCGCCGACATGGTCGCCGTCTCCGGCGACCCGCTCACGGATATCACTGAGATGGAGCGGGTCAAGTTTGTGATGAAAGGCGGAGTGGTTTTCAGGAACGATATGAAGTAATGGGGCGTGCTTGAAGAAGGTGTCTGGGAATCGTCTGCTTCGAGTGAACGCTCGACCGCCTGAAACGGCTCTGCATTGGCCGCGACCTGCTTGAGGCTGGAGCCTACGCTCGCTTCGACAAGACGACCAAAGACGGTAAGGAGATGAGCGCCGCTACGATCACTCAGCGCACATTCCCTTTAGCCATTGTTGGCTATACACAGATCCCAATTTCCGTAAGGGAACCGTCTCACCAGTATCCACACGGACGATTGGCATGTCCTCGATCTCCCTAAAGCGGTCCAAGCCGCCGGTAAAACTAAACTTACCGTTCTTATCCCTCGATTCTCGTGCCAATGAAGGTAGTGGCGAGTTATTGGCAATTGCTCCTTCAATAGATGAGAACAATTTCTTGCGAACGAAGAACGCATTACTCCCAGCACGGTTGGTTCCAACAAGTACGTAGCCCTTACGCTGAGCTAGAAGACACAATGCCGAAATGGAAGCTCCAAAGTAGAGATTGGATGTGTGGGCTACAGTGCGATGGAAAGTCGGGCTGTAGGGAATGCTGAGCGGATAAATATCACCAAAGACCGCGTTGTACTCACAAACGACAATATCGGCATTAACGACTTCGATTGCTTCCCAGACCCAGTAATCATTTCCGTCGATATCAACGGATAACACGCCAATGGTTCCGGAAAAGCCACCCTCCATAATGAGGCTATTAATGTTGTCACGATTGATGAAGGCGGACACTGCAGTCAGATCGTAACGCCAGTAGATCTCATCCTCTCGCACCGTCTGGATGTTTTGTGAACTGCCGTCCATCACAAGCCCTTTCCAGTTGCGATTGATGAGCAGAAAACGTGTATTTGCCTCACGGTAATTCTCCACCCCGAACTCAATGAATCGGGTCGTTGAGATAGGTAATCGCTGAATAAGCCACTCCAGGATTCCATCCTCTCCCCACTGGGAGTAGACTCGGAACTCTGCTTCGCTGAGATGATGCAAGTGCTCCAACGATCTACTGGCACGGGAAGCCTGAGTGCCCTGCAGGACGAGTGACCGTTCCAGTGACGTCTTGTCCATGAGCAGCGGTGCAAGCAGACTATAGCGAAACCTGCGCAGTATGCTCCTCAACATGGTGCCAGACTACCACGCGTACTTCGTGTTGAGAAGTTGTCCCGCCTTCACTATTGTTCCAAGCGTCTTGGGGATTCGGGCACCTCAGGAGCCGGAGCTTCCACTGCGACATTCAAGTTCATGCAACCAGGGGGCTTCAGTCTCCGAAGCTTCAGGACTTAAAAGCCCTTTCAAACGACGCTGTTTGTCGGACCTGAAGGTCCGGCCTCCTAGCGCGCGAGATGCTGTTTGCTTCGCAAGACTTCTTTGGACTGGGACGCCGCCGACTCTACCGCTCGGTTGCATTCCCGGCGGGGTTTGTATTTAATGTTTTGCTATGGCAAGAGCGACGCAAGCCGAACTCGCGCGCGAATTTCTTGCGCTGCACGATGGGCGCAAAACTCTGGTGCTTCCCAATGCATGGGACGTGGCCAGCGCCAGGATTTTTGAGGAAGCGGGTTTTCCGGCGGTTGGCACATCGAGCGCCGGAGTCGCATATGCTCTGGGCTATCCTGATGGGCAGAAAATCTCCCGTAGTGAAATGCTGGCGGTGGTGCACCGTATTGCCGAGGCCGTTCGTATTCCCGTGACCGCCGATATGGAAGCTGGATACGGGGCGAAACCCGAGGACGTGGCCGAAACCGCGCGGGAGGTGCTTTCCGCTGGGGCTGTGGGAATGAACCTGGAAGATACAGTTGATGACGGGCCGGATTTGCTCGCCGACGTGAGTTTGCAGAAGGAAAAAATTCGGGCTGTGGTCGAAACTTCTGCGCGCGCCGGCGTTCCGTTAGTGCTGAATGCGCGCACGGATATTTGTCTGGCTGGTATAGGCGCTCCCGAAACGCGGGTCGCCCGGACGATCGAGCGGCTCAATGTTTATCGAGACGCCGGGGCGCAATGCTTGTTCGCTCCCGGAGTGAAAGACAAAGAAACGATCGCGCAATTGGTGAGCGGCGTACGCGGCCCATTGAACATACTGGCGACTGCCGGAACGCCTCCGGTGGCGGAACTCGAAAAGTTGGGAGTGGCGCGCGTGAGCGTTGGTTCGGGACCGATGCGCGCGACGCTCGGCCTGATCGCACGCATCGCTCGCCAAATCCGCGAGGAAGGCTCTTTTTCCTTGATGACCGACGGTGCCATCACTTACGATGATGCCAACCGTCTTTTCATGCGCTAAGCGAGGCTGGAGAGTAAGTGTGATTCTATCTAGGAGTCAGCGGCTAAAGCCGCCTAAATTCAGGCAACTTACGGCGCGGCTGAAGCCGCGCCCTACAACCAGTCGACGTATTCACGCCGACCCCGGCTGTAACGGAGATTCGATATGAGAACAAAAATATTCATGGTACCGATTTTGGTGTTAGGAGTTTTTCTCGCCTCCGCTTCGACGTTTGCGCACCACGGAGAGGCGAACTATGACACGTCGGAGGTTGTCGACGTCAAAGGAACTGTGGCCGATTTTCAGTTCATTAATCCACATGTGCTGGTCTACATCGAGGCGAAAGACTCAAGCGGCAACATGGAGAAGTGGACGTGTGAGGCCACCAGCCCGAACTTCCTGCTCCGGCGTGGCTGGAATAAGTCGACGCTGAAGCCCGGTGACGAGATCACCGCTTCCGGACATCGCGCTAAGAACGGTGCGCCCCTCCTTCGCCTTATGAAGATTGTTGCCAACGGAAAAGAGTACGGCAATTTATGAGCGCGTGGACGAGTTTGAGTTTCCGGCCGAGAACAGGGTCTGAATCAACAACGGGGAGTTGCCGAATCCGAAATCGCTTCATCGGTCGGAGCGCAATTCTCGCGGCGATGCTGCTGTTTTGTTGGTTGAATCCAAGTGGATTCCGCTCCCCGTTATTTGCACAAACCGCAAAGCCCCCCGCCGCTGCGAAACCCCAACCCAAGATGGCTAAGGCTAGCCCTCAGGGCACAAGTGCCAAGCAGAATCTGTCCGGCGTCTGGGCGGAAAGCCAGCCACCGTCGGCTGCCGACCAATATTGGGTTTTTGCGTTTAGTCCCCAGGAGCTTCCCATGACGCCATGGGGAGAAGAACAGTACAAGGCCTCGAAGCCTTCCTTCGGCCCCAGAAGCGTGGCGATTGCGGATACCAATGACCCGGTTTATCACGGCTGTTTTCCGCCAGGCGTGCCGCGAGTCTACCTCCATCCATTCCCCATGCAGATCGCGCAATTACCCGATCAAGTAATCATTCTGTATGAGTACGATAACTTGTCGCGCCACATTTACACCGATGGGCGCAAGCACAATATGGATCTGCCTCCAAGCTGGATGGGAGATTCCATCGGAAAGTGGGAGGGAGACACACTGGTCGCCGACACGACCAACTTCAATGACAAGACATGGCTGGACAGGATCGGCCATCCGCACAGCGCGGATCTTCACGTAGTCGAGCGCTTCCGGCGCGCCGGCAATGACAAACTGCAAATTGAATTGACGATCGAGGACCCCAAGGCGTACACGAAGCCCTGGACGGCGCACTTGTACTACAGTTTGCAGAAGGACTGGAGCCTTCTCGAGCAGTTCTGCGAAGACAACGATACTTTTCAGGAAGTGGAAAAACAGGAGACCAACAAGCCCGCGAAATAGCCGGCATCGCGTGCATACGCCCCTTCACTGCGGGCAATTTTATTTTCTTCCAATGTATGCCGCTGCTCAATCATAAAACGCGGGCGCGTGCTTCAATTTGTCAGACTGCGATTTCTCGTGATTGATCCAAAGCTGCGCATGATAAAAAGAGATCAGATCGGCCATGCGCTGCATCGACAAGAGCGTCTGAATCTTTTGCTCGGGCGGCATGGTCGCGAAATAGGGGATGCGGCGGTTATCCCAATTTTCCTGCAGGTGTACGGCGTCACCACTCAGCAAAACCCATCCCGTCTTCGGAAGGCGGACGAGGCACGATTGATGACCCGGTGTGTGGCCAGCCGTTAAGACGATCATGACTGAGCCATCGCCGAAGACATCCAGATCCTCTTGCACTAAGTTCACAGGATGATCCTTCAGGAAAGTAGGCTTCGTATCCGCGGGCGGCTTTAGTATGCCCTCTTTGCCCGGAGCGAAGTAGTAGTCATATTCGGCCTTCTGAATGAGGATGGGTACGCGCGGGAACAATTCGGCGTTGCCGATGTGGTCGGGATGCGTGTGCGAAATGCCGATGAAGCGAATGTCCGACGGCTTTACGCCAATCGCGGCAAGCTGCGACTCGAGCGTCTTCGCGCGGGACCAATGGATGTCCGTCGCGGGATTGTTGGTCGGAAGCCAGCCATTTGGCATGGCGGCGACCGCATCGGAGATGCCGGTGTCCCAGAGAAAGTAATCCTCCGCATGATGGATCAGGAAGCAGCTGTCCGAGATGTCGACCGGCTTTCCAATGTTCACGCCAACCGTCCAGCGCGACTCGTCCGGCGCGTGTCCCTGGCCGCAGTCAAGCACATAAAGACGGTCCACGCCTTTCCCGCTCGATTGCGCCCAGCCCGTACCGGCAAGGGAGATTGCCGCGAAGGCCGCAACAATGATGACTCTTTTCATGGGAGACCTCCAAGCTTCAACACTAAGCGGGTCTTAGTAGCACAGACTTCAGTCTGTGCGCTTTTTCTTTGGGTTTAGCCAAAAATACACCAGATGAAGACTGCGATAAAATTATCTTGGTTATTGCCATCTGCTTGACGCGTCGATTTTTACTCCCGCGAAAAAGCCTAAAGAAAAACCCAAAGAAAAACCGCACAGACTGAAGTCTGTGCTACTTGTCCGGCCCGCCAGGACAATTCACATTAGCGCCGTTGCAATCGCCCGCCACGTGTTCCGGCAATCCTTTTCCGGCAACTTCGACCCGCATTCCCGCAGGGTCGCGGATGGACCAGCCGTATTTGCTGTCCGCCTCGGGCTTATAGCCACGCCGGATCAGTTCGGCCTTGACGGCCGCCTGATCATAATTTTCGACAGCGGGCGCGAAGTGAGCGATGTATGGTTTATGTTCGGGGTGCTGACTCTTCCGGAGGTATAAGGCGTTCTCGCCAAACTTGAGGAAACACACCGGGCCTCCGGGGGTATCCACTCCGAACACATCGCCCGGCTTGTAGTAAATCACTTTCATTCCAAGCAGGTCCGTATAAAAGTCGCGGCTCTTATCGACATCGGGAACCATCAAGACGAGGTGACTGACGGCGTTCGCTTTGTAACCCTTGCCATCAGGTTTGGGAATCGCATCTAGATTTTTTTCGCCGTCCGATTCTTTGGCGGTCGGTAAGGCCTGCCCGGGGAATACGCCGTGTGTCGCGCAGATTTGCACCGTGAGGCCGCTGGGGTCCTTGATGGTCCAGGCGAACGGGCCATCCGGCTGGGGGTTGAGGCCGCGACGCGTCAGTTCCGCTTTCACTGAATCCAGTTGGAAATTTTCGATGGAGAACGCCAGGTGGTCGACGTTGCCTTGCCCCATCTGCGCCGTCCAGTTCGCGTTTGGTCCGGCGCCGGCTGGCCGGTCGAGGGGCCGTGTGAGCGGGCGAATGTAAATGGCGTTCGGTGGATCGCCGAATTCGACCGAACATTGTTTGCCGTCGTCCCACACAGGCTTCATCCCAAACAGACTCACGTAGAAATCTCGAACCTTGGCATAGTCGGCTACCTGATAGTTGATGTGATTGTAGGCGACCGCTTTGAAACCCGTGCCGGTGGCGGATCCCATCTGCGCGGCACTGGCTGCAAATACGGCGGTCTTTGACGTCGCGCTCACGGCTAACGCGCCTGTCGCCGCAATGCCCAGGGCCTGCATCAGCAGACGCCGATCGATCTTTCCACGTCTGAAAGTCTCAAGCTGTATTGGGAAATTGTTTTTCATCGCTCACCTCGTTGTACTTCCGAATCTGCCGTTGATACACCCTCAGCATGGAATAGCGATTTGTCGGAGATTGTGTGTTTGGCGTGAATTCTTGTCAAGGAATGACTTTGCGGGGACCGGCCACCCGTCAGCTACGGTCGTCGCTCTGCTCTATGGCCAGCCTCTCCTATAATTGGCCGCAGTAGGCAATCTAATTAGCCCGCGCCCAACGGCAGGAAATATTGCGTGCCCTTGACCGGCTCCTGCAGGCGGCGAAGGAGCTGCTGCAGGTCTTCGTTGCGGTCGACGAAGTCGATTTCCGACGTGTTGATGACCAGCAGGTCCGACGCGGAGTAGCGGAAAAAGAAATGTTCGTAGGCGCGGACGACTTCTTCGAGATAGGCGCGGGAGATCTGTTTTTCGGCGGGCGATTTCTTTTTTGCAATGCGCTCGCGCAGGACTTCGGGTGTGGCCTGCAGATAAATCACCAGGTCAGGCGGTTTGAGGGCGGCCGCGAACATCGCATAGTAGCGTTCATAGAGCTTCAACTCTTCATTGTCCAGGTTAATGTACGCGAAAATTTTGTCCTTCTCGAAAAGGAAATCGGAAACCAGGGGAGCAGTATCGCTCTGCTGCACTTCGCTGAGGCAGCGGTGCCGTTCGATCAGGAAATACATCTGTGCGCGGAAGGCCGCCCCGGCTTTTTCCTTATAGAAGTCGGCGAGGAATGGATTGTCCTCGGGATCGAAGATGCGCCGCGCGTGCAGGCGGTCGGCGAGGACCCGTGCCAGCATGGATTTTCCGACGCGGATCGGTCCTTCAATCGCGATCGAGCGCGGCGGCTGAAACGCGGGGGCCGGCTGCGGCGCGCGGGCGGGGGTTGGCATCATGGCCGGGAATTATAACCGAAAGCACGATGGTTGCGCGCGACCGAGAGAATGCGATCTCAGCTTGAGTATTGCGGAACGCGCAAAAGTCCCCGCCAATATACCCAGATATAATATAGCGCGGACCCTGTTACCTCATACGGTGGGCCATTTTAGTCTGGCTATAGACTCGTGCGCTGCAAGCACCGCAGTATACGCAAAGAGAAGCACCACTGGTGATTTCGGCATCCGGCAGCGAACCTCAAGCCAGCGGACAAGCCCAGCTTGGCGCAAATAGTATAGTGCAGGAGGAACGAACTTCGTGACGGAACCCAATTCGATCTTTCCGCCCACCTCAGGCACTGGCCCCACTCGAAAGGGATCGTTGCAAGCCCCGAACGCGCGCAGGAGTCCGAGGGTAGCAATCGATATGCCCGTGGAAGTCGTCGGCCGAAGTGTGAATGGGAAGGGGTTTCGCCAGGAAACGCGTACGACAGCTGTAAACGCTCACGGCGCTCACTTGATATTGGCAACGGCGACAGAAATTGAACTGTCTGTCATCTTAAAAAATAAAAAGACCCGCGCGGAAGTAGAGTGCCGAGTAGTGTACCAAAAAAGAATGGAGGGCGGAAAAGCCGAACTGGGCATTGAGTTTGTAGATCCACAGCCCAGATTTTGGGGCATCGCTTTTCCTCCGGAAGACTGGAGCCGGGCCGAACGAAAAATACCGGTGGGGCCTTCCAGATGAAGATGGAATCTGCTGTTTCGTCGATGGATCCTAGGGAACCAATCCGTTTACAGATTGGCGGCGCGCCCGCGAAAGAAATGCAATCGACGCTGCGTCGCATTGACCGCCGCGAATGGTGGTTATGGTTTACCGCGTCGCTGGTCATGCTTTTGCTGATGGTTGGAATCGCCTCATTCTCATTTTCGATGTTGGTATCGGAGGCAAATGGCTCTTATTCGATTTATATGAATCAAGCCGTGCGCGGCCTGGGTATATTGGTCCTGCTGTTTATCGGCTACGCGCTCTATCAGCAAATACAGATCAATCACATTCGGCGTCAACTATTGGAACAGGTCTTTGCCGTGGACAAGGTGGAAGTGCTGGCCCAGGAAGTCTATAACCTGGCCGTGCTGGATTCACTCACAGGCGCCTACAATCGCCGATATGCCGAGCAGAGGCTGACCACTGAAATTGCCAGAACACAGCGGCACCGTCTGCCACTGACATTAATTCTGTTTGACTTGGATGAATTTAAGCAGGTCAACGACAAGTACGGTCATGGCGCCGGCGATTGTGTTTTGAAAGCTTTTGCCGATCGGCTGACCAAATCCACTCGCGGCTCCGATTTGTCTGCCCGGTATGGAGGGGATGAGTTCCTGGCAATATTGCCGGAATGCAAACCTGAAGACGTCCAGTACATTCTGAAACGCCTGGACGGCCTGACGGTCAATGCCGGCGGAGGGATGCTGCCTGTCTCTTATTCAGCCGGATGGGCGAACTACCTCCCGGGCGAATCGGCTGAAGAGCTATTGAAGCGTGTCGACGCAGATCTTTATGCCAACAAGCGTGCTTCGAAAATCCCCGTAGCATAACGTCCAATTCCAGACATCACGCCAAACGAATTTTCTTCGTCCTCATCGTCATTTCCTGCGCGTGTGCGCGCCGGCGTCTCAGCCCATCGCGCGCGGTATAGCCACGACGCAATGCCTGACCGACAGTACAGTTATCTCGTTGGCGATACCGCCCGGCAGTACCGATATGCCGAAAATTACTCTCCCGTTAAGATAGTACTGCAATCGTCATCAGGAGAAACCATGCGATCAGCCTTGAACCGGTGCTTACCAATCCTTCTTATCCTTGGCGCTTGCGTGTCGTCCGCGGCAGCTATGGCGAGCTTGAACCTGGACGTCCAGAACCAACACAAGGCGGCTCAAGAACGGCTGGACACGCATATCTCAACCATGAAGGCTGCCGGAAAGTCCACAGAAGCTGAGGACGTTACAACACGCCTTCGGACCACGGAAGCCAACCAGGGAGCTTCGGAAAGACTTGACGCGGCCATGCAAGCGGGGTTGAACGCACTCATGGCAAATCGGCCCGATGAAGGGGAAAAGAATTACACGGAAGCCGTGGACCTAGCAGAGAAGATCCAACCGCATGACATGAGGCTGACGACATCCCTGCTGCGTCTTGGAGCAATCTATGCTGGGAAACAAGACTTTCCCCTTGCCGAAGCCACCTTGGCGCGAGCGCTCAAGGTGACCGAAGAAGTTTACGGCTCGAACTCCCCAATGATGATCGAGCCGCTGCAGGCGCTGGGCCGCTTCGCACTGATGAAAAAAGATTACAGTACTGCTCTGGATCTCCTCTCACGCGCGGTGGAAGTGAATGAAAAGACCTTCGGAGAGAACAGCGACAATGTCGCAAAGAGCCTGCTGTCCCTGGCGATTGTGCCTTACATGCAACAGTCCTACGACAAGACGGAACTTTATCTGCTGCGTGCGGTAAGGATCGACGAATCGTTGTTCGGGAAAGATGGCCTTTACACACTCGTTCCGTTGGCCTCTCTCTGCAACCTTTACGAAAAGTGGGACAAACCGGAGAAGGCGGAACCCTGCTATCGGCAGACGCTGGCCGCGTTGGACAAACACAACGGCGCCGATAGCCCTATTATGCTGGACACGCTGACTAAGGAAGCCAACGTACTCCGCCGGCTAGGGCGTTCGGAGGAAGCGGTACAAATCGAGCAGCGTTTGCAGTCAACCAGGGCTTCCCAGACGAACGCAAACTGAAGCGCTCACTCTTACGCCATATTCACAGGGTCACTCAACGCGGCCATCACAAAAATGAGTACGGGCTATCGCGCCTCTCTGATAACTGCGTCTGAAGAGGAGTTCAGCAGCACGGTGCGCCCCAGAACGCCGGCTGGCAACCGGCGCACAGACGCAGTATCAGCGCCCGCGCAGCACGTCGAAACGGCTGATCGAATAGCCCAGAGCGGCGCCTAGGAATACATCCGCGGGGAAATGGGCCTGTAAGGTAATCCGCGAAAAACCTATCACTCCGGCCACACCATAAGCGACCCAAGGAACCCAGCGATGGTTCCTGTAGCGACGCGCAAACACCGTCGCCACCGCAAACGCCTCAATCGTGTGCCCGGAAGGGAAGCTATTCCCGAAGACAGACTTATGCTCGAAAAAAGTGTCGGAAAATGGGCCTTGCGGAGGAATGTCCGAAGGCCTCAGTCTCCGAGTCACCGCATTTATGACACCGTAAACAACCAGGCTGTCAACGAACGCTTCTCCGGCAAACAGCGCCGTCTTTTCCGCATAGGGATGGTTGGTTGCCCGGCCTAAGACGTAGAACGCAACTGGAACGAGACCAATTTCGACCGTCGTCGCTTTTCCGCTCATCACGCGATTAAAGTCATGGAATGTTGTTGTGCGCCGGAAATAGGAAACGTCATGCGGATCCGCGGCCAACAGTCCTCCGGTTACTCCCACGACCGCAATTGTGGGCAGCCAATGCTGCCCATGCGCGAGCTTTACCGGAAAAAGCCATATATCCTTCTGATCGCTGAGAAAGTTTCCAGGAAGCCGGCGCAAGGAGACATCGCGCTCCACCGGAGGCGTACTCACGGTTTGGCCGGAATCGTCAGCCGTAGGAGATGGCGCCTCCGTCACGACCTCCTGAGCATGGAGAACGCCAGCGGTCAACGTCGAAAAACAGAGCACGAATGCTACGAGCAGATGTTTGGAATGGAACCGTCGATCAAGCATTGGGCTCATCCTTTGCGGGAAAGCGTGAAGGATGGCGCATCCCGGTTCGTCTTCGAAAGCTTGCAAGAAGCTCGAGAATTAGAGATGTCAACAGCACCTCGCATACACGCAATACGAATTCACGCTGCTCCGCCTCTGCGGTTGAGTCGCTCGGAGTCCGGATTGGCCGGCGTTTGAACCACGGGCTGCGACGCGCACTGGGCGGGCGACACTCGGCGGCCGCGCCGACACCAACCCTCCGCAGCCACGTGGTCCTGGGAGGCGGACGCGAACATCGTAATTGAAACCACTGATACGACTCTGTTCAATATCGAACAGCCATTGGCAATCGGTGCTGCGGCAAGGCTCAACCTTAGCGGCTGAAATTGCGGAATGGAGTTTGCATCTGCGAGATACGCTTAAGTGGCGGAAGGGGGGGGATTCGAACCCCCGAGACCCTTTCGGGCCTAACGGTTTTCAAGACCGCCGGATTCAACCACTCTCCCACCCCTCCGTTTCCCA
>Ga0209526_10001796_pt1 | contig 14363 bp, 10 predicted proteins | sample JacPinW_OM2H0_M1_FD_188566 | JGI IMG/M metagenome (GOLD analysis project Ga0209526, IMG submission 188566) | Forest soil microbial communities from Algoma, Ontario, Canada - Jack Pine, Ontario site 1_JW_OM2H0_M1 (SPAdes) (version 2) | ecosystem: Environmental > Terrestrial > Soil > Boreal... | reverse complement strand
TGAGTAGTCACTACAAGAATACACAACATGGGGATGCCAGGCCTCGACATATGGCCTACCCTTTCATGCGCAATGGAGAGCTCCGTTACCTCTTTAATCTGACGGAAAACGCAACTGCAAAAAATTCAGTCGCAAAAGCAGGCTCCCTTTCTCCATATTTTGGAATGAAGGACTTTGCTTTCGCTTACGTTCCTGCCTAACCGCAGCACCTAAGTGACATTCGGCCATGGGCGTCCGCGCCGACAACCTCCGGCGCGCCGAGCCCGAGGAGGCGCAAGGCCCGATCGATCGTCACGTGCCGCTGGGCGCCCACGAGCACTCGAATGTGCGGACCGCCGGCGAGACCGTCGCGCGCGACGTCCCAGCCCGACCGCTCGAGCACGCGAAAGCGCGCCGCAGCAAGGGCCGTGACGCTGCCCATCTGCGTCCCGGTGACGAGCCCGAGGGATGCGTGCTCCGGCAGGCCAAGGAGGTCGCACACCCATTCGTGCACCACCTGCTCGACGACCGACGCGGCCGGACCGCCGACGTAGAGCCCGGCGTTCTGATCCCACGCAGACGTCAGCCAGTCCGCTGCGAGTGCTGCGGGCAGGCCACCGCCGATCACGAAGCCGAAGTAGCGGCCGCTCGGCATCGCCACGATTCCGCCGTCGGCCGCAGCGGCGAGAGCCTCGACTACCTCCTCGGGGTCGGTCGATCCATCGGGCAGCGGCCCGCCCAGCGCTTCGCGCAACTCGGCGGCAGACGTCCGCGGGAAAATGGGCCGGTCGTCGAGAGACTCGAGAAAGCTCGCGGCCAGATCTGCGGTCCGCTGGAGCAACGCGCGGATGTCTTCGACGCGCCAAGCCGTGATGCGCGGCCCCAGCTTGACGGGCTGGGGGAAGGTCCCTGCCTTCACCATGCGCCATAGGGTTGCCGATGAGAACGGGAAGATCGCCGGGATCAATTGCGATTGGCGCATATAGCCGGTGGCCGGCATCGCGCCATACGTTTTGGGATTTGTTGCCATGTCGCGTCACCTCTTGAGTTGGGTTGGTGCGACATGGACAAGATAGAGATTCTCAATGCGGATGGCGCAATTGCGGAACCCGATTTACGCAATTGCGGAGAGGTTACTTGTTGCGATCCTCTATGGCGTCGGGGATGCGCTTCAAGTGGTCCTCGATGGTGCGGGCGGCGACGCGAGCGCCCATAAGGGCGGTCTGAGCTTCTATCGCTACGGCGGCGCCCGACGGCTTCTTCACGTCGATCTTCGGCAACTCGGCGAGAGCACCAATTATCACCAACAGAGTGTTGCGCTCGCGCCGTCCAAGCGGCTGTTCGGCTATCTGGGCCGGCTCCGACATGCGCGCTTCTAGATCATGAAGTGCGGAGGTCCGAACAACAAGAACAGCGTCCGCAGGAAAGCCGTGAGATCCGTAATAGTTAGCTCGACTATGAAAAGGCTCTATGGAATCGCTCTCCGCGCGCGTCACAAGTTGGCAATAGATACCGTTCTCTCGGCTTACTAAGATGGGACTGAGCCACCAGTCCCCCACGACAGTAGGTCCGTTTGTTAAAGCTTGGGATCGACTTTCGATCTCCGCCCGCTCGGAACCGACCATCGAGAGGTCCCAGACCCCGTTGATGTACTCAATTTCGTCTCCGCACTCGATCACTCGATCGTCATCGATGGATACCCCCACAATCGGATGTTGACCGTTCTTATCGAGCGCCCGGGTGTCGCGTTTCGCGTCCTGAATTTGAAGGAGAGGTCCGCATAGGCATTCTCTCTTGTTTACTAAATGGACCGAAAGCGTCAGATGCCCATCGAGGGCAAGACGCAGCACGTCCACCTCCGTTAAATCCTCTCCAAAAAGAAGGCTTAGATGGCGAGCGGCATCTGCAACAGACAGCCATTGCTTTAGGTTGAGCAGCTTTTTCACTCGCGCCAACTCCCATCGAACCACTTACCAATTGATGGGTTGCACGATGGGTGCGACGCCACGAATCCGTTTTCTTTAATGAAATCAATCTTGAGTGGCGGAGAGAGTGGGATTCGAACCCACGGTACGGTTTCCCGCACACACGCTTTCCAAGCGTGCGCCTTAAGCCACTCGGCCATCTCTCCGGATGCCTTCTCTTGGCGGGGCGCGGCGACTTTTGCAAGGGAGTGCCGGCGCCGCGGCGGATATTTCCGCAACTATCTGAATAAAAAGGACAATTTCGCAACACCGGTATTTGACAATTCCGGGGAATGTTGAACCGGAAAGCGCTAAAAGGCGACGATTGAGCATCGCCAAGCGATTCAATAAAGGAAGGACGGCATGACCATCGATCGGGCGCTGGTGCTGGCGGTCGTCGTGTCTGCGATATCGGCCTCGGGCAGCGGGCCCGCGCTGGCGCAGGCCTGTACGCGTCAAGGCACCGACGTCAGCTGCGATGACGGAAGGCGCGGCATCTTTGCGGGCGATGCGATCGTCTGGGCCGACGGCACGCGCTCAAGCCTGACCTCGCCGCATCCAAGCGTCATCATCGGCAACAAATCATCGGTCATTGTCGGCCAAGGCGTGTTCGTCGGCCACGGCAAGGGCTCAGTCCCGCTGGAGAATCCGGGCGCTCCGGAAAGGGCGCGTTGTCCCATTCTCGATGGCGTGTCGTATTGTTATTGATGATAGCGCGCGCCGGCGTTGACCGAACGAAGCGGCCAAAATTTCGGCGGGCCGGGCAGCGGCGGATCGCTCGTCTTGTCGGTCCGGGTCTCCTGCAAGGCGTCGACGAAATCGGCGAACCAGCGCTGGATCGTGCCGCTGGAGAGTTTTGCCATCATCGCTTCCCAGCGCATACGCCGCTCGGTCAAGGGCATATAGAGCGCGGTCGCAATGGCCCGCGCCATGCCGTCGATGTCGTGCGGGTTGACCAACAGCGCGGTATCCAGCTCGTTCGCCGCACCGGCAAATTTCGACAACACCAATACGCCGGGATCGGCGGGGTTTTGGGCCGCGACATATTCCTTGGCGACCAGATTCATGCCGTCATGCAGCGGCGTCACGACGCCGACCTGGGCGGTGCGATAAAGCCCCGACAGCACGGTCTGGCTATAGCCTTTGTTGAGATAGCGGATCGGAGTCCAGTCGACTTCGCCATGCCGGCCGTTGACGTCGCTGACAAGCTTTGCAAGCTCGCTCTGCAGATTGCCGTAAGCTTCGATCGCGCCGCGCGACGGCGTTGCGATCTGCAGCAGCGACACCGTGCGCTGTAGCGCCGGATGCAGGCTCCACATCCGGTCGAACGCCTTGATGCGGTTGACCAGTCCCTTGGAATAATCCAGCCGGTCGACACCGATCGCGAGTTTTTCGCCGTTCAGGCTTCGCCGCAACCGCGACACATCGGGATGCGAGACGGCCTTGGCGGATTGGTAGGCGAATTTTTCAACGTCGATGCCGATCGGAAATACCGCGACGCGCGTCTTGCCGTGACGCGAGGTGATCACGCCATTGTCGATCTCGAGACGAAGATCCGACGAGACGTAGCTCAGGAAATTTTCGCAATCGTCCTTGGTCTGGAATCCGATCAGATCATAGGCCAGCATCGCCTCGACCAGTTCGCGGTGATGCGGCACGCCTTCGATGACGGCGTGCGCCGGCCACGGCGTGTGCAGGAAAAATCCGATCGGCTGGGTCACACCGCGATCGCGCAATTCCGCACCCAGCGCCAGGAAATGATAATCCTGAATCCAGAACACCGCATCGGGCTTTCGGAACCGCAATAGCGCCCGCGCCATGAACGCGTTGACTTCGCGGTACGAAAGATAATCCTCTTCGCAAGCGCGGATCAGGTCGGCTCGCGAATGTAGCGCCGGCCATAACGCCGAATTCGCAAAGCCCTCGTAGTAACCGCCATAATGCGCCGCCGGCAGATCCAGCATCGCGAGCGCGCCGGCGCCGAGCGCTTCGATCTCGGCAAACGGTTCCTTCTGAGCGCCGTCGCGGACGCGGCCAGAGGAGCCCACCCAGATCGCGCCGGATTTCTCCACGACCGGCAACAACGCTGCCGCGAGCCCGCCCGTGATGGGTTCGTTGACTGAGCCGCGCGCGACGCGATTTGAAACGACGACGAGGTTCACGGGGTCGTTCCCTCCTGATTTGCTCGTAGATTAACGGCTATTCATCAATATGGTTCCCGGCCACCCTTTCAACGAAATGAAACCAAAATCGGGCGCTGCGGGGGCGGAACCTGACCATCCCCCACGGAGAGGCTTTGCAGATGACCGCTGGATACGAACGACTATTTCGCGCCGATCATCTTCTCGCCGCAGCTTCGCCATCGACGAGACGCGCAAGCCACGCCCGCACGTCGCGCGGCTCATCAAAATAATCCGCAACACCTGCCGCGTGACGGCCCACCGAAAATGCCAGGCCGCCATATTCCGGAACGATCGCGAACACCACTTCGTCCGTGACATCGTCGCCGATGAAAATCGGACGGCGGCCCTTGAACGGTTCATGCGTCATCAGTTCGCGGACGCCGGTCGCCTTGGTGAAGCCGGAATGTTTGATCTCGCAGACGCATTTTCCGGGCAGCACTTCGATCGGCGCATTGGGCAGGTCAGCCCTGATCAGCGACACCGCCTCATGGATCGCCTTCTCCGCATGCGGCGCCAGCCGGTAGTGCAGCGCCAGCGAATAGCCCTTGTCTTCCAGCAAAATGCCGGGGCTGAGTTTTGCGATGGCAGCGAGACGGCGTTTTAACTCTTTGTCCATCGGCGGGGCGTGGGTGGCGACCGCTTCGCGATCGGCCGTGAGCCGCATCTCCGCGCCATGGCCGCCGACAACAGGATATTGATCGGGCGCAAAAATCAGATCGATATCGTTGAGCGAACGGCCGCTGACCAGCGCCAGCGCGCCCGAGGTTTTCTCGAGCAGGCGATTGAGCGTTGTTGAAAGGCCCGGCGGCACCCACACCTCGCGCGGCGTCGGCGCGAGATCAAGCAGTGTGCCGTCGATATCGAGCAGGATGGCGCATTCGTTTAGCCGCCGCGCAAGCTCGCTCACCACCGGAACCAGATCCGGCGACGGCTGTTGCGGTGATGGAAAATCGTCTCGCAATGCCACCTCGTTCATCTCATTCTACTCCACAAAGGCGAGCGGGCGTGCAACTTGTTCCAGCGCCTGGCGCTCGGCCGCCACCGCATAGCGCCATGCGATAACCGCCGCCGCGACCATCAATCCTGCCCCCAGCAGATAGCCGGCGAACACGCTGCCGCGCGATCCGGTATCGATCAGCGCGCCAAACAGCGCAGGCCCGGCGACGCCGCCGATGCCGGTGCCGATCGCATAGAACAGCGCGATCGCCAGAGCGCGTACCTCCAGCGGAAAGGTTTCGCTGACGGTGAGATACGCGGCACTTGCGGCTGGCGAAGCAAAGAAGAAAATCACCATCCATGCGATGGTCTGGCTCTGCGCGCTCAACACCCCGATCGCGAACAGATAGCCGGACAGCGCAAGCAGCACGCCCGAGACGCCATAGGTGAACGCAATCATCACGCGGCGCCCCAGCGTATCGAACAACCGGCCGAGCACGAGCGGCCCGAGGAAATTGCCGGCCGCGAATGGCAAGATGTACCAGCCGATATGGTCCGCCGGGATGGCGTAGAAGTCGGTCAGGATCAGCGCAAAGGTAAAGAAGATCGCGTTGTAGAAGAACGCCTGCGCGATCATCAACGCAAGCCCGACCAGCGAGCGCTGTCGGTAGGTGACGAACAGCGTGCGTGCCACCTCGCGCAGCGGGGTGTGGTCACGCATTCTCAATTTGATTTTTGGGAAAGCCTGCTGACGCGGGTCCTGCGCATGGCCGATCACCGATCGTTCGATCTCCGCGACGATCGCGTGGGCTTCTTCGGGACGACCGTGGATCATCAACCAGCGCGGGCTTTCGGGGATCCACATCCGCATCACGAACACCACAAGGCCGAGAGCGGCGCCGGTGAGATATGCCAGCCGCCAGCCGAGATCGGGACCGATCAAATGCGGATCGAGCAGCACGATCGCGCTGGTGGCGCCAATCGCGGCGCCGACCCAGAAACTGCCGTTGATGACCAGATCAGTCCAGCCGCGATAACGCGCCGGCACCAATTCCTGGATCGTCGAATTGATCGCGGTGTATTCGCCACCGATGCCGGCGCCGGTCAGGAAACGAAACAGCGCATAGCTCGCGACATTCCAGGACAGCGCGGTCGCGGCGGTTGCGGAAAGATAAAGCGCAAGCGTGATGAAGAACAGTTTCCTGCGCCCGATCCGGTCGGTGAGCCAGCCGAAACCGAGCGCGCCAAGGACCGCGCCGGCGAGATAAGCGCTGTTGGAAAGCCCAACATCGAAATTAGAAAAATTGAGCGTCGGACTCTCTTTCAATGCGCCGGACAGCGCGCCGGCGAGCGTGACCTCCAGCCCGTCGAGAATCCAGGTGATCCCGAGCGCCAGCACGACACGGGTATGGAAGCCGCTCCAGGAGAGAGCGTCGAGACGCGATGGGATGCTGGTCTCGATGATCCGATCGTCGTCGCCTCGCATCGGCGCCGACGTGGCAGCCGTCGAAGAGCGCTTTGTCAGCTGCACATCCATCACGTCGAGCCAGCGAGAAATACAAGGGAATGCGGCGTCCGGAGACCGCTGATATGAACGCCTCAGGCGTACTGGGGTTCCCAAAGTGTTGACCGTCGTCCCGGCCAAGGCCTGGCGAAGGCCGGGACCCATATGCCGTGCTGTCGCGATTTTGCGCTGGGGTTGGACGGCTTTCCAACAACGCGCATCGGTGGTTATGGGTCCCTGCTTTCGCAAGGACGACAACTCATGCCGCCCTGATATTCGCCATGAAGCTATCGAGCTCTTCGCGCAGACGCGCGCTTTCGCTCGAGAGGGTCTTGGCAGAATTGAGCACTTCTTCCGACGCCGAGCCGGTTTCGGTGGCGCCGCGATTGACCTGCATGATGTTGGCGGCGGCCTCCTCTGTCCCTTTCGCGACGTTCTGCACGCTGCGCGCGATCTCCTGGGTCGCGGTGCTCTGCTGCTCGACGGCGCTGGCAATCGACGAGGCGATGCTGGAGATCTGGCCGATGGTGCCACCGATCTCCTTGATCGCGGCGACCGATTCTTGCGTGGCGCCCTGCATGCCCGAAATGTGCGACGAAATCTCGTCGGTTGCTTTCGCGGTTTGGCTCGCCAGCGATTTGACCTCGGAGGCGACCACTGCAAAACCGCGTCCGGCATCGCCGGCGCGGGCGGCTTCGATGGTCGCGTTCAATGCGAGCAAATTTGTTTGCTCGGCGATCGCGGTGATCAATTTGACGACGTCGCCGATCTCTTGCGCGGCCTTCGACAATTTGCCGATGCGTCCGTCGGTCTGCTGCGCCTGGAGCACGGCGGCTTCCGCGATCTTGTTGGAGTCGCGCACCCGCCTGCCGATTTCATCGACCGACGCCGACAATTCCTCCGTCGCAGACGCCACCGATTGCATGCTGCTGGAAGCTTCTTCCGAGGCACCCGCGACCTGGCTGGACAGGCTTTGCGTGGTTTCCGCGGTCCGCGTCAGCGTTCCGGCGGCGGCTTCGAGCTGAACCGCGGACGCCGACACGTTGGAGACGATCGCGCCCACCGCCGTCTCGAAATCATCGGCGAAACGAATGAGCTCGGCGCGACGCGCAGCACCTGCCGCCTTGTTCTGGGCGTCATGGGCCGCGGCATCGCGTTCGGCCTTGGCGATCGCCTGCATCTTGAACTCTTCCACCGCGCCCGCCATCTCGCCGAGTTCGTCCCTGCGCCCGAGGCCGGGCAGCACGACCTCGAAATTGCCGCCGGCGAGCTCGCGCATCGCCTTGCACATCGCCGTCATCGGGCGCGAAATTCCCCTGCCCAGCAGCAGCGCCAGGATAGCGCCGAGCAGGAAGCCGCCGGCCGCCAGCATCAGGATCAGGTGCTGGGTCTCGCCGATGGTCGCGTCCGATTCGGCTTCAAGCCGTTGCTGATCGGAGAGCAAATCCGACTTCATTTCGCCGGCGCCCTTGACGATCGCGGCCGCCGAGTCGGCCATCTCGGCCACCAGCTCGTCGATCTCCTTCGAATTGTCGATCAGCTTGGTCAGCGCCTGCCTATATTTCTCGAGCAGCGCGGCGGCCTCTTTGAGGCCCAGCACGATCTTTTCATCGCGTGAGGTTACCGCGTGAAGCGCATTTGCGACAAACTCGAGGCGCGCCAGCGCGCTGGCGGCGACCGTCTGGTCGGAATTGACGACGAAGGTGTTGGCAAGCGCCGTCACCGCCTGAAATTGATCGGTCACCTTCTTGGCGCCGAACTGGATCGCCTGGATTTCGGAATCCTCGGCGTTGCTGGGGAGATCGTCGAGCTTGTAACGGAACATGCTGCCGCTAGGCGTGAGCTGATTTTGCGTCACCAGCGCGCTGTCGCGCTTGAACTTGAGAATCTCGGCGAAGATCTTGGTGAAGGCTTTGAACTCCCTCGCCAGCCGCGTGATCTGATCCAGGCCGGCCGGATTGGTGGTGCCCTTCATCGATTGATCGATGGCGTCTTTCAGGCCGGTTTCGGCCTTAAGCGCCGCGGTGGCATCGTCTTCCTTCCCGGTCACGATGTAGTAGCGCGCCAAGCCCTGATAGGAGATCATTTGGCGGTCGATATTGCGGGCCAGATCGGCTTCCGAGACGCTGTTGCGGTAAGTGGCGACGCCTCCCGAGACCCGCTCGAAGCCGAGATAGGCGATCCCCATGCTGGCCGCCGAGATGGCGAGCACGACGGCAAAGCCGAGCATGACTTTGCCGCGAAATCGCAAGCTTGGGAGCCTCAGCTTGGGAAATTTTGGGGACGTCGACCGCGGCCAGACACCTTTGAACAACCCCACCTCGACCCCCGTTTTCTTCGGCAACGCAGCATTATCGGGGAGCGCAAGCTCCCCCCGATACCGATGCCGAAAACTAGGGCAGAATAGATAAAGGGCCGTAAATTTGGGCCGGGTGGGGGCCGACGTCGAAACCTCGTAGCCCGGATGCAAATCCGGGACCGATGGAGAGGTTCTCGCCCGCGGCTGCCCCCACCCCAACCCTCCCCCGCAAGCGAGGGAGGGAGCAGAAAGCGCCGCACTTGGCGAAAAGCATTTCCTCCCTGACGGGCGCGATGTGGATCGCTCTCGACTCGCTGCGCTCTATCGCTCCCTCTCCCGCTTGCGGGGGAGGGTCGGGGTGGGGGTGCCACCGCAGCGGCGGTGTGTCCAGGCGTTCGCCGGGACGACGGGCGAGACGAACGCGACATCACAATGACCACTGCAACGAAAATCCCAGTTGCAAAGTCCTGCCCCCGTGCTTCTAATCGGCACAATCAAAAATCATCCGGAGGGTTTACGCGTGTCCACAGTCAAACTGACGGTAAACGGCAAGGCGGTTTCGGCCGAGGTCGAGGACCGCACTCTTCTCGTGCATCTGTTGCGCGATCATCTCAACCTGACCGGCACCCATATCGGCTGCGATACCAGCCAATGCGGCGCCTGCGTCGTGCATATCGACGGCCGCGCGGTCAAATCCTGCACGGTTTTGGTCGGACAGGCCAATGGCGCCAATGTCACCACCATCGAGGGCATCGCCAAGGGCGACGAGCTGCATCCGATGCAGGCGGCGTTCCGCGATAATCACGGATTGCAGTGCGGCTATTGCACGCCGGGTATGATCATGTCGGCGATCGATATTGTGCATCGCCACAGCGGCAAGCTCGACGAGGCCACCGTCCGGCACGAGCTCGAGGGCAATATCTGCCGCTGCACCGGCTACCACAACATCGTCAAATCGGTGCTCGACGCGGCAGGCCGCATGAAGGTCGCGCAAGCCGCTGAATAGCGGGCGACGGACCACCGATCACCAAATCAAGACCGCCGAATTTCGATGGAAATGGCGGACAACAAACTCCGGTAGGGAGAACGGACATGGGCGTTGAAGGCATTGGCGCAAGCGTAGTGCGCAAGGAAGACCGGCGTTTTATCACGGGCAAGGGCCGCTACGTCGACGACATCAAATTACAGGGCATGACCTATGCCCATTTCATCCGCACCCCGCACGCGCACGCCAAAGTGAAGAGCATCGATTCGGCGGCGGCGATGAAAATGCCCGGCGTGGTCGGTGTGCTCACCGGCAAAGAACTGGTCGATGACAAGATCGGCAATTTGATCTGCGGCTGGGCCATCACCTCGAAGGACGGCACGCCGATGAAGATGGGCGCGTGGCCGGCGATGGCGCCGGAGACGGTGCGCTTTGTCGGACAGGCGGTCGCGGTCGTGATCGCCGAAACCAGAAACCAGGCCAAGGACGCAGCGGAAGCCGTCGTGGTCGATTACGAAGAACTCCCCGCGGCGGCCGACATTCGCGCCGCGATCAAGCCGGGCGCGCCGCAACTGCATCCGGAAGCCCCGGGCAACGTGGTCTATGACTGGGCGCTCGGCGATGAAGCCGCAGTGAAAGACGCCTTTGCGAAGGCCGCCAACATCGTCACGCTCGAACTCACCAATAACCGGCTGGTGCCGAACGCGATGGAGCCGCGCTCGGCGATCGCGGAATATAACGACGCCGAAGAGCACTTTACCCTCTACACGACATCGCAGAACCCGCATGTCGCGCGCCTCGTGCTGTCGGCGTTTTACAACGTCGCACAGGAGCACAAGCTGCGGGTGATCGCGCCCGATGTCGGCGGCGGGTTTGGCTCCAAGATCTACATCTATCCGGAAGAGATGGTGGCGCTGTGGGCCTCGAAGAAGGTGCGTCGCCCCGTCAAATGGACCGGCGACCGCACCGAAGCCTTCCTCACGGACGCGCATGGCCGCGACCATGTCTCGAAGGCGGAGATGGCGTTCGACAAGGACAACAAGATTTTGGGCCTTCGGGTGAAGACCCACGCCAATTTCGGCGCCTATATGTCGCTGTTCTCCTCGGCCGTGCCGACCTATCTCTATGTCACGCTGCTGTCGGGCCAGTATGTCATCCCGGCGATCTATGCCGAGGTGATGGGCGTCTATACCAACACCACGCCGGTCGACGCCTATCGCGGCGCGGGCCGGCCTGAAGCAAGCTATCTGCTCGAACGGATGATGGAAACCGCGGCGCGGCAATTGAAGGTCGATCCCGGCGAATTGCGCCGCAAGAACTTTATCACTCAGTTCCCCTATCAGACGCCGGTTATCATGGCCTATGACATCGGCGATTTCGGCGCCTCGCTCGACGCGGCGCTAAAGGCGATCGACTACGCCGGCTTCCCCGCGCGCAAGGCCAAGGCGAAGTCGGAAGGAAAACTCCGCGGCATCGGCTTCTCCTGCTACATCGAGGCCTGCGGCATCGCGCCCTCGAAAGCAGTTGGCAGCCTGGGCGCCGGCGTCGGTTTGTGGGAATCCGCGGAGATCCGGGTCAATCCGGTCGGCACCATCGAAGTCCTGACCGGTTCGCACAGCCATGGCCAGGGCCATGAGACGACGTTTGCGCAACTGATCTCTGAGCGCCTCGGCGTTCCCATCAGCCAGGTGCAAATCGTCCATGGCGACACCGACAAGGTGCAATTCGGCATGGGCACTTACGGCTCGCGCTCGATCGCGGTCGGCGGCACCGCCATCATCAAGGCGATGGAGAAGGTCGAGGCCAAGGCCAAGAAGATCGCCTCGCACCTGTTAGAGGCGTCCGAGGGCGACATCATCATCGAGAACGGCGAGTTCAAGGTCACCGGCACCGACAAGTCGATCGCACTGCCGATGGTCGCGCTCGCCGCCTATACCGCGCACAATCTGCCCGACGGCATGGAGCCGGGCTTGAAGGAAACCGCGTTCTACGACCCGACCAATTTTACCTTTCCGGCCGGCGCCTATATCTGCGAACTGGAAGTCGATTCCGCGACCGGCAAGACTTCGTTCGTCAACTTCGTCGCGGCGGACGATTTCGGGCGGCTGATCAACCCGATGATCGTCGAGGGCCAGGTCCATGGCGGCCTCGCGCAAGGCATCGGCCAGGCGCTGCTGGAAGGCGCGGTTTATGACAGTAACGGCCAGCTCGTGACCGCGTCGTTCATGGATTACACCATGCCGCGCGCCGACGATCTGCCGTCGTTCAAATTAAACCACACCCCGACGCTGTGTCCGGGCAATCCCCTGGGCGTCAAGGGTTGCGGCGAAGCCGGCGCGATCGGCGCTTCCGCTGCCGTGATCAATGCGATCACGGACGCGATCGGCAACAACAAGCTTGAGATGCCGGCGACACCCGATCGGGTGTGGCGCGCCATTCACGCCAAAGCATAAGGGGGAAACTCGTCATGTACGCAACAACCTATCATCGTCCCTCCTCTGTCGACGAAGCGGCTGCGCTATTTTCGAAGGGCAAAGAGGCAAAATATCTCGCCGGCGGCCACACGCTGATCCCTGTGATGAAGCAGCGGCTGGCGTCGCCCACCGACGTGATCGACCTCGGCAAGATCAAGGACCTGATCGGCATCGAGGTTTCCGCCGACGCAGTGACGATCAAGGCGGCGACGCCGCATTACGACGTCGCCACCAGCGGGCCAGCGCAAAAGGCGATCCCAGCGCTCACTTACCTTGCCTCGCTGATCGGCGATCCGGCCGTGCGCTATCGCGGCACCATCGGCGGCTCGCTCGCCAACAACGATCCCGCCGCGGATTATCCAGCGGCGGTGCTGGCGCTCGGTGCGACCATCAAGACCAACAAGCGCAGCATCGCGGCCGATGATTTCTTCAAGGGCCTGTTCGCGACAGCGCTTGCGGACGGCGAAATCATCACGCAGGTGTCGTTCCCTGTTCCGGCCAAGGCGGGCTATTCCAAATTCCCGCATCCGGCGTCGCGTTTTGCCCTCACCGGCGTGTTCGTGGCAAAAACAAAATCAGGCGATGTCCGCGCTGCGGCCACCGGCGCATCCTCGTCTGGCGTCATGCGCCTGCCGGCGATCGAGGCGGCGTTGAAGGCCAATTGGTCGGCGGCCGCACTCGATCCCGTCACGATTTCCTCAAGCGGGCTCTTGAGCGATCTGCAGGGCACGTCGGACTATCGCGCCAATCTGATAAAAGTGATGGCACAACGCGCGGTCACCGCGGCCGGCTGACAGCGCCTAAACGCAATTTCCGATGCAAGCGGCGCGCGAGCCAGGCGCGCCGCTTCGTTTTTGGTCATATTCCTCGCAAATGGTTCTTGCTACATGTTGCCCAAGGCGAGACAATTTCGCCAGGAAACGGTTCAACGGAAAAACAACGTGCTCGACAAATCAGCCCCGCATGCCGGTACCCGCACCTCCGGCCCGCTCGCAGGTTTTCGTATCGTCGAATTCGCCGGCATCGGGCCCGGCCCCTTTGCCTGCATGATGCTGGCGGACATGGGCGCGGAGGTGGTCACGCTCGACCGCGTCGGCGCCAAGAAGAATCTCAAATCGGTGGCTGGGCGCGGACGCAAAGTCGTCGAGCTCGATCTGAAGGACAAGGCCGCGGTCGCGCAGGTGCTCGATTTGTTGGCCAATGCCGATGCGCTGATCGAAGGGTTCAGGCCCGGCGTGATGGAGCGGCTCGGGCTCGGGCCCAACGCGGTGCTGGCGCGAAACCCGCGGCTGGTTTATGGCCGCATGACCGGATGGGGCCAGGAAGGCCCGCTGGCGCAGGCCGCCGGCCACGACATCAACTATATCTCGGTGACCGGCGCGCTGGCCGCGATCGGACCTGCGGAGCGGCCGGTGCCGCCGCTCAATCTGGTCGGCGATTTCGGCGGCGGCGCGCTTTATCTCGTGGTCGGTGTGCTGGCCGCATTGCTGGAAGCGTCGAAGTCGGGCAAGGGACAGGTGGTCGACGCCGCAATGTGCGACGGCGCCGCATCGCTGTTGTCGATGTTCTTCGACATGGCCGCCGCCGGCCGTTGGACCGACCAGCGCGAGAGCAATTTTTTGGACGGCGGCGCGCATTTTTATGGCGTCTATGAATGCGCCTGCGGCCGGTTCGTCTCGATCGGCTCGATCGAGCCGCAATTCTATGCGCTGCTGCGCCAGCACGCGGGCCTAACGGAGGCCGATTTCGACGCGCAGATGGACCGCAATGCCTGGCCCGCGCTGAAGCAGAAGCTGGTCGAGGTGTTCAAGACAAAAACCCGCGACGAGTGGTGCAAGATCATGGAAGGCACCGACATCTGCTTCGCACCGGTCCTGACCATGAAAGAGGCGCCGCACCATCCGCACATGGCGGCAAGAAATATTTTTGTCGAGCGCCACGGCGTAACGCAGCCCGCCCCCGCGCCGCGCTTTTCACGCACGCCGTCGGCGATCCGCGAGGCGGAGACGGCGGATATTGCGGGGCTGACGCGGGAGTGG
>Ga0209526_10001795_pt1 | contig 14366 bp, 11 predicted proteins | sample JacPinW_OM2H0_M1_FD_188566 | JGI IMG/M metagenome (GOLD analysis project Ga0209526, IMG submission 188566) | Forest soil microbial communities from Algoma, Ontario, Canada - Jack Pine, Ontario site 1_JW_OM2H0_M1 (SPAdes) (version 2) | ecosystem: Environmental > Terrestrial > Soil > Boreal... | reverse complement strand
AGGCCAGCAACCCCGTCGAGACGCCCAGCGAACAGGCCGCGACCAGCAGCGCGCAGGCGACCGCGGTCAGGTGCCGCCCCGGGTGTGGCGTAAGCCACTCCCGCGCTGCGCCTGCCAGGTAGCTCCAGGCAACCGAGACCACCGGGGTCCCGTCCCTGATGAGCAGTGCGGCCAGCTCGGCGGCCTCCTCCCCGTGCCGCCGCCGCCAGCGGGCCGGGTAGCACCGCAGCACGGTCTCGACCAGCCGGGCCGCCCGGGGGTCATCCATCAGATGCCGCCCAGCCGCAGCCGCAGCCGCCCAGCCGCGCTGACTCGCTCAAGCGCATCGAGGTGCACGCGAAGCGCGGCCGCCCCCGGCGCGGTAATGCGGTAGGGATGACGCCGGTCCTCGGCGGGCAGCGACTCGATCAAGCCGAGCCGCTCGAGCCGGTCCAGCGCGCCGTAGAGCGTGCCGGGCCCGAGCTCGACGCCGGCGAGCTCCTTGATGTCCTGGATCAGCGCGTAGCCGTGCTTGGGTCCGTCGGCGAGGCTAATAAGGATCAGCACCGACGCCTCGCCGACCCTCCGCAGCACGTCTTGCCCGGCCCTGCCGTCCCGTCTGCCCACGGCCATCCGCCCTCCTAATACGTCGGCCAATATATCAGTCAACGTAGTAGCAGCGACAGGGTTGCTGCGAAAACGGGGACATGGGGCAACTACTCCGACCGGAGCACTGCGGCAATGGACGTCCGCGCCGCGCGCCAGCCGGGCAGGATGGCGGTCAGGACGGCCAGGGCCAGCGCGGACATGGCCACGACCGCTACCGTCACCATTGAGATAGCGGGCCGAGGCACCACATAAAGTTCGCTGGCGAACCTGTCCCACGCCAGCCGGCCGGCCACAATCCCAAGTGGGATACCGATCACCGTCCCGATCGCGACGGATACCGATGCCTGCCAGATCACCACGCCGACCACCTGCCCGCGGACGAAGCCCAGCGTTTTCAGCAGGGCAAGATCGCGGGACCGGCGCCGGATCGAGGCCACGAGCGTCAGCGCGAGAGCCATAACCGCCCCCGCCGCGAGGGTTCCGGCGAGTACGAGCGGTGCAGTGCCCATAGTCCGGTAGTTGACGATCTCGGCCGGCCGCTGGACGGGTAGCACCTGGACGCCGAGCGTTGACCTGATGCCGGATAGCCGATCGCCGATCCGTTCGAGCCGCCGACTGGCCGTGGCCTGATTCACGCCCGGGCGGAAGCGAACCAAGATCGTGTTCGGTCCCTGCAGCGACCGGCTGGTGACGCCGGCATTGAGCCGATCCTGCGGCAGGGCGCTAGCGGACAGCACCGCACCGCCGCCCAGGGACGAGTGGATCCCATGGCCGACTCCGATGGCCGGCATCGTTGCCGTCCCCGCGACACGCATAATGAGCGTTGTCTTTCCGTTGAAGACGCGGACCGTACCGCCGACATGGCCGCCCACGAGGGCCAGCGTTTCCGGGCCCAGCACGATCTGGGTCGGCCCGGCCACGGCGTGACCAGCCAGAATGGGCGGGCCAACCTGGGCATTAGTCGTGGCGATCGCCGGGACGCTATGACGGTTGATCTCGACAGAGTCGAAGTAGGCGCCGGACCATGCGGCGATGTCGGGGTCGTGGCCGAGTAGCAAGCGGGCCTGCGGCAGCGGGATCTTGCCGTAACCGCTTCCCGCAAGAATCTCCCTATCCCAGGTCCAGCCGTAGAGCGCGGGATGCGATACAAGATGGCTGAGGCTGGCTCCGAAAGCCAATGATCCGACCAGGATGGTCAGCGCCACGACCGTGGCGACGATGCTGGGCCGCCCGGGCCGGGGGTCGCGTCCCGACCCGGGCTCGAAGGCGAGGCCGATCCCTACCGTCGCCGTGGCCGGAAAGCTCAGGACCGTTGTCAGTGCCGCCGCCGTCGACGGGCGGATGGACTCGCTGCGCCGCTGGGAGCGGGCCGACACTTCGCCATAGGCCAGCATTGCTGTTGCGCCGGATAGGGCGAGCAAGAAGAACGTCGTCCCTGCACCGAGAACGATCCAGTCGATCGAAATGCCAGGATTGGGGTCGAGCCGGTGCAAGTATCCAAGCGGAGCCAGCGGGGAGGCAGCTATCGCCACCGCGACCGCCAGCAGGCTTCCAGCGGCGATCGCCCCGATGACGCCGATGGAGGCGTCGAGGGTGATGGTCAGCGGGCTTGCACCCAACGCCCGCAGGATAGAGCGCGCATCACCGCCGCCGAGAATGTTGCGGCGGATCGCTTGAATGGCCAGGACAAGCGCGGCGAGCGCGGCGATCAGGCCGAACATGCCAGCAGCGACGGACTCCGGCCGCACCGCCCGCTCTCCCTGACCTTCGACGACCGAGGTGACACGGAAGACCCCCGGGGTTCCGGGCGGGAGCAGCTTGACGAACTCCCGCTGCACCAGCGCCACATCGCGGTCGCCGCGGGCGAGCCGCAGGCCGGTCCAGACGTAGGCAGCACAGCAGCGGAGTTCCTGCCTGGTCAGCGCGGGAGTCGCCAGTATCCGGTAGATCCGGTCGATGTCATCCTGGACAACCTCGTCGGTGAACACGCCAATGCCCGTGATCGCGAGCCGGACGCGGTGGACCGGCGGCCTGATCATGGGATTGAAGCCCGGGTCGCTGACCTGCTGACTGGTGTAGAGGTTGACCGTGAGCGACTGGCCGATCCGAAGGCCGAAACGGCGTGCCATCTGCTCGCTGACGACTACTTCGCCGGGTCGCCTCACGTCGGCGCGCCGACCGCTGGTGATGATGACGCGGTCCTGGTTGAAGTAAAGACCGTCCAGCGAGCCGACCATCTCCACCTGCTGGTTGAACGACGTCCGCAGGTCAGCGAATCCAGACGGCAGCGCGCGCAGGCCGTTGAGCGCTACATACGATTCGGCCGACCTCACCCGGGGGAGATGCGAGATCTGGTCAACCGTGCGGGCGCTGTACGGGCCGGGATCCACGTCGAGGTTGGACGGGTTGCTCGCGGCGAGGATCCGCGGGAAGGCCGACTGGGTCCGGCGGGCGGCGGCCACGCCGCCCATGGCCACTCCGCCGATGAGTCCTACGATCAAGGTGATCACCAGGTACCCGGCCAGGTTCTGGCGGAATGTGGCGCGAAGCCGGTACCAGGCAGGTCGCGACGCCGATGGAGTCACCGGCTGGCCCAGATTCGCATCGGCCGCATCAGGGGCCGGCGCGGCAGGAGAAGCATTGGCTGCGATGAACTTCGGGCCCAGCAATGCCGCGCTGAGCCGGGCGGCGGTTCCTGCCCCGCCGTGCCCTGCATCGGCCAGCCGCGGTGCACCCACCATCGCGCCGCGGCTGTGCCCCTCTGCCAGCTGCGGCCCCATTGCGTCATAGGGTTCGTTATTTCACGGATGCCTCGCACCAGCCAGGACGCAGGCACGAACCTGCACGGTGATGCCAGCTACACCGGCCAGCGTTCGTGTCACTGCCGACGCCACCACGATGCCGATCCCTCCCGTTACCCACCAACGCATACCGTGCCGGAGGGCCAGGTCTCACGGAGCCGCCGGCTGTCCCCGCCGGCGGCTCCGTGAGCCGGAAAGAGGCCTAGGTCAGGCCGTGATGGTCAGCGTGTGGTGCCCCGCAGTGGTCGACACCGTCACCTCGGTCCCGCGGTTGGTCTGGAGAATCTGATAGTTGTGCACGGGCTGCCCGTCGAGCACGACGACCGTGGGCCGCGCGCCGCTCGGGAGGGTGCTGCCGATGACGACCTCGTCGGCGCCCACGCCCTTTGTGATGTCGATCTCCGTGCGGTAGCGGCCTCCGGTGTGGGTGGCCAGCACGTCGGCGGACCCGCCGCCGAGCCGGATGTCCTGTCCCTGCACCGAGGTCTGGCCCTGCGGCACCTGCGGGACGAACTCGACAAGCTGACGACCGAGGTCAGGCCGCACGCCCAGCCACTGGTGCACGACGGCCCACGCGGTGCCGTAGTTGCCCCACGCCTGCATGAACATCGAGCGGCACGTCCAGCAGCGGTCGATGTTCGCGCCCTGGTCCGGCGACGGGAAGATCTCCGGCATCGCACCCGGCTGCTCGTCCGGCGTCCCGCCCGTGGCGGGCTCGGAGAACATCGTCTCGGCCAGAGCGTGGGTGTAGCGCTGCTGCTGGCCCGGGCCCAGGCGGCCGTAGTTGCCCTCACCGATCGACTGGATCGACGTCGTCAGGCCGAAGATGACCTTCTCGCCCAGGCCGTTGGCTCCGCCGCCGCAGGCCGTGTGGAACAGCCCGGGGTTGAGCGGGTGATCGCCGCTGTAGCAGGCGTTTTCCCGCCCCGCCAGCGCCGTGTTCCCGTGGTCGAACGGGGCCAGGCCAGGCACCGTCTGCCCATTGACGCGCAGCTCCGCCTCCATGGGCGTCTGGCCGATCCAGTGCTTCTGGAAGGACTGGATGTTGCCCGGATCGTTCAGGGAGTCGGCGTACTGCTGCGCGGCGGCGTACCACCAGGTGCCGTCGAAGCGCTGCTGTAGCTGGCGGGCGAGGTTGCTCGCCCACGCATACGTGGCCCCGTCGTGCTTGGAGCGGGCCATGTCGGCCAGGTCGTAGAGGCCGCGGATCAAATAGACGGTGTTGTCCAGCTTCTCTGGGCCCATCCCCGTGCGCTCGACGTTGCCGAGCCCCTCGGGCCAGCCGTCATGGTCGGCATCCAGGCTGCGCACGACGTAGCGCAGGTTGCGCACCGTGAAGTTGTACATCTCGTCGCGGAAGCGGTTGTCACCGGTCCACCGCCAGATCAGCGCGACGGCGCTCGGAAACTTGACCGTCTCGTCGGTGTTGAAGTCGTACGTGGTGCTGCCGTCGGCGTTCACGTGGCGCGAGTCGTGCCCGAACCAGATCGAGCCGTCGGACACCGCCTCGTGCACTACCACGCCCGAGCCACCGTTGAGGATGTCGGAGATATCGCGCAGAGCGCGGAGATGCCCCTCGATGGCCTGGAACTGGCCCAGCGAGACCGCGGCGAACGCGGTGTACTCCGCGTCGGTCCCGAAGATCCAGGGGTAGTCAGGGAATCCGGCGCCGATCCACGTCGCCTCGGGCACGGTGCCCAGCGGCGGTGGGAACTGCTTGCCCTGGTTGGTCCAGCGGACCTGCAGATTTTGGGCGTTCTGCGTGAGGTCGGCGAGGTTCTGCTTGCCCCAGTCGATCGCGTTCTGCACCAGCGGGTCGCCCGGCAGCGAGAGCTTGGTCATCTGCGAGAGCCGCTCGCGGGAGGCAATCTTCGCGGCGAGCTGCGCGGCGGGGTCCTGCAGCACCCGGGTCAGCTCCTGCTGCGCCGGCGCCAGGCCCTTGTCCGAACCGGCGACTGCCAGCCACACGGTCTTCGAGCCGCCGGCCGGGAGGGAGAGCGTGTAGGTCAGCTCGCCACCGGTGCCGCGGCCGAACGGGCCGTCGTCGCACTGCGACGGCTTGGGCGCAGCGGGCGCACCGGGCTCGGTGCCTGTACAGCGGTGACCGGGCTGCGCGCCCCAGAACTGGTGGCCGATCGCGCCCGAGTCGGGCTTCAACGCGGTGCCCACGAGCGCTGCGTAATGGTGCATCGGGGCCCCGGGCAGCGCCCCGTCGTCGGTGAACACGAGGCTCTGGCCGTCGTAGCTGCCCTTGTCGGGGATGTTGTCACTGGCGTTGGGCGTGACGCCTGTGAACCCCCACGGATATTGCCCCATCAGCTCGGAGTGGGCGTCGACGGACAGCTTGGCGGTCCGCGCCGACCCCGGGTTGGTGATCTTGAGACCGAACAGCACACCACGGCGCCCGTCGGGCGCGAAGTCCGTGCGCACGAGCTTCAGGCCCGAAGTGTCCGGCAGATTGTAGCGCGTGTAGCCCCACCCGCTCGAGAACTTCGTCGCGGGTCCGACCCACTGGCCGTCGAGCCCGAACCACACCCCGTCGACGAGCTTCAACGGCGGTGTCCACACGCCGCCCATCTCGCCCGTGATGTGCCAGCCGTTGGCGTAGAACCGCCCGTCCTGGAAGCCGATCGAGTAGGCCCGCGTCCCGGCCGCAACCTCGCGGCGGTCCTGCAGCCGGCTGCTCGTGGACAGCTCCGGCGTTCCGGCCGAGGAGATCGCGGAGGCCGCGGCTGCTCGAGCCCCCGCCTGTGCGCCCGGTTCGGAGCTCGCAAACACCTGCCCCCAGATCGACACGCTCAGCACGACGACCACCGACAGCGCGGTCCTGAACCTACGAGACATGACTCTCGCCTCCTCCTGACAGTTCCTGCGATTCGTCGTCCCTACCGTGCCGGGCCCAGGTGCTCGAGGAACCAGTCACGGGGGTGGGCGGGGCCGAGACGGCCATAGGGCCGGGGTCGACCAAGGGCGCCATCGCCGGCGGCTCGCCGCGGAAGCGGGTGGCGCGGTCTTGCTGCATGGCTGCGCGGTTAGGCGCCAGGAAGTCCTGGCGCACGGCGCTGGGTGTTGCGGGTGCCGTTGACCAGCGGTGCCTGGGCGGCGAGGCACTTAACGCGATTGTCGATCCCCTGAGTTCGAGCACATCGCCACCGCTGTAGCTGGAGCCCCGCACTCCGATGCGGTCGACGTCCACCTCCGGGCGGGTCCGCGCGTAGGCGATTGCGCGGCCGAAGTCACGGACCTGCGCCCCGGGGTCGATCTCCTGGCCCGGCAGCGAGCGCCTCCGCGAGGCGGTGGAGGTACATCTCCTTGACGGCGGAGGAGACGTGGCTATGACGATCGTGGCCAAGTGCTGGACTCCCGGCTTCAGCGGGGCGGACCTACTGGCGCCGAGACTGGCAGAGCCGTGCTTGACAGGACGGCAAGTGGCGCCGGTGGCAAGCCGCCTCGCCCGAGTAGACAGACTGGACATGAGACTCCCCATCGAGACGAGGGCCCAGCCATCGAAACCCATGGCGAATCGTCATTCTTGAAAAGAGCCTAAAACTGCACGCCGTTGCGCGCAAAGTCCTGCCCCAAATCCGCCGGCTCGGTCCGTCACGGTTCATCGAGGTCCTCGACGACGGTCGCCCCTCCTATGCTCTGGCGCTCGCCCCACCGCTGCTGGCGTTCTCCCGACGCCCTGACGTGGGCGCACGCCCCGAACGCTGCGCGAACGCAGCGGGCCTTAGCTTCGACATGCATTGAAGCCCACCAGCGATCCAGCGCGTAGGCCGGGAGGAACGTGACCCGAAGCTGTACCCGGCGAGACCTGCAGATCTTGTATGACCCGCGTGCCCGCGCTGATCCTGTCCTTTGGCCCGATCCGAGCGGACCCGGCGAGGCGCGTGGGTTAGGCCATCCTCTTCACAGGCAACGAATGAGAGTTGACGACATGAGCGGCGAGGCAGTAATCAGCCCGGCGGCGGTTTCAGCGGACGCAGGAGGGCGCATGGCTGCATCAGCTCGGGTCGGCATGTTCGCGCCCTTCGACCTGCTCGAGCAGGGCCCGGAGACCGCCAGGGCATTCTTGGCGCGGGTCGGTGAGGCGGGCATCGACCATGTCTGCTGCGGAGATCATGTGAGTTTTGCCGGCGCCGGGTTCGATGGTCTCGTGCAGGCCACCGCGCTGGCAATGCTCCATCCCACATTGCCCATCTACAGTGGCGTGTACCTGCTGCCGCTGCGCCATCCTGTTCTTGCGGCCCGCCAGCTCGCAGACATCGACCGGATCGCTCCCGGGCGGCTCACATTCGGAGTCGGGATAGGCGGTGAGGACCGCCACGAAGTCTCGGTCTGCGGGGTGGACCCAGCCACCCGGGGTCTGCGGATGAACGAATGCCTCACCGTCCTGCGCCAGCTCCTGACGGGCACAGCGATCACCTTCCACGGCACGTTCTTCGACCTTGATGAAGCGCTGATCACCCCCGCACCTGCTGCAGCGATTCCCATCATCATCGGAGGCCGCTCAGACGTGGCGATCAAGCGGGCAGGCCGGCTCGGCGATGGCTGGCTTGGCATATGGAACTCGCCCCAGCGTTTCGCCGACGCCGTCGAGATGGCGGCCAAGGAGGCCGCCCGCACGGGCCGGCCGGACCCGCCGGCCCATCACGCCATGCAAGTGTGGTGCGGGCTGGCGGACTCCAAAGAGGTGGCTCGCGCCTGCCTTGCGCCGGCGATGGAGACCTTCTACCATCTGCCGTTCGAGCGTTTCGAGCGCTACTGTCCCTACGGCACCGCCGACGACGTCGCCGAGTTCCTCGCGCCCTACACCGCTGCGGGCTGCACGGAATTCAACCTCATTCCGCAGTCACCCGACCCTGACCAGTCCATTGCCGCTACGGCTGCAGTGAAGGGACTACTGGCATGACTGACTCCCTCATCATTGCCCCCCGCTCCTGCGGCCCGCTGGACAGCGGCAACGGCGGCTACGTAAGCGGGCTTATCGCTGCCTGCACCGGTGGCCCGGTAGCGGTCACGCTGCGCCGGCCACCTTCCCTGGCGACTGCCATGGCAGTCGGGCGCGACGAGAGCCCAGTCCGCGTGCTCGACGGCCACAGGCTCTCGTTCTGCGATGCGAGCAAGACCGGACGCTGGGCTCGGTGCTCATGGACCGCGTGAGCCCGGCGGTGCCCACTCTGCGGCAACTGACGCCGCCGGCCTCGCTTCTAGCGGGCCGTCCGGGCGGAATCTCGGCTATCGGGGGCACGGCCGTGGTCCGGCTGGCACGCATGGCCGATGACAGCTGCGCCGAGGTCTGGGTGAAGATGGAGGCGGCCAACCCCACCGGCTCGTACAAGGACCGGATGGCGCTGGCGATGATCGAGGCCGCTGAGGCCGATGGCCGCCTGCGGCCGGGCCAGCTGGTCGTCGAGTACACCGGCGGAAGCACCGGCTCGTCTCTGGCATTCGTCTGCGCGGTGAAGGGGTATCCGTTGCGGATCGTGTCTTCCGATGCGTTCGCAGTCGAAAAGATCCGCACGATGGTGGCGTTCGGCGCCGAGGTCGAGCTGATACCCAGTCCTGAGGGCATCACGCCTGATCTGATTCCGTCGATGATGCGCAGGGCAGCCGAGATCACGGCGGAGACAGGCGCGTTCGCCACCGACCAGTTCAACAACGCCGACATGGTGGAGGGCTACCGCCAGCTCGGCGAGGAACTTCTAGATCAGCTCCCCGGCCCGCCGCCGATCAGCGCGTTCTGCTGCTACGTCGGCACCGCCGGCTGCTTTCTGGGCGTCAGCCGCGTGTTGACCGCCGAACTACCCGCACTCCACCGGGCCGTCGTCGAGCCTGGCGAATCGGCAGTGCTGTCGGGTGGACAGCCCGGGAACCACCACATCGAGGGCGGCGGCATCGGCCACCGCCCACCGCTGCTCAATCCCGCCGACTACGACGAAGTCGTCGCCGTCCCGGAAGCCGAGGCGTTCGAGACGGCCCGCCAGGCCGCCCGCGCCGAGGGCATATTTTCCGGGCCCTCGACCGGCGCCAACCTCGTCGCGGCGCTGGATATCGCCCGCAGGCTTGGCCCCGGCCACCGTGTGGTCACCATCCAGGTCGACAGCGGCCTGAAATACCTCACTGGTCAGCTCTACTCCTGACCCCCGTAGTGCAACGGGGTTGAACAGCGCCTCCAGCGGGCGTCACCGGCCAGGACGAGGTGGATCGTGCCGCGCATTGGCCAGGTGCGCAGGATCGTACCGCGATCGATAGCGACTACCGTCCTGGTGATCACCTCATGAGGTGAAGAACTCCACCAGGACGGGGGCGAGCACGCCCGGGTTCACCTCATGCGTCTGACCCTCCAGCATCCGCAGCTGGCCCTGCGGGATCACCTGGCTCAGCACCCGCGCCGCGTCGGGCATGAACGGAAGGCTCGCGTCGCCCGCCATCACGAGGGCGGGCACCGAGACACGCGCGGCCAGCTCGGTCGGCACCGACCAGGGCTCGCCCAGGATGGCGGCGTGGTCGTAGGCCAGCGTCGGCGCGACGGCTTCCATGCCAGGCCAGAACGGCGCACGGCGCATGCCGTCGATCTGCTCGGCGGGCGTGCCGACAAACCGCATGAACAGGGCCACCGCGTCGCCCCGACGGCCTTCGGCCAGGGCCTCTCTCAGCTGCCTGAGGTACTGGCTCCAGGACTCCTGCGCGCCAGGGTCGTTGTTGTAGGGGGGCTCGTACATGGCGATCTTGCTGACCTTGCTGCCGAGCCTTATGGCCGCCCGCATGGCCAGGGGCCCGCCGGACGAGTGGCCGTAGAGGAACGCCGAGCCGCCGGCGCGGTCGATCAGCGCCTCGATGTCGTCGATCTCCCGGTCGACCGCGTAGGGCAGCGTGTCCCCGCTCTCGGCGCGGCCGCGGCGATCAAAGCCGTAGACCGTGAAGTGCGGCGCGAGCAGCTTGGCCAGCTCCGACCCGGAGCCGGACGAATGGACGGTCAGCGCGCCGTCGACCAGGATCAGGGCCGGTCCCTCGCCCTGCTTGTCGTAAGCGATCGTCGTGCCGTCGTGTGAACTCAGTATGTTCATGGTTGTCTCCTCCGGCTTAACACGCAGGAATGGCTCGTCGCCGCGTTTGGTCGCCGCCACCGCCTGATCTTTGAGCTCGATCAGCTGGTTGCCGACATCGGCGGCAGTGTGTGCATCGAGAGCCATGCCATCAGTGTGGCCGCGCCGGTGTGCGCCATCCTGCGCCTGCCGCTCCTGGTAGCGCCACTACCTGGCAATTAGCCAGCCGGGTGTGGGATCCTGGGCTCGTCATGGGTTCTGCGCCCGGCGGTCAGCAGGCCGGCCCTGCCCGCGGTGCGGTGCGGGACCGGCGCCGCGAGCTGGGCGCGTTCCTGCGCTCCCGCCGCGCCCGGCTGCGTCCGGCCGAGGTGGGGCTGGCCGATTGGGGGGTGCGGCGGGTCCCGGGTCTGCGCCGGGAAGAGGTCGCCCAGCTCGCCAACGTCGGCTTGACCTGGTACACCTGGCTGGAGCAGGGCCGCCAGGCCCGGCCCTCGGCCAGTGTGCTGACCGCGATTGCGGATGCGCTCCTGCTGGATGCCCACGAGCGCGAGCACCTGTTCGCACTCGCCCGCGACCCCGAAGACCAAGCCCGTGGCTGGGAGGACCACACCGGTGCACCCACGTCGGCCGGTCTCGGGCTGGACACGCTCGTGCAGGATTTCGAACCAGCCCCGGTGTACGCCATCTCGGCCCGGTTCGACGTCCTAGCCCACAACCGGCCCGCCCGGCTGCTGTTCGGCAACCTCGGCCCGGGGCCTTCCGGGCCCGCGAACATGCTGCACCTTGGCTTCACCGACCCCCACTGGCGCACCCTGATCGCCGACTGGGAACAGGAGGCCGCCAGGCACGTCGCCATGTACCGGGCCGCGATGACCGTCCACCTCGACGACCCGGCCTGGACCGCCCTGCCCGCGCGGCTGGCCCAGCTATCCCCCGACTTTGCCCGGTTCTGGGCCAGCAGCGACGTGGCCGGCCCCGAGCGCAGGCTCAAGCGGTTCCGCCACCCCAGCGCCGGGCCGCTGACGCTCCACAGCACGTCCCTGCTCATGGCCGACGACCCGATGATCCGCATCGTGATCCTCTACCCGGCCACCGCGTCGGATGCCGCCAAGCTGGCACGCCTCGCCCGGTAACCAGCCCCCGCAACCAGCCTGAAGCGGGTTGAATACAGTATTCCTGCCATTCGCGGGGCGGACGTCGTTACGGTGGACCAGGTGAATACCGGAAAGCAGCCGGGCCCGGAAGCCATTGCCGCCATCCAGGACCCCGGGGCCAGTGAGCGCGCGGAAGAACCCGGAAGCCCGGCCAGGCTTGCCTTCGCGAGCTTCCTCATGCTGTTTGTGGAACTTGCCCTGATCCGGTGGGTCAGCGCGAACAACGTCTTCGTGAACACCGCGTCGAACTTCGTGCTGCTGGCCAGCTTCCTCGGGATCGGGATTGGCTTCCTCAACGCCCGGGGCAGGCGCGACTACGTACGCTGGACGCCGGTGGCGCTGCTGGTGCTGGTGGGCTTCGTGCTGGCGTTCCCCGTGGTGCTGTCGACGCTCAGCGGGCCCAACCCGTTCCGGGGCACAGGCAGCATGAACGCGCTTCCTCAGCCGCTGAGTCTCGCCATCGTGTTCGTGCTCGTCGTGGCCGTGATGGTGGGGCTGGGCCAGGCAGTCGCGCAGACTTTCGTCAGGTTCGGGCCGCTGAACGCCTACCGGCTGGACATACTGGGCAGCATCGCCGGGATCGCGGCGTTCTCGGTGCTGTCCTTCCTCAACCAGCCGCCGGCCACCTGGGCGGTGGTCGCTGGCGTCGGCCTGATCGTATTGCTGCTGCCCCGGGCCCGGTGGTGGCAGCTCGGCGCGGTGGCGGGCATCATCGTGCTGCTCGTCCTGGAATCGCTCACACCCGGGCAGATGTGGTCGCCCTACAGCAAGCTGACCATCCAGAAACACGGCGGGAGCGCGCCCGCCATCGCGGTGCGCGCGAACAACATTCCCTACCAGACCGCCGTCTCGGTGACGTCGATGCGCCAGCGGCAGCCTTTCTACTTCTACCCGTACCGGCACGTCACCCGCGCGAGCCTGGGCAACGTCCTGATCATCGGAGCCGGAACGGGCAACGATGTCGCGGTCGCCCTGTCCCAGGGAGCCCGGCACATTGACGCCGTCGAGATCGATCCGCTGCTGCTGCACCGGGTCGGCCAGGCGCATCCGAGTCATCCCTACCGAAGCGGCAGGGTCAGCATGCACGTCGATGACGGCCGCGCCTACCTGGCGGACACCCACCAGCGGTACAACCTCATCCTGCTCGCGCTGCCCGACTCGATGACCGCGCTGGCCGGGCAGTCCGCTCTGCGGCTGGAAAGCTACCTGCTGACCGCGCAGTCGCTGGCTGCGGCCAGGTCGCACCTTGCGCCGGGCGGCACGTTCGCGATGTACAACTACTACCAGCCGTTCCTGCTGAGCAGGTACGCGACAACGATCGAGGACGTCTACCACCAGACGCCCTGTGCCGAGCTTCAGCCCGGAAACCTGGGCGGCAGGCTCCTCGCCGTCCTCACCGTCCACCCGGGCGGGCCGGTGCCGGCCTGCACCACGTACTGGCACGGCCCCCGGCTTGCGCCAGCGACCGACGACCACCCGTTCCCCTACCTGCGCAGCGCCAGCATCCCCGCCAGCTTCCTGTGGATGCTCGGGGCGATCCTGCTCGGATCGCTGCTGCTCATACGGCTCGGCGGCGGCCGCTTCCGGGGAATGCAGTCCTACCTCGACCTGGCGTTCATGGGCGCCGCCTTCCTCCTGCTCGAAACCAAGAACATCGTGCAGTTCGCGCTGCTGTTCGGCACCACCTGGTTCGTGAACTCCCTCGTCTTCGCCGGGGTTCTGCTCGCCGTGTACCTGGCGGTCGAGACGGCCAGGCACCTGCCGCTGCCCCGGCCGGCCCTGCTGTACGGCGCCCTCATCGCGTCGCTGGCCCTGGCCTGGCTGGTGCCCCAGGACTCGCTGCTCGCCCTGCCGGTGGTCGCGCGCTTCTTCGCGGCCAGCGCGCTGGCCTTCGCACCGGTATTCCTGGCGAACCTGGTGTTCGCGCAGCGGTTCTCCGACGTGCAAAGCTCGGGGACGGCCTTCGCCGTCAACCTTCTCGGGGCGATGGCCGGCGGCGCGCTCGAGTACCTGTCCCTGATCACCGGGTACCACGTGCTGCTGATCGTGATAGCCGTGCTGTACGCGCTGGCCTTCGTGACCGGCCTGAGAGGCAGACCGGCACCCCGGCCTGCCTAGACGTGACCGTAATCACGTTGCTCGCGGTGCCGCTGTACAGTCATCGTGTCGGCTGGCGGGCATCGTGGCCGGCGGCCACCGAAACTGGAGGTCCAGGCCGTGGCCGATCAGGCGCCAGACCATCAGGCCCGCGAGTTCGCGGCGGCGTTCCGCGATTTCCTGGACTGGATCCATGTCGCCGGCGCCGGCGAAGGCAATGAGGTTTCGGCGCTGGTGCGCGATTTCCTGGAGCCTGACGGCGCGCACCATTCCGTGGTGACGCGTGATCTGCCCCCGTTCGAGCAGGTCAACCTGCAGACCGCGGTTGACGCGTGGTCAGCAAGCGCCGGACGGACGGTGGAGGTTCGCGGCATCGCCTTGCCGCCGCACTACGGCGGCGGGACGCTGCAGCCCGCCACAAAGCTGCAGGCGGACAAAGGTGAGTTGGCGGACTTCTCTCCGGACCTTTTACCGGATGGCAAAAGTTTTTTGGCGAGGAAGCAACGAGAGAAGCATGGCTCTTCCTGGATCGCACAATTTTGATGCCGACCAGATGGTCGAAATCGGTCAACGCGTCATGGAAGAAGCGGCGCAAACTGGCAACTGCATCATGGTGGGACGCGGAGCTCCATATTTTTTGCGGCAGCACCCCGATGCTTTCCATGTCTTCCTCTATG
>Ga0209526_10001794_pt1 | contig 14371 bp, 12 predicted proteins | sample JacPinW_OM2H0_M1_FD_188566 | JGI IMG/M metagenome (GOLD analysis project Ga0209526, IMG submission 188566) | Forest soil microbial communities from Algoma, Ontario, Canada - Jack Pine, Ontario site 1_JW_OM2H0_M1 (SPAdes) (version 2) | ecosystem: Environmental > Terrestrial > Soil > Boreal... | reverse complement strand
CATGGTTCGCCCGCCAGCGGTTGCCGGACGATTCTACCCCTCCGATGCGTACGTACTCGCTCGTCAGATTGACCACTATTGTCCCCGCGGGACGCAACCTACCGGTGCCCGCGGCTGCATCGTGCCGCACGCAGGGTACATGTATTCTGGTTCGGTCGCAGGAGCGGTCTATTCCTCGTTGCGTATCCCGGCACGGTGCATTCTGCTCGGACCCCGGCATTTCCCCCAAGGCCAACCGATGGCGATTCTCACCGAGGGAAGTTGGCAGACCCCCTTTGGCGCAGTGCAGATCGATTCCCCTTTAGCGTCGGAACTGGCCCGGGCCTGCCCCCATCTGCGAGAAGACGCCGTGGCGCACGAACGGGAACATTCACTCGAAGTGCAGCTGCCCTTTCTGCAGCGAATCGCGGAGGATTTTCGCTTTGTTCCGGTCGTGCTCGGCACGGACCGTTATCCCGTGTTAGAAGATCTCGGGCGCGCGGTCTCTCAGGTGATTGCGGCGCAGGCCGACCCGGTCCTAGTGATCGCCAGCTCGGACATGAACCACTATGAGAACGACGCGATTACTCGCACCAAGGACCAGAAGGCAATCGGGCGGATCCTCGCGCTCGATCCCCGCGGTCTCTACGATACGGTACGTACCGAAGGAATTACGATGTGCGGCTATGCGGCGACCGTAGCTGCGCTTGTCGCCGTGCTGGAACTGGGCGCGAAGGAAGCCGAACTCATTCGCTATGCGACTTCTGGCGACATCAACGGAGAGCGCGACCAGGTCGTCGGGTACGCCGGGATTATTCTTCGCTAAGCGTTCCCGAGCGCCCGAACTTGAGCGTCGAGCGGTTCTACTGAATCGTGAGTGTAAAACTCATGGAGTATGCCGGTGCTCCGGAGCTCGAGGTGCCCGTGACGGTCGCGGTGGTAGTGCCGGGGGGGCTACCACCACTGTGGCTACTTTTTCCGCCGCCGCATCCGGCAACGGCAACGAAAACGGCAAAAACAGCCAGGGCCAGGGTCAGGGTCAGATTCGATCGAGATTGTCTTGCGCGCAAGCTGATGAGCAAAATGCCGATGCAGCAGGCCCCTAAGGGCATGAGTTCGCCGGTCGCCCTCAGCCACCCTCGGCTCTCGGGCCGAGTCCCTGGATTCACAAGCTGGCTGGCCGCCGTTGTAGTCACGGTCAGTGTAGTCGATGCAGTCGCAGTCGTCGCGTTGAGGGTCACGGGTGGGACGGTGCAGGCGGCACCGGTTGGGAGTCCCGAACACGCGAAATTAATCGTACCGTTGAATCCGTTGACCGCTGTAACCGACACGTTGATCGTGCCCGAGCTACCGGGACTTGGTACTGTGACTACCGGGTTCGCAGAGGACAGATAAAAATTCGGTCCCCACTTGTTGACCAGATTGTTCGCGTTCACCGAGCCCAGCCCTGTGGCCAGATCAAAGCCCGTGCCGGCGTTGTAGGCTGGGGCGCCACTAGCGAAGAGTATGCCGTTTGCATCGGAGGGTGTTGTCACGGTGCAGTTCGGGGAGTTTTTTTTGCACGGCATCGCAATTGTTCCCATGGTCACGTCGTTGAAGACGCACGTGCTCGCCGGACTGCTGGAATTGCAGGCCGACGCGGACTCCTGTGCAGCCAATGTGTACAAGCCAGGATTGGCGTTTCCCTGGCGAGAGCCGGCTTTTTGGTCAACGAGGGCCATGAGGCCGGCGAAGGTCTGTACGGAAGCCGAAGTTCCGCCAAAGCCCGAGAAATCCGTATAAGGACTGTTCAAGCTGCATGGCTGGTTCGCTGGATCCGTGTCTGCTTCACAGACGATGTAAAAGCTCCCCGCGAGCCCGTCGCCTGCAAACAGGGAGACATCAGGCAGATCTCTCCTGCCGTCGCTCGGAACGCCTGGGCCTATCTGCCAGGAAGGCTTGATGTAGCCTCCCGAACAGCTGGATATGGTCTGATTCGAACTTGTACAGGCACTCACGCCACCTCCGCCGCCAACGGGAGCGATAGACTGGGACAACTGCTGATTGTTGCAGTTAGTCTCGGCGTTGGTACTCCCGGTAGAACTGGCGAAGACAGCGTTTGTGCAGGAGTCATTGTAGGTAGTCTCAGGAATGTAACCCTTGGCCGAAACCTGATTGGGTCCGTTCGTCGGATTCCAGAACGCAGTCGGATCGGTGAATTGGTTAAAATCGGTGCCCCCGACGGCGACGTTATAAGGCGTGGAAGCGAGTCCGCTCACAGCCAGGCCCTGAGTGGCGGGTTGCTCTGTCATTACCTTGGGATCGGGAAAATCACAACCAGCTGAACCGTTGTCGCCCGTCGAAACCAGGACGGTGATACCCTCGCCTGCCGCCTGCTGCCACAAGGCGTTAAAAAACGAGTTGCCGGCCGTTCCCAATTGTTCCTCGCAGGCACCGTAACTCTCGCTGAGAATCTGCGGAAGGGGCGACGTGTTGACGATGTAGTTGGCCGAAAGGTCTACCCCGGAGGCTGTACTCGTTGATTTTGAAGCGACCAGATTGATTGTCGCGTTCTTTGCCACTGCACCGGCCCACTCGACATCAAGGTCTGACTCCCCCTCATCGCCGCTGACCAGGCCCGGATTCGTGCCGTTGACGGTAACCGTTGGGTTGTTGGGGGGCAGTCCAAAGAGGCTCCGGAAATTCGCCACATCCTGGATATTGATATTACTCTGGCCGACGATAGCAATCGTTTGTCCCGTCCCATCGATGCCTGCATTCCAAAGCGGCAGGACATTGTAGATTGTGGCAAAGTCGTAGGGGCCGAGTGCGAAGCAGGGGGTCGATCCGCATTTTGGTGTGGAAACGAAGGTGAATTCCGGGTGCAGGGCACTCAGTTCTCCTGTAGCTTTCAATTTTGAAAATTGACCGATGACGTGGCTCAGGGGTTTCTTACGAAAGTCATGCAGGGTGTTCACGCCGGCGACAACCGGCGTGAGCGCAGCGGGTATTTGCGGGTCGCTCGCGTTTGCCCAGTGTTCCTCGCCGTTGACCACATATCTATGGATCTCCGCGTGAAAGGCCGCTAGGACTTGTCCGGCTGTGCCGGAGAATTCAATCACGGTGCGGCCCTTCGACACCTCGGCAACCTGGAAGCCGTGCGACTCGAGCCATGAGGTGATCGCCTGGATGTCCTGGTCGGAGGGACCAAACCGCCGTCCGAATTCTTCCGGCGTGAGCCACTGGTGATAGTTCGGTGCGGACCGGTCCTGCTGTTCGGCCAGCAGCCGTTCAAGAGCGGCTTCCCGCTCCGGGCTGCGCTTGAGAACAAGCAGCATGCGGTCCATCGCCAAGCTCGCCGGCGCGGCGCCGCGGTCAAATTCGGCCCGGGCGAGCGGGTGCGTGTTGCCCTTGAGTGCGGTCAGCTTGGTTTCGTCTACAGTCCCCTGGATGCGTGGCTGGACGTTGTTCGCTTGTCCGGATGCCTGCGTCGCCACAAGCGAAATCAGAGCAAAAGTCAAAACGAACTTGGCGGGGAATTCGTATAGGGGAGGCATAGGTCTCAAATGAGATGCTATCAGGAGTCAGATAAGATGGACAGCAACTGGACGGCCAACGTGTGGGAAACGGTATTACCACGGGGTCCCAGGACATTCTGGCCGCGATGCGACTGTGGCTAGTGAGAGGACCGAATGCGGCCGGCGAGCGTGCGGGCGCGTTCGCGGGCAATGTCGATAAATTTTTGATCCTCGGCGAGTTGATCGAGCGTGGTCAGGAACCGTTCCGGCTCGGGAAACAGCCTATTGTTGTAGTCTGCATCGATTTGAACCAGCACGTCATTCACACCGAGATGGTCGTAACGCATGGTCCGCTGAAGGTCGGAGAGGTCGGTTTCCTGTCGCGCGAGACCTTCGAAGATATTGAGCAATTGGTTCGCGGTGCCGTCGAGAGTGTAGTTAAACGTCGCCTCGTGCGTCTCGCCGCCCTTTAGGTAGCGGAAAGTTTTCTCGCCGAGGTTTGCCAGACGGCGGTGGACCTCGAGGTCCACCCCCTCGAAATTATGGAGTTTCCCGGCGAGGTCAAATACTTTCCCCACCAGCGGCGCGCCGATCTGAAAAGGCTGCGGATTGGCTTCTTCGTCGAGCTGGCGAATATCGAAAGTGCCTGAGCCGGCCTCGCTCACCTTGATCTCGACGAATTCAGGGAAACTCGATTTAAACACCTTGCGGAACGTGATCGTTGCACCGCCGCCTGCAGCAGCGCTCATAAACGGGCTGCTGGTCGCCTCGGCGCTCCCGGGCCCAAGCGGCAAAATCGCAAGACCCCACAGAACTAAAAACAAGGGCGCGAGATTTGGTTGGAGGAGTTTCGTTGGGTTCGACACGACCGTGCCGCGGAAATGATATCCAGACCTCCTGCGCTGTGTCGACGCCCAACTGTGTGGAGCGGGGTTCATCGTCAGTGTGGAAGGCGCGCGGCGTGCGCTCGGATGCCTGCGATAGCGGAGACAGACCGCGCGACTGTAGCCGCCGCCATGCGGTCGCGCGCCCGCGACACGTGCGCGTGGCACAGGGCGACAGCCAGTGCATCGGACGCGTCGACAGGTTCGGGATAATTCGAAAGACCGAGCAACGAAGTGACCATCTGCTGAATCTGCTGTTTCGAGGCGCCACCAAAACCGGCGACGCTGGCCTTCACTTCCCGTGGCGAATAGCTGTGCGCCGGAATCTGAGCCTGCGCCGCAGCGAGCAGAACGACGCCGCGCATTTCTGCCAGCCTCAGCGCTGTTTTCATATTCAGCGCCGCAAAAACCGATTCGACGGCGACGGCATCCGGCACATATTCTTCGACCAGCTCGGCAATCAACTGGTGAATCTCGCGAAGTCGCGCCGCAAACGTGGCCCGCGCCGGGAGCTTCAATGCGCCAAATCCCACAAGCTTCGGCCGGGAACCTGCGCATTCGATGATGCCGTAGCCGGTCGCACCCACGACTGAGGGGTCGACGCCCAGGACACGTTTCCTGTGTCCATTCGTGGCCGATCGTATCGAGGGATGGGAGGACATGTTGGCCCCACAAGTGTACGTGCGCCCCGGAACCGGTGGGAAGTGTTTTTTGGGGCCAGCACGATGCACAACAGGCTAAGAGGCAACAGCGGCTTGAATTTCCCTTTCGTCGATATCGAAGTTCGCGTACACGTGCTGCACATCGTCGTGGTCTTCGAGCGTTTCGACCATCCGCAGCATCTGCTGCGCCTGCGGTCCGCTCAGTTTGACGTAGTTTTGGGGCACCCAGGCCACTTCCGACGAGGAGGGCGTGATACCGGCGCCCGTGAGGGCATCGCGAACCTTTTCCATCGCTTCGGGCGGCGTCGTCACTTCCCACGCGGAACCGTCGTCGCGCAGGTCTTCGGCCCCGGCGTCGAGCACGATGCTCATGATCTTCTCTTCGTCCGCCTGTTCCTTCGGCACCACGATATCGCCTTTGCGGTGGAACATCCACCCGACAGCACCGGTCTCGGCCATGTTGCCGCCGTTTTTTGAAAACATGTGACGGATCTCGCTGACGATCCTGTTTCGGTTGCTGGTGACGACCTGTACGAGCACCCCTACGCCGCCGGGACCGTAACCCTCGAACGTCACTTCGTCGAGCATTTCCCCCTCGAGCTGGCCGGTGCCTCGCTGGATGGCACGCTCAATATTGTCATTGGGCATATTCTCGCCCTTGGCCGCCAGGATGGCCGTCCGCAGACGAGGATTCGTGTCCGGATCCAGTCCGCCGACTCGAGCCGCAATGGTCAATTCCCGAATGAGCTTGGTGAAAATCTTTCCGCGACGGGCGTCTGTCGCCGCCTTTTTATGTTTGATCGTGGCCCATTTCGAGTGTCCAGACATGGATGAACCTTTTACAGGAAGTATGGCAGGAGCAACAGCCCGCGATAGTGTAGCAGCAGCGCAAAAAACAGGCAAGAGAGTGACAATCGTTGCAATCGTTGCGATACTTCTTGTCCCAATTGGACCTTCCCCTGTCCCTCCATGACCACAATGAAGAGATGCTAGCTTTGCCTCCTGGCCCTTGGCAGGACGTGCATTCCGTGCGCGGAATGAATTGGGGAAGCGAAAGCGACCTGCCTCAAATCAAGATATGGGTTGACGGATCGAAATCAACTCTCGCCGACGAAGTTCTAGCTTCCTCGCGCAGCTGCCAGGCCAACCGCCTGGGACGACGGTCAACTGCAATGACGCGAATCTGGGACCGAAACAGCACGAATGGGCTCTTACGACGGCAACACCGTCAAGAGCCATCATCATCGCGCACGACGACTCCCATGCTGATGCGACCACTAGTTGGGGTCAACCGTCAACAAGTCTCGGTTGACCAGCTTCTCGGACCGGGAAATTGCGGGAACGCGAAGCCCGGCGGCGGGACTGGCGCGATCCCGGATGGCCGCTGCGGTTATGGTTCCCGCCTCCCGCTGCTCGTGATCTCGCCTTACGCAAAGCGAAATTACGCGGATAACCGCATCCCAGATCCGTTCTCCATCCTTCGCTCGATGGAGGATAACTGCGATCTTGGCCGAATCGGCAGCGGCCCCGTGTTTTAGGCGGTCTGTGAGCGGGGTCTCGGATGTATTCTTGAACGTCTGCTCAGCTGGCGATACGGAACGATTGCGGAGAAAACGGCATGGCTCGAATCCCTCGCAGCGTTGAACTGACACAGGTCGCTGAATGGGATAACGGCAAGCTCCGCCGCAAGGAAGATTACCTCGCCGGAGAAGAACCACTTGAGATCCGCGTTGGTGGCGCCCCCCTGAGTGTCACGATGCGCACGCCAGGGCACGACCGCGAGCTGACCGCCGGATTTCTTTTCACCGAGGGGCTGGTGCAGCGCCGTGCGCAAATCGTTTCGCTCAAGGTCGATTCGCAAGAGGGCGAACGGAACCGCGGGAATTTGATCGAGGCCGAGCTAGCTCCGGAATCCGCGCCGGATATGGAAAAAATGCGCCGGCACTTTTTTGCCGCCTCGAGTTGCGGCATCTGCGGGAAGGCTTCAATCGATTCCGTCCGCTCGCGAACGCTCCACCAGCCAAGCCAGGATCTTCGTCTTGATCCGGAAATTCTCGTTGGTCTCCCCGATGCGCTTCGGTCATCACAGGCCGTCTTCGGCCGGACGGGCGGCCTTCACGCCGCTGCACTGTTTGACACCAGAGGCGAACTGCTGGTTCTGCGCGAGGACGTCGGCCGACACAACGCCGTGGACAAAGTCATTGGCTGGGCGCTGCTCAAAGATCGCATCCCGCTCGCCAGCACGGTTCTACTTATTAGCGGCCGCGGCGGTTTTGAAATCGTGCAGAAAGCAATTGTGGCGGGATTGCCAGTTGTGGCTTCGGTTTCGGCGCCTTCGAGTCTTGCCGTCCAACTCGCCCGCGAGTTACGGCTCAGCTTGGTCGGGTTCCTGCGTGGACGCCGGTTCGTCATTTATGCGGGCGAAGAGCGGATTAGCAAGTCTTCCAGGGAGGCCGGGTGTGCCTAGTTCCTGTCAGCTTCGCCGAGCGCTCCCGGTGTGGCCGCCCGAGGATGCCCGTCGCCGCTGCGAACCATCTCGCGAAACGTAGCAAACAGATCACGATTCCACCATCCCCGTGCGGCCTCTTCTTTCATTTTATCGAGCGCGGCTTCCGAGGAGGCCGCTGACCGATAGGGCCGGTTGGTCGTAAGCGCGTCATACACATCGGCAAGTTGGAGGATACCCGCCGCGAGTGGAATTGCCGCGCCGCACAAGCCGTCCGGATAGCCTGAGCCGTCGTGCCTCTCATGATGGTGGCGGATGATCGGGAGCACCAGGTGGAATGTTCTCAGAGGAGCACAGATGCGCTCCCCCACAACGGGGTGTTTGCGCATCACCTCCACTTCATCCTCAGAAAGCGGGCCCGGCTTTAGCAGAATGGCATCGGGCACGACGACCTTGCCGATGTCATGCACGATCCCGGCCCGGCGGAGCGCCTTGATGTACTCCTCCGGCAGGCCGAGCGTTTCACCCAGCCGTGCCGACATTCCCGCAAGACGCTCGCAATGCCCGCGCGTGTACGGGTCGCGCGCCTCAATGCTGTGCGCCAGGCTAAAAAGCACAGCCTCAGCGTTCTCGAGTTCATCGGTGAATTGCTTGAGCCGCAGCAGCGAACGTGCCCGCGCCAGCAGCTCATTGAAATCGAACGGTTTGCTTAGAAAATCATCCGCACCTGCATTGATGCCCCGAATGCGATCTTCGGTCGAGAAAAGTCCCGTGATCAGAATGACCGGGGTGAGCTTTGTTTCAGGCGTTGCTTTCACGCGCCGGCAGACCTCAAAGCCGTTCATTCCTGGCATCATGATATCAAGAAGGATGAGGTCGGACCGAAAGGTGATGCTCTTGGCGAGCGCAGTCGCGCCATCGCTCGCATCGACCACCTCAAATCCTTCGCGGCGCAGCAACGTCGAGAGCGCCGAGCGTGCCGCCGATTCGTCGTCCACGATCAGGATTCTTTCGGACATAACCCCGGTCCTGCTTCGCCTGACGCCCATGATGCGCCCAGAAGGCGGACAATAAAACATTTGACCCACGGGCAGGTGTCTAGAATATTTCGCCGCACCACTAAACAAATGTATCCTGTCCTCTATTTGCAAACAACCCGGAATCATGCCCGGAATTCCACGTCCGAGCGTCGATCCCGGCAGAAACCGATCGCGTGAGGAATTCCCAATGACGAGAACGCTGTCGCCCGAGTCGCTTCAGGTAATTACAATGCGGCTCGAGCAGGCTCATAAGGCATTTCAGAGGCGCTATCCAGGCGAGCGTGGCGACCGTCAGCCCGTCCACGTGATCTATGGCGGCGCGCACCTGTTCCGCGCCGGCACGACGCGGAAACTTGGAGAGTTAGCACTGCGTTCGCTTGACGAATTCGCGCCGGATTTCGTTTCCTTCGCGAAGGCCATCGCTCTGCCCGGTGCAAATCGGCTGCCTGATGCGCCCGGCATGGCTGCGTCAGTCGCAAAATCGATCGAAGCGGATCCCCAAGCAGCCCGCCAGGACAACCGCGCAGCATGGTTTGCACACACCGTCTACCGTCGCGTCCGCGACAAGCTCCAGCGCGAACCGGTGGAAGATTTCCGGATCGATTTCGAGGATGGCTACGGAAATCGTCCTGATGACGAAGAGGACGGACACGCAGTGACGGCCGCAAACCATCTGGCTCAAGCAATGAACGCAGGCGAGTTGCCACCCTTCATCGGCATCCGCATCAAGCCGTTGACTGCTGAGCTTAGCGGACGCAGCATCCGCACGCTGGATATTTTTCTGACCGAACTTGCCGCGAAGACGCGCGGCGAGTTGCCGAAGCATTTTCACGTCACACTGCCGAAAGTGACTCTGCCGGACGAGGTCGCGGCACTTGCCGATCTCTGCTCGCGACTCGAGCCCATGCTCGAACTCGAGCCGGGCGCACTGCGTATCGAGCTGATGATTGAGACACCGCAGGCGATCTTCAATGAACGCGGTGAGGTGAACCTGCTGGCCCTCGTGAGCGCGGCGCGCGGACGCTGCGTCGGTGTGCATTTCGGCCCGTACGATTACACAGCGGCACGCAACATCGCGGCGGGGCATCAGCCAATGACGCACTTCGCCTCCGATTTCGCCCGCGAGGTAATGCAGGTGGCGCTGGCAAGGACAGGCATCTGGCTCGCCGACGGCCCGACCAATATCCTGCCGATTCCCCCTCACCGCGCGGCAAAACAAGGGCGGCCGCTCGATGGAGGTCAGACCGAAGAGAATCGCGTCGTCGTTCATCACGCTTGGCGGCTGCACTTTGATAACATTCGCCGCTCTCTTGCGAACGGCTACTACCAGGGATGGGACCTTCACCCGGCGCAACTTCCTCCGCGCTACGCGGCCGTCTATTCGTTCTTCCTCGAGAACCTCGATTCCGCCTCCGTGCGCCTCCACAATTTCATCGAGAAAGCGGCGCAAGCCACCCGAATCGGGCAGGTCTTTGATGACGCGGCGATGGCACAGGGACTGCTAACCTATTTCCTGCGGGCCATCAATTGCGGAGCGATCACGAGCGATGAGGCACAAACACTCACGAGCCTATCACTCGCCGAGCTGCTGACCGGCTCCTTCTTCAAAATTCTCGAAGGCCGAAGCGAAACGAAGCGATGAAGACTGCTTGTTTCGGATTGACGCGTGCCACCCAAGGATCCGACCAACTACCGATGGGTTGCCGGCCAAGCTGACCGATCCCGTCGGGCTGTTCGTCTTCTGTCTGGACACGATGGGGAATGCTGTCGTGTTGAATGTCACCGGGTAAAAAATCTTGCGCCGGCGCGCGAGACGGTTCCCTTATACAACGATACAACGACGGTTGCTCGCAGGGCACCCAGATCGGAGCGGGACAGCACCAGGAATCCGACGGCCAGGGGCAACCCAATGGCAATGAGCCAAACGTTTAGCGTGGGCCAAGGTCGGGCAAGATTCGCTGGCTTCGATCACCCCTGAAACGTGGCGACTCATGTGGCAGCAAATCGGCAAGAGAGACGGGGGAAATATCATCTCCCCTCAAAGGTGCTTGGATTCAATCGAACGACACTCGCCGCGAGAGATCGCTCGGTGCGGTGCCAAAAGTAGAGCAGGGTAGTGCCGATCAAAATAAGTGCAACACACAGTCCCGTCCAGAGCCCCGACGCGCCCCAACCAAGCCGGAAACACAAATAGTTGCCGAGCGGCAGTCCCAGAAGCCAGTAGAATGCCACCGAGCAAACCATCGGTGCGCGCGTATCGCCCGCACCTCGCAGAGCGCCGGTCGCAACAGCCTGCAAACCATCAAAAAGCTGAAAGAAGGCGCCGACGAACAGCAGTCCGCTGGCCGCCTGGATGACGGCTGGATCGGGAGTGTAGATCCGCACGATATACCGCGGCACGAGCCAGAATGCGATCGCCGTGCAGCTCATGAAGCATGCGCCCAGCGCCAGCGCGGTCCAGCCCGCCCGGATAGCCGCATCGGGATCGCGCCGTCCCAGCCCCTGCCCGACGCGAACCGCAGCCGCAGAACCGATACCGAGCGGCACCATGTACGTAAAGCTCGCCGTGTTCAGAGCGATCTGGTGGCTCGCGAGCGGAACTGCTCCGAGTTTTCCAATCCATGCCGTCGCAACGGCGAACACTCCGACTTCGAGACCGAGCTGCATCGCCGCCGGGAGCCCCAGGGTCACAAGCTGCCGGACACGCGGAAAATGTGGCCAGCGGGAGGCTTCGCGCAACCCCGTCTTGTAGCGAAGGTCGTAGTAGACACAATAGATCATCAACATGGCCGCCATGTACATGCGTCCGATACAGGTGGCCCAGCCCGATCCAACCGTGCCCATGGCGGGTAGCCCGAGGTGACCGTAGATGAGAGCCCAGTTGCCCGCGACGTTCACGACGTTCGCCGAAATCAAGGAGAACATCACCGGCTTCGCCAAATCAATCCCTTGCAGATAACGGCGGAAGACGAAATAAAGTAATAGTGGCAGCGTGCTCCAATTGAGCGCGCGAAGGTACGGGATGGCCTGGCCGAGCACCGATTGCGGAATACTCAGTGAACGCAAGATCGGTTCCCACAGCCAGACCAATCCCATCAGCGCGGGCGCCAATCCGAAGCTGAGATAAACGCCGTTCACAAGAGAACGGTGGGCGTCTTCAAGATCGCCCGCTCCATAGGAGTGTGAAACCAGAGTATCGAGCCCCAGCATCAGTCCCGTGCCAAAAATCGCTACGGCGTAATAGAGGATGCTTCCGATGCTGACGGCCCCGATCGCGACAGCGCTGTCTGCCTGCCGCCCCACCATCATGGTGTCGACGATACTCATCGTCATCCAGCCGAGCTCGGCGAAGACAATCGGCGTTGCAAGCCTGAGCATCGGCCGGACTTCTTCTCCGATATAGTGCGTGAACAAGCGCTTCAGCATGAACCACCCATCAAATGATATAGCGTCCGCGGGTTCTGATGGCGAAAATAGGACTTCGTGTAACCGGCCCAAGCGGGATGGGCATTCGAGGTGTTTCCGCTTAGGCTGTCAACAAAGTCCGGGAACAAACCTATGTATTGGGTAGCAGACGCGCCGTATTCAGGGCAAGATCAATGCCCTACAAGCGGTCGATCTTGGCGGCGAGGATGAAATCGCTTTCGGTGAGTCCGTTAATTTTGTGTGTCCAGGTCGTGACTTCGGCCTTCCCCCAGGAGAGCAAGATGTCCGGGTGATGACCTTGTTGTTCGGCAAGCTCCCCGACCTTGTTCACGAAAGCGAGGGCCTGGCGAAAGTCCGGGAACCCAAAGGAGCGGGTGATGTGATGGCCCTCTATTACGTTCCATGCGGGCACCTGCTTTGCAAGGGCTTCGAGTTCCTTGCCTTCGAGCGGAGGAACTCCGCCCCGGCACGGCACACAGGTTTTGGTGGCAAGTTCATTCATCGAAATCAACCTCCTCGGTCTTTCTTCGAGGTTCATTGTACCGGAACCGATCGCATCCGTGTTAGCCCCACGGTGGCCGCAGCCGAAGCAGTCTGCTATTCTTTTGCCCGCACGAACACACTGCTTCCTGCTGTAGAGGATCGAAAATGACGGAAGACTTCAACGAACTTCAAGAGCACGCCGAACACGGCGCGGTTGAACCGGGTCTCGCGCCCGTGACCGTGACGATGGCGATTTTCGCCGTCCTGGTCGCAGCAGCTTCCCTGCTCGGCCACCGCGCGCATACCGAAGAACTGCTGCTCCAAACAAAGTCTACCGACCAGTGGGCCTACTACCAAGCCAAAGATATCCGGCGTCGGAGCTACGAACTTTTCCTCGATGAGATGTCTGTCTTCTCGCTTCAGAATTCCGAGCAAGTTGGTAAGATCAAGGAAAAATACCGCAGGGAAATCGAGCGCTACAGCAAGGAACAAAATGAAATCGAGGCAGAGGCCAGGCGAGCCGAGCAAGAGGTATCGATCGAGCGACGGCGCGCAGATCGCTTCGACTTAGGGGAGGTTCTTCTCGAAGCCGCACTCGTGATTTGCTCGATTACACTGCTAACGCGGAAACGAATTTTCTGGAAATTCGGGATAACCCTGGGACTCGCGGGGCTGCTCATTGCCGCAGCGGGATTCCTCATTCGATAAGTCTTAAGGAAACGTGTACCGATCCAGACCTTCTAGCCGGCTCCGCTTCCCAGGTCGACATGCCTGATCCGCCCATAATACGGTTCCTCCAAACGTTACGGGCCGCTGGGGATCAAATCGCGCCGCACCCGTCTGGCCGTCCTAGTGCTGCCCCCGGGCGGCGTGACGTGCTTCGACATATTCGCGAACGTATGCAGCTAAAGCTTTTTCAAGCTTTTGGGTCACGGGCCCCGGCGCGACTGCGATCTTGCGGCCGTTGATCTCGCTGACTGCGAGCATGCCGCGGTTCGTCGAAGAGATGAAAACCTCCCCGGCAGAATACAGATCTTCGGGCAGAAGCGAGCGCTCTTCGACCGGCGCGCCGGAGCGCGCGCCGATTTCGAGTAGCACGCCGCGCGTAATGCCTGGAAGACATCCCGCTGCCAGCGGTGGTGTCGTGACGCGCCCGTCGCGCACACAGAATATGTTTGCGGCCGTACACTCGGCCACCTCGCCGCGCTCGTTGAGCAGCACAACTTCGTCAAATCCCGCTTGCTCGGCCTCATGCAGATTCCATACATTGTTGAGCCACGCGGTCACCTTCACACCGGCCAGCGGTGAGGCCGCATGGCGTCCGTGCTCGCGCAAGGAAAGGCGCACGGGCTCGCGGTAGGATGGCAAATCGGCCGAATAGATTAGCAGGTCCACCTTGGGGAATTTTTCATTGCTACGCCAGAAACCGACCTGGTTATAGATCGCGTAGATTCGCGCGCAGCCCTCCTGAACCTCATTTGCCCGCAGTACCTCGGCCATTTGCGCCCGGACTGCTTCCTGCTCAAACGGGAAGGGGCAATGCGTTCGCCCGGCGTCGCGTTCCAGACGTTCCCAGTGACGTTCGAACCCAAACGGGACCCCTTCGACAACCCGGACGGTGGTGAACAAACCCCAGCCGCTTAATAGGCCAGCCTGCCCTGGGGAAAGCCTCACCTGCTCGATGGGGAGCAGCCCGTCATTGTGAAAGACGAAGCGATGAATCATTCCATTCTCCGTGACACGTGAAAAACATCTTACCGCAGAAGACGGCGCGGACCAGGATCTGAACGTGCCCGTGCGCATCGAAAGAGCAACCGAAAACCTGCGTTGGCAGCAATGGGTGGGATGGCACTCGAGCCGAAGCCTGGAACTGCCCGCAAGCTCTTGGAACTCCCCGGACATCTTTGGAGGTCCCCCTGGTTGCATTCTGGCAGGTTCGGCAGCACCGATACGA
>Ga0209526_10001793_pt1 | contig 14380 bp, 10 predicted proteins | sample JacPinW_OM2H0_M1_FD_188566 | JGI IMG/M metagenome (GOLD analysis project Ga0209526, IMG submission 188566) | Forest soil microbial communities from Algoma, Ontario, Canada - Jack Pine, Ontario site 1_JW_OM2H0_M1 (SPAdes) (version 2) | ecosystem: Environmental > Terrestrial > Soil > Boreal... | reverse complement strand
GCAGTATTACGACGCCGGCCACATGATGTACCTCCGCGACGAGGATCTAGCCAAGCTAAAATCCAACATCGGCACCTTCATCGACTCCGCCTCAAAACACTGAACATGGCCACCAAATAGCCGCTTCGTTTGAACCTGTATGGTAATTAACCTTCTCGCAACCAAGCTCATCGCCGCCACCGCGGCGCCGCAAAAGTCCCGCATACTTAAGCTGTTACGGTCAGCTCTATCGACCTATCTTCCAGCAACTCAAGACGTCGTTTCTGTACAAGGACTTCACGGCTCATGGAAACTCTTACCCAAGCGCCACCCGCCCAGCCGGTCCAGCGCGTCATTCACACCGCGCAGCTCATCACCGCGATGCTCAAGTCCAACGGGCACGTCAGCGACCTCATTTTTTCTCCGGGCCGCGCCCCGCAAATCGAAGTAAGCGGCCAGCTCGTTGAGCTGAAATATAAAGGCCTCGAACGCCTTACCGCCGCCGACACCAAGTCCATCGCCTACGACATCATGGGCGAAAACGAGCATCCGCTCCGCAAGCTCGATCAAGACGGCTCCGCCGACCTTTCCTACGGCCTGCCGGGTGTTGGCCGTTTTCGCGTCAACATTTTTCGCCAGCGCGGCAGTTGCGCGATCGTCATGCGCGTCATCCCCGATAAGATTCCCGGCTTCGATGATCTCAAGTTGCCCTCCCGTCTCGAAGAAATTGTCCATCTCAAAAATGGCATCGTCCTCGTAACCGGCCCGACCGGCTCCGGCAAATCCTCCACGCTCGCCGCCATCATCGACAAGATGAACACGGAAAAAGCCTTTCATATCTTGACTATCGAAGATCCCATCGAATTTCTGCACCGCCACAAGAAGGCGACCATTCATCAGCGCGAGCTGCATAGCGACACGCCTACCTTTGCGCTCGCTCTGCGTGGCGCGCTGCGTCAGGCTCCCAAAGTCATCCTGGTAGGCGAAATGCGCGATCGCGAAACCATTGAAATCGCTCTGGAAGCCGCCGAAACCGGCCACCTCGTTCTTTCCACGCTGCACACTGTCGACGCGTCGAAAACCGTCGAGCGCATCGTCGGCGCCTTTCCGGTCAGCGATCAGCATTCTGTTCGCACACGTTTCGGCAAAGCGTTTCGCTTCATTGTTTCCCAGCGCCTGCTTCCCAAAAAAGACGGCAAAGGGCGCATCGCCGCCATCGAAATCCTGAAGTCCACCCTGCGCACCCGCGACTACGTCGAAAAAGGCGAAGGCGAAGGCAAGACCCTGCTTGACGCTATGCGCGACGGCGACACCGACGGCATGCAGCACTTCGATGGCGAGCTGGAAAAATTGCTTCGCGCCGGAACGATCGATTTCGATACCGCCATCGCCTATTCCACCAATGCCGGCAACTTCCGCCTGGAAGTAGCCGACTTCCTCGAAGCCGGCGGCGACACGAAAGATTCAGAAAGCACGCAGAGCGAAGTCGAGGTCGAGCGATAGGATGAAGGCCGGAACGGAGCAAATATTCGTGATCGCGATCAGTTACTGTGCGCTGTCGTACAATTCCTGAACCGATGCCCGAGTTCCAGAACACCATAGGTCTACAAACCCTCATCATCGTCGCGGCAATCGCCCTGATCCTCCCGCAAGCCGCGGACAAGTTCTTCCGCTGCATCGAGCGATCCCTTTCCCGATTTGCGGAGCGCCAGCGCCTCGCCCTTATTGTGTTATTCCTTTCCGTAATCCTTATTCGCCTTTTAGCTCTCCCGCTTCTCCCTGTACCTGTTCCCGGCATTCACGACGAATTCAGCTATCTGCTAATGGCCGATACGTTCGCTCACGGTCGCCTTGCCAATCCGCCCCACCCGATGTGGGTCAGCTTCGAAACGTTTCACGTCAACTGGTTCCCCAAATACGCGTCTATGTATCCGCCCGCACAAGGGCTTGTTCTCGCGATGGGCCAACTGCTCGGCCATCCCTGGATTGGCGTACTGCTCAGCGATGCCGCCATGTGTGCGGCAATTCTCTGGATGCTGCAAGGCTGGTTGCCCGCGCGCTGGGCGTTCCTCGGAGGCGTACTCGCCGCCCTGAAATTCGGCGTCGCCAGCTACTGGATGAACAGCTATTGGGGTGGCGCTTGCGCTGCCATCGGTGGTGCACTTGTCCTCGGCGCGCTTCCGCGAATCGCGAAACGTGCGAGAGTCCGAGACGCGGTTCTTCTAGGCATCGGCATCGCTATTCTCGCGAATAGCCGCCCTTACGAAGGTTTTTTGCTCTGCATCCCCGCAGCTCTCTGGTTTGTTGGGTGGCTGGCGGGAAAAACCAAATCGCGGCAGCCGCTAAGTGTGCGCTTGCGCCGCGTCTTGCTTCCTCTTACCTCCATGTTGCTGCTGAGCGCCGCGTTCATGGGCTACTACAACTGGCGTCTCACCGGGAATCCGCTGCTATTGCCGCATGTCTTGAACACGCGCACCTATCACACCACCGGTCTCTTCCTTTGGGATCACAAAAAGCCGGAGATGCACTACCGCAACCAGCAATTCGAGGTGTTCTACAACGATTGGGAGCGCAACAATTACAACAATACGTGGCCAGACATTGTGCGCGTCACCGAAGAAAAGCTACTTCGCTATGGCCTCAATTACTTTTGGGTTGGCATACTCCTTGCGGTACCCACTCTCCCTTTTCTATTCCGCGACCGTAAGATACGCCTGCTGCTAATAACTTTCCTGCTCGTGAGCGTGGGCGCCTTCGCTGTGATTTGGTCTAACGCGCATTATGCCGCGCCGCTCACCTGCATTGTCTTCGCACTCGTTGTGCAGGCCATCCGCTATCTGCGCACCCTGCACATCGGGCGGCGCTTCGTTGGCATCGCCCTCTCCCGTGCGATCGTGTTCCTGCTCGTGCTCGACACAAGCGTGAACGCCAGCCGAGGCATATGCGATGCGCTAGTGTGGCCGTGCCAAGGTAATCCCATTCACGCCGCCATCGCCGAAAAGCTGCAGCACACTTCGGGCAAACACCTGGTCATGGTCCGCTACGCAAAACACGATCACAACATACACGACGAGTGGGTGTACAACGGCGCGGAAATCGACAATGCCAAAGTCCTCTGGGCCCGCGAGCTCGGCCCCGAACAAAATGGCAAACTCCTTGCCTACTTCAAAGACCGCAAAATCTGGCTAGTAACTCCCGACGCCGACACCATTTACCTCGAACCGTATACTCCGCCTAGCTTTACATTTTCATCCAACGAGTAATCTTCACGCACCGGTTGAGCAACAATGCGAGCGGCCAACACTCGAGATTTCTTACAATTTGTCATGTCAACGCTGTCGGCCTACTTTCTCTGTTCAGGACTTGCCGGCAGTCACGTTGCAACACCTGCAAGCTCGAGGTTTCTGGCGCATGCCCGACATAGTAGACCCTTCAACGTTGCGGGCCCTCTCGGTTGCGGGAATTTCCGTAACTGCCGCGATTGCTTTGTCCCTATTGTTTTTGCTTACTGGCCGCGGCCAGGAAGTCTACTTCCGAATCGAACAAATGCTCTCACGGTTCGCCGAGCGTCGTCTTTTGGCATCGTGCGTCCTGTTTCTGTCGGTCGTTGGCGTGCGCCTGCTTGCCTTACCGCTGCTTCCTGTCCCGATCCCCAGTATTCATGACGAGTTTAGTTATCTGCTTATGGCCGATACGTTTGCTCATGGTCGGCTGACAAATCCCACTCATCCTCTCTGGATGAGCCTCGAGACTTTCCACGTGAACTGGCACCCGACTTATTCCTCAATGTACCCCCCGGCCCAAGGATTCATTTTGGCAATCGGCCAGTTATTAGGACATCCGTGGATTGGGGTTTTGCTCAGCAATGCCGCGATGTGCGTCGCAATTTTTTGGGCATTGCAAGCATGGATGCCTGCCCGATGGGCGTTTCTGGCCGCCTCCATCACAGCGCTCAAGTTTGGCATTACCAGTTATTGGGTCAACAGCTACTGGGGAGGGGCCGCGGCCGCGATTGGGGGCGCCCTTGTGCTGGGTGGCCTGGGTAGACTCCGCAGGCGCACCAGGGCCCGGGACGCTATTTTGCTCGCGTTCGGCGCCGCTATCCTGGCGAATAGCCGCCCCTACGAAGGCTTGTTCTTCTGCTTGCCCGCCGCACTCTGGTTCTCGTTTTGGCTCACTGGCAAAATCCGCTCGAAGGAGGTGCTTCGGTCACGTCTGCGGAATGCCCTATTACCCGTCGTTTGTGTTCTTAGTGTCACGGCCACCTTTATCGCCTACTACAATTGGAGGTTGACCGGCGACGCGCTTCTCTTTCCACATACTCTCAACGAGCGTGCTTATGAAGCCGCTCCCCTGTTCTTGTGGCAGCCATTCAGGCCCATGCTGCACTACAACAACATCGCCTTCCAAGCTTTTTACAATACGTGGGAGCGCTCCCACTATCAGACAGACTGGAAACACGCTATATACGTCTCAAGGGAAAAGGTCGATCGCTTTAAGGTCACTTATTTCTGGGCCGGCGCACTGCTGATTTTGCCCGCCGTCCCGTTCGTACTCCGGGACAGAAGGCTGAAACTTTTCTGGGTAACGCTTGCGGTTGTGACGGCCGCGATTTTTGCAGTAATTTGGTCACAGGCACACTATGCAGCGCCGCTTACCTGTATTTTTTACGGACTGTTGGTTCAAGCCATCCGACATTTGCGCACCATGCGCGTCTCCTCTCTGCACTTCGGCGTCGCATTATCGCGTGTAATCGTTCTCCTGCTGGTGCTCGATACCGGAACCAACCTTTGCTACCGTGTTTGTGACGCGCTCGCATTTTCGTGTGGGAGAAAATTAGACCGAGCGATGCTCGTTGAAAAACTCCGACATATGGAGGGAAAGCATCTCATCATTGTCCGTTACGCAGAGTTTCACAACTACGATGATGAATGGGTTTTTAACGGGGCCGACATCGATGCCGCCAAGGTCGTCTGGGCCCGCGAACTCGACGCGCAACAAAACGGTAAGCTCTTCGCCTACTTCAAAGACCGCAAAATCTGGCTAGTCACCCCCGACGCCGATACCATCTACCTCGAACCCTACACTCCACCGAGTGTCGAGTAGCCATTACGATGGATGTAAGATCGTCCAAGCACGCCTGGACGCGTGCTAAGAGACAAGAACCTCCCTCGAACAAATCAGGTCCACATATCCGGCCTTCTCCACAGAGCGCTGAACCGTGGAGTTGTCTGGAGCCGCTTGAATTCCTTCTCGTGTCAGAACGTAAATCCGATACCCTCTGATTCGAAAGAACTCGAGAACTTTCTCGGGCTCGAATCCAAGCTCGACCAAACCTTCTGGGGAATATTCGAGGCATACGCGCGTGTCAGGAAATCTCTCGAGCGTTTGTTGCATACCCTCACAAACGCCCAGTTCGTAGCCTTGCACGTCGATTTTTATGAACGACACCCCCTGTAGACTGCGAGCTTTGACGAAGGCATCGACGCTGGTCATCGGGATGGTTGTCGTTTCGATAGCGTCTGGCCGGAGCGTCTTGAACTTCTCTGTCACGACGCGGTGATCTGCTGAGTGGGCTCGGTTGTGCCAGAATTCCACGTGCCCATCACAATTCCCGACCGCGAAATTTATAGCTTCTATGGACGCACACAGCCTTTTCCGCCGAATTGTCTCCTCGAGAAGAGCATAGCTCGAACGGTCAGGTTCAAACGCATAGACTTTCGATCGCGGCGTCAGTGCACCCGCGAAAACGCACGCGGTATACCCGATGTTAGCGCCGATATCGAGAATGTCACCGCCCAGAAAAATCTCAGGCATCCGCCGAACCAACCCCCCGAAGGGGTCTTCGTGGAACCGCTTGTAAAGAAAATAGGATGAAACGAAGGTGCTGCGTAACCACCGCACCTCCAACAAATCGGCTTTGCGAGCCAGATTATACGCAGTGGTAAAGAGGGAGATCGAATTTTTGCTGCGCACGCGGCTAAATCCTACGGATGCTCTTCAAGATGCCTACGGCGTTTGGAGCTTCTTCTCCAGAACGAGCACGACCCGCAGTGCCGCGACGCGGCGCCACACGGGTAAGGTTCTCCGCTCCAACCTCGACACGATAGGGTAAAAAAATACAGGCAACAAGTTCATTGGTTTGAAACCAAAGCTTAATAAGTAAGCGAACAAGCAAAAAGGTTCGATTGTAATGGACTTCAGGTCCCTCAGAGCGTCGAGTGTCCTCGAGAGGCCCTGCGGCCCAAACAGCAGATAAGGAATCGCCTGATTGCCTTCAAACGCGTGTTTGCTCTGCGCTAGGTTGTCTCCATTCGCATCCCATGGGCGCGCAGAAAGATCGCACTCCTCCTGATGCAAATACCGATAGACGAAGCGAGAGAACGGAGAAATCCAAGGCTCGACAAGAATCAGGCGGCCCCCTGAAATCAAGACGCGTTGAACTTCCTTCAGAAACATCATCGGCGCGGCAATATGGTGCAACATGTCCAAGCCGAAAATGTTGCTAATGCTGGACGCCCGAAATGGCAATCGCTGGGCGTCTACGACAGCGTCCAGCCATGGGCATCGAATCAGATCGGTGCAAAACACACTTGGCAGTAAGTTTTTGAAGAATCCGGGGCCTCCTCCCACCTCAATGCAAACTCCTCCCGGCCTACGATAGGAAAGCAACCGAGCAAAAAATTCCTCGTTGTAGATGCGCCGCAGAACCGCCTTTTTCTGCCAGACCCGGCGATGTTTTAAAAGCACGTCGTGCGCTTGCGTGTCGATGGGCACTGTACCTACCGAACCGAATGGACTTCAGCATCGAGCCGAAACTCATAAGCGCCCGGGCTAGGCGACTGACTTTGCCCCCACGGAAGCTTTTGCGGAAAGCGCAACATTCGCCAGCCGAACATACAAGCCCGCAAAAACCGCCAGCCATCGACGATCACTCGCATCTTTGATTTGCCCGCGCGCCGCTCTGTGTAGTGCACCGGCAGCTCCAGAACGCGCAGCTTCAGACGCGCTGCGCCAAACAGGACATCAAAGTCCCCCCACCGCTCCTGTCCGCCAATGGGCATGCGCTCGTAATCGCGCCTGAAGAACGCCTTCGTACCGCACAAAGTGTCGCTGACACGCTGGCGAAGCACCTTGCTCGCCAAAAGGCAAAAACCCTTATTGCCTAGAAAGTTGGCCATCTTCATGGCCTTTCCCTCCATCGGGTAGATCAAACGCGTACCGTTCACAAAATCAGCGTTCCCGTCCTGTAAAGGAATTAGAAATTTTGGCAATTCCTCGGGCGACACTGCCATATCCGCATCCAAAATCATCAGGACTTCTCCCCGCGCAGCGCCAAAACCGGCGCGGACGGCGGCGGCTTTCCCCTGGTTTTTCTCCAGGATGATCAGTCGCACGCGCGGATCGCTGCTTAGGAGATCTTGTACTCTATTCTTAGTTCCGTCCTCAGACCCGTCGTCAACTACAATAATTTCTGTCCAGGCGCCCATGGTCGGCACCCTACGCACGCATTCCGTGATGTTTTCGGCTTCGTTGTGACAAGGAATAACGACGGAACAAGAGAGCCTTGATCGTGGGACGCGCAGGCGCGCGGCGATGTATTGGATAGAAGACGTGAAGCGAATCACAGGCAGCTCCGGCAGGATTGCATTGAGAAGCGGCCCGAGCAACGGCACTCGCTTTGGTACGGGTAAACTCAATCCTTCTTCTACGATGCTGAACCCTTGCAGGCTCAACACGCTGCAAATGTCGCGGTTGGTGATAAAGTTGCGCGGCGAATCCGGAATGCGCAGCCCAAGTTTACTGGCCAATCGCAGCAGCGGAGCCCACAGCGGATTGTTGGTCGTTACGATGAGCAGGGTATTTTCGCGGATCGCCGGTTTTAAGCCTTCCAACACGTCCCAAACGTCGTAAACGTAGTCGAGCATGTTCGTCATGACCACATAGTCGGGCTCGAACGTCGGTGGCAAGTTTGTGGAATCTACTTCGATGGTATGGAATTCAAATTCCGGATATTTCTGGCGCGCCCGTTCGGTCAGTCCGTCGGCCAAGTTCAGTCCTATGCCGCGTCTCGGCTTCAAAGAAGCCAATAAGTCCCCCGTGCCACTCCCCAGTTCTAAAACTCGGGATCCAGGAGGAATCATTCCGCCGATCAGGTCGCGCATCGAGGCGTGATAGAAACTGTTCCTCCTCTGCCAGTGCTCCCACGAGGGCGCGACGCGTTCAAAATATTCTTTGATATCTGATCCTGTCAAAGATGCTCCTCGTTTGTTTCCCGCAGCCTTCGGCAGCCTGTCCGCCATTTTCTTTCTTATTGAAGCTGATCTTCGTCGTCCATCCTCTTCCACACCACTGCGGCCCATCCGCGTTCCGTATTTTTGTACACTGGCCCTACAGGACAGTAGTGCGAGGTCAGGTAGTCGGCAAAATAGGTGTCGTAAAACCTGCCGAACACGGGTACGCCATATTCGGCGGAGGTCCGGTTCGACCACAATAAGTATTGAACCTTCTTTAGCTCGATTTCGCGGATGACGTCTTCTGTCATTTTCCCAGGAGCTAAAACGCCAGGAGTGAACTGAGATACGCGTGTTGGACAGATTGTGCCCGATAGAAAATACAGGCTCGTGTCTTCCGGAATGGAGAGAACGGAATCTCCAGCGGTTGCTCTTTCCTTCATGAACGCGATCGCCTTCTCGTAATTCAGGACCATATGTCTTTGCGTCTTAATCAGCCCGCGCTCGGTGATCAGTGGTACAAGGTCGCTGCGCTGGCCGACGAACACGTCCACGTGAGTTACTGCCCAAATCAAACAGCAGCAACAAACGAGCATGTCGGCTCGAAAGCCAAACGTTGGGGAAGGGCGAGGCACAGGAACGATTAAACGTGAAGCCAGAAAGAGGAAGGAAAGAACGACGGTGGCATTGTAATAGATTGGATAGCCCCAGGTCTCCATGCCCATCAACATACGGAACGCAAGAAGCGTTGGAAACGCGAATAAGGCTGCGATCACGAGGCCTCGCCTAGAGAAACCGTCTCGATAGGCAAACCACCAGGCGGCAACCGCTGCCAACCCCACGATCAGTACCATATCTTTCGGGAAAAGAAACCAGCGGAGGAATACCGTTCGTTGAGGGATGAAGACCAGCAAAAGGCACTCTAGAAGCGCGACGGATAAACCAACGGACAGAAATAGAAGGCCGCCATCGGCGCGCTTTCGTCGCAAAAACAAATGCAGACCCATCGCGACTGCCGCGAAAATCGAGATTCGCCCGAGGGCCGCGAGCAGAGCCTCCCTGCTCAAGTCAAATCCCGTGCGTGCGAGCCACATTTTGCCATACGCTTTCATAAAATAGGACGTCGGCCAACTCATGAAATTTTCCTGAGTGATGAAATCCGCCCCAGCGATCGAGACCATCCACCGCGCGACTAGAGCGCAGGCCAGCACTCCTGGCAAAGCTGCAAGCATCCCCGTCCAGATCGGCTTCCACGATCGTTGTTGCAAACTGCCGCCAACCATCAGCAGCAGAAGAGTGCCGTAGCAGGCCACCCCAAACTCCATTTTGAGGAGCAGCGCAACTGCTGCAACGTTTCCGGCCCAGAGCATCCACGCCCATCGCTCCGACAGGACTGCCTCAACCACTAACCAGAGGAAGGCACACGCGCTGAGGCAGCCGTACACCGCAGAAAAACTGTATGGTAAGGGAAAACAGAACAACCCTTGACCGAACGCTTGAATCAATACGATCGTGCCGGCGGTCCAACCGGCGACCCACGAACCCAAGCGTATGCCTGTTAGATAAAGAAATATCGCGGAGCCTAAAGCGGCAAGGGAGCCGGCCCAATACAGCACGTTCAAGTGAAGGCCGAAAAATCGGAATAAGTAACTGTTGAAATAGGGCGCCGCGGGACCGTACATAAACCAAACATCCCGGTAAAGCATCTTCCCTGCGGAAAGCATGGCAGGGACGTACATTTCGTGACCCGAATCGATGGTTACGTCCCCCCATGCCGCCCACGTCACATAGAATAGAGTCGCCCAAACAGCGATGAGCCCAAAAAATGCACCATAGGTCGTCCGGTTCCAAAGGGCTTTGGGACCTGGCATTTCCGCGAACATGCCCGATAAATGCCGATAGAGGAGCGACAGCGTAGGCAGCGCGGCAAGACGGCGCGAAGCCGGCGCCTCAGTCTGCGTATCGAGCACATCATCCAAAATAGTTGGTGTCTCGCGCATGCCGGTAGGGTTTTATTCACCCAAAATTTTAATATCTGTGGGCAGTCAAAGGGTTGCGATTTGCGATTTCACGTTGCCACAGGAAGAGATTGCATCACGGTAGTAGCGTCCCTGCAAGGCGCGGCGGGGGTCGGTGTGCCTAGTGAGTGACTTTATCGAATTTAGAAAGGTGGGGCCTCAGCGGGATGCCACCATGAGGTTGTTCAGGCCTAATTCGAATGTGTAGTGGATGAATTCGTTGAAGCCGATGCGATGCAGGATCTGCTGCAACGTGCCGACCGGGATGCGCTTCTGATGCTCATCGCTTTCCATTTCGTCGCTTACGAGTTTCAACGTGTGCAACACCTTCAAGAGCGGATCGACCATTGCCGAGGGCCACGTCAAAATTAGCGAGCCGCGTGGCGCTAAAACACGGTAGGCCTCGCGCAGGACCGGCTCCGGCTGCGGCAAGTGCTCCAGAACCGCCAGCATCACTACGTTGTCGAATTGCCCGGACTCCAGCGGCAGCGGCTGGCGAATGTCTGCACGCACTCGTTGCCATCGTCCGGGGGCGCCGTCTCGCACTTGATCGTCTACGCCGACGCCGTGCGCGATTCGTTCCGCGGCAAAATCCAGGAATGCTGCGTCCAGCCCGCAGCCCAAGTCGCAAACGCGTGATCCCTTGCGAATGTGCGGATATGCCGCGCGAAAACGCTGTCGCGCAATGAATTGATCCAATCCGGTGTAGGACATTATTTCAAGTCGTAGTCGCCGATATACGTTCCGCGGCTAATCCCCAGCATACTCAAGAAAAACGAAGCAAAGACAATCTGCAGTCCTAAAAACAGCCACATGGCCCAGAACAACACCTGCCGCACTTGCTGCAGCGGCCCAAATCCGCTGGCCACCCACTGCCATGTCACCCAAGCGCAGCCCGCTAACCCCGCAAGAAAAAAAACGCCGCCCAACAGGAGTCCCGACTCCAGCGTCACTCGTTTCAGCACTCGCTTCAGCGACACCGTGCCGCTGCGATCGAATCGCTCCGAGTAACTGAACACTTTGGCAAACGCGCCAATTGAGAGTATCTGCGCTCCCAGCAAAGTAAAGATCACGCCAAAAATCATCGTGTGCAGATCGAGCGTAATCCGGGGGGTAAGCGCTCGCGGCCCCGGCAGCAACCACAAAACGAGCGCCAATCCCAGTAACATAAACGCCGTCCCTGGCAACAAGAACAGCCAGTTCGGCGCGTACAACAGCATGAATCGCAAGTGCCGCCACCCGTCGCGAAAACTCCGCAGGTGCGGCGGCCGGCCGCGCTTGTCCGGCCACAACGTAATCGGAATCTCCGCAATCTTCGCGCCCAGTTGCGCCGCCTTAATCACAAACTCTGACGCAAACTCCATTCCCGTGCTGCGCAAGTCCATGCGGTCATACATGGCGCGCGTAAAACCCCGCATCCCGCAATGACTATCGCCAATCCCCGCGCGAAAAAATAAGTTCAGCAACGAAGACAGCGCGGGGTTCCCCACATATTTGTGGTGCCACGGCATCGCTCCCTGCTTGATCTCCCCGCGAAATCGATTCCCCATTACTACGTCATTCCCCTGCCGCCATTTCTCGACGAACCTTGGCACATCGCCGAAATCATAACTGTCGTCCGCATCGCCCATCACGATAAACGCGCCGCGCGCGGCCGCAATCCCCGCGCGCAACGCCGAGCCATACCCGCGCGCCTCCACGCGCACCACGCGAGCGCCCAGCTTTTCCGCAATTTCGATCGACCCATCGGTTGAACCGTTGTCGGCCACGATCACTTCGCCGCGCAACCCCGCCGCGCGAAATGCCTCGATAGCCTTAGTAACACAAATCCCAATGGAGTTCGCCTCGTTCAAACACGGAATCACCACCGACACCTCGACGCCATTGTCCGCGCCCGACCGAACGCGCGCGGCATTCTTCGCTTTTAACCCTTCAGTATCCACGCCGCCTCGCATGCTCCTCACTTCCGACTTGCATTTTCTCCCGCGCCCATTATCATGGCCAAGTTTCCGAAAGTCCTTGAGACTCTCCCATTGCCCCATCCATCGGACCTATCTTCCACGCCCAGCGCCTCCGCGTCGAGCGGCAGTTTCGACGCTGTCACCGCACCACGCAACCGCGGGCGCCTCCTCAAAGTCCTCGGCATGTGGTTTGGAATTTCTGCCGCCGTGGGCAACACCATCGCCGCGGGAATCGTGCGCGCGCCCGGAGACATTGCGCAATGGCTGCCTAACGTTTATCTCTTCTTCGGCGTGTGGGTCATCGGCGGACTCTACGCGCTTTCGGGCGCGTCTTCCATGGCCGAGCTCGGCGCTGCCATCCCACGCAGCGGAGGCCAATACAATTTCTCTCGACGCGCGCTCGGCGAATACGCCGGCTTCATTGTCGGCTGGAGCGATTGGCTCTCCACTTGCGGCACCGCCGCCGCCGTCGCGATCGTCATCGGCGAATACAGCGGCGAACTCATTCCATTGCTCGGCGGCCACGTTAAGCTCATCGCCGTTCTCGTCATCATGGGATTTTTCGTTTTGCAGTGGCGCGGCATTAAGTGGGGCAGCGGCACGCAACTGGTCACCGCGGCAATGAAGACTTTCGCATTTGTGATCGTTGTCGCAGCCTGTTTCCTCTGGGGTGGACACGCTCGCGCTGCCGCTTCCGCATCGATTGCTGCCGCGCCGCCGCTCCCTTCGGGAGGGCCGCTCGCGCTGGCCATGTTGTTCGGACTGCAGGCCGTCTTTTACACCATTGACGGCTGGGACGGCATCATCTACTTCGGTGAAGAGGTCCGCAATCCGGGCCGAGACATCCCTCGCGCGATTTTTGGGAGCGTTGCAACGATCATGGGAATCTATCTATTGATCAACGCTGCCGTCCTCTACGTTCTGCCCATGTCTCAAATCGCTGGTAACACGTTCGTTCTCGGTACCGCTGCCGAGAAAATCTTTGGACCTTACGGCGATACGATCATCCGCGCGATCATGGTTGTTTCGCTACTGAGTTGCCTGAACGCCAACCAACTCTTCTGCTCCCGCACGCTTTATGCGATGAGTTGCGACCGCTTGTTCTTCCGGAGCTTCACGCGCGTGAACCAAGGCGGCACTCCGACTCTTTCTCTTCTTCTCAGCACCATCGTCGGCGTGCTGTTCGTGCTCGGCTCCTTCGAAGTCGTCATCGCCATGCTGTCGTTTTTTTTCGTTGCGAACTACACGCTTTCTTACTATTCGCTGTTCGCTCTGCGCAAGACGGAGCCGCAAATGGAGCGCCCTTATCGGGCGTGGGGTTATCCCTGGACCACGGGAATCGCGCTGTTCGCGTCCGCGCTCTTTCTGGTCGCGTCCATCGTGCCCGATCTGAAAACGGCCTTTACAACGGGCAAAGTTTGGCCCCCCAGCCCCGCGATGCTGGCGCTGCTAATCCTGCTGCTGAGTTACCCGGTATTTCGATTGCTCAAGCGGGTCACGGATACGAGCGAGAGCAGCGAGCATAAAATGTAGAGGCCAAGCTACCGCGGGCCGGCGCGCGTCACGCAAGTCCACTGCGCCTGCGGCGCGCTGGGACGCGCTGAAGCGCGCCCCTACAAGGCTGGATTTAACTCACCTTTTCTGCGACGGTTTTGGCTTGCAGGAATAGGAGCAAATAGTCCTTTCCGCCGGTCTTGGAATCTGTTCCGGACATATTGAATCCGCCGAACGGATGCGCGCCTACCATTGCGCCCGTGCACTTGCGATTCAGATACAAATTACCTACGTGAAATACTTCCTGTGCTTTTTCCAGTTTTTCCTTGTTTCGCGAGTACACGCCGCCGGTCAATCCAAACTCCGTGTTATTCGCAATCTCCAGGGCGTGATCAAAATCCCGCGCCTTGATCACGGCTAGCACCGGACCAAAAATTTCTTCCTGCGAAATACGCGCCTTGGGATCGACATCGGCAATAATCGTGGGCTGGACAAAATAGCCGTCGCCCGGCGCGCGATCGCCGCCGTGCACCAGCTTCCCTTCCTTCTTGCCTACGTCGATGTATCCCAAAATCGTGGTCATCGCGCTCTTGCTCACCACCGGCCCCATATAATTGTTGGGATCCTCGCTCGGTCCGACGTTAATCTTTTTTGTCCGCTCCACCAGCTTCTGCACAAAATTGTCGTAAATCTT
>Ga0209526_10001792_pt1 | contig 14385 bp, 12 predicted proteins | sample JacPinW_OM2H0_M1_FD_188566 | JGI IMG/M metagenome (GOLD analysis project Ga0209526, IMG submission 188566) | Forest soil microbial communities from Algoma, Ontario, Canada - Jack Pine, Ontario site 1_JW_OM2H0_M1 (SPAdes) (version 2) | ecosystem: Environmental > Terrestrial > Soil > Boreal... | reverse complement strand
ACACTCTGAATCAGACGCTGGCGTTGCTCGAAAAAATTACCGGGCGCCCCGCCAAGGCAAAATATGCGCCGCCGCGCGAAGGAGACATCCGCGATTCGCAGGCGGACATCACTCGGGCCAGAGATGTGTTGGGCTACAACCCGCGCTTCGGATTTGAAGAAGGCTTAAAACATACCTGGGACTGGTTTTGCACAAGCCAAAATGCGCCCAGTTTTTCGTAGCCCAGGCACACTTGCCTGTGCAGCCGTTTGTGTAGCATGTCACGCAGGGCACAGCCAAGAGTGAGTCTGTGTGGCAACTAGCATTGACTCGTGATTTATACTGCGGGCAGGAGGCGCGCGATGCCCAGTTTTTATCCTTACCATCCGGAACAATCGTATTTGCTACCGCCGAGCGTGCGAGACGAATTGAGCGAGAACCATCTGTGTTTTTTTGTGAGCCCGAGCGTGGAGTAGTTGGATTTGAGCGCTTTTGAGCTTCATCATTGCCACACAGACTCAGGAAAACCATCCTGCTATACGGTGCTACAGCTTGGCCGCGCTCGGCATGTTAGTTTTGATTGGCGGGGCGGGTCGTTAGAATCTAAATTTCGATGTTAGCATGAAACTTTGAGCTATACTTCCGCTCAGGCGCTCCCGGCGCCAATTCTTTCCGCGGATAAGGTTATCAAATCATGCGGCTCATCGTATTGCAGCAAGTCCTGACCACGATCACTTCTCCTTGGAGATGGCTATGAAAAGAATCTTGTATGCCTGTGTTGTCGCGCTTCTGATTGCGCCCCTCGGATACGCCGCGCCAGGGGGCACCATTTCCGGAGGGATCACAGGCCCCGATGGCGCTCCTTTCAGGGCGGCGTTTATTCGGGCTCAAAATGTGAAGACCAAGATGACGATGATGGTTTTGTCGGACAACCGGGGGAAATATTCGACAGAAAAACTTCCCGCCGGGACGTATGAGGTTTGGGCGACCGCGACAGGATATAAGAGCGATCCCGCGAAGCGCGCCAATGTCACCCTGCAAGACGATCAGACTGCGACGGTTGACCTCACCATGCAGAAGGCCTCGGTGCAGTGGAGCCAGTTGACAAAGTATCAAGGTGGAGTGTTATTGCCCGAAGGAAAAGGAAAAGATGTGGTACTCCAACAGTGCTTCAATTGCCATGCCATGAGCAAAATAGGGGTCGAAGGACGCGACCGCGACAGTTGGCTCGAAGCCATCGAGCACATGCGGCAGGTTGGAGTCGCTGACATAAAGCCTGACGTGGCGGACCAGGTGGCAGAGTATCTGGAGAAGGTTTTTGGTCCGGATTCCGAGATACCGAAATCGCCAGCGCAATTGCCGCAATATCAGAAAGTCAAGCAGGACCGGGATTACTTCAGCGATGACGCCCTGAATATCGTCTACGTTGATTATCAGTTGACGGGGGAACCCAAGGACCGTCCAGGCACTGGAAAGATCGACAAAGATGGAAATATTTGGATGGAAATGGGTGGCGGACTATCTAAACTCGATCCCGCAACCGGCGAACTTCATACGTGGAGATTGCCTGATCCCAGCCGCCCCTTCATTCATGAAGTTTTGCCCACTCCGGACGGTTCCGTTTGGCTCACCATCGAAGCGCAAAACAAGCTGGCAAGATTCGATACGCGAACCGAAAAGTTTGAGGTCTATGGGCAGACATATGATGGCCCGCCGCCGGCGGAGATGGAGCCAAACGCACCGTGGCCCAACTTGCGTTACACGACGGGAGGACAAACCGGGGCTGCTCGCAGGCATACCGCCGTTGCCGATTTTCAAGGGAATATCTGGAGTTCGGGCCGTCCGCTGAGCAAGTTCGATATCGAGACGAAGAAATTTACTTTCTTCCCCGACGTTCCCGATACGTACGGGATTACGGTCGATCAGGAAGGAAACGTCTGGTTTGCCGAATTCAATTCGAGGGATCATCACAGCATAGGCAAGGTGGACGTCAAAACCAACAAGATCACGAAATGGACTCCGCCAGGCTCCGATTCCAGGCCTCGGCGGCTGAAAATTGATTCGCAAGGGATGGTGTGGTTCGGTGATTACTTTGGCGGAAATCTGACACGGTTTGACCCCAAAAACCAAACGTTTAAGGAATTCAAACTGCCCGGACCGATGCCGACGCCTTATGGAATGGGGATCGACCACAATGACAACATTTGGTATGCGTCGATGTACACCGATGTCGTTGGAAAGCTAGAACCCAAGACGGGCAAAGTGACCGAGTACCCTTCCCCTTACGGAGAGCGGGGTACGAGGGACATGTTTGAGGATTCTCAGGGAAGAATCTGGTACGGCGCCCAACCGTATATGAAGGTTGGTTATGTGCGTCCGCGCACTCCCTCGCAAAAAGCGATCGCACAAAAGTAAATTTTCTCTGAACTAGATTGCCTGATTTTCGCATTGACACGCCACGCGCGGCAGTGGGATATTCACGCCAATTCAAGGGGTGTTCCATGAAAACCAGTACCTTAACGCTTTTCGCCTTAGCTGTTGCTCTTCTTGTAGCTTCGACCCCGATGTTCGCGCACCACGGGTCATCGGCCTACGACAAGAAATTGACTACCGTGAAGGGCACAGTGACCGATTTCCAGTTCATGAATCCGCACTCTGAGATTTTTCTTGAAGTCAAAAACGCCGAGGGCAAGGTGGAAAAATGGTCTGCCGAGGCCGCCAGTATGGTCACGATGTCCCGGCTTGGATGGTCCAAGAACTTGTTTAAAGCCGGCGATCAGATCACGATCGTAGGAAATCGCGCGCGAAACGGCTCTCCTACCATGCGTCTCAGCAAGGTCGTGTTGGCCAACGGCAAGGAGTATCCCGTACAGCGCGGCGAGGATTACGCGGATCAATAGAGACAATGAGAGAACGCGGGATCGGATCGTAGCCGAATAACGTAGATCGAACCACAAGGGAGTTTCAGAATGCGCAATCGAGTGGTGGGTTCCATTCTTGCGATGGCGGTGCTTAGCTGCTCGTCCATTTTACTCGCGCAGACCGTTGGGAAACCTGAAGGATCCAAAGCCCAGAAGGCAGCTTCAACAACAGACTTGACTGGGGTCTGGAGACGGTCGCGTCGCGCACCTGACAAAGCTCGCAAGTACACCGTTTATGAACTCGCATTTTCTATCACCAACGAGAAACCACCGATGACGCCCTGGGCAGAAGCGAAATTCAAGACCGCCAAGCCGAACGTCGGACCTAACGCAGTCACGTTATCGGAAACGAATGACCCGATCACCAACTGTTTTCCTCCCGGCGTGCCACGAATCTATCTGATACGAGGCGAGCCGGTGGAGATCATGCAAACCCCCGGGAAGGTAATCATGCTCTACGAGTACGATCACTTTGTGCGGGAGATTTACACTGATGGGCGTCAGCATCCCAAGGATCCGAACTCCACGTGGATGGGAGACTCGATTGGCAAATGGGAGGGAGATACGCTCGTAGTTGATTCGGTCGGTTTTAACGATAAGACATGGCTCGATAACGAAGGCCACCCGCACACTGAAGACCTGCACGTTGTGGAGCGCATACGCCGCGTTAACCACGATATTTTGACAATCGACGTACAAATTGACGATCCGAAGGCTTACACGAAGCCTTGGGGCGGGCACATGATCTTTGAGCTGAAGCCCGATTGGAACCTTGGGGAAATGGTGTGCGAGGACAACATCACTTTCTCCGACCTGCAAAAAAAGACGGAGGGTGGAAAGTAGGGAGGTTGAAACAAGGACAGTTTTCCGCTAGTTGTCCCCAAAAATTTGCAGAGCTGCCTTATTTATCCGCTAAATAAAAATATCCAACCCGGTCGTTTGAGGGGCTGCCGTACCACAGATGTCCCTGGTCGTCAGGAAAGAATTCGCGAAGTGTATTTTCCGAATGCGGATAGGGATATTCGACCACCTTTCCGGTTTTTGGGTCGAGGCATCCAATCTCATCCATGTAATACGATGCGTACCAAATTTTATCATTCCTGTCGACGCCAAGCGCATACGGGCTCGGCCGCGCGCCGGGTAGTTGATATTCCTTAAAGGTTTCGGTCTTGGGATCGAAGTGGGCGACCTTACCTGAAAAATATTCCCCAAACCAAACGCTTCCATCGGAGGCGGCTTGAATGCGTCGCGGCTCACCCTTGGTCGGCGGAGCCCAACTTTTTTTCTCTCCCTTACTGTCCACTCTGTAAAGTTTTCCATCATCCCGGAGCCCACCGGCCCAGACGTTATCGTCCTTATCAATCGTTATTCCATAAAAAGCGCCGTCGTCCGCCTGGAACGCAGTGAATTTATGCGTTTCGGGATCGAAACGATTGAGAGGGCTGCCCGTACTCCACACCATTCCTTTTGAATCGACGCGAATGGTGTGCGTGGTTCCGGCCGTAGGAGATTCATACTCAGTAACCTGTTTCGTCTTAGGATCTAATCTGCCGATCTTGTTTTTAAATTGCTCGGAAAACCACACCGTGCCATCCGGTGCGGGGACAGCCGAATGAATACGGAGGACATCGGGACTGGATACCGGAAAATCTTCCAGTTCGCCGGTCTTTGGGTCCAGCCTGGATATTTTATTTACGGGCCCGTTGTAGGGTATCCACACGTTTCCCTTTTTGTCGGGAACCGCGCTCCAGGGAAACTTTCCGCCGACTTCATATTCGACGAAAACAATCCTCATAGCGTCGTCGCTGAATGATTGGACTACCTTCTGGTATCCCGGCAAATCCGCCGGTGATTTCGCGAGTGTCGAATCTTCTCCAAACACACTGTTCAGGTACGATGCTATATCGCCGGCTTCCTGGTCATTGATCCTGACCCGCATCGTGGTCCGCATGTATTCGACTCGATCCCGCCAGCCAGCTTCGTCACGAACCGTGGATGCGATACGAGTCTGAATTCCGTGGCAGGCAGCGCAGGTAGCCGTTGGTTGTCCAGGTTGCGGCGTAAACAGAGCTCCCTTGCCTTTTCCCGCCGGAAGGAGTTGGTCCGCCTGATAGAGGGAAATGTCGGTCCAATGTACTTTCCCCTTTTGCAGCCCAAATTCAAACGAGACTGACTGATCGGCGGCAAGGTTCACACCGATACGCGGCTGAGCCTGGTAGCCGACAGCCCTGATCCGCAGCTCATATTCACCGGCAGGCAAGTTCGGTATCCGGTACTCTCCTGCTTTGCGGGAAAGGACACTGACCGTAATCTTTGTCTTTATATTTCTAGCTTGGACAAAAGCTCCCCCGAATGGCGCTCCATCGGGGCCCTTGACTGTACCCGTGATCTCCGCCCCGTAAGCGAGCGAGGCGACGCAGAAAACTACAATGAGTGACGTGGCAATTCTTCTCAGCAGTTGCATTGTCATTGCCCTCCGTTCAGGTCCACTGTGGACAAAAATCCCGCGCCCGGCTTCGCTGTCATTTGTGCGGCCCGTAGTCTTTGTAGTGGCCGTTGCGCGAGTTGGTGACAGTGAAACTACCGTCGGACCGGGCCGCCACTTTGATGTAATTCACCGTCGTTTCGTCCGGAACTCCTGAATCTTTCGTGCCGCCAACTCCCAGGTTGGCAATCAACTGCTCGGGGGAATTATGGCGCCCGGCGTCAACCGCGTAGTGCAACTGCCAAAGGTCTTCCAATCCGGGCGATTTTTTGAGCGTCTCGAATGTTGGAAGCTCTGCGCCCTTGTTCGCGCCGTTGTTCATCACGGCCGCCCGTGGATGCATCGCGTGGACAAGCATTGGAAGACTGGACGTTTCCTTTCCATGGTGAGAGACCAGATACAGGTCAATGGCGCCCACGAGGTTATTCGGACAGGCCAGATCGTGTTCCTTGTTCCACGTCAAATCGCCAAAATCGACCATGCGAAATGTTCCCAGGGAAATGACCATTCCGACGGATTGCTTATTCTCACCACCGACCATGGGATCTTTCACCTCATCCTTCGGCTGGAAATCCGCGCAGGATGGATTGGCAGCTCCGGCGCCAGGCAGTGGTTCTAAGATCGTTTCGGCGGCAGCGGACACAATCTGGACGTCGATGCCATTGATCGGAATCTTGTCGCCGGGTTTGGCCAGGATGTGGTGGCCCTTGTCGCGCACCGTGAGATAGGCCGCATAATATTGGGGGACATTCGCAGTTTTGTCGAAGATTGGCCCGTGATCGATGAAGTTGCGGATTGGAATCCTGGCTGCGAGATCAACCACGCCACCAGTGTGGTCCACGTGGTAGTGCGTGAGCACCAGGTAGTCGATCTGGGTGATGCGCGCCTGATTCGCGATTCCGGTGATGCGATCGGCATCGCGAGCTCCGGGCCAGCCCGTATCGACCAATAACGATTGTCCGGAGGGTGAGACGAAAAGAGTTGACTGTCCGCCTTCGACATCAATGAAATATACGTCCAATTCCTTGCGCTGTTGGGCCCATGTGATTGCACACGAGAACGCGACCACGGCGGCAATCAGGATTTGAAGTGTTTTGCGCAATCAGGTCTCCTAAATTTTCAAGCCGGCCGGCGCCAGGAACACCAAACCATTTTCTGTTCTTAAAGGATGGACGAAGTCTATCAGCGCATCTAGACGTTCGCAAGGTCGCGTCAAAGACGCAGGTTCGAGAGCTATCATCAGCAGCACATCATATTTTGATGAGTCTGTTGGACGAACAGAGCAACCTTTATAATGTCTTATTGCCATTCTGAGAACTGACTGTCAAGGAGGTCTTTCTGAAATCGGGCGTACTAGCTTTGTCTCTCCTCTTGGCCGTTTCGTCCCTGGCAGCCTCAGCGGATACCAGCGCCGTGCACTTGGCTCGAGGCGATGCGCTTTTCGCCAAGCATGATCTCGACGGAGCCATAGCAGAATACCGGCAGGCTCTCCGTCTGAAACCGCGTGACGCAAAGGCGCACTACGAGCTAGGGCTTGCACTAAAAGCGAAAGGCGACCTGGATGGAGCTATATCAGAATACCGGGAAGCGATCCGTCTCGAACCCACCCTCGCGGAAGCGCACGTCAACATTGGTTCCGCCCTACAGGTGAAAGGCGATCTCGACGGCGCCATTGCAGAATACAAGGAAGCGATACGTTTGAAGCCAGATCTCGCGCTGGCGCACGCTAACTTGGGGTCGATCCTCCGAGTGAAACGCGAACTCGACGAGTCCATTGTTGAATTGCGCGAAGCGTTGCGTCTCAACCCTGGCCTCGCCGAGGCACATAGGGAGCTCGGCTTCGCACTCGGTTTGAAGCGCGATATGGATGGAGCCATCGTTGAGTTGCGCGAAGCGTTGCGTCTCAACCCCGGCCTCGTCGAAGCGCATTGCGGCCTTGGCGACGCACTGCGAGCCAAAGGCGATTCGGACGGGGCCATCCTCGAGTATCGTGAAGCTATCAGCCTGAACCCAAACTATGCCCTTGGTCACTACAATCTAGCGAGTGCCTTACAGGCAAAGGGAAACAGGGAGGAAGCTGCAAAGGAGTTCGCCGAAGCAGCGCGATTGAATCCGAAGCTCAAGCTGCCGGGCTCAGGCTTCAGGAGAAGGCCGCCCATACGACGCCCGAGTTAGCTGTCCCTGCCTTGATCAGTGTGTAAGCCTTCGGTGTGACGTGTTTCGACTGGTGGTGCTGTTTTTACAGCATTCATGAACGCCCCAGCGAACAGCCCAATTATACATGCCAATAAAAACCATACTAGAAATACGGCGACAACGACGGAAGAGACTAATCTCCAAAGTCCCAATATGGAAGACATCCCCCTCACGATTTGTTTCCACAATTCAAAATCCGGTCTATCGTCTCCCGCATCCTACGAGTCCGCAGGCGGCTCAAAGGTGGATGCCGTCAGCCGAAATTATGTTTTCGACTTTGGTCTGAACACGAAATTGGCCGGAACAGTCTCATTTCCGGAGATGGTTATTTCCTGGCTCTGACTGCCGTAGGTCTCCTCCCAGGCGGTGATCGTGTACTTGCCCGGTGGCAAGTCTTTGAGAGTAAACGTGCCATTTTCCCCGGTCACAGAATAATTCGAAGTCCTGAGGACTACGAAATACTTCCGCATTCCACCTCTGATGTCGCACCTCACGGGGATGATCTCTTCATCGGCCGAATTCACCTTTTGCCCGGTATAAGGCGCAAGTGGAACGAACCCTATCCGCAGGACTGCCTCTGTAAAGTGGCAGCCGTCCTGTGCGATGGAGATAGGTTGCTTGTTCGGAGCGGTCTTGCCAGATGCCCTAGGGGAGACATATACAACCACATTCTGGACAGCACCGTTTTGTCCAGCGTCGAAGCCATTGGAACCCGGGAGAGGCAATACTTTCGCGCTAATCGGCCCCGTAGATGCGCTCACATTGTTGGTTTTTGAAGTCTGGTCTTCGGCCGTCACTTTGCCGGTAACGACCCCAGCAGCGCGCGCGTTTGAGGCCACCGTCAAATAGACGACAATTAAGGGTAAGGAAAACATCATCCGCCAGATTTTCATGGATATATTCCTTTCTCACAATTTCTTAGAGGTCTACACGATCATCCCCTGCTGCTTATACGGTTCCCGTACCGGCCCGCCGAGCCTGCGCTGGTGGGCCCTCGATGAACGACGAGACTTTCCCTCTTCCCAATTGTTTCGTGTCTAGAATCGGCGGGGACAGTAGCCACGATCCAAAGGGTATTCGGCAAGAACGGACTCAGGAGCAGGCATCGCAACCCCTTCGAGCCGACTGACCCACTTCCCTTCAGGTCAAATACCTGCTGCGAAATGGTGCATTTGCCGTGCCATGCGACGCATACAATCCGCATCTCGTTGAAAACGGATTGGGGTGAACCTTGCAAGCCGCTAAATACAGGGAATCCAGCACATTAAATCAGACCGATTTTTGCGGACCTAGGGATTGGCACTCGCGTTGTCGACGGGCGGAAATTGGCTTGTTACGATTTATTGCACAATAGAGAAGCATGCCAGCTTGTTACATGCACATATTTGCAATCAAGCTGATTTGTACTCAATGGTCTTGTCACGAGATTTGTCCGTGAGCATAGGGGTCGTAACTACAGAAAGTTAGGATGCTCCGTGTGTTTAGGCTATTTGCCAGGCGTGCTATGAGCGGCGGGATCGCCAATTAACTTCAAATACTCAGCCTCCTCCGATGGGACGCAGAGCTGCTCCTCGAAGTCCTGTCGCGGAATCCACTTGAAACTGGATTTGGTGATCACAAAAGGTTTCGTATATGTCTTCGGATCGCTAATTGTGATGGTAACTTCCAAGTCGTTATGATCCACGCGCGTGTAGCGTTCCTGCACGCGCAGATCGATGCTATGCGGATGACCGTCGTTATCCAGCCAGCTTCTCTCGTCGGTCCCAATCGTATCCGCGACGAATGTGTAATCCCCTTCCCAGTGTCCTACCGAGTACCCGTACCACCTTGGATCCGGTGAGTCAGCGGAGTTCCCGCCCACGTTTTTGGGAAGTTCTCGCCCGTCCGTCCAGATTTCGCGCCATAACCTGTTGAACTGAAACAGCTGGACCAGCCTGCCCGGCATTTGAGTGAATGCAACCCCTCTGGTCATGAAAAGCATGTTGCGCGGGAAACCGAGCGGATCACAACCCTTGGAGGGGTCATTCGATTCAGCGACAGGGAAATCCCCCGTGTTCTTGTGGAGGCGGAACTGCTCCTGCCCCCAGGGCGTCAGGGGAGGCACAGCGTTGAGTTTAGGTACGACCAGCCCTGCCCAAAATCCGGTCAGATCGCGGCGCGGCGCGGCACCCCCGGTATCTGTACCTAACTTGCTATACAAACTATTCGAGCTCCGATTTGGTTGAGGAGAGGTTTGCGCCAATGCATGCGGCGAAACAATCAGCGCTACTGCCAAACCAACGACGCAGCTCTTAAGCAGATTTCGCATTTCGGCACCCCTGACTGCTTTAAATTAGCTCGTTGCTCGGCGTGCAGGCTTTGCTTGCTTCCACGTCCTGGATTCCTGCAGAAACGAGTTCCCTATTGCGGCTTAGAGTTGTCTTCCCCCAGCTGACTATCCCGTAACATCTTGCCGTCGGAAAGCACGACTTTGTTAAGCCGGCCAACTGTGTTGCCGGATTTGGCTGGAAATATGTAAACGGTGATTACATCTCCGGGCTGCACTGAATTCTTGGTCCAGCCAAGAAGACTAACCGCCGACGGACTGCCCGCTTCTCCAGCCCAATGCGAGACCACGCCCTTGTCATCTTTCACGTCGAACAAAAGAATGGTATGGGGATTGGCCCACACGAATTTCGTCACCGTGGCTTCTTTCAAAACAACTATGTTGTTCGCGTATGCCGCAGCGCCGTGGTGTGCGAACACAGGGCCGCAAACCGCTAAAGCACCAACAAGCAAGGGAAAACAAATCAGGGGCTTACTGTTCATACGGCACCTCGCAAACTGGCATGTGCGGTTTGAGCGACTTGAAACGGAGGATATGACAGCCGACCTCCGGTGTCAATCGTGCCGTGTTCAGTTTCAGGATTGCGCTAGGCAAAAGCTCAGTGAGCCGGAAATATCTTCGCCGCCTCATAGACAGGTGCTGCTTCGTTTGACGAGAGATAGTCCAAGAGCGCCTTGGCGGCCTTCGGATCTTTCACGGTAGTCGACAGGAAACCCGTGATATCAACCGGAGTCGAAGCTCCCGACGGCAGAGGCCCAACGACGTCGAGCCCCGGGTTGCGCATATCGCTGAGATAGGGACCCAAGGCGATCTCGGTCTCGCCCTTTGCGACTGAGTCCTGCACGAGGCCACCGTTTTGGACCCACTTAATTTTCGGCTTCACTTCGTCGGTGATGCCGAGGTTGTCAAGCGCCAAGAGGGCGATCCCCCCGACGCTTCCCTGAGTTGGGTCCACAGAGATAATGGACTTGGCGCTGAGCAGCGCGCGTTTGACCGCCGCGGGTGTCGAGATGTCAGGCTTGGGCGCACCCTTTTGCACGGCGAGTGCCAAGCGGAGTCTCGCGATGACGGTCGCGCTGCTAGGAACGATGTTGCCCGTTTTGAGCGCTTCCGGGAACGGCGCAAACAAGAGCGACACGTCCAAAGCCTGGCCACTCGCAACCGTCTTTCTGGTGCTTACACCCGTCCCATACGTCACCTTAACTTGGGTGCCGGTTTTGGCTTCGAAGCCCTCAAGTAACTTTTCAAGCGTCGCCTTGATGGGGTCCGGCGACAAGAGAGTTATCTGGGTTTGGGCGCTTGCGCTGGGCGAAATACACAGCGCAAGTCCGACCATGAGTACCGACGAAAGTGGGTTTTTCAAGGCCCCTCCTTCAAATACATCCTGAATACAAATATCAACCAGTAGCCTATTGCGCGAACGGCAAGGGCGGTGGCATCTAAACTAAGGTTTGGACTTCCCGACCGCCGGGTCCCTTATTGTGTTGTTAAAATGGGTCTCTTCCGACGGCGAACAAATCTCCTCAAAAATTGCCACTTTCACCCGCAGAAAAGTTATCTTGTCGCCCACCCAGGGCGCCGTATACGTTTTCGGATCAGTCAGAGTCATGTCAAGCTCCAAGGTGTCAGTATCCAAGCGCTTGTAGCGCTCCACGAGGTGCATCTGGTCGCTGTGTGGATTGCCGAAATGATCGATCCAGGTTCTGTCGTCATAACCATGGGACTCCACGACGAATGTGTCTCCTTCCCACCTGCCAACCGAGTATCCGTTCCAACCCGGATCCGGATTTTTTGGAAGTTGTCGCCCATCCGTCCAGATGGTGCGCCACAAATCGTGATACTGCATGTGCTGCAGCACCCTGTCAGGAGTCTGAACGAACTCAAATGGTCTTAGATTCGCTTCCCACAGGTCGCGCGGATAGCCCAACGGTTCACAGCTTGAAACTGGGTCATTCCCTTCCCCCGGGGGCACGGCTCTGGGGCCGTAGCTAACCTGTGCCGCATCGAACTTCGCCTTTCCCCAAGGCGTCATAGGAGGAGGATGAGCGTCCGACCCCATCTGGGGCGGGACACTCGGATCTATTTTTATGGGTTTGTCGTTCAGGGAATGCCTTTCAAAATAACCAGGCTTTGTTGGCATCGACCAAACTCCAGACAGGTTATGTGGGTCAAAAGGCTTAGGATTTGAGAGGCCTTTGGGCAGTTCATCCGGTTTCCACGCTCCTGGCGAGTATCCTTTCGTGCCATAGGTCTGCGCGAAGGTGACACACGAACTCGCCAGCAGCGCCAACAGAACCGCGCCCGAGGACATGAATCGATTTCGCATATTGAAACTCCTGCGGTGGCTCTTTCTTTCTGCGCGCTGCAAGTACAGCCCACACCCGCTTTCGGCGGGCAGTCCCACACTTACACTCGACTCAAGTCACTTCGCTCGACGGACGCTTTACTGGCCAGGATCATCCAGGTGTACGCCATTGCCCTTAACACTTCTTTCCGGGAGCACTCGGCCACCGGTAAGCACGAGATGTAGGAGTTCAAGACGTGGCGCGCCGGATTTGGCGGGGTGCCCGGTAATCGTCAACTTGTCTCCTGGCTTGAAGACATCCCTGCTAAAACCGGCTTCGGATAAGCTGTGCGGATTGCCAAGTTCGGCGCCCCAATGTACGACTTCGCCCTTGTCGTCCGTCACATCGAACAGCAGGCCGCAATGAGGATTGGCCCAAAACCATTCCGTCACAATTCCAGTCAGCGTGACTTCTTTGTCCCTCACGTACGCAACGCCTGTTCCGTGGTGAGCGAATACCGGGGCGCCTACCGTCGCAAAGCCCACAACCCAAGCCAAAGATGTTACGAGATTAATCTTCACGCCACACCTCCACGCTGATCTTGGCCGGAATTTCCGATTGGAACCTCTGGTTCGCAAATCGTACGCTTTTCCTGTTTTCAACGCAATACGGTTGACGCCGCGTCCTGTCCTTATTATCTTATTGGTAAATATGAGCCGGTGATACGCTCACCATCATTCGCGGATAGCGAATGTGAAGAGGCCATTGCCAGAGGCGATGGTGACGTACTGCTTGCCATCGATCTGGTATGTCATCGGCCCGGCGATGATTTCTCCTCCCAGGTTTTGCTTCCAAAGCAGCGCTCCTGTGCGGGCATTGAGAGCCTGGAAATAGCCTTCCCTCCCGCCGACAAAGAGCAAATCCGAAGCGGTGGTCAGAATCCCACTGGTATTGACGTCGTGCATTTCGAACTTCCATTTCTCCTTACCGGTCTCCGGATCGAGGGCGGTGACGGAGCCGTGGGCCAGCGCTTCGGTATACATATTTACTGGGCCCTGGCGTTGACCCGAAGGGTTGTCAGCGCCGGGAATGGGGCTGGTGTTCGCTCCGCCGGTATACCGCTGTCCTTCCCTATAATCGGCGTTCACGCCGGAAAAAATCGTTGCATAGTCTTCCCAGGTGGAGAGATAGAAGAGTCCGGTGCGCGGGCTGTAAGACGGCGAATACCAGTTCGTTCCGCCTTGAATGCCCGGGAAAGTTGGGGTGCCGGGTGGCTGCGGCGTCAGGATGGGCCGGCCGTTGGCGTCAATACCGCTCGCCCAGTTGACCTTGACGAATGGTCGTCCCGCGAGAAACTTGCCGGTTACGCGGTCTAGAACATAAAAGAAGCCGTTGCGATTTCCCCAAAGCATCAACTTGCGCGGGCTACCGTTCCAATTGGCGTTCACCAGGACAGGAATTTGCACCGAGTCATAGTCGTAGGGGTCGCCTGGCGTGAATTGGTAGTACCACTTTAGCTTGCCGGTATCGGGGTCGAGAGCAACGGCGGAATCAGAATAGAGGTTGTCGCCGGGGCGCTGTTCCGGGTTCCAATCCGGACCGGGATTGCCGGTACCCCAATAGGTCAAATTGAGTTCGGGGTCGTAGGAACCGGTGACCCAGACGGCGGCGCTACCATGTTCCCAATCACCGCCGCGCCAACTATCATGGCCGGGTTCACCCGGCTTGGGAATCGTATCAAAACGCCACGCCTGCTTACCGGTGCGGACTTCGAAGGCGGCGATGAATCCGCGAACGCCAAACTCACCTCCGGCGACGCCCACGATCACTTTGTCCTTGACCACTAGCGGAGCCATGGTCATGGCGTAGCCGGCTGCAGGCTCAGCCAATTTCACGTTCCACAGAGCGTGGCCGTTCTTGGCGTCGATCGCGACCAGGTGCGCGTCAACAGTAGCCATGAATAAAGCGTCACCGAGAATAGCCACGCCGCGATTCACGATGCCGCAGCAGGGTCGAGCGGCAGGAGAAGTAACATAATGGTAGATCCAAAAGACGCGGCCGGACTTGGCGTCCAGTGAAATGACGTCGTTGGGGGACTGTGTGAGATACATGACTCCGTCGACGACCAGAGGGGTCGTCTCAAATTTCTGCAGTGACTGCGCCTGAAAGACCCACTTCAGTTCAAGGTTCTTG
>Ga0209526_10001791_pt1 | contig 14392 bp, 10 predicted proteins | sample JacPinW_OM2H0_M1_FD_188566 | JGI IMG/M metagenome (GOLD analysis project Ga0209526, IMG submission 188566) | Forest soil microbial communities from Algoma, Ontario, Canada - Jack Pine, Ontario site 1_JW_OM2H0_M1 (SPAdes) (version 2) | ecosystem: Environmental > Terrestrial > Soil > Boreal... | reverse complement strand
TGAGGAGCGCGCCGCTAAAAAATGCGGCAAATCCGGTCGCGATGCACTAGGCTCGCCAAGCCGAGAATGACAAGGTGTGGGCCATGAAACGACCCGTTGATGCGGCACTCGCAAAGCGCAAGGTGTTGGACTACTGCCTGCGCAAAGGCGCGCTCTGCGCCGGGATCGCCGATCTCGACGCGATTAACAGAGTCGCCCCGGCCGGGCATCGCCCGGCGGATTTGATGCCGAAAGTCAAATCGGTCGTTTCCATCGGGGTGGGCGGCAACACGCGAGGCGCTTGGGGCGTCTCCGCCAAGGCGCTCACCTATTTCGGCTCGACCGAGGCGCGCGCCTACAAAATTGCCTATGGTCTTGCTTTCTACATCGAGCATACGTTCGGCATTCCGGCGGTCTATTGCCCACCCGACATGGACAGCGAAGCCGGCGCGCGCGTCCCGTTCCAGTCGCTCAAGTTGCACGCAGAGCTCGCAGGTCTCGGCGCTCGCTCGCTCGCCGGAGACATCCTGCTGCACCCAGAGTTCGGTTACATGTACTATGCGTCGGCGTTCACGGAGCTCGTTCTCGCCCCCGACGAGCCGCTCAAGGAGAATCCGTGTCCGGCGCCGTCCTGCGTCGCCATGTACCGTGAGGTCGGCAAGACCCCGTGCATGAAATTCTGTCCGGTTCAGTGCCTGTCGGGCAAGCTCGACGAGCATGGCCGGCAGGCAGAAATGTACTACGACATGGCGGCGTGTGCCGAGATGAGCCAGCAATTCGAGGCCATGCCGAAGGTGCTGGCGAAAGCCATGCGCGAGCACGATCCGCAGGATTTTGACGATCTCCTCGCGCTCGAGAGCAAGCTCCTCTTCTACAAACTTTCGACCGGCTCGCATGCCATGTTCGGGCAATGTTTCGAATGCATGCGGGTGTGTCCAATTGCGACCAAGGCGCCGCTTGCGGATCCGATCCTGCGCAGCGAGGCGGCGCGCGCGAAGCCGGACGCCGCGGCGCCGCACAAATAGCGGGACGCGCTCGTGCCGGCGCACAAATATGGCGTCACTGAAGGCATGATTGCCAGCTATGGCGATCTCGTCTTTCGTCTCTCGAATAACATCCAGATCCGGCGCGGCGACCCGATCCGTCTCAAGCAATTCGATATCATCGAGCGCGAGCGCGCTGATCTGGGCATGTCTGACGAGCAGATCGGCACGCGATTGGGACTTTCGCTCGAACAGGCGCGCACCATCCGCATCATCATGGAGCATCGCCGGTTTCGCACCGACCATTACCAACGTATTCTGGCTTTGGGGGCGGGCAAGCGATATCGGGACGAGCGTTACTTGAGCCCGGAACAGCGCTTCGCCCTGGGCCCCGAGGCGCAGCGCCTGCGCGAAGGCGTTGGATTTGCGCCCGCGCACGTCCAGCGCATGCTCCAGCAGGGCTGTTGGAACGGGGACACCGTGCCGCGCTGGCTAGCGCGGGCTGTGCGCGAGACGCCTGACAAGCCCGCCATCATCGCGCCTGACGCGACATTGAGCTACCGCGAAACCTTTCGGCGTTCGGAGCGTCTTGCGCGCGCCTTCACCGCGCTCGGGCTGCGCAAAGGCGATGTCATCGCCATCCAGCTTGCGAACGTGCCCGAGTTCATGCTCACGTATTTTGCGGCCGCGATGATGGGCGCGGTTCTCGCCCCCATGCACATGCCCTATCGCGCGCGCGAAATGGCGCCGTTGCTGCGCCATGCGAAGGCGCGCCTTGCGATCTGCGGCCCTGCGGTCGGCGACCATGTTCCGGCAGAAATGTTCCTGGCGTTGCGCAAGGAGGTCGACAGTCTGTCACATGTCGTGCCGGTCGAATCGAGTAGCGTCGGCGCTCCAACATTGCAGCAACTGATCGAGGCCGGCCCGTTCGAAGACATCCGCAACCCGGGCGTGGCATCCGATCCGGCAATCCTCTGCTTCACGTCCGGGACCTCCGATGCCCCGAAGGCCGTGGTGCACAATTCCTACACCATGCTGGCGAACAACCGCCTTTGCGCTCCGCTCTACGAGCTTGCCAGCAACGATATCCTGTTGAGCGCGGCGCCGTTCACCCACGCCTTCGGTATCTGCATCATCAATTTCGCGCTTTCGGTCGGGGCCACGCAGTTGCTGTTGCCTGCGTTTCGGCCCGACCTGCTCGTGCAGACAATCGTGCAAGGCCGCCCCACCCTGCTGTTTGCAGCGCCTGCCCACATCGCCGCCTGTCTGCATGCCGGCCTCATCGATCAGGCTGACTTGTCGTCATTGCGCTTTGCCACGATCTCGGGTTCCGTGTGCGCGCCACAACTTGCGCGCACGCTGCAGGAGCGGATGCCTACTGGTAAAGTCATGCAAATGTGGGGAATGACCGAGTTGTTCATGGGCCTCAATACGCGGCCGCACGACGCCGACTCGGTGCGGTTCGGATCAGTCGGTCGGCCAACCCCGGGGATGGAGCTGCGAGTCGTGGATGACAGCGGGCGACCCGCTGAGGACGCTCAGTCCGGCGAATTGCACATCCGCGGCCCCTCGGTGTTCGCCGGGTATTACGACAACACGCTGGCCAACGATGGCGCATTTGTCGACGGCTGGTTTCGCACCGGCGACCTCGGCGTGCGCGATAGCGAGGGCAATTTCCGGATCACGGGGCGTCGCAAGGATCTCATCAATCGCGGCGGCATCAAGATCAATCCCGCCGATGTAGAGGTGCTCATCGACAAGCATCCGAAGGTGTTGCAGTGCGCGATCGTGCCAATGCCAGACGAGATCATGGGCGAGAAGGCGTGTGTGTTCGTCGTGCCGCGCAACGCAGACGGCGTGACGCTCGCTGAGATCTGCGAGTGGCTGCAAAGCAACGGCGTTGCCAAGATGAAATGGCCGGAGCGCGTCGAGCTCATCGACGCGATGCCCATGACGCCGACCCGCAAGATCATCAAGGGACTGCTGCGGCCGCGCGCTTAGGCTCGCGTGGAATAATAAAGGGAGGAAGACATGACCGGTCACATCAGCCGCCGCAAAGTCATTGCCGGCGCCGCGGCGTTGTCCGGCGCGAGCGCGTTTCCGCTGCCGTCGATCGGTCAGGGTGCACCGATGAAGGTCGGCCTGCTCACGGTCAAGACCGGACCGCTCGCCGCCGGAGGACTTCATGCCGAGGAGGGCATCACGACCTTCCTGAAGGACAAGAACTTCGTTCTGTCCGATCGCAAGATCGAGCTCGTGGTGGGGGACACTGGCGGAAATCCGGCCGGCGCCAAAAGCAAGGCGCAGGAGCTGGTCGAGCGCGATAAGGTCAATATCATCCTGGGCCCGTTTGCCGCTTTCGAGCTGCTCGCCACGCTCGACTATCTGGCGCAGGCAAAAATGCCGACTTTGGCATTCGCCGGCGCCGAGGACGTCACGCAGCGCAAGGGCAACGCCTACCTCACCCGCACGTCCTACACGTCGGCGCAAACGCTCTATCCGCTTGCGGATTACGTCCGCAAGGAAATGAATGTGGGCACCGTGACCAGCATGGCGGATGATTTTGCTTTCGGTTACGAGCAGATCGGCGGCTTCCAGCGCGTGCTCGAAGAGGAAGGCGGCCGTTTGATCAGGAAACTATGGTCGCCGCTCAACACCGCCGATTACGCGCCCTACATCGCGCAAATCCCGGACGGTGACGCGGTGTGCGTGGGCCTTGCGGGCAGCAACCCGATCAAGTTCATCAAGCAGGCGCGCGGCCTCGACATCAAGCCCAAGCTCGTCGGGGGATCGACCACCGCCGACGACAGCATCATCAATGCCTACGGCGACGAGCTGGAAGGCTTCATCAATAGCAATCCTTATTCGCTCGACAGGGAGAGCGAAGCAAACCAGCGTTTCATTGCGATGATGCGCAAGAACTACGGCGATGACGTGCGGATCGGCCACTACGCCGCTTGCTTCTACCTTGATGGCCAGGTAATCGAAGCGGCGCTCGCCAAGACCGGCGGCAAGACCGACGATCCCGACGCGTTCGTCAAAGCGGTGCGTTCCGTCACGCTCGCCGACACGCCGCGCGGGCCGATCAGCTTCGACGATCACGGCAATGTGGTGATCGACGTCTATGTCCGCCGGAGCGAGAAGAACGCCGGCAAGATGGTCAACAAGACCATCAAGGCCTACCACAAGGTCAGTCAATTCTGGACATTCGACCCGAATTGGTTTTTGCAGCAACCGGTCTATTCGCGCGACTACCCGCCGATGAAGAGCTGACCGTGCAGGGCTTTTGTTCACAATGAGCGAGTCGGGCGCGATCCGCCGTAAACGAGACGTGGGATTGCAATGACTGGCCGGGCTGGCGTTACTGACATTCGTCACGAGGCGGATTTGCCCGACTTTATGCATCGCGCCCGCGCGCTCACAGCATTGCTCGCCGCGGCCGCCCCGGAGATCGAAAGCAAGCGAGAGCTGACGCCGGACGTCTTGGTCGCGCTGCACCAGGCAGGGCTGTTCCGCATGCTGCTGCCACGCTCGCTCGGCGGTCACGAGGTGCCGGCGCCGGTCTATCTGGAGGTGATTGAGGAACTGGCCAAAGCCGACGCCAGCACCGCCTGGTGTGTCGCGCAAACCTCGGTCTGCTCCACCATCGCGGCGTCGCTCAAGCATGAGGTTGCCTGCGAGATTTTCGGCAAGGATTCGCGCGCGCTGCTCGCTTGGGGGCCACTCGGCAAGTCCAGCAAGGCCGTTCGCACGAAGGACGGCTTTCGCCTGACCGGCACATGGCATTACGCCAGCGGCAGCCGGCACGCGGCTTGGCTCGGCGGACACTGTCACGTCTTTGACGAAAACGCCGCGCCGGCGGTGGACGCCGACGGCAAGCCGCGCGAGATCACCGCAATCTTTCGCAAGGAGCGCGCCTCGTTCACCGATGACTGGCATGTGATGGGGCTCAAAGGAACCGGTAGCGATTCCTATGCGGTGACCGATTTGTTCGTGCCGGGCGAATTCTGCGTGACCTCGTTCGGACGCAACCCGGCCGAGCGACGGGAGCACGGACCACTCTATCGGTTCACCGTGTTTCAGCTGTTCGGCGCGAGCTTTGCCGGCGTCGCGCTCGGCATCGCACGCGCCATGCTCGATGCTTTCGTCGAGCTTGCCAAAGGCAAAGCCCCAACCGGCAAGCAAACAGCTCTGCGCGACAACGCCGTCGTCCAATCGCAAATCGGTCTTGCGCAGAGCCAGCTTTGCGCCGCCCGGGTGTTTCTCTCGCATGCCATGCGCGAGATGTGGCAGGGAGCGCAACAGGGCGCCATCACGACCGAGCAGCGGGTTGCGTTGCGCATGGCGAGCGCGCATGCTTCACAGCAGGCCAAGCAGGTCGTGGATATGGCGCATTACGCCGCCGGCGGTACCGCGATCTTCGAGAACGACGCATTCGAGCGCCGCTTCCGTGACATGCACGCAGTCTCGCAACAGGCGCAGGCGCATTTTTCCATGTTTGAAGTGCTGGGCCAATATTTCCTGGGGCTGCCAATTCATCCCCGCTACATTTAGTGGGGCATCAGGAACCAGGAATTCAGGCATCAGACACTTCCTGCGAGACAAATGGCCTGCGATCACCATCGGCGTAACGACCGTTGTGATCGCCTGCGCGGCCATTGTGATGCTGAGCAACATGCCGCCACGCGTGATCGTGATGGCGACCGGGCCTGAGGGCGACACCTACTATGACATCGGCCAGCGCTATCGCGCCGTTCTTGCGCGCGCCAATGTTGACGTACAACTCGTGCCGACGGCAGGATCGGTTGAAAATCTCGCGAGCTTACTCAAGGCGAATTCGCGCGTGAATGTGGCTCTGATCGACGGCGGTATTCTCGGCGCGCGAGCTGCATCAGGGATCGAGTCCCTCGGTACGATCTTCTACGAGCCGCTATGGTCGTTTCACAGGAGCGCAATCGAAGGTTTGGGCACCGTCGACGCTCTGCGCGGCCGCAAGGTATCCATAGGGCCCGAAGGCAGCGGAACGCGGGCGCTCTCGCTCGAGCTCATGAAGCGGACCAGCATGGAGGGACAGTTCGGCGAGGTGCTGGCATTCCCGCCGCGCGCAGCCGGCGACAAGCTGTTGGCGGGCGAGATCGACGTTGCGTTCATGATGACGTCCTGGGATTCACCGGTCGTGCAGAAGCTGCTTGCCGACGAGCGCATCGGACTTTCCGGCTTTCCGCACGCGGATGCCTTCGTCGCGCTCTATCCCTTCCTGACCAAAGTGGTAGTGCCCAGGGGTGTGACCGACATCGCAAAGGATAGGCCGCCGGCCGACGTGGTCCTGATCGCGACCAAGGCGAGCCTCGTGGTGCGCAAGGACCTGCACCCGGCGATACAGTACCTGCTGCTCAATGCTGCCATGGAGATCCATTCGGGGCCCAGCATTTTTCACCGCGCCAATCAGTTTCCTGCTCCCGAAGCCATCGACATTGCGTTGAGCAACGAAGCGCAGCGCTTCTACAAGTCGGGCCTGCCGTTCCTGAACGATTACTTTCCGTTCTGGATGGCGGCGCTGCTCGGCAAGCTCATCATCCTGCTCATTCCCATCCTGGCCGTGCTCTATCCGATGATGCGGTTGCTCCCTCGCACCTATGACTGGCTGATGCGCTCGAAGGTTCTGCGCATGTATGGGGAGCTGCGGCTGCTTGAAGACGAGGTGGCGAACGCCCGCGGCTCAGGGGGTGCTGAACCTGACATGATCGCGCGGCTCGATCGCCTGGAGCAAGAGGCAAACCACCTCAGGTTGCCCGTCGCTTATGCAACCATGCTCTACACCTTGCGACATCACATCGACCTCGTGCGCGCAGGCCTCAAGAAGCGCACCGACTCCTGACAAATCCCGGGGATCAGGCACGGCCGACAAGCCCGGGGCCGGCAATCAGACCGCTTCGCGCAATTTCACCGCGCCTTCGAGGTCGACCGAGACGAGCTGGGAGATGCCGCGTTCGGCCATGGTCACCCCGTAGAGGCGGTTCATGCGCGCCATGGTAATGGGGTTATGCGTAATGATGATGAAACGCGTCTCGGTCGAGCGCGTCATCTCGTCGAGCAGGTCGCAAAAGCGCTCGATGTTGTGATCATCAAGCGGAGCGTCGACCTCATCGAGCACGCAGATCGGCGCAGGGTTGGTGAGGAACACGGCGAAGATGAGTGCAAGCGCGGTGAGCGCCTGCTCGCCGCCCGAGAGCAGAGAAAGCGTGGCCGGCTTCTTGCCGGGAGGACGCGCGATGATTTCGAGCCCCGCCTCGAGCGGGTCCTCGTTCTCGACAAGTTGCAGCTCGGCGGTGCCTCCACCGAACAGCTCCGCGAACAGGCGGCGGAAATGTTGGTCCACGAGCTCAAACGAGGCGAGCAGCCGCTCGCGCGCCTCGCGGTTGAGGTTCTGGATGCCCTGACGCAGCCGCTTGATGGCTTCGATGAGATCATCGCGCTCGGCCGTGAGCGAGCCGTGCTGGGTCTCCACCTCGCGCAACTCCTCCTCGGCACGCAGATTGACCGCGCCGAGCCGCTCGCGCTCCCGCCGCAGCCGTTCGAGGTTCGCCTCGACTTCGCCGACTTCGGGCAGCGCCTTGCCTGCATCGATGCCGGCAAGCTTTGCGACTTCCGGCGGCGCGACCTCGAGCATCTCATGAATCTCGTGAGCAAGCTCGGCAAGGCGCCGTTTGTCGCTTGCAAACCGCTCCTCGGCGCGCGCGGCATGCTCGCGCGCCTCACCCATGGCCTCGAGTGCCGCACGCGCGTCACGGTCAGCCTCGGCAAGCGCATTCTCGCCCTCGGCAAGGCGATCGGCGGCAGCCCGGCGTGCCGCTTCCGCCCCCTCGATCTCGCTCATCAGTCCGCGCCGCTTCTCTGCAAAGATCGCGGGGGCATCTGCGAGCGCGGCGCGTTCGGTATTGGCCTCTTGCACGCGCGCTTGCAGCGTCTTGATCTGAGAAACCGTGCCTGCGTGACGCTCGCTCCAGCTCGCGCGATCGGTGCTGATTGCCGCAAGCCGCCGCGCAGAGATTTCCGCTTCGCGCGCGATTGCCTGGGCTTGTGCGCGCGCCTCGGTAAGTTCGCCGCGCTCTGCGTCTATTGCCGTACGTGTGCTCGCAAGCCGCGCTTCAATCTCCGCCGTGGGCGCAAGCGCCGAAAGTGAATTCTCCGCTTCGGCGCGCGCCGCCGAAGCTTCATTAAGGCTCGCGCCAAGCCGCGCCTTGGCCTCGCCCAGCGCGGAGAGCCGAGCCGCATTGCGGCTCGCCTGTCGCTCGGCCTCGACGTATCGATCGCGCGCCGAATCCGCCTCGTGCTGGAGCGCTCTCCAGCGCTCGCGGGCGGCGGTATCGGCCAGCGCCGTCAAGGCGACTTCCTCTTCTGCGGCCGTGACGAGCCTTTGTTTGCCCTCTACCGCCTCGCGCGCCGTCTTCAATTCCGCCTCGGTGTCGGCGAGCCGGTTCTTGCCGGCGAGGCGGCGGGCGGCTCCGGTCGGTGCGTTCGCCGCGACGCAAAAGCCGTCCCAGCGCCAGAGATCGCCTTCGCGCGACACCAACCGCTGCCCGGGCTTGAGCAGCGAGATGAGACCTTGCGCCTGCTCGCGGTTTACAAGGCCGATCTGGCGGAGCCTGCGCGCGAGCGCCGCCGGCGCCTTGACATGATCGAGGAGCGGCTCGGCTCCTTGCGGCAACGCCGGGTCCGCGGGATCGATATCCGCTCCTCCCCAGCGCATGGGCGCGGAGCGATCGATGGGAGCCTCCAGATCGTCGCCGAGCGCGGCGCCAAGCGCGGCCTCGTAACCTTTATCGACGGCGATATCGTCGATGACGGCCGGCCAGAGATTCTTGCTATCGACATGGAAAAGCTTGGAGAGCGTTTTCGCTTCGGTGTCGAGCCGTTGTGCACGGCGCTCCGCCTCGACCAGCGGAGCGCGCGCGACATCGAGTGCCTGGCGAGCGGCGGAATGCGCCGCCTCGGCTGCCAGCGCGGCCGCCTCCGCCTCAATGACTGCGCTCTGTGCAAGCGTGGCTGCATCAGACAGTGCCGCGAGATCTTTCTGCTCCGCCGCTTGCAGCTCATTGAGCTCGAGTTCGACGGCTCGGAGCTCCCCGGTCAGACGATCAAATCGATCGGCATGCTCGCGGATGGCGCTTTCGAATCCGTGACGCCGCGCAGCCAGCTCTGCGAGCGAACCGGTGAGCTTATCGAACGTCTTTTCCGACGCGGACAAGGCCGCTTCGGCCTCCCCGACGCGCTCGGCGACGCGCGCGCGCTGCCCTTCGGCGGCCCTGTTTTCCGCACCGATCGTATCCTCTTCCGCCGCGAGCCGCGCCAACGCGGCCATTGCATCATCACTGAGGCGCTGCTCGCGCGCGATATCATCGGTGAGCTGGACGAGCCTGCGATCAAGCTCGCTCATGCGCTCTCGCGCCCGCACTTCCTCCCGCTCGAGTGCCTCGCGCGCAAGGCTCAGGCGCTGCAATGCCGCAGCCGTCTTGGCCTCGGCGTCCCGCAACGCCGGCAGCCCGGCAGCGGCGTTCGCCTGGCGTCTTGAGGCTGTGGCCTGTTCGCCCGTTCGCTCGGCGACGAGGCGCACGGCGGCATCCTTGGCGTGCTCGGCCTCCGCCAGATCGGCATTGGCGGCAACCCAGCGCAGATGAAAAAGCGCCGCCTCGGCTTTGCGAATCTGTTGGGCCACGGTGCGGTAGCGAACCGCCTGGCGCGCCTGGCGCTTGAGAGCGTCGATCTGGGCGGCGAGCTGATTGATCACCTCTTCGAGCCGCGCGAGGTTGTGCTCCGCTGCCCGCAACCGCAACTCCGCTTCGTGCCGGCGCGCATGCAATCCCGATATGCCGGCGGCCTCTTCGAGCACGCGCCGGCGCTGCTCGGGCTTGGCCTGGATGATCTCGCCGATGCGGCCTTGATGCACCATCGCGGGCGAGCGCGAGCCCGTTGAAGCATCAGCAAAGAGGATGTGCACGTCGCGGGCGCGCACCTCGCGGCCGTTGATGCGATAGGTCGAGCCGGCATCGCGCTCGATCCGGCGCGAAACATCGAGAATCTCGTGCTCGTTGAACTCGGCGGGCGCTTTGCGGGCGCTGTTGTCGATTTGGATTGCGACCTCGGCATGGTTGCGGCTCGGCCGCGCGCCGGTGCCGGAGAAAATCACGTCGTCCATGTCGGCAGCGCGCAGCGATTTGTGCGAGGTCTCCCCCATGACCCAGCGCATCGCCTCCACCAGGTTGGATTTGCCGCAGCCGTTCGGCCCCACGACCCCGGTCAATCCGGGCTCGATCAGAAAATCGGTCGGCTCCACAAAGGATTTGAAGCCAAGGAGGCGCAGGCGCGTAAGCTTCATGCCGACGCTAATCCGTGCATCAGGGGATGGCCGTGTCCGAATCGGACAAGGCCCACGTCCAGGGGGTGGGTGAAAGAGTGCCGCATCGCGCCGCAGAATGAATCCGCCAATTTGATTCCGCAACAAAAAGAATGAGTTGCCGGGCGAAAAGTGCGCCCACGCCGCCGCCCGGTCCCCGCGCGGCGGTCCGGGACTCCCTGAGCAAAGCGAAAAATCCTTTATTAACCCTTTAGATAGGGCGCGACCTGCTTGTCCAGCTCTTCGGGCGTCAGGGCCCCGCGAATGATCTTGCCATTAATAAAGAAAGTCGGGGTCGAGTTGACACCGAGCTTGGTCGCGCGATTGCGGCCCTCCTCGATGGCCGAGAGCATCTGCTGATTCGCGAGGCATTCGTCGAAGCTCTGCTGGGTGAAGCCCGCCTGCTTGGCGATGCCCAGCATGGGGACAAGCGGCTTCTGGACCACCCACTCCCTTTGCTGGGAGAACAACGTCTCGAGCATGGGGAAATACTTGTCCTTGCCGGCGCAGCGCGCCAGCATCGAGCCCGCTGCTGCCAGCGCATCGAGTGGAAACTCGCGGAAAATAAAGCGAACCGTGCCGGTATCGATGTATTTCTTCTTCATCTCCGGATAGGTCGTCTCATGGAAATGCGCGCAGTGCGGGCAGGTCATGGACGCGTATTCAATGATGGTGACTGGGGCGTCGGGAGAGCCGAGGACGTGATCGCCGAGCGGCCCCGGGGCCATCAAGTCAGCCATGGGCACGTCGGATCCGCCGGCTGGCTCGGCCAGGGCTGTCCCGGGCCGGCTCAGGAACCAGTAGCCTGATCCTCCTGCGGCGGCGACTGCCACCAAGGCTGCGCCGGCGAGGAGCAAACGCCGGCGTGAAAGGGCCCCCGTCGTTTCCGTGGTCGTGTCCATGCCCGTTAAATCCGTCTCAAGCAAAAGATTTTCGCTTCCAGGGATAGTCCGCAAGAATGTGGCGACCGCAAGCCGATGCGCCAAGCCCTGGTACGGCCCTCACGACTCCTTGATCGCGGCGCCGAGGCGTCCCAGCGCTGCGCGCAACTCTTCGTTCTCGATTGCGGTGAGACCCGCGGCAATACGCGCTGCCGCTTGGGCATCCGGCGCGGGCCTCGGGGCGGGGCGCTTGCGGCGCAGCGGGGCCTGCCGCAGCCGCAGCGTGGCGACCGCCCGCCATCCGAAGAAGCGGTTGACCCGTTCCAGGATGACACCCGAAAGGTGCTGGATATCGAGCGCCATCGGCCCTTCGACCCGCAGGCAGAGGGTGCCGGGCTCCGGCAGCTTGCCCTCGCGGGGCCGCGACCATTGGATTTTCTCCGGCTGGGCGTGCTCTGCGATCTCCGCGCCCACGATTTCGGCCCAACGGGTCACCAATTCGCTCGATGCGAAGCCCTGCTTGGCGAAGGCGTCGGTCAAGGTCTTGTGCAGAAGGTCCGAAAGACGGTGGAGCCGTGATTTGGCGGGCTTGTTCATCCAACTTCCCTCTGTCACATCGGCGGCATGACGCTAGCAGCAGCGAGCGCCAAGCGGAAGAAAAGCTGTGATCACAGCCGGCCAGCTGTCGTGGAGGCGACGGACGGTGCCACATCGTCCCCTCCCCCGCTTGCGGGGGAGGGACAGGGAGGGGGCAAAGACAGAGAGCTTGCCAACCTTGCCCCCACCCCAACCCTCCCCCGCAAGCGGGGGAGGGAGCGCGCCCGTCGTGTGGCAACAATGTACGTCAAACCAACCGAAACATCAGATCACACGCGCGCGCTGCTCGCCTGGTATGACCGCCATCGCCGCGTGCTTCCCTGGCGGGCGCTCCCGGGCGAGCGTCCCGATCCCTATCGGGTCTGGCTCTCCGAAATCATGCTGGCACAGACGACCGTGCGGGCCGTCGCTCCTTATTTTGAACGGTTCGTCGGGCGCTGGTCCAACGTGCATGCGCTCGCCGCGGCCGCCCTCGATGATGTGCTGCGGCTCTGGGCCGGGCTCGGCTATTACGCGCGTGCACGCCATCTCCATGCCTGCGCCAGAACGGTAGTCGAGCAGAACAGTGGATTCTTTCCGCAAAGCGAAGCGGAACTCGCCAAGCTCCCGGGCGTCGGCGCCTATACCGCGGCAGCCATTGCCGCCATTGCGTTTGACGAGCGAACCCTTGCGATCGACGGCAATGCGGAGCGGGTGCTCGCGCGTTTCTTTGCACTTGAGCAGGAATTACCCGGCGCGAAGGCGCGCCTGCGGGAGCTTGCGCAGGGCCTTCTTCCGACGCTCCGATCCGGTGATTTTGCGCAAGCGCTCATGGATCTCGGCGCCACGATCTGCACGCCGAAAAAACCCGCCTGCGTGCTCTGTCCATGGATGCAGGATTGCCGGGCGCGCCGGCGCGGCGATCCGCAGACATTCCCCCGCAAGGCGCCCAGGCGAACGGGCAATCTGCGCCGCGGCGCGGCTTTCGTTCTGGTGCGCGCGGACGGCGCCATCCTCCTGCGCACGCGCCCAAGACAAGGACTGCTGGGCGGCATGACCGAAGTACCGACCACGCAGTGGACATCGGATTTCCCGATCGCGAACGCTGAAGCTTGCGCCCCTCGCCTTGAGCGCCGCAAGCCCAATTGGCGCCGCCTCGCGGGAATGGTCACGCACACCTTCACGCATTTCCCACTGGAGCTCACCGTTTATACGGCAAGCGTAAACGCGCAGACGCGTGCGCCGGCCGGCACGCGCTGGGTCGCCATTTCCGATCTCGCGGGCGAGGCGCTTCCCACCGTGATGCGCAAGGTCGTGGCGCATGCGTTGGGCAAGGGAGTGAGTACTTTCGCGTTCGGGGCATAGCGGACATGGCCAGACTTGCTACTGGCTCGACCCGGTCGCGAATGATCCATCAGCGACATTGGCTGTGCACTGCGGCAATGGTGTTGATGCCCGGTTTGAGCCCTATCGAAGTACTCATTTGAGCCGTACCATGTTGGCCCCTGAATTGGGTGCGGATATGCGGCGACGTGAGTTCATTAGCCTTCTCGGCGGTGCGGCGGCAGCGTGGCCGCTGGCGGCGCGCGCGCAGCAGCCGGTGATGCCAGTTATTGGCTTCCTGCACGTAGCCTTCCCCGGTCCGTATACGCAACAGTTGGCCGCATTCCGCCAGGGCTTGAAACAATCCGGCTACATCGAGGGTCAGAATGTGGCGATCGAATACCGCTGGGCGAACAATGAAAACGATCGGCTGCCGGAGTTGGCGGCCGATTTGGTTCGCCGTCAGGTGGCCTTGATCGTCGCGGCTGGTAGTACCGATTCAGCGCGCGCGGCAAAGGCCGCCACGTCGACGATACCAATCGTCCTCGTGTTCGGCGCCGATCCGGTGCGGCTCGGCCTTGTCGCCAGCCTCAACCGGCCAGGTGGCAACGTCACCGGGGTGACCTTCCTCACTACCGAGCTGATGGCAAAGCGGCTCGAGCTTCTGCGCGAGCTGGTTCCCCAAGCAACAACGGTCGCCTATCTTGCTGATGTGCAAGCTGTGCCGGGCCAGGAGATGGTGCGCGACACGCTTGCGGCGGCGGGCGTGCTCGGGCGGCAGATCGCTGTCGTGGAAGCCCGCAGCGACCACGACTTCGAGCCGGCCTTCGCGACATTTGTCGAACGCCGGGCTGGCGCGCTCGTTGTCGCTGCGAGTCAGCTTTTCGACAGCAATCGCGATCAGCTGCTGGCGCTGGCGGCACGCCACAAGATGCCGGCCATCTACCAGGCGCGCGAGTTCGTCTTGGACGGCGGCCTGATGAGCTATGGCGCCAGCTACGGAGACACCTTTCGCCTGGGAGGTCTCTATGCCGGGCAGATTCTCAAGGGCGAAAAGCCATCCAACCTGCCAGTCCAGCAGGCCACGAAGTTCGAGCTCGTCATCAACCTGAAAACCGCAAAGGCGCTTGGCCTCGAAGTGCCCCTGTCCCTGATGATTCGCGCAGACGAGGTGATCGAGTAGCCCCCCGTTTGCTGCACCGCATATGTCGGTTCCTGATGTGGTGGACGGCGCCCGCTCCCGGCGACGAATCGCC
>Ga0209526_10001790_pt1 | contig 14399 bp, 18 predicted proteins | sample JacPinW_OM2H0_M1_FD_188566 | JGI IMG/M metagenome (GOLD analysis project Ga0209526, IMG submission 188566) | Forest soil microbial communities from Algoma, Ontario, Canada - Jack Pine, Ontario site 1_JW_OM2H0_M1 (SPAdes) (version 2) | ecosystem: Environmental > Terrestrial > Soil > Boreal... | reverse complement strand
TGGCGGACCGGAGTCGACGACGACCTGCCGCTACAACCTGTCAGCCAGATCCCCATACCGAGGCGAATGGCGAGGACTGCGCAGCACGGGTTCGCGCGCCGCGTGCGGGTGCCCGCTTCCGGGCACCCGCACGCGGGCTGGATCAGGGCGGTACCTGTCACGCCGGTGCGTTACTTCTCGGCTTCCAGACGCTCGAGGACGAACTGAGCCACGTGGCGTCCGAGCTCGACGCCGGCCTCGTGGTCGACTCGGGTGTGCACGCCGGCGAAGATCCGGCTCAGCCCGGCCTCGGTCGCAACGGCTTGGTAGCTGTCGAAGTGCCGGACGACCCCGGGCAACATGTCGGACGAGACGGCGATCTGGTCCTTGTTGCCGAAGAACGACGAGAGCACCGTCGCGCCGGCCTCGCTGATGGTGCTGTGGGCTCCGGGATACGACGGATCGGCCGGGGTTGCGGCGAGCGGAGTCCAATTCGGATCTGCGACCGTCGTCGGGTTGTTGTCGGTTCCGGCCTCACGGATCGCGCTGATCGGCCGCCACAGGTCGTACTGGTACTTGGCGTCGTAGAAGCCGATGACACCGTCGGCGAACGCCAGATCCAGGTTGACGAAGAGACGCGCGGTCTGCACGAGGTCGGTGTGGTGGAGAGCCGCCTGCTGGTCGGCGATCTCGTTCCACGTGTTCCAGATCGGAGGCGCCCAGAACTTCGCCTGGGTGGTCTCGTCGGCCGTGCGGGTCGTGCTGGTGTTCTGACCGAGGCTCTTCACCTCGTTGACCGCGTTCGCGTAGGCCGCGCTCGCCAAGGGCGGGGGCGGGCCGGGCCGAAACTGGTCCTCGTCGCGCAACACGAACGGGGTGACGCGGCTCCAGCCTGTGAACACGGCCGCGGCAAAGGTGGGCGGGGTCGGACGGAAGTCGCCGGGGTCGTTGGCGGGACGGGCCGGCGGTGGGGTCATGGCGGAGCCGTCGTTGGCACGAGCAGTCAGCACGAGCTGGGCGATCCGCTGACCCACTTGAACGCCGGCCTGCTTGGTGGTCCCGTCGGGGATCGAGACAAGCTCGGTCGCGAGTTGCTGGTCGAGCGCGGTCTTCATCTTCGGGTACAGCGCCACCAGCGTGTCGTGTCCGGCAGTCGCCGCCGCGGCGTCAGGTCGCGCGTCGTCGGACGCGTCGACCGCGAACCGGTACGGCGGAGCGTCGTGGGTGATCGAGACCACCGAGTCGTAGATCGCGGCTTGGAGCATCGCGAAGCTCCGAGTCGGATGGATGGTTGCGGGCTGCGCTCCCGGTGTGAGCACGATGTTCAGCAGCGCACGGTTCCACGCGACGACCAGGGCGCCGGACTCGCCACCGACGACCGCGTGCGTGACGTCATGACGTGCTCTGTGTGTTCCCGTTCCGGCCCACGCGGCCGTCGTGGTTCCGACGAACAGCGCGATGCCGACGAGAAGGGTCATTACCTTCTTCATTCTCTTGCTTCTCCTCTGGTAGTTGCGGCGGAAAGGAACTGCGAGCCCGCCCGGGCGTCGTCGATCGGCCCGGGCGGGCTCGATGCCATGGGGCGCGAACCCGTCAGCCCTCGGCAGTGAGGGTTCCGACGAGGCCGTGGGCCTCATGAGCAGGTCCGGCGGCGAAGACGAGTGCGTTGGGGGTCCCGAACACGCCGTTGCCGAAGTGCATGCCCCAGAGACCGTCGATGACGATCGGCCGATGGTGCTCGTCGCGGAGCGTGCCGAGGAGCTCGCCGGTGCGGGGGTCGAAGGCGTGGATCAGCCCGTCACCGAAGTTGCCGACGAGCAGCGCGCCGCCGAAGTGGCCGAAGCCCTTCGGTGCCAGGTCGACGCCCCACGGCGAGTTGAGCACACCGCCACGCACGAGCCGGCGGTCGAGATGACCCTCGGTGGTGTACACGTCGATGAAGCCATGGCCGGGGCCGGCAACATCGTCGTGTTTCTGTGCATTCTGCAGCGCGTACGTGACGAACACGTGCCCGTCGAGGAACGCGATCCGGAACGGCGCGAACCCCGCAGGTAGCGACGGGTCGACGAACGTACCCGTCTGGTGCACCGGCTTGAAGTGCCCGTCGAACACGTCGACGGTCCCCGCCTTGAAGTTGGCGGCGTACAGGCGCGAGCCGTCTTCAGTCGGCGCGAATGCGACACCCTTGTAGACCGCGTTCGGGTCGGTGAACCCAACGATCGTGTGGGTCATGTCGACGGTCGGGTTCCAGCCGGTGATCCCGCCGTTCTCCGAGACGAAGATGAATCGAGCCGGCCCACTCTTCGAACCCGACGACACCACGAAGTCGTTGGTCGCATTGTTCAGTTGGCCGGTCGGCGCGCCGCCGGTGATGTGGACCACGGTCGGCGTGGCGGTGACCGGGCTGCCGTTCACTGCGCCGCGGTACGTGGTTGCCACGTCGGTGCCGTTGTCGGCCACCCAGAGCGGAGTCGTCGGCCCCGTGGCAAGGCCCCACGCGTTCACCAGGTTCGGATCGCGAAGCTGCGCGACGCCGGCCTGATCAGAGATCAGGTTGGTCCGTTCATAGGCGTTGCGGTTCCGCTCGGACGCGCCCGCTGGTGGGACAGCGACCGCAAGCGTCAGCGCAATCGCGCTCGCACCGAAACCGGCAGCCAGCGCGCGACGAGTCGACGTTCGAAATGACATGGAACTTTCTCCCTCTACCGGCCGGGGGCTGCCGGTTCGGATAGCGAGTACGGGCCGTGTGCCCGTCGGGAAGAACGCCCGGACACCGGAACCTCTACGGGAAGATGGAGCTACCTCTGATACAGCCGCGGGTTACATACGCGCCTCACCGCCGCGTGGTTGACGCGCGACCACGCGTAACCGCTGGGCCTATGTACCGCTGACTCGAGCGAGATCTCGTCGCGCCGCGCGCGTCGTCGTTCGTCAGCCCGGCTCGACTCAACGAAGGAAGGCAGACATGCGCGTCAACAAACGCCCGCTACGGAAGAACGGAAGTTGTCGTCGATGGGCGGCGATGCCCTTGGCTGTCGCCGGCCTCGCGCTACTCGCCGCGAGTTGCGGTGGTGGCGGCGGCTCGTCGGGCGCGTATGGCTCGCCGGGAACGACTGCAAAGGCAACCGCTTCAGCCGCCACCATCTCTGTGAGGAAGACGGCCCTCGGGTCGATCCTCACGGACGGACGAGGCGAGACCCTGTATCTCTTCGAGAAGGACACTGGGACGTCGTCGACGTGTTACGGCCCGTGCGCCGCGGCGTGGCCACCTCTCACGACAGCCGCCGCCCAACCCGACGTCGCCGGCGGCGCCGATCAGACCCTCCTCGGAACGACGACGCGGACCGACGGCACCATGCAGACGACGTACGCGGGGCACCCGCTGTACTACTTCACCGGTGACCAGAAGCCCGGCGACACCATGGGCCAGGGACTCCAAAACTTCGGTGGCGGCTGGGACGTCCTCACACCGGGCGGCATGAAGATCGAGGGCGGTGCGAAGTGACCGTCGCTGTTCGCCGCATGCGCCAACGAAGCCACGTGGGTTTGACCCAACGAGCGCTCGGCGTGGCCGGCGCAGCCGCGCTCTTCGTCGACGGCTTTGTCCATTTCCAGGATGCGCACTTCTACGACTCTGTCGCCGGGTCCGTCGTGAGCCAAGGAATGCTCTTCCGGGCTGAAGCCGTGGTGGCCACGCTGCTCGGGCTTGGCCTCCTTGTGTGGCCTCGGATGATCACGTGGATTGCAGCACTGCTGGTGCTCGCGAGCGCCTTCGGCGCGGTGATGCTCTACCGCTATGTCAATATCGGCGCGCTGGGCCCACTACCGAACATGTACGAACCGACGTGGGTGTCGCCCGGCAAGCTCGACTCGGCGTGGGCGGAGGGCGCGGGTGTCGCGATCAGCACCCTTGGCCTTTTCGTGTCGCGGCGCGCATACCGTCGCAACGCTGAATCGATTGCGCAGTCGCGGCGTCACGAAGCCAGCCGAGCCGCCAGGGAAGCAGCGTGAGCTCGAGCTCCCCGGCCATGAGCGAATCGCCTACCGGCCCAAGTCGCCGTCTCTGGGCCGGTGACGAGTTCCTCGCTTGGGTCGTCAGCCTCCCGTGGGTCGTCGAACGACCATTGTGTGAACCCTGCGTCCGCATGTTCGCGGTGGACTGTGCGCCGCTGCATCGTCGCCGGCTCTGGCTCCTCACCGACGTCCCGAAAACCACGGGGCTCGGCGCTCATGGGGTCAGCGTGATCCTGCCCGTCGAGTTGAGCACGCACGCGGTGCTCGCAGGTTGGGGTCGGCCGGTCGCCACACTTCCGGCGGGACACGTCCTCATCGCGTTGAACGATCTCGCAGACGAATGCACCGCTGGCCCGCTCCGAAAGATCGCTTCGGCGGCGTACCGCTACGCCCTGTCCGTGTGATCAGACGCGCCCCGGGGCGAGAGGCGCGAGGCGACGGAGACACGAGCGCTGGGCCCGCGGGAAGCGCGGCGCGATACTTCCGGCTGGAACAGGGCGAGGGAGGGCAGCGATGAAGGTCAAGTCCCGCGCGGGCGTTCCCGACGACGCCGAAGTGTGCGGTCGCATCTGCTACGAGGCGTTCGCCTCCATTGCCGCGGCCCACGGATTCCCGAGCGACGTCCCGTCGCCAGAGGTGGGGATCGGTCTTCTCGGGATGTTGCTCGGCCACCCGGGCTTCTACTCGGTGGTAGCCGAGATCGACGGCCGAACGGTGGGCAGCAACTTCCTGGACGAGCGATCCCCTGTCGTCGGGATCGGGCCGATCACCGTGGCGCCCGATGTGCAGGACCGCTCGGTCGGTCGAGCTCTGATGGAGGACGTGTTGCGCCGGGCGGAATCGCGCGAAGCGCCGGGCATCCGACTCGTGCAGTCTGCCTACCACAACCGGTCCTTGTCGCTGTACGCCAAGCTGGGCTTCGAGGTCCGTGCGATGCTCGCGTGCCTCCAGGGCCCTCCCCTCAACACGTCGGTCCCGGGTTATGCAGTCCGGTCCGCGACCGCGGACGACATCCCGGCTTGCGACGCGCTGTGCCGGCGCGTCCACGGCCACCACCGCCACGGCGAGGTAGCCGACGCCGTGGAACAGGGCAGCGCCCTCGTCGTCGAGCACGACGGCCGCATCAGCGCATACAGCACCGGCGTGGCGTTCTTCGCACACACCGTGGGTGAGACGAACGAGGACGTCAAAGCCCTCATCGGCGCGGCGTCGGAGTTTGCCGGTCCGGGGATCCTCGTGCCGGCGGCCAACACCGAGCTCTTCAGATGGTGTCTGGGTCGCGGCCTGCAGGTGGTGCAGGTCATGACGCTGATGGCCATCGGGCTGTACAACGAGCCCGCCGGCAGGTACCTGCCCTCCATCCTGTACTGACCACCTGGTCCCCCTTGATTTCCCTATCGTTGATAGGTACGATGCCTATCGATGATAGGTAAGGCGACAGAGCGACGCGACGCGAAGGTGGCGTCGATCATCGGGAGCGCCTGGGCGCTGGCCCGCGATCACGGCATCGGGGGTGTGACGCTCCATGCCCTCGCCCGCGAGGTCGGCATGCGACAGCCGTCGCTCTACGCGTACTTCGACTCGAAGAACGCTCTGTTCGACGCGATGTTCGCCGACGGCAATAGGCAGCTGCTCGAGCGACTCGACGCGCTGAAGGTGCCCGGCGATCCGCGCGCTGCGGTGAAGAAGTTCATGCAGGCGTTCGTGACGTTCGCGCTCGAAGACACCGGCCGCTGTCTGTTGCTCTTCCAACGCCCGGTCCCGGGTTTTGAACCGTCGCCGGAATCGTATGCGTACGCGCAGAAGGTGCTGGACCTGGCCGTCGGTGTATTGCGCGCCGCCGGGGTCGAGGACCAGGGCGACATCGACTGCTTCGTCGCGATGGTGGCGGGTCTGATCGACGCGCAGATGAGCAACGATCCCGGCGGCAACCGGTGGGTTCGCCACCTTGACCGGCTCACGGACATGTACCTCGACGATGCCAAGCGAAGGAGAACGCATCGATGATGCCAACCAGGATCCGACGGCGCGAGGCACGACTGCTCGCCGAAGAGGAGTTCAAACGCTTCGCCGATCTGATGGCCTCGCTCTCCGACGACGAGTTGACGCGGCCCACCGACTGCCCGGCCTGGGACGTCCGTAAGATGGCGTTGCACGTGCTCGGCTCAAGCGACGCGCAAGCGTCGTTCCCGCAGTTCCTGCATCAGCTCCGGCGGGGTGTGCCGCTCAACAAGGAGATCGACTCGCACCACTGGGTCGACGGCATGAACGAGCTGCAGATCCGTGAACGCGCCAACCTGTCGAACCAGGAGCTCGTGGCACAACTCGCCACCATCGGGCCCAAGGCGGTGAAGGGCCGCTGGCGGACGCCGCCGCCGATGCGTTACATGCCAATCCCCTTCGGACCGCCCATCGGTTGGGCGCCGCTGAAGTACCTCCTCGACGTCGGCTTCACCCGCGACGTGTGGGCGCACCGCATCGACATCTGCGCCGCCACCGGCCACGACATGCACGCGACCCCGGAGCACGACGGCCGGCTCGTCGCCGACATCGTCGCCGAGTGGGCGGCCCTCCACGGCGAGCCCTTCGAGCTCGTGCTCGAGGGTCCGGCCGGCGGCAAGTTCAGCCAAGGCGTCGATGGCGAGCGCGTCGAGATCGACGCCTTCGAGCTCATCCGCGTCCTGTCCGGTCGCCTGCCGGGTACCGGTGTGCTCAGCAACCCACTGCCACTCTGAGGAGGAAACCGCCGTCACGGTCGATCGTGGAGACGTCGGCGATTGCGAATACGTCCTCGTGCCCCGGTGGCGTGAGCCCCAGCGCGCGGGCACAATCGCCGCCAGCCACGTCGACAGGGGATGCATCGATGAGCGACACGACCGTGAGCCGAACCGGGACCAACGAGATGCTGGACCCCGGGCTCATCATGCAGATCGGCATGGGGTTCTTTCCTTCAAAGGCGCTGTTGTCGGCGGTCGAGCTGGGCCTCTTCACCGCCCTCGGCTCCGAAACGCTCACGGGCGCGGAGATCGCCGGTCGTCTCGACCTTCGTTCGCGCGCGGTCTACGACTTTCTCGACGGGCTTGTCGCGCTGCACCTGCTCGAGCGAGATGGATCGGGCGAGGAGGCGCGCTACCGGAACTCGGCTGCGACCGCGCAATTTCTGGATCAGGCCGGGCCCGCCTACGTCGGCGGGATTCTCGAGATGGCCAACGCTCGGCTCTACGGCTTCTGGGGCGGGCTGACCGAGGCCCTCAAGACCGGCGAACCGCAATGCGAGAGCAAGCACACCGGCCGTTCGGTGTTCGAGGAGCTCTACCGCGACCCTGCTCGCCTGGAGCAGTTCATGCAGGCGATGGTGGGGATCTCGATGGGCAACTTCCATGCCCTCGCCGAGGCATTCGACTTCTCGCGCTACGAGAGCGTCTGCGACGTGGGCGGCGCCACCGGCCAACTCTCGGTCATCCTCGCGCAGCACCACCCGCACCTGCGTTGCGCGTCGTTCGACCTGCCGGTCGTGGCACCGATCGCAACCCGCACCATCACGCAAGCGGGCCTCAGCGACCGGATCCGCGCGGTCTCGGGTGACTTCTTCGCCGAACCCCTGCCCTCTGCCGACGTGATCACGATGGGCATGATCCTCCACGACTGGAATCTGGACCGGAAGCTGCAGCTCATTCGCGCGGCCTTCGAGGCACTCCCGCCCGGGGGGGCGTTCATCGTCATCGAGAACCTGATCGACGATGACCGGCGTGACAACGTCTTCGGACTCATGATGTCGCTGAACATGCTGATCGAATTCGGCGACGCGTTCGACTACACCGGCGCTGACTTTCGCGGGTGGTGCACCGACGTCGGCTTCCGGTCGGTCGAAGTGCTACCCCTCACCGGCCCCGCCAGCGCCGGCATCGCTTACAAGTAGCCGTCGGTCCACAAACCCTGCCTTGGAGATCGCCGGTGCTCACCGTCGGGCACGCGCGCGCCGTCAGGTGAGGACATAGGGCGTCGCCCGGTGTTGTTTCCCGTACCGCATGTGGAGCGCAATCGCGCCGGCCGAGATCGCCGCGTAACCACACCAGAGGGACGCAAACCCATCGATGGTGAGCCAAGCGAGGAGCGCGACCGCGACGAGATTGGCGACGCCGAAGATCTCGACGTGGCGGTAGCCGGAGAACAACAACGCGCCGCAGACTGCGGCCACATAGAGGGCGACGACGAGGCCACCGTTACTGATGCTCACGCTGTAGGAAAGGTGGTACGGACGCTCCGCGACATCGATCGGAGCGCGCAGCATCGCCCAGAAGAGCACGGTGGCGACTCCTGCGCCCAGGGCGACGAACGGTGCCATGCGCCGTCGCCGCCGAGTTGTCGGCTCGAGCGCGAGAACGGCGAGAGGTACGAAGATCGGTAACACGACGAACGCGATCAGCAGATAGATCCACAGCGCGACTCGCCCGACATCGTGCGGCACCTGCCCTTCGACACCCCACCAGACGAATGCTTCGACCAACTGATGCGCACCGAGGAGTAGCGGCAACGTCGCGAGCAAGAGGTGATTGTTACGGCCTCGCAGATGACGGAAGGCGTCGACGCCGATCGCGCCGACCACGATCCCGCCGACGACGTCAGCCTCGGCCGAGAAGCACACGCCGCACGGTACAGCACGTGCCAAACGATCGACATCAGAACCCCGACTTGCTACTCCGTGCCGGCTACGCCGATCAGATGCCCCTCGGGGTCAGTGAATTGTCCAACCACGAGCGTTCCCCGAGTGCCCTCCGGACCCATCCGGCCCTGCCGCCAGTCGCGGCGCGACCCCAGTGGCGGCACAGCCGGTCTCCAGGTCGGTGACCGAGGATGGCCGCCATGCCGGTCATCAGTGACCTGATCCCAGGATTGAGCGACCGCATCGACGTCGCGAAATTGGTCCGCTACGGCGCGGTGTCGGTCATCGCCACGACCACGAGCCTCCTCGTGCTCGGCGTGCTCGTCGGTATCCTCGCCGCGCCCGCCGGCTGGTCCAACGTCGTCGCGACCGCCGTCGGTACCGTTCCCTCGTTCGAGCTCAACCGCCGGTGGGTGTGGCGGCGCCGCGGTCATCGATCGCTTGTGTCGGAGCTCGTGCCGTTTGCAGTGCTGTCGTTCGCAGGGCTGGCGCTGTCGACGCTCGCGGTGCAACTGGCCGCATCGGCGACCAACGACTGGCCGCGCCTGTGGCACACCGTCGCAGTGGAGGTGGCGAACATCGGCGCGTTCGGCTCCCTGTGGGTGCTGCAGTTCGTGCTTCTCGACCGGGTCCTGTTCCGTCGCAGGAAGCAAGCCAACACGGACGTGGACGTGCCGCGAGCCGAACAGAGCTCCGCCTCCTTCGTTCCTCGAGGAGGCCGCGATTATCCGGGTGGCGTCTCGGCTGGTGCCGGCCCACGAGGTCGGGGAGCGGTGAGGGTGTAGCGGATCGGGACGGTCTTGTGGCCGCCCACGAAGGTGGTCTTCGCGGTCTGCGGCTCGCCCGACAGCTCGAGGGACTGGAGTCGCGGCACGAGCTGGCCGAACAGCGACCGGAGCTCCACGCGGGCGAGCTGGGCGCCGAGGCAGAAGTGGATGCCGTAGCCGAACGCGATGTGCCGGTCGGCGTTGGGACGGGTGATGTCGAATCGCAGCGGGCTCTCGAACACTGCCGGGTCGAGGTTGCCGGCAAGGTAGGACAGGTACAGCCAGTCGCCCTTGGCGATCTGTACGCCGCCAACCTCGGTGTCGACCTGCGCGGTCCGCATGAAATGCCGCACCGGCGCCGTCCAGCGGATCATCTCGTCAACGGCGTTGGTCAGCAGCTCGGGGTCCCGCTGGAGGAGCCGAAGCTGGTCGGGGTGCTCGGCCAAGGCGCGCAGCCCGCCGGCCATGGCCGCGGCGGTGGTGTCGTGGCCGGCGGTGGCGATGATGACGTAGTAGCCCATCTTCTCGAGCTCGGGCATCGGCGCGTCGTCGATGGTGCCGTTGGCGATGAGCGTCGCGAGGTCGTCGGTGGGATGCGCCTGGCGGTCGGCGGTCAGCTCGGTGAAGTACCGGTAGAAGTCCATGACGACCTCGGCCATTTGCTCGGGCGACATGACGTCGCGTCGCAGGTCGGGGTCCTCGGCTCCGAACATCTCCTGGGTGAGCTTGATCATCCTCGAGTAGTCGGCCTCGGGCAGACCGAGGATCGACAAGATGACCTGCAGGGGGTAGGCGAGGGCGATGTCCTTGTAGAAGTCGGCCTCACCGCCGCGCGCCTCGAGCTTGTCGACGGCTTGGCGGCTGAGCTCGTCGAGCCGGTCGGTCAAGCGGCGGATGCTGGCCGGCTTGAACCAATCGTTGGTGAGCTTGCGGTACTTGCCGTGGTCGGGCTCGTCCATATGGATGAGCGTGCGGATCTCGGCGCCGTCCCCGGCCCGAATCGAAAGCTGCTCGTCACTGCCGAGGATCGGGATCGGCGCGTTGGTGAACTCGGCCGGCCGCCGCTCGACGTCGAGCACCGCGTCGTGGCCGATGACCGCCCAGAACGGTTGGTAGCCCGGCTGATCAATCCGGTGGATCGGGCCACGGGCATGGAGCTCGACCGCTTCGCGCCGCCAAGCGTCGAGATCGCCGTAGCGGTGTGGGTTGGTGAACAGGTCGGTCACGGCGTGCCTCTCAATCGAGGGTCGCCCAGCCGGCTTCGAGCTCCGCCAGGTCGTGCGGCTCGACGAATTCGGGCGGCAGGTTGGGTCCCCATGCGTTGGCGATCTGCTCGAAGCTCATCGGCGTGCGGCCATGCTGTCCCCATGCGGTGTCGTCGGTGATGCGGTCGAAATCCGAGTACAGCTCGAGGAATGCGCCGGCCGGGTCCCGGAGGTACCAGTAGAAGTTGGAGCCGGCGAAGTGCCGTCCGATACCCCACGCGTGGCGGCTCGGGTCGCGCCGGTAGAGCGCGGTTGCGGTGTGGCCGAGATGGTCGATGTCGTCGCACTCCCACGAATAGTGCTGCAGGATCGGTACGGGCGAGTGCACGAGACCGATGTTGTGATGGTCGGTGGAGCAGCGCAGGAAGTGGATGATCCCGTCGATCTCATCGCTCACCTTGCAGCCGATGCCGTCGACGAGCAGATCGCGGGTCGCGCGCAGATCCGGGGTGCCGATGACGAGATGGCCGAGCCGGCGTGGAGGGCGCGGCGCGCCGACCACGGCAGGAGCACGCTCGTTGATCCGCACGACCGCACCCGGAGCATTCGGCGTGACGAAATCTCCCGGCGGGATGGCCGCTTCGGGCTCGGCGACCCGTACGGTGATCTGCACCCGTGATGCGGAATCGAGCACCGATACCGACTCCGACTCGCGTGTGGGGCACGCGCCCCCCGCTTGGAGTCGTTGCTGTACGGCGTCGAGGTCGCGGTCGTCGCGACAGCCGATGTCGACCGCGATGAGCCGCCGGAACGGCGCCTCCTCGATGACGACGGCGGCCCCGCCGGCCGGGCCGGTGTAACCCGAGCCCGCATCGCCGGCGAGGCCCAGCTCGGCGTAATAGGCGGCGAGAGCGGCCGGGTCGGCGACCGCGCAGCGGAAACCCAAGAGCCGGTGCAGGCTCATGGTGCCAGCGGTCCGGTGCCGGCGAGGCAGACGTTGTGCAGTTCACCGATCACGTCGGCACCCGAGGTGATGGTCTCGCCGGGGGTGAGGTAGCGGCCGCGTGCCATGCCGACGCCCGACGGCGTCCCCGTGAAGACAAGGTCACCGGGGTACAGCCGGCAGATCGACGACAGGTACGCGACGAGCGTCGGGATCGAGAAGACCATTTGGCTACTGCGCGCGGCCTGCATGCGCTCGCCCGCGACGTCGCACCACAGAGGGAGATCGTCCGGATCGGCGAACGCGTCGATCGACACGAGCGCAGGCCCGATCGGCCCGTAGTTCGCGAAGCTCTTGCCGAGACAGAACTGCGGCGGTGCGCCGGTCATCTGCACCGCACGGTCGGAGATGTCCTGTCCGAGCGTGAGCCCGGCGACGACACCCCACGCGTCGCTCACGGCAACGTGCGACGCCTCGTCGCCGATCACTGCGACGATCTCGACTTCCCAGTCGACCATGTCGCCCGAGAGTGGAACGGCGGCGGTCGGACCTGCGATGCACGACGGAAATTTGGTGAAGGTGAGCGGCGCGGGTGGAAGCGGCACGCCGGACTCACCGGCATGGTCTCGGTAGTTGAGTCCGATGCCGAACACTTGGCGGGGCCGCGATACCGGTGCGCCGAGTGAGGAATCGGCGACGAGGCCACCGCTGGGTACCGACGCGCAGCGGCCGTAGAGCGCGTGGAGCTCGCGGTGCCGGGCGACGGCCTCGAGTGGATCGGCGAGCATTGCTTCACCGGAGAGCTCGGCGAGGTCGTACCACGAGCCGTCGTACTCGAACGCGGCGCGCTCGCTGACATTGACAAGTCGGAACATGAATGCCGTCCCTATCCAGCGTCGGTGTCGGCGTTCCACGGCAGCGACGTGCTGGTCCAGTGGGTGAGCGACGGGTTGATGTCCGATTCGTTGTACACGTGACGCGGTGGGGTCTCGAAAGTCGCATACGGACGCAGCCGCAATACGACCCGGTCTTCGTTCTTCGCGCCCTGGGCTACGAACGGCCGCACCGATGCGTCGAGTGGGGCGCCGGCCATCACGCCCGCGATTGCCATCATGAGATCGACCGCGCGTTCTTCGTCGGTGTCGATCTCCGCGTGGCAATACACCTGCAGGTAGGTGGGAGGCCATTGCTCATCCAGCACGCACACCGAGACGTTCGGGTTGCGGGCCACTGCTCGCGCCTTCGCCCGTTCGCGCATGGTCGACACGAGGATCGTCTCGTCGGCGTCGAGCACGTAGTAGACGATCGACATGGCGGGGCCATCGGACACGCGGTTGTAACCGAAGATCGCGGTGCGATGGTCACGGACGAACGCTCGGCGTTCCTCGGGCGTCACGGCGAGTCCTTCGTCGTGGCGCGGATCACCAAGTCGACGACGAGGTCCGCGTGCGCGGCGACGAACTCGGGTGCGAACGGATCCACGCCCGTCAGCCGCTGACATTCTGGGCCCATCACGAACACCGTGGCACCCGCACCGATCAACAGGTAATACAGATGTGCGGGCGCGACCGGCGCGATCACGGGCAAGCTCATGGCCGAGGTGATGAGTGACCGGCCCGCCGGCATCGATCTCACCCCATTTCGCATCGACCGCGATTACTAACTGATAGAAAGGGAGGCTCGGGATGGCCGAGATCGAAGCGAAATTGAAGAAGCTGGGACTTGAGCTGCCGGAGACGCTGAAGACGCCGCCGGGTCTCAAATTGCCGTTCAAGCCGGTGATCGTCCGCGGCAAGCACGTCTACATCTCCGGTCACGCGCCCCAGAATCCCGACGGCTCGATCGCCGGGCCACTCGGCAAGCTCGGCAAGGAGCTCACGGTCGAGCAAGGCTACCACGCCGCCAAACTGGTCGGGCTCTCGATCCTCGGCGACCTCAAGCGCGCGCTCGGCGATCTCGACCGCGTCGCGGCATGGCTCAGGGTTCTCGGCATGGTCAATGTCGCGCCGGGCTTCAACCAGACCACCGCCGTGATCAATGGCTTCAGCGAGCTGATCCTCGAGCTCTACGGCCCGGAGCGCGGCGCCCATACGCGCTCGGCGGTGGGCATGGCGGCGCTGCCCCTCGACATATCGGTCGAGATCGAGGCCGAGGTCGAGCTATCGGGCTGATCAGGCCCGCCGCTCACCGGCTCAGGGCAAAGCCGCGGTAGCCGTCTGCCGCGACCTCCTCGCAGATCTTCCGGTACTGCGCCATGCCGCCCGCATAGGGCATGAAAACCCGCGGCTTGCCGGGCACGTTGGCACCCAGGTACCAGGAATGCGTCGCCAGGGGCAGCAGCGTGGCATTGGCCGCCGCGTTGACCTGATCGACCCAAAAATCCATCGCAACCGGCTCAGCCTCGATGCGTTCGAAACGATGGGCGCGCATGTGGGCGATGCAATCCGTGATCCACTCGACGTGCTGCTCGATCGCGACCGGCATGTTGCAGAGTACGGAGCGGCTGCCCGGCCCCGTTATGGTGAACAGGTTCGGGTAGCCAGCCACTTGCAGGCCGAGATAGTTGCGTGGGCCCGCCCGCCAAGCCTCGGCCAAGGCGAGGCCGTTCCGCCCCCTGATGTCGATCCGTAGCAGCGGTCCTCGCGCGCGGGCCTAGAACCACGTCACGCGGCTTCTTGTCCTCGAGCAGTCCCAGGAAAAACGGATGGCGCACATGACGATCGCGGGTCCATTCGACGAACCGCACTTCGGCAACAACTAGCTTTAGCTCGGCCCGATGCGGGTGCGGCGGAAGATCGGTTGCGCGCACATAGCGGCGACAACTTACC
>Ga0209526_10001789_pt1 | contig 14411 bp, 12 predicted proteins | sample JacPinW_OM2H0_M1_FD_188566 | JGI IMG/M metagenome (GOLD analysis project Ga0209526, IMG submission 188566) | Forest soil microbial communities from Algoma, Ontario, Canada - Jack Pine, Ontario site 1_JW_OM2H0_M1 (SPAdes) (version 2) | ecosystem: Environmental > Terrestrial > Soil > Boreal... | reverse complement strand
AGTACAGGATCGGTTCCGCGGCCTCGTGAAACCAGTCATCGGTCGATCCACCCCCCGGTATCGCAGCCCCCCACCCCTCCAGGAGCATCCCCGAATGTTACGCTGAGGACAATCACGTTCGAGTTCGGATCGGCTCAGCTTAGGCCGGAATCGGTCGAAACGTTGCGCAACCTCGGTAATGCGCTCAATCAACAGCTCAAGGATGAAAAGGTATTTGTAATCGAAGGGCACACGGACCGCACCGGAACGCGAGCCTACAATGATGAACTGTCCAAGCGGCGTGCCGAGGCGGTCAAAGACTACCTTGTCAAGGACATGGGAGTGTCCGCGGACAGGCTCCAGACCGAGGGCAAGGGCTTTTCGGAGCCCGCCAATCCGCGAAAGCCTTACGCAGGTGAGAACCGGCGCGTGGTGGTGGTCAATCTTGGTGCTTGACCCGGAATTTAGGCTACTGGCGCGGGCAAGTATCTGAGGGGCCGTCGGATCGCTTCGGCTCCCGCAGATCGAAGAACAGAACCGACGCGGCGATCCCGGCTTTTGGGGACTTCCTGATCGCATCGGAGAGACCGGCGAGATAGTCGCCGGTCTTTTCGACTTCCGGGCGCTCCCCAGAGAAAAGCGGCCGGGCTGCTGCAACCATCGAGACGAGCTGCTCACCTGTGCTGCCGCTCAGTATCCAGCAGCTTCCGGGCTGAAAAGAAATGCGGTTTCGCTTTGGTTTGAAATTGAGCGGGTCTCGACGATTCGGGAACAGGTGGAGGACCTCTCCTTCGGCATCGAAGTAATCGATATATATATAGCTATCGAACTCTGGTGCTTGGACGTCCAGGGTGAGCCGCTCGCCGATATGGGCCTCCCCGGTACCGGATGCGAGGGCGAGAACGGGAGCAACGCTGCCTTTCGCTTCCAGAACAGGGTTCAGCAGCGCCACCACTTCGCAATACGGCCAGATCCTCAAGCCAATTTCGGTGCTTACGAGGCCGATCCCACGAACCTCAGAGATCTCATGCCCCAGCCTTTTGATGTCATTCGCGGTGGCCGCGTATCCAGTCAAACGCACCGAACGATCCGCCGCGACGACGGCGTCCAAGGAAGCACAGCGATAGCCGGATAGGATGGCGGCGACGTTGGTGCGCAGCTCGTCGGGCGATGGCGGTGGTGCACGCGGAACAAGAACGGCGAGAACACCGGCAAGCAGCGCCGCCAAAAGGACACCCACCCCGATGAGACCCAGGCCATGCCTCTTTGGCCGTTTTGCCTCCCTCAGAAGCTCACGCATCGAGGCCGGTCTGTCTTGGGGCCGCGGCTCGAGCATCGGCGCGATGACCGAGCGTAGCGGTGGCGGTACCGCGGAGAGATCAGGGACCCGTTGCCGGGCCGCAATCACTGTTGAAGGAGAAGAGCCCATGTCGAGCTTCTTGCCGAAACCGATGGCGGATGCGGCGAGTACCAGCCCGAGGCTATAAATGTCCGCGCGCGAATCAACGCGTCCGTCGAACAGACCGGCCTGTTCTGGCGCGACAAAGGCGTACTTGCCCGCAAAATCGCTGCCGATCAGGGTCGCGTCATTTGCATCAGTAGATTTGGCAATGCCGAAATCGATCAGTTTCGCCCGTTCGACCCTGCCATCCGGAAGAATGATGTTCTCGGGGGAGATATCGCGATGGATGATGCCCATGTCGTGGGCCACGGCGAGGCCTTCGGCGAGGCGGTCGCGGAGCCCAAGAACCTCGTCGATTTCCAGGCGGCGCCGACCGAGGATGGTGGCCAGCGATTCTCCATCGACGAATTCCATGACGAGATAGAGCAAACCCCGCTCGTCCCGAAAAAAACCCTCGTAATTGACAATGGCATCGCTACGCAGGCGCTTCAGCTTGCGTCCTTCCTCGCGGAACAGCTCGACGATCTTCGGATCGTTTGCAAGGCTCGGCAGAATAACTTTGACCACGTGCTCGGTTTTGAGCTCGATATGGCGGGCCCGGTAAACCTCCGCCATGCCGCCACGCGCCAGAAAACCTTCGACAATGTAGGTATGGCCAAGCAGAAAACCCGGCGTCAGAACCGAAGTACTCGTACCGATCATGACGCGGGTGCGGTCGCTCTCATCCGCCGGAAGAGAAGGCAAATCTTGACTGCGCATCAGATGTCGATCCGCTCCTCGAGCGATACTAATGACGTGATAGTAAGACTAGTAGTTCATGTTGCGCGCGCTTGCCCTGTCTGTCAATAAGTACATCAGGGATTGTCTGTAGCAGATGAGATGTCCGGTTTGGTAGCAGACAATCTGTCGGATTTTTGGCGCGTATGAAGACTGGGAGATCGGGATCCGACCCGATGTGCGCGTGCTGCTCCTGATCGGGTTCCTGTTCCGCATTACTCTGGGATCCTACGGCGTCGGCATATGGCTGCCGAGGTGTCGAAGGCACGGATTGCTGCCGAGGCAGTGCAGGGCGGCGATGCCGTGTTCGGGACCGAATGCAAGACTATCGGCCAGAGTCGCAATCAACCGCTTGCCATCCGCGGTGTGCGCTCTATGACCTTGTTATCGATCTCGAAGCCTGGATGCGAGCGCAGCAGGCGCGCGTTTCGATCAAGAACGCCATGGCCAAGGCGCTCGGTTACAGTCTCAGAGCCTGACGCAGAATCGGATAGATTGCACTTTCGCCGTGACTGTTCTTGTTAGGGGTATATGCCCATTGCAATACTCCTTATGAGAAGCGGTAAGACTAGGGGCACGGCAAACATCTCGGTCAGCAGAACCAAGCCGTCGCCGAGGGCCACTGGCTCTTCGGGAAACTCCAAGCGCTCCGCGAGCGTGCGAAGCTCAGGCGCCGAGGAGCTCCTCGTCATGACGCTGACATTAGCGACCAATACCAATCGGCAAAATCGCGATCAAACCAGGGAAGCGAGGGGTCGGCGCGGCGCAGCCCATCCGCGACGGCATCCGAACCCACTACGGAGGCCGGTTTTTTCGGCGGGTCTCCCGCGGCCATCTCGATCACCTGAAAATCGGTCTGCTCGGCGAATCTCGGGATCACCCGAAGCAGGACCGCTCGATCCGACCGGACGATCATCGAGCTGAGCGGGCCGAATTCAAGATGGTTATCGGGCGCATCGTCAAGGAACAGATGCGGGGAGGATTGCAGGAAGTGGCGAACGAATTTCCAATTCCAGGTGGTGCCGTATCGCGCCCGTTCCGTCACTTTCGCAGCGGCGAGCCAGGCGGGCACCGAGGCGGCGCATTCTTCGACAGCGGCAGGTTTGCCGGAAAGATCGACAAGGATCAGGCCATTGCGAACAAAGACCGGATACCCTGTCAGCTGGAGTCGTGACCGGTCGATCCGAGAAGAGAACGCCGGCTCGACCAACCTGCCGTCGAGCGCGAATTCCCAGCCATGATAGGGGCAGATCAGCCGCTCCGCCGGGCCTTCCTCCGCATCGCAAACCGGATAACCGGCATGGATGCAAACATTGCGCAGCGCATGAAGGCGACCCCCACCCGCGCGGGTCACGATCACCGAGCGCGAGGCGGCATCGCACCGGAAGAAATGGGCATCGGCGGCGAGGCGCGTTTCGTGATCAACGGCCATCAAGGGCCGAGAAAAAATTCGCTCCCGCTCGGCGGCGAACACATCCGCGTCACCAAACAAGGCCGGATCGGCCTCAATATCGGCTGCTCCGCGGAGCTGTTCTCCGAGGGCGGTAACACTGGCAGGAAGATCCATAGACGGTCCGCTGTGAGATTTCGGGTCCGCCCGCAATCGCCAGCGGCCACGTGAGATTGAACCAGCCCTGGCGGTGCCGTCAAAAGTTTTCTACCTGTGGGCGGCCTCTAGCTCGAATTAAAGCTTGCCCGCGACCGTTTCGAAAGGCGTGCTGACGAAGTCTCCAATCTGCGTAATGAGAGCAACGAAGGCCATCGCGATTAGCGCCGCGATCAGGGTGTACTCGATCGCCGTGACACCGCGGTCATCCCTGGTTAAACGGAAAAACACCTCACCCCCGACATCCGCGTGTCGCATCACCTTGCTCACCAAGCATGTGAGGGGCATCGTTACCTCCATAGAGAATCGGTGTGCACTAAAGTAGTGCAATGCGGTTGCACCCTTAACTTCATAAGCAGCGATCGCCAAACAATTTTTAATAATCTTTGCAGGTTAAGCGTTTCCTAACTTGGTTATCTCATCGTCGCCATCCACTCGGATTTGAACCACCGGAGCAGCAGCCGGATGCGCTTTTTCCGGGATCTGGCGGGGTCGCTCGACCGCGGAAGGATCTTCACTTACTGCGGAATCTTGCTTGCGGTCGAGATCGGCGTGTTCGTGTTGTTCATTGCGGGAACGCACGGCCTGATCGTGCCCCTCTCCGGGGCCACCAGCACCGATTTCGTCAGCTTCTATGCTGCGGGAACCTTGGCCGACGCGGGCGAACCTGAACTCGCCTACGACCGAGGCACCCACTATTTGGCCGAACAGCGCGCGACTGCCCCCGGCATTGAGTATCGGTTCTTCTACTACCCGCCGGTGTTCCTGCTGCTGTGCGCCGCTCTCGCGCGTCTGCCGTATTTGTCGGCTTTCCTTCTTTTCGAGGCGGCGACCCTTGTTTTCTACCTGATCGTCGCGCGCCGCATTTTGGGTGAGCGCGGTTGGCGGGTATTCATCCCGCTATTGGCGTTTCCGGGCGTGTTCTGGACAATGGGACTGGGGCAGAACGCCTTTCTCACGGCGGCATTGTTCGGGGCGGCCACCCTCTGGGTCGACCGGCGGCCGGTGCTCGCCGGCGTTCTGTTCGGAGCACTGTGCTACAAGCCGCATTTCGGTCTCCTGGTGCCAGTGGCGTTGCTGGCCGGGCGGCACTGGCGCGCGTTAGCCGCAGCCTTCACCTCGGCGGCAGTGCTTTGCGGGTCGTCGCTGATCCTGCTCGGCTGGCAGACATGGCACGATTTTCTTGCCGCTGCGGCTGGATCGCATGCCACCTATGAATCCGGCCAGATCACTTTCGGCGGCCTCGTCAGCCCGTTCGGAGCGGTGCTGTTGCTCGGCGGAACCCGAGCTGCGGCCTATGCTGTGCAAACGGGCGCGACGCTCGCGGCGGGATTTCTGGTCGCTGTAGTCTGGCGCCGCGGCTACTCCTTGCCGGTCAGAGCGGCAATCCTGGCAGCAGCGACCCTCGTCGCAATCCCCGTCGTCCTCATCTACGATCTGATGTTGGGGGCGATCGCCGCGGCTTGGCTGATCCGCGACGCGGGCAAGCTGCCGGCATGGGTCAGGACGGCTCTGGCATGCCTCTTCGTCCTGACACTGGATCCGCGGGGGATGGCGGAGGCTTCGCACATTCCGATCGGGCCGCTCGTGGCCATCGGCGTCGTCGCTCTAGCCTCAGCGCATGCGTTTCGCACCGATACTCGATCCGCGCGCTATGCGGCGGCTTAGTGGCGCGCTCTGTCTCCTCGACTACTTCGCCGGCTCCAACGCGGGCTCGACGGTTGTCGGTCGTGCGGCTTCCAGTTCGGCCGCCTTTTTCTCCACCAGCTCGACGAGATGGTCGACGATGTCGGTGTCCTTCAGGCGGTGGTCGGTGAGGCCGCTGATATAGACCTGGTGGGTGCCGTTGCCACCGCCGGTAAAGCCGATATCGGTCTCGCGCGCCTCGCCCGGGCCGTTGACGACGCAGCCGATCACCGACACCGTCAACGGCGTTGTGATGTGCGCGAGGCGCTCCTCGAGCCGCTCGACCGTCTTGATGACCTCGAACTGCTGGCGCGCGCATGACGGGCAAGAAATGACGGTGACCCCGCGGCGGCGCAGGTTCAGCGACTTCAGCATCTCGAAGCCGGCCTTGACCTCCTCGACCGGATCCGCGGACAGCGATACCCGGATCGTGTCACCGATGCCGGACCACAGCAGCATGCCGAGCCCGATCGACGATTTGACCGTGCCGCTGCGCAAACCGCCCGCTTCGGTGATCCCGAGATGGAGCGGGTAGTCGCAAGCTTCGGCGAGCTGCTGATAGGCGGCGACCGCGAGAAACACGTCGGACGCCTTGCACGAGATCTTGAACTCGAAGAAGTCGTTGTCCTCGAGGATCTTGGCGTGGTTCAGCGCGCTCTCGACCATCGCTTCGGGGCAGGGCTCGCCATAGCGCTCCAGCAGGTCGCGTTCGAGCGAGCCGGCATTGACCCCGATCCGCATCGAGCAGCCATGGTCCTTCGCCGCCTTGATCACCTCACGGACGCGAGTGGCAGAGCCGATATTGCCGGGATTGATGCGCAGGCAGGCCGCACCGCTCTCCGCCGCTTCGATCGCCCGCTTGTAGTGGAAGTGGATGTCGGCGACGATCGGCACCGTCGCCCGGCGCACGATATGTTTTAAAGCCAGCGCCGATTCCTGGTCGGGGCAGGAAACCCGGACGATGTCCGCGCCCGCGTCTTCGAGCGCCCGCACCTGTGCGACCGTGGCCTCGACGTCGCTGGTCACGGTGTTGGTCATCGACTGCACGGTGATCGGCGCGTCACCGCCGACCGGCACCTTGCCGACATAGATCTGGCGGCATTGACGGCGGTGGATGTCGCGATAAGGCCGGACGCTCATGGTCAAATCTCGCGTAGTTGGCACGACGCAAACGCCATATAGAGGTTTTCAGCGGCAGGCAAAAGAGTGTGACCGCCAAAGCCGGCCGGGCTCACTGGCGAACTGCGGTGCCCGCGATCAGCGCCTGCGGCTCGAGCGCGACGTTGCGGATTGTTCCCATTCGGCCAAGCGGCGGCGCCGGTTCGCCATCGACCGTTATCTCGAGACCGCCGGCATTGCCGGTGCGCATCGACACCCCGGGCCGATACGGTACAGTGTAGGTCTCCCCCACCTTCAGCAGCCGCGTCAGGAGTACGGACTGGCCCGCATCGCGTATCTGGACCCAGCTGTCGGCGATCGCGTGGATGACGATGCGCGTCGACGTGTCGGCTGCGCCCGAGGAGCTTTGCAGTGCTCGCGCGCTCGCGGCCGTTTGGGTCACGTCGTCTGAGGCATCCGGGGGCAGGCCAGAACCCGCCGCAGGCTTGGTGAGCGTGCGCAACGAGGTCGGTATCGCCGCGGTAGCAGGCAGTCCGGCAGAAGCGGACGGTGCGCTCGCTATGTCGGATGAGGCGGGCGGGTCCTCGGCGGGCGCGGTGACGGGCGGTGCCGCCAAAGCTTCGATCGAATGCGGGACTGTTAGGTCCTTTGGGCGCTGCTCCGGTTTCGGGGGCAGCAATTCAGCCGGGACCTCAGCGACCCGTGCCGGACGCGAGCTCTCGCCGGTCGACAAGTAATACCAGGTGCCGTACCCGCAAAGCGCCAGGATCAGCGCCACCAGCAGCATTCCAACGTCCGGTACGCTGCGCTCGCCGAGCGGCATCGGAAAAGAGAGGTCCGGTTTCCGGGCGAATGCCGTGGACTCCTGTTTGAAGCGCCGCAAGACCTCGTCACTCTCGAGCCCGAGATGATCCGCATAGGCGCGCATGAAGCCGATCGCATAGGTGTGCCCCGGGACCTGGTCCGGGCGCCCCACCTCGAGCGCCGCAAGGTAGGCAGGCTTGATCCTCAGCGCCGCCGCGACATCGGCAAGATTGAGGCCGAGCGCTTTCCGCTGCTGCCGCAGCGCATCCCCGGCCGAGCAAGGACCCGATAGCGGGGTCGCTGTACCCTCGGGCGCTTCCTCGACGAAGGGCGCTTTGAGCCGATGCAACAACGCCATATGCCGACCCCGCTACGACGCCACGCTATCCTAGAAAACGCAATTTGTCCAACGCGGGCTGGCTCGCTTGGCGCAGCGCAAGTCGACGCGAGCAGATCAAAAATACGCGCGTTGTCCTGAGCTGTCAGTCCGCTTACAACGCGATGTCGTGATCTCGGGCGTAAGCTTCGAGCTTGGGTCTGAGCGAGTGATCCGGACGGCTGCCGATCTCGCCAAGGTAGTCGGCGACCTCCCCTACATCGAGACTGCGGATCATCGTCTTGACGGGGCCAATTGAGGTTGCCGCCATCGACAGCGTCCTGAAGCCGAGGGCAATCAATGCCATCGCCTCGATAGGGTTGCCTGCCATGTCGCCACACATGCTCAGCGATACCCCGGCAGCTTGGGTAGATGCTATGACCTCCCGGAGGAGCGCCAGCATTGGCGCGGAGAGGGGATCGTAACGCTCCGCCAAACGCGGATTGCCCCGGTCGCAGGCGAAGAGAAACTGTAGCAGATCATTAGTCCCAATCGACAGAAAATCGATGCGTGCGCATAGAGTCGGTAATTGCCACAATAATGCCGGGACCTCGAGCATGACCCCGATCTTGATGGATTTCGGGAACACTCTTCCCTCCTTGGCCGCACGGGCGAGCTCCATATCGATGAGTGCGCGGGCGCGCTCGAGCTCGGCGACTTCAGCGACCATCGGGAATTTAACCATCAGCGGGCGAGCCTCGGCCGCGCGAATCAACGCGCGCAGTTGCTGCCGCAGCATGGCCGGGCGGTCGAGCCCAATGCGGATCGCTCGCCACCCCATCGCCGGGTTGTCCTCGAATGCGTGGGGCAGATACGGCAGCACCTTGTCGCCGCCGATATCCAGAGTTCGAAAAACCACGGGAAGGTGCTCCGCCTGCTCGAAGACACGTTGATAGAACTCGGTCATCTCTTCGACATCAGGGAAGGTGTCCCGTACCATCAACGGAAACTCGGTACGAAAGAGCCCGACCCCCTCGGCGCCGGTGGCCGAGAGTTGGGCGAGATCGAGCAGCAGACCCGCGTTCAGCAACAGCTTGATCTCGATCCCATCGCGCGTGACCGCCGGGGCTGAACGGAGGGTCTCATAAAAGGCGCGACGCCGGCTTCTCGCCTCGACCGCGGCAGTAACCGATTGCTGGATGTCCGCACTCGGGCGAATCAGCACCTGAGCGTGATCGCCATCGACGACGACAATGTCGCCCGCCTCGGTTCGGCTCGTCGCATCATCGACCCGTCCGACAACCGGAATGTCGAAGGCACGCGCCACGATCGCGACATGCGCGGTCGGCGAACCTTCCTCGAGCACCAGACCCATGATGCGTCGGCGTGCGTAATCCAACAGCTCCGCGGGCCCCATCGCGCGGGCGACCAGAATGAATTCGGGCGGCAACTCGGCCCAGGCGGCGCTCGGAGGCCGCCCGGAAAGATGCTGCTGTAGCCGGTTTGCGAGATCCTCGAGGTCGAAAAGCCGCTCCCGCAAATAGGGATCGCTGACCTGCATCATACGGGTGCGGGTGTCGTCTCGGACCTTTTGCACCGCTGCCTCCGCGGTCAACCCGCTGCGGATCGCATCGGCGATGCGCGCCACCCAGCCGCGATCGGCTGCGAACATGCGATAGGTCTCGATGACGTCATGATGCTCACCGACCCCGAATTCTCGGCTCGTCGCCACCAGTTCGTCGATGGCCTCGCGCATTGCAGCGACCGCGTGACGTAGGCGCACGAGCTCGGCGCTGACGTCTTCGGCAACGACCTGGCGGATCACCACTCTCGGCTCGTGCAGCACCGCCGGTCCGACAGCCAGCCCCGCGTTGAGCCGGACGCCGACGAGCCGCATGGGGAGCATCCCCCCGCCTTGGCTCTGCGCGATTTCCAGCGGATTGACGAGTTGACCGCTCGCGGCGAGCTCGGCGACGATCATCGCGATCGTCTGGAGAACCTCGATCTCGTCCTCGGTGTAGTGGCGCAAGGTGCGGTTTTGCACGACGAGTACACCGAGCACTCGGCCGCCCCGCAGGATCGGCACGCCCATCAGCGAGTGGAAGACCTCTTCGCCGGTCTCCGGCCGATAGGCGAAATTCGGGTGCGATTGCGCATCGGCGAGGGCGAGCGGGCGAGCGGTTGCCGCAATCACCCCGACCAACCCCTCACCGACGCGCAGCCTCGTCCGGTGGACGGCTTCCGGACGCAACCCCTCCGTGGCGAAAAGCTCGAGAACCTCGCCCGCGCGCATGACATAGGCCGAACACACTTCCGCCACCATCTCAGCGGCTATGTCGCGAACGATGCGGTCGAGCCGTTCCTGCGCCGTGTCCGAGCCGGCCATGATGTCGCGAAGGCGGCGCAGGAGGCGGCGAGTGCCGCTAACGCTCGCTGCGGCCTCGGTCATTCTCGAGCGTCCCGTCTCCCTAACAATGTCTCTGGGGACGCAACGGGCGGGTGCCGCGCCCGCTCGCGACGGGCGGCGAGAACTGCGAGCGCCTGGCTCACCAGCTCCGCTAGGATCTCCGCAGTACTCTGCTCACGCGTCACGAAGCCCACACTCTGCCCGGCCATCAGCGAGCCCGCTTCGATGTCGCCATCGATCACCGCGCGGCGGAGCGCGCCCGCCCAAAAGTGCTCGATCTCGAGTTGTGCTTCTTTTTGCGAAAGCTCGCCCTTTGCACACCGATCGATGAGCCGGCGCTGTATGGCGACAAACCGCTCGGTAGCCGGATTGCCGAGCGCGCGAACCGGGATCACCGGGAAGCGGGGATCGAGCTGGACCGAAGCGACGGCATCGCGCGCCGCGGCGCGGATGAAGGCCTGCTTGAAGCGCGGGTGGGCGATCGATTCATGAGCACAGACAAAACGGGTGCCGAGTTGAACCCCAGACGCACCCATCTCGAGATAGGCCAACATCGCCTCGCCCCGGCCGATCCCCCCGGCGACGAAGACCGGTACGTCAGCGAGATGCGGCAGAATCTCTTGCGCCAGCACACCGGTCGAAACCCGTCCGATATGCCCGCCGGCTTCGCTGCCCTCGATGATGATTGCATCGACGCCCATGCGCACGAGCTTGCGCGCAAAGCCGAGGGCCGGAGCAAAGCAAAAGACGCCCGCGCCGCTTTGCTTGATCCGGTTTACAGCCGCGCTGCTCGGCAGGCCGCCGGCGAGCACGACGCGGTCAACCCCAAGGTCGGCGCAGACATCGATCAGGTCGAGCAGCTGAGGGTGTAGAGTGATCAGGTTGACGCCGAAGGGCCGTCGGGTCAGCGCCTTTGTCGCCTGAATCTCGGCCGAAAGGAGCGCGGGTGACATAGATCCCGAAGCGATGACCCCGAACCCACCCGCATTGGAGATGGCGGCAACCAGGTTGCGCTCCGATACCCACGTCATGGCGCCGCCCATGATGGCGAGATCGCAGCCGAGGACGTCGCGGCCGCGCGCCCACAATCGCTTGAGCTCGGCGCCCACGCGCTCGCGTTCGATGCCCCACCCGCTGGCTAGGCCACCTTCGCCCGCTGAAAAATCGGTGCCGCCGATGCCCTCGGTCATCCGGCGGCGTCGAGCCCGTAGGCGGTGTGCAGCGCTCGCAGTGCGAGTTCGGTATATTCGGCCGCAATCAGCACACTGACCTTGATCTCCGAGGTCGAGATGACCTGGATATTGATGCCCTTGTCGGCCAGGGTCTGAAACATCTGCTTGGCAACCCCGGCATGACTGCGCATCCCGACACCGATCACCGAAATCTTGACCACGTTTGGATCCGGCTTCAGCGCGGCGAAACCGATCAGCGTTCGCCTCTTCTCCAGCACCGACACGGCGCGGTCGAGGTCGGCACGCGCCACAGTGAAGGTGAGATCGGCGGTACGCCCGTCTTCCGATGCGTTCTGCACGATCATGTCGACATTGATCGCGTCGTCGGCGAGCGGACCAAAGATCGCCGCCGCCACCCCGGGGCGATCCGGCACTCTCTGCACAGTTATCTTGGCTTCGTCTCGGCTATACGCGATGCCGCTTACAACCTGCTTTTCCACTATCTCGTCTTCATCGACCACGAGGGTTCCGGGAGCGTCTCTAAAGCTCGACAGGACCTGCACCTGCACCCGATGGTTCATCGCCATCTCGACTGAGCGCGTCTGCAGCACCTTGGCGCCCTGTGACGCCATCTCCAACATTTCTTCGTAGGTAATTCTACTGAGCTTGCGGGCTTTCGCAACAATCCGCGGGTCACTTGTGTAGACACCGTCGACATCCGTGAAGATATCGCAGCGATCCGCCTCCAGCGCCGCTGCAAGCGCCACCGCGGATGTGTCGGAGCCGCCGCGGCCGAGCGTGGTGATCCGTCCCCGAGGTCCGATACCCTGGAACCCCGCTACGACGGCGACCTGACCCTGGGCCAGCCGGCGTCGGATCTCGGTCACGTCGATCCCCTCGATGCGCGCCTTGCTGTGCACGCCGTCGGTGCGGATCGGGATTTGCCAGCCGAGCCACGAGCGCGCGTCGATCCCGAGATCCTGCAATGCGAGCGCGAGCAGACCCGCCGTTACCTGCTCACCCGAGGAGACCACGACATCGTACTCTCGTGCGTCGTGCAGGCGGCTCGTGTCACGCGTCCAGTCGATCAGCTGGTTCGTCTTCCCTGCCATCGCCGAGACAACGACAGCCACCTCGTTGCCGGTGTCGACTTCGCATTTGACGCGTCGCGCAACATCTTTGACCCGCTCGACATCAGCGACCGACGTGCCGCCGAACTTCTGAACAATGCGCGCCATGCTCCTCCCAAAAACTGTCCGGCCAGCGCCGGAGAGAAGGTTCGCGCCTCCGGCCGGGGCAGCAGCCATGTTGCCGGGTCACGGGTATCATCCCATACTCTTTTTCGGGCGATCGGGCCATAGAACCGAGTTGTTGAGCCGAGAGGATCCGAAGCTTGCGCGAGACGAGCGCCACGGTCGACCCGGAGGAGATCGAACGCTTCGCTGCGCAAGCAGAGACCTGGTGGGACCCCGAAGGCAGTTTCCGGCCACTGCACCGGCTCAACCCCACTCGACTCGGCTTTATTCGTCAACATTTGGTGACGCATTTCGGTCGCAATTCCTCCTCGCTGCGACCTTTCGAGGGGCTCACCTTGCTCGACATCGGTTGCGGCGGAGGCCTGATCGCCGAGCCAATGTCACGCCTCGGGTTCAGGGTAACCGCTATCGACGCGGACGCAGAAGCAATTGCGGTCGCGCGGGACCACGCCCAGGCGAGCGGTCTTGCGATCGATTACCGAGTCGACACCGCCGAATCGGTCGCCGACACCGGCCAGCGCTTCGACGTCGTATTGGCCCTCGAGATCATCGAGCACGTCGCCGATCCCGCCGTTTTCCTGGGATGTGTCGGCGGATTGGTCAAACCAGGGGGCGCTTTCATCGGAGCCACGTTGAACCGCACCGCCCGGTCCTTTGCCTTGGCCATTATCGGCGCCGAGTATTTCCTCGGTTGGCTGCCCCGCGGCACGCACGACTGGCGCAAGTTCATGCGGCCTTCGGAGATCGTCCTCGGCCTGCGCCGCAATGGGCTTTGCGCCATCCACCTAGCCGGCGTCAGCTATGATTTGGCCCACGGGGAATGGTCGCTTTCGCGGGACTTGGAGGTCAATTATATGGTCATGGCGGCGCGCCGGTGAACGGTGCCGGTTCAGCTGTCGGTTGGCGACACCCAGGGGATGCGGCCAAAGCTGATCCCCTCATCGTTCAGCTCCCGCGATTCTTCGACGGTGGCCTCGCCGTAGATGCTGTGCGGATCGATCTCGCCGTAGTGAATGCGGCGGGCCTCTTCCGCAAAACGATTGCCGACATAGTCGCAGTTGGTTTCGATCTGCCGGCGCATCTCGACCAACGCCGCACGGAACTGCGCGGGGGAGATGGCCGGTGAGGTCTCCCGCGATCGGCCGAGACGCGGCGCCATGACCGCCTTTTCGACCGACGTGTCGCTGCATTCGGGGCAGGCGATCCCGCCGGCCTTCTGCTGCACCTCGAACCCGTCTCCGTCGCGAAACCACGCATCAAACTCATGGCCGCGAGCACAACGCAACGTGAACAGGATCATCGAGGCATTCTCCTAGCCAGTGGTTGTACACCGGCCTATTCGACATGTGCAATTATCTCCGAATATGGGGCCAAATCCTAAAACTTCCGAGTCCTCCGCACCACCCTCCGCTTGCGTAAGACGGTTCCTTCCGCTTATCAGGCCGGGTGGCTTGGTGCTCGATTTGGCGGCCGGCGGCGGACGGCATTCGCGCCTTCTGTGCGACACCGGTTTCGCGGTGCGCGCCGTCGACCACGACGTTTCGGCTCTTTTGCCGCTCGCCGGAACACGCTGCGAGGTGCACCAGATCGATCTGGAGACCGGCGCCGGCTAGCCGCTCGGTGAAGGGTATGATGGGATCGTCGTGACCAACTATCTGCACCGGCCGCTGTTGCCGGCGATCGGACGGGCCCTCGCGCCGGTCGGAGTCCTGATCTCTGAAACTTTCGCGCTCGGCAGCGAGCGCTTCGGGCGCCCGCAAAACCCCGATTTCCTCCTCCGCCGCAGCGAGTTGCTCGACGCCTTCGCAAAGCTGACCGTGATCGCGTTCGAGCAAGGCGAAATCACCACGCCCCGCTCTGCTGTCATCCAACGCATCGCCGCCATAG
>Ga0209526_10001788_pt1 | contig 14412 bp, 13 predicted proteins | sample JacPinW_OM2H0_M1_FD_188566 | JGI IMG/M metagenome (GOLD analysis project Ga0209526, IMG submission 188566) | Forest soil microbial communities from Algoma, Ontario, Canada - Jack Pine, Ontario site 1_JW_OM2H0_M1 (SPAdes) (version 2) | ecosystem: Environmental > Terrestrial > Soil > Boreal... | reverse complement strand
TCGGACTACTTTCCGTTTCGGGGGACATGGCAAAAGTCGGAATTGTTCCGCCTTTCTACGTTCCAGTCTAGTTGTGAATCTACCGGACCTTCAATAGAAAATAGGACTATGGAGACTGGCTGGTCGCCCTTACCGCGCAATCGGGTCACTATTCAAGGTGGCTTTTGGAAGAAATGGCGAGAGTTGATTGGGAACGTCACTCTATTCCATCAACTGGCGGAGATGCGTGGAGAGGGACACATCGACGCGCTCGAACTCGATCAAAGAACGCACCGTGGCCGGTCGCTCGGCGACGGCTGGTATTGGGGAGCCAGTATCTTTTGGGACTCTGATCTTGCCAAGTGGCTGGAAGCTGCGTCGGCCTACCTCGAGCAAGCCAAAGACGATCGCCTGGAGCAGGCGATGGACGATGTCATTGCGCGCTTCGAACATGCCCAAGTTCCCGATGGATACGTAAATAGTCATATCCTCACTTGGCGGCCACGACATCGTTTCAAAAACCTCCGAGATCTCCATGAACTCTATTGTGCCGGTCATTTGATCGAGGCCGCCGTTGTTCACTATGAAGCAACCGGCAAGCCGTCGCTTCTAAACGTCGCTCGTCGTTTCGCCGATCTGTTGGTCAAGCGATTCGGGCCCAATCCCGATCAAACCCCTGGCTACTGCGGGCATCCCGAAATTGAGTTAGCTCTGGTCCGTCTCTATCGATTGACCAATGAGCCAAGCTATTTGGAGCTCAGCCGGTTTTTTATTAACCAGCGAGGTCAAGAGCCGAACTTTTTTGACCTGGAGGCGGCAGCCCGACTCGACTCGGAACCCTTTCGTCCAAATCACCCCGGTTCGCCCTACGCTTATATGCAAGCCCATCAACCAATTCGCGATCAGTCGAAAGTGGTTGGTCACGCCGTCCGTGCCATGTACCTGTTCTCTGCCGTGACCGATATCGGATTGGAAACGACCGATCCAAGTCTGCTCCGAGTCGCTGAACGGATCTGGCGCGATGTAATCGATACCAAGCTTTACGTTACTGGAGGCATCGGTTCTGCATCGGAAAATGAAGGATTCACGCGCGATTACGATCTACCGAATGAAAGAGCATACGCGGAGACCTGTGCCTCGATCGGATTGTTCTTGTTCGCTCATCGATTGTTGCAGAGTCGGCTCTCGTCTGAGTTCGGCGATGTGATGGAGTTGGCCCTTTACAATTGCATTCTGTCTGGAGTTGGCCTCGATGGTAAAACTTTTTTTTATGATAACCCCTTAGCCAGTCACGGTCAGCACCAGCGGATCCCGTGGCCTTGGTGGTGCCCTTGTTGTCCGCCCAATCTTGCTCGGCTTATCAGTTCACTGTCCGGTTATCTGATCAGTCAAAGAGCAGAAGACATTGCAATTCACCATTATGTAACCGGTGAGGCTACACTGGATAATTTGCGCCTCCAGGTTGAAAGCGGATTACCTTTCTCCGGTGAAAGCCGTATCACGGTTACTGCCGATGAGCCGCGCGAAAGAACACTCGCACTGCGAGTGCCGGGTTGGGCTGGACCAACCACCGTTTTGTTGAATGGAACGGTAGCCCAACCTGAAAGTTCCGATGGCTATCTTCTTTTTCGTCGGATTTGGCAAACCGGCGACCAAATCGACCTGGATTTTGAGATGCCGATCCGAAAGAAGTTCGCGCGATTTGAGGTGGACGCTGATCGGGGAAGGTTGGCTCTTCTGCGTGGACCGCTGGTTTATTGCTTAGAACAGGTAGATAACGGCTCCGATCTCGATCGAATAATCATTCCGGCGGAGGAAGAGTTTCGACCGGTGGAAGCAAAGGAATTGTTGGACGGAACAGTCACGCTGCGTGGTCATGCTCTTCGCGAAAGTCCAATCGAAAGCAAAGGTCTTTACGCGGACCAACCACCTAAAACTGAAACCGTCGACGTCACCGCTATACCGTATTATGCATGGGCGAATCGCGGAACCGGTGAAATGCAGATCTGGACGAGAAGCCGCTAGGCCAAGGTTGGCATTGGCCCGACCTGTCCGCCGACTTGTCCGACGTAGCCCCAACTTCCGATGAAACATTGCGGACAAATCGGCGAAGTCGGAGGTCAGGATGCTACCTTCGTTCTTCGAGCTACGGCGCGCCCGCAAAGAGAAGGCCGCGCCACAGCGAAGCGACCGCGGGACGAAGGAGGAAGGGCCTTGGAAACTTAGCTCAGGCTAAAGCCGCTTTAGCCTGAGTGGTTTTGTTTTTTGATGCGTAAGGTCTGAAGGACGGCGAGAAAGCCTTCCACCGAAATCTACCAAGATTGTCGGGATGAGCCGAACCGATCTTGGATTTCGTGTTTCAGACGGTCCTTCGAACCGATGCGCGTGCGCGCCGGCGAGACAAAGGCGGAATCGAGTCGCCAATGGCCTATAAATGAATGGCTATTCGCCGTTGGCTGACCTACAGATTCAGGCGATGAAATTGCCCCTCCTTCTCCTGCTGCTCTCTTTGTTTCCAATCCTCGGGTACGCAGAGTCCGACAATGGCGTCCTGCGATTTGAGTCTGAGGGGTTCAACATTAATGCCGACGGATTTAATGTTAAACGTTCCGATATCGGTAGTGTTGCCGGTCAAAGCCCGACGGTCGTATTATTCCTCCAACCTACCGGAGGGTTCGCTCCAAATGTAAACGTACTGATCCAAGATTTCCCGAGCTCAATCAGTGAGTACGTTTCCGTGACGAAGAAGGAATTTGATTCGGCCGGAATCAAAGTAGTCGACGACCGCCTCGTCTCTCCGAACGAGTGGATGGTTGAGTATGCAGGAACCTTATCTGGAAGATCGCTGCATTGGTACGCTCGTGCCGTCAAGAATGGAGACAAAGTCTATTTAACTACCGCGACGGCGACGCCCGAACAATGGGAGCAGGTTTCCTCTAAATTGAAAGCTTGTGTTGATAGTTTCGCCCTCCAGAACAACCTCCAACCTCAACCGGCGTCTTAGGGGTGCTTGACTTCGAGGCGATGAAGTAGCCGCAGCTTCCAGCTGCGAGGGGCTGGCCCGTTCCGCACCCGGAAGGTGCGTCTACTGTGCACGAGCGTTGCGTTTCCTAAGTCCGACCGACTGCCTTGGGTTGCCTTTGAGTCGAAGAAGGGAGGCTTGAGTTTTTACGACGGATTGGCCAGGCTAGACCGAAGGTCTTTGCCCATCGGAATAGCCCAATCCTGCCCATCACCCTCTCATATTCGCACACAAGATTTGCAGGAATTTTCCTGCACTTGCCGGGAGACCGGTTCCTTTCCAGATGGCGTTCACCTCCAGCTTCTCGGGAGCGGGCTTAATGCGGCTGGCCGCTAGTCCCCGGGGTAAACCATCCGCAAGCAACAGGCTGCAGGGAGCAATTCCTAGCCCAGCTCGCACGAGCCAATGCAAAGAAGGAAAGTCTTCTGCGATATGAATCGGAAAGAGTCGAATCCCGTGCTTGGCAGCGTGGGTCAAGAGTAGCTGCCCGAAACGCGGGTTGTCACGTAGCAAAACCAGTCGCCTATCGGCAAGACTGGTAACCGAAACCAGTGGCAGCTTTGCCAGTGGGTCGTCTTCGTTCAGCAGGATTCCCTGTTCTTCGGTGAAAAGCCGGCGCTGTTTAAAAGACCGACTGGCTGAGTGGCGCCCAATCACCAGGTCAATTTCGCCGGTCAGCAATTCGTCGGCTAGACGGTCTTGTCCCCCTTGTCTCACTCTAAGTTCGACGCCTGGGTATTCTTTAACAAAACGGCGCAGGGATCGCGCGACCGTTGTCGTGGCGGCTGGTGGAATGACGCCGAGTCGCAACAGGCCGGTTTCTCCAAGAGAAGATTGCTTCACTATCCTGGGCAAAGAATCGGACCGTTCGACCAGAGCACGCGCCTCGGGTAATAAGGCTTGTCCCGCAATCGTCAGCCCGCGCATCCGGTTGGTACGTTCAAACAATGGCGAGCCTATCTGGTGTTCGAGGTGGCGAATCTGCGCGCTCAAGGCGGGCTGAGCCAATCTTAGCCGGCGAGCGGCTCGCGAAAAGTGCATTTCGTCTGCTACCGCAACGAATGAGCGCAACCAGCGCAACTCGATTGCCATCGAAGAATCATGATCGTTAATCGCGATTGTGACAATTCTTTTATTCGATTTTGACTATGATGACTTCGAGCTCATCGTGAGCTTGCGAATCGGTCAAGAGTTCCATCACAAACCGGAATATAGGTAAGAAAGCCGTATCGAACACAATTAACCAAACCAATCATGATGAATATCGGTGTTGTCGGAGCGGGTGGTGTCGGTCAAGCACTCGGATTTGGGTGGGCGAAACGCGGGCACCAGGTTCATTTCGGCCTGAGAGATCCTTCGGACGATCGTGCAGCCGCATTACGATCAAAGAATAGTCGCGTGATCGTCGCGACCAATGCCCAAGCGGCCACGGCGTCGGATATCGTTGCGGTCTGTACTCCGTGGGACGCGACCAAGACCGCAATCGAGTCCTGCGGTGACCTGAGTGGAAAGGTTCTGATCGACTGCACCAACCCACTGAAGGCGGATTTTAGCGGCCTGGCGATTGGCTTCGAAACATCGGGCCTGGAGACGGTGGCTGGTTGGGCTAAAGGCGCCCAGGTATTCAAAGCGATGAATCAAATCGGCTCCAATCTAATGGATGGCCCAGCATTCAAACAAGGCAAGGCGGTCATGTTCGTTTGCGGAGATGGCAGCCGGAAGAAGGTAGTTCTGGATCTCGTACAGGAGCTTGGATTTGAAACAATCGATGCAGGCGGATCAAAAATTGCGCGACTGATCGAGCCTTACGCGATGTTGTGGATCCACTTGGCGCTCGTGCAGGGTTTAGGACGCAACTTTGGTTTCGGCCTTTTAACCGCGAAAGGACGCGAATAAGAAGAATAACGGCTTCTTAACTCGTTGCCTCGAATTGCATTGACCAACGCATTCGAGGAACAGTTTGCGTTCTTAACCACGAAGGGACGCGAATACACACGAACAATGGCTCTTCGTTCGTGTCCATTCGTGTCTATTCGCGGTTTTTGATTTATTTGGGTTCTCTATCTCGGATGAGCAGCCTCGAATTGCATGGACCAACGCATTCGAGGAACAGTTTGCGTTCTTAACCACGAAGGGACGCGAATACACACGAATAACGGCTCTTGGTTCGTGTCCGTTAAGTGTTCATTCGTGGTTCAAAGCACGGGCCTACCAAGCCGGTAGAGGACGTGGTAGCGAAGCGGATGGCCCTCCGGCAGGAGCGGATGGTGAAAGTCATCCTCGGGAAAATGCGTCATCCCAATGCGTTCCATTACTTTTCGAGAGCGTTGATTGGCGGTAACGGTAAAAGACACGATCTCCCTCAGCCCAAGTTGCCTGAAACCATAGTCACGTGCAGCACAAGCGGCTTCGGTAGCGTAACCGTGACCCCAATAGTCGAATGCCAGCCTCCAACCGATCTCAATGCACGGAGTAAAGTGGGCTTCGAAGCGCGGCACTGAGAGTCCGGTAAAACCGATAAAATCGGCTATGCCAATCACCTCGACCGCCCACAGACCGAATCCATTTCTGGCGAAATTCTCTTTGATACGTTCAGCAAATGCGTCACTCTCGGCACGGTCGAGTCGCTTAAGCATATACCGCATTACCCGGGGATCCGAGTTAAGATCAGCGAATGCCGGCAAATCTTCATCGCGCCAAAGCCGTAACCGGAGACGTTTAGTGATCAGTTCCATCCGATACTGAAAGCAGGAGACGCATAGGACTCATGAGACGCATAGGACACATAAGACCCATGGGACATAGTGCATTTTCGGATCGGCGCAGCCCGCTTCACGTACAGGGTCGTCTTAGTGAGAGCTTGGAGGATCCTTAGGAAAATCTGTGCAATCTCCGGATTATTCCTCTGCGGTTGTGTCTCCGTATCTTGGTGGGAGATTCAAAGAGCATCTGCTGCCCCGTGACTCGGTACACGCGTATTACTGCAAAAGGACTTTTTCTGATTTCAAATGAACCCCTCCCGAAATCGCCTCGCCGCTACTAGCGCAATCCTGTTTTTGGCTTGCTCAGAGATTTCGACTCATGGTCAAACTGCCGATAGCGGATTAACCCTCAGCTCGGCGGGTTCCACCATTCATGTCGCATTCTCGAGCCCTCCGCCCCCGCCGTTGAAACAAGCGATCCAAACCTGGATTACCAAGGCAGCGACGGCGGTGACCAATTACTATCGGAGATATCCTGTCTCAGTTGTCAACGTCACGGTAAATCTTCGCAACCGATTAGGCGTCAATGACGGGCACGCATCAGGCTGGAATGGGGCGCGAATTGAGATCGCGGTGGGCCACAATAACACCGCGGCGCTATTTGATGATGATTGGATTATGACCCACGAAATGGTGCATCTCGCGCTTCCTTCGGTGGCGGAGAAGCACCATTGGATTGAAGAAGGTTTGGCTACCTATATTGAGCCAGTTGCTAGAGCGCGGGTCGGTCAATTATCGCCGGAGAAGATTTGGGGAGACATGGTTGATGGTATGCCGAACGGTCTACCCGAAGGCGGTGATCGCGGTCTGGATCACACGCCAACGTGGGGGCGCACCTATTGGGGAGGAGCCATGTTTTGTCTTTACGCCGACGTCGAGATCCGGCGTCGCACCCACAATCAGAAGGGGCTCGAAGACGCCATGCGAGCAGTTCTGGAAAAGAACGGAAATATCCAGACCGAAGCGGAGCTCACCGACTTGCTGACCACGGGTGATAAGGCAACCGGCGTTCCGGTTTTGACAGACCTTTACAATGAATGGAGTGCGAAGCCAATCACACCGGATCTGAGTGCGCTCTGGAAACAACTGGGGGTGATCTCGACCGGCCAGACGGTGCGTTTCGATGATGATGCACCCCTCGCTGCCGTGCGAAGGGCCATCACGACTGGAGTCGTGCGATAACAGATCCACCTTAGCCGCTTGCAATTTCAAAGGCGTGACGAGGATTATCGACAAGGATCGTTCTTATGTCATCTTCACTCACGCCGAGCCGTCTTAGCCGTGGAACAAAGTGCCGCAGGATGTAGCCGTAGCCGAAGCCTCCGTACGAAGTCAGCATCATCTTGAGGAACACGTCTTGCGAAATCAAAATCCGGTCTCGGTATCCCGAATTGATGAGGCGTTGAATAGCGGCAGCGTTCTCGTCATCGCTTGGACATTGGGCGTCCTGATCGGCGTAATAATAGTCCATCGAGATCATGTCGTATTCTAGATAGGCTCCGCGTTGCGCCAGGCTGGCTTGATAATCAAAGTCGCGCCAGGACGGGCCCATGTGACAAAGAATCACCGCCTCGAGACGGGTGCCTTCTTCCGCGACGATATCGAGTACCCGATGGGCCAGCCGCTCCCAACCGGGAAGGTGCACCATGAACGGCACACGACTGCTCCTTTGCGCGCGAGCCGCACCGCGTAAAACCTTTTCCTCCTCGGGCGTGAACTGCGCCGAAACCCCAATTTCACCGATAAAACCTGCGCAGATGCCGGTATCATCGACTCCCTTTGTTAAATCACGTTCGATCTCGGCGGCGATGCCGTCACTAGTCATCTGTTTTAGGGCCGGCGGATGAGATGCCTCAAGATAGTATCCGCTGCCCATGACGACGTTGAGCCCGGTCCGCCGCGAGATTGCCGCCAGAGCACGAGGATCTCGTCCAATCCCGCGATTCGTCGGATCCAACACCGTCCTGCCGCCGAGATCCGCGAACTGTTGGACTTCTCGCGCCGCGAGGTCGACGTCATACTGCTGAAGGTTGTCCAGGTTTACGAACGGGTCCATGCGCAACTCGCCAAGGATCGAGAGCGAGACAGGAGCATCGCGAAGAATCATACGTGAGGCCGTCTTCGGCCCGTGGTGCCAAGAGGCGAAGCTCATTAGCAGATGTTCATGCATGAGTGTTATGCCCATCGAGTCGCTGGTCACTGGCCCTAGAACGGTTTGGACATTTGTCGACATAGTCACTGGTACTTGAAGGCGCGTAGTAGCGCGCCGCGGTTGAGGATGATGGCGATCACGAGAATCACTCCTTTGATGATCTGTTCGTAAAAAGGTGAGACTTGCAACAGGATAAGTCCGTTGCCAATGACCGCGAGAATGATTGTACCCAGGAAAGTGCCGAGTAGCGTGCCGTCTCCGCCAAAAAGGTTGGTTCCTCCGAGAACAACTGCGGAAATGACGTCGAGCTCAAAGCCAATTCCCGAGTAACTCGAGCCGGATGCCAGACGCGCACTGGTAATCATGCCTGCGATTGCGGCAAGCAGACCGGAAAAAACGTACACTTTCACCTTCACTCCGTTGGTATTAACGCCGTTGCGCCGCACCGCCTCTTCGTTCGATCCTATACCGATCACGTAGATTCCGAATTGGGTACGAGCGAATAGAATGTACCCGATCACCAAGGCCAGTCCGGCGATCAGGATGGGATAAGGGACGCCAAGGAAGAAACCGCGTCCGAGTTCGATGAACGCGCTATTTGGCGGGACAGGTATAGAGTAACCCTTAGTTATAAGCTGTGCGACGCCTCGCAATATGCTAAGAGTCGCCAATGTCGCGATGAAAGGGGGGAGTCCCCCAAGGGTAACTAGCAGGCCGTTCATCATGCCGATAACGGAACCAAATCCGAGCATCAGGAGCACGACGACCCACCAGGAGCACCCAGCGGACAGTAATACCGCCGAGAGGACGCCGACCACCGCGAGAGTGGAACCGACCGAAAGGTCGATGCCTCCTGAAGTAATGACGAGCGTCATCGCCACGGCCACAATTAGGGTTGGCGCTGCTTGGCGGAATACGTTGAGGACATTACCGGTCGTGAGAAACGTTGGACTACTCACCCTCATGATGACGACGAGCGTTAACAGAACCAGAGCCAAGCCAAGCTGGAAAGGTGCCTGTTGGTGCGCGAGCCAAGTGCGCCAAAAGGCAATGCGCGATCCGATGGAGGATTGGGGTGGAGCAGTCATCATGCAGTGCCCATCATGAAAGCCACCACCTGTTCCAGTGAAGTCTCCTCAACCCGCCGCCGGGCGAGCAAGGTCCCTTCATAAAGAATCGCAATCCGATCACAGGCTCGGAAAACATCCTGTAACCGATGGGTAATAAATACGATAGAAACACCCTGAACCCGCAAGGTCTGGATCAAAGCTAAAACCTTTTCAACTTCGCGTACTGCGAGCGCAGCAGTCGGCTCATCGAGAATCAATAGCTTTGGCCGAAAAGTCACCGCGCGGCCGATCGCAATGGATTGGCGTTGCCCTCCTGACAGAAAGCGAATCGGCAGGGTGAGAGAGCGCACATTGATATGGAGGTCGTCCAGCGCCCGACCGGCCTCAACGTACATACGTGATCGATCGACGAAACGAGCGCCCATCACCTTTCGCGTCGGTTCGCGTCCGAGAAAAAGATTGTGAGCGGCGTCGAGTGAGTCACATAACGCGAGATCCTGATAAACCATCTCGATCCCCAGTGCGCGCGCCTGTCCTGGATTGTGATAAGTAACAGGTTGCCCCTGGAATCGAATCTCCCCCTCGTCCGGTGGCATTACTCCCGCCAGGATTTTCATCAGCGTTGATTTACCCGCCCCATTATCCCCAAGCAACGCGAGCACATCCCCGGCGAACAACTCCAAGTTCACTCCTCGGAGCACTTCCAAGGCGCCGAAGCGCTTGGTTATGCTGCGCATCTCAAGCAAAGGCGTTGGCATGCAACCGCTCTGGGAATCGTTGTGGCGCCTACTTACTGAAATGCCGCCCGGTATTTATCAAGGTTATCTTTCGTAACGAACTCCACCGGTACATTGATGAACGAAGGAACCTCTTCGCCACGAGATAATTTTACGAGCGCGCCGATGGCCTCAACGCCTTCTTGATAGGGGTTTTGCTGCACGACTCCAATGAGAAAACCATCATCAACGGCTTTGACAGCTTGCTTGGAAAGATCCCAACCGAAAAGTTTGATGCGCTTAGTCGCGCCTTGCGATTCGAGAGCTGCGATCGCACCGATCAAGGCGGGTTCACCCGTAGCGTAGATCACGTTGGTGTCCGGTGACGAAGTGACGAGATCTTCCGCTGCAGTCAGGGCGCGCTCCTGCACGTTCTGACCATCGACGGTATTGCCGATGGTCACACCGGAGACTTTTTTGATGCTCTCGACGAAACTGTCCTTTCGTTGATTTTGAATAAAAGAATTCAAAGCTCCGATAATCCCCAATTTAGCTTTTCCGCCCATTTGAGTTTTGATGTATTTGCCCACAAAATCGCCAAAATCCGACCCAGCTTTGGCATTGTCCACTCCGATGAAACTCTTCACGCTGGGATCTTGAACCTTTGCGTCGACCGCCACCACTTTTACTCCGCTCTTTGCGGCGTCTTGCAGGGCAGGCACAATGCCTTTGACGTCGATCGCAACCATGATGATTCCGTCCACCTTCTGTTGCGTCAGGGTTTCGACGGCGTTGACCTGAGCGGTGGGATCGTTGTTGCCGTCAATGACTTGTAAGCTGACACCTGCCTTCTTTGCCGCCTCTTCGGCCCCCACCTTGATGTCGTTGAAAAACTTCGCCTGTAGATTGATGAGCACCAAGCCGACTTTCAGCTGTTTCTGCGTACCCTGCGCAAACAGCCCCGTTGGAGAAAACGATGCCACCGCGACAGGAACCAGCATCGCTGCCAGGAATTTTTTTGTATTCATATTCTGTTTTTCCGAAAGCTTGAGAATCTTCAGCTTCGCATTTCAGAAGCTCCGATTTGAGAACGGACCAACTTGGTCCGACGAACCTCGTGAGACGAAAGCTCTCTTTGCACCTCCGCGAGTAAGGCGAGATTTTGCTGGTCCAAGGCTGCTTTGTTTCTTCGACTGGGCTCGTGTAACGCGGCATGTCGATCCGCGGATTCTGAGGCAGATGCCGAGAGTGTCAGGTGCCAGCGGGACTCCGTCGCGGAGGTGACGGACCAGCATCAACACCGCCGTTTTACCGAGGTCCTCCGCCGGCTGCCAGACCGTCGTGAGGGGAGGCGCGAGCATTTCTGCCATAGGAATATCATCGAAGCCAACTAAGGACAGATCTTCTGGAATATCTACTCCCATCTGCCGCGCAGTCTGCAACACGCCAATGGCAACGACATCGCTTGCGGCAAAGATCGCCGTCGGCGCAGCGCCGGTCAGGAGCTCACCGGTGGCGCGAGCCCCGAATTGAGTCGTGTATTCGCCAAGAATGATTCGGTTAGACCGCGGGTTTAAACCTCTTTCGCGAATCGCATCTTCATAGCCTCGTCGGCGTTCTACGGTTGTCAGGAGATCAGCTTCACCGCCGATAAAGGCTATATCGCGGTGCCCCAGATGCAGCAGGTGTGCGGTGGCAAGATAACCGCCGCGGCGGTTATCGACAAAAACGCGGCCACCAGCCACGTCCTCTACCTCCTCGTCAACAATGACAATCGGCAGTTCCTTTCGCTTGATGGTTTCCAACGTCGAATTTCGACGGTGAGCTCCGAGATAGATTAGGCCGTCAAGCTGACCGGCGGTCAGCAAGTTCACGTAATGTGCCTCGCGCTCCGGATCGTTGCCAGTGGCACAGAGCAAAATCGAATAGCTTTCCCCGTAAGCTGCCGCTGCGGCAGCTTCCGCCACGCAAGTAAAAAAAGGATTAGCTAGATCAGGGACAATCAATCCAAGAATATGGCTGCGGCCGGATTGCAAGCTTCGTGCCAGGACATTTGGGCGGTAGTTCAACTCAGCGATCGCGGTCCGCACCCGGTCCCGGGTTTGAGCTGGGAGGTGCAAGCCACCATTCAAATAGCGGGAGATGGTCGAACTAGCTACGCCGGCATGGCGGGCGACATCGCGCAGGGTAGATTTGTTTAGTTCTGGCTTGCGTCGCATTGCGGGAGATCAACGTTTGTAAAGCGTTTTACTAACCGTCCCGGATTGCATACCTGACGCGCCGGCTTTCTGTCAACTAATTCGTTTTAGTGGTCTCATGACCCAGTTCCGACCTTGGAGCGCGATTTGCAGGACGAATTGGGTCCTGATGGCCGCTTCTGACTATGCGTGGTTGACTAGGCACGACAGTCGAGTTTACTTTTCTAGATCTAGTAAATCGATTTACAAAACAGTTACTTTCCACATCTTTATACCGGGCAGGCAACGCCGGACGACAAAAAGCTATTCGGAAACCGAGCGAAACAGCGGCGACGTTCCAAGTCGACGCTACCGAAATTGTGATCGGCCAAGCAGAAAGCGGCTATCATTTCGCATTGAAATGTAACCGCTGGGTTACATATTGGCGAGATCTATGGTTGCAGCTCACCCGGCAACAAGACCGCATTTTCTTATCCATCGATCCAAGTCGCCGACGGATCCTGGATATGCTAGCCCACCGAGAGCGGCCGGTCGGTCGGATCGCGGAACAGTTCGCGATGAGCAGACCCGCGGTCATCAAACATCTACGGGTACTCCGTTCAGCGAAGTTGGTCACCGTTCGCCAGCGCGGCCGTGAACATATCCACGCGCTCAACCCAGCGCCGCTCAAAGCGGTTCAGGGTTGGCTATCGAAACACGGCTCCTGGATCTTTCAGCTTCAGCAATCCTAACCATTCCTTTTTTCCCTTGAAGACCGATAGAAAGTCTACCGAAGACAACGCAGCTCGAATGGATCGGCGGGGAGCGCTTCCACGAGCGATTTTAGCACCAGCCGATGATGCTTCTTTGCGCGGAAAACGCGGTCAAGGGTAAGGCGACGCACCCGCACGCCAAGACGACCATCCGAGAACAGATACGTTGCGGCGACGAAAAATTCTTCGCCGGCGTTGAACAAAAAAAAGGTGCCGTTACCGCCTCTTTTCAGCCAGCCGGGATAACGCAGCACGAATAGCTTGACTTGCGCTTGGGTGAGGGCAAGCCGGTCGAGCCCCACGCCAAAACCACCAAACATTTCCTGAAAGGTGCTGTCGCTGACCATTTCATAGACTTGCACTGGGGTCTCTTTGGTCGGTTGCCCGGGCACATCGCAGTTCCAAAGCTCGAAATTGGAATCAATGTATCTGAAAGCCTTCGTAGCGCCGGCCAGCGTTTCCTGACCATCGATCGGACCGAGCACTAATTGCTCTTTCCCGGAAATGAGCTTGAGCCGTTCGTTCATAACGTCCGGGATTCGGGCCATTGGCCCTAACGCCGGCAGAACCAACCTAACGCTGCCCAGTTATCGAACCACTCCTTGATGAGCGCTTGCCAGTCCGCGTTTGCGCGGGTGCTTTGTTCCACCGCTTTGACGCAGGCATTCTCTAAGGTGGACCCGGCAATGAGCGCTTCCAGTATGATGTAGCCTTCCGGCTCAAGCCGCTTGAAATAGAGCATGTTGTCAAACCGATGAACTGCCAGGTAGGTTACGTGGGGTTTCGGCAGAGGAATTTGCGACGATTCACCCTTGCTCGTCGGAGCAGAATTGATGGCGTTGCTGGCTTCGCCTCGCAATGAATCTGCGTCCTTTTTCACCGCAATGAGGAAATCGTCCACCGGATAATCGAGCTTAAGAATCGACAAATAAGGCTGCAGCCCCAAGCGCATTTGTTCAGGTGGAGTATCGATCAGGTCGTCCGGCGTAACCATCGGTTTCGAAGGTCCGTCGAATGCAACTACTTGGGCCCATTCGAAGCGCACCATGTCGAGGGCTAGCACCTGAGTGGGCTCTGTCCATTGAGGTTCCTCTCGGAGAAACTTTTCTAAACGATCTCCCAGATTGCGCAACGTGTATGAATCAGACTGATATTTTGTCAGGTAGGCGGTGGCCAGCTTCAGAAACTGTTCTTCCCCGACAACTGCGAGCAGTCCCGGATAATCATCATAAAGACAATCGAGGATTCGAAACCAATATTGGCGATTGTAGATCTCCAGCCGGTCGAAAGAGCTTAGCCGGTCGTTTGGTTTAATGAATTCTGCAGCGAACTGCTCCATTGGACGGCCGTCATTCCAACGGCCCTGCATGTTCCAGTCATCGGTCAATGGCCGAAAAAGAGCACTGGCCATCGCCCGCTGCATTTCGAGCAATTCCTCTCGACTATTTATTTGTCGGGGAATTGGCGACGATGTTGTCTCTGAATTGATTGGCTTTGAGCGCTTCATTGTGCACTTCCTCAAATGATGGAATTCGGTCGTCCCACTCCAAAAGAGTTGCCGTGTTCCCGCAAAGTTTGATTGCGTGAGCGTACATTTTCCAGACGGGATCCAAGACCGGGTGATCGTGCGTGTCGAGAATGTATTTTTCAAACTTCGAATGCCCGGCAATATGAATTTGTCCCACTCGGGAGTGAGGAACATTATTTAGGTAATCGTAGGGATCGAAATTGTGATTCTGAGAAGAGACGTAGATGTTATTT
>Ga0209526_10001787_pt1 | contig 14412 bp, 15 predicted proteins | sample JacPinW_OM2H0_M1_FD_188566 | JGI IMG/M metagenome (GOLD analysis project Ga0209526, IMG submission 188566) | Forest soil microbial communities from Algoma, Ontario, Canada - Jack Pine, Ontario site 1_JW_OM2H0_M1 (SPAdes) (version 2) | ecosystem: Environmental > Terrestrial > Soil > Boreal... | reverse complement strand
CGTCGAGCGCTGCCAGGCGCCCCGACAGCGCCGCCGCCTCGGCTCCGGCGATGCCGCCGCCATCACCGGCAATGACGATGTTTGGCAGGCTCGTCTGCCCCCACGGGTCGAGCGCCGGCCGCCAGCACAGTTGGCTCTCGTCCCATTCATGCCGCAGCTGCAGGGCGAGGCTCACTTGAACGTTCGGGATGACGCCTTCGTGCAGAAACAGATGATCGGCAGCGAGTTCGCCGCCGTCCCACGCGACCCGCTCGAGGCTGCGCTGCCCGATCGCGCGCAGCCCGCGCACCCCGCGCCGGACCGGAACGCCGGCGCGTCTGACCGCGAAAATCAGACCCAATCCTTTCGCCAGGATCCGGCGGCCCGGCCAGACCTTGTCGAGCTGCCGCGCCGCCGCGAGATGATTCTCCCATGGCGTCGTCTCGAGCAGCGCAATAGGCGGCGCGCCGGCGCGCGCGAGTTGCGCGGCGACGAGGTAGAGAAGCGGTCCCTGGCCAGCCAGCACGGCGCGGCCTTCCGGGACGAGGTCGGCCGATTTCAGCAGGATCTGCGCCGCGCCGGCCGCCATGACGCCGGGGAGCGTCCATCCCGGGATCGGGACCGGCCGCTCGAAAGCGCCGGTGGCGAGCAGGATTCTGTGTGCCGTCAGCACCTCGCTGCGGCCGTTGCTTTCGAGATAGAGAGCGCCGTCGGGATCGATATGCCATAGCGTCGTACTCGGTCGGTACTCGACCCGGCTGGCCCGCAGCGCCGCGACCAAATCGCGGCCGGCAAGGTCATCGGGCCCGAGCGGCGAGTTTGGCCGCGAGCGCTCGATCCCGCGGTAAATCTGTCCACCCGGCGAGGCTTGCTCATCGATCAACGCGGTCTCGACGCCGAGCTCGGCGGCGAGCACCGCCGCCGCCATGCCGGCCGGACCCGCGCCGATAATCGCCAGCTCCACCGTCATTGTGGTGCTGGATCGATTTTCCGCGCCCGGATCTGACGGCGGATGCGCATGCCCGGACGCGCCTCGACCATGCAGCTCTGCCGGTTCGGCACGCCGTCGATTTCGGCGAGGCAGTCGAAGCAGATCCCCATCATGCAATAGGGGCTGCGCTCGCGGCCCTCGACCGGGGTCTCGCGAATATGGCGGAACCCGGCGACGAGCACCGCCGCCGCGGCGGACGCGCCAGGTGGCACCAGAGCGGTGCGTCCCTCGACGATGACGGCGATCGTCGCGGGATCGGCGTCAGGCCAACGCCGGAACATCGAAACGCCGCGCCGAAAAAAGATCGAGCGCAGGATCGAGGGCACCCGCTGCGACCATCGGCGCATACAGGTTGGCATGCGCCGCGGCGAGCGTCACCCCGCTGTGGCAATTGGCGGTGAAGGCCCCGGGAAACCGCTCGGACTGGTCGTAGATCGGCAAGCCGTCGGGCGGCATGACGCGCAGCGCCGCCCAGGCGCGTACGATCCGCAGATCGCGAACCCAGGGAAACGAGAGCACCGCACGCCGGGCAATCGTCTGCATTATGACAGGCTTTTGGCTGGTGTCGAAACCGACATCCTCCTGGCTGTCGCCGAGCATGATCCCTCCCTCGACAGTCTGGCGGATTGTCGTCGTCGGCATCGGCAGCACGCGTTGCGCCCGCTCGGTGACGAGGATCTGGCCTCTTTGCGGCTCGACCGGGGCACTCAGCCCGAACAGCGGGGCCAAACCCGAATTGCCGAGGCCGGCGGCGAGAACGACCTTCGGCGCGCCGATCTCGCGATCGCCGATCGCGATGCGGAAATCGCGGGCTGCCGCCTTGGCATCGCCGATCGTGGTGTTCGGGATGTAGCGTCCGCCTTTTTCGACAAACGCCTTGTGCAGCGCGTGCAGCAGATTGAGCGGGTTGGCATGCCCGTCATAAGGCGTCCACGAGGCGCCGGTTACGGACGGTCCGAGGCCGGGCAGCATGTCGGCGAGTTCGCGGTGGTCGAGCATGCGGTACTCGAAGCCGAAATTGCCGGATTGGATCCGCATGCGCTCCATCCGTGCCCGGCGCTCCTCGAGCTCGGCTTCACCGAGGCAGAGGTGGATGCCGCCCGGCCGCTCGTGCCCGACCGAGATCCCCGTGCGCGCCGACAGCTCGGCGGCGAGCGCCGGCCATTGATCGGCCGAGCGCCGGGTCCAGCGCTGGTAATGGGGTGCGCCGTCGCCCTTGCTCTGTACCCAGACCAGCCCGAAATTGCCGCGTGAGGCGCGATACGCGACATCACCTTCGTCGACAAGCGCAACGCGGAGCCCCTCGCGGGCGAGACCATAGGCGATCGCAGAACCGACGAGCCCGCCGCCGATCACGATTGCATCGTACCGCGTCATCGATTACCCAACCTTATGGAGCGAGCGGGCGGGCCGAGCTCACGTCGGGGACCGCGCGGTAATGCGCTGCGCGCAGCGGCTTCAGCACGGCTAGCGCCATGATCGCGGCGACGGCGTTCATCAGCGCGGCCACGACAAATACGGCGTGCCAGCTCCCGCTCGCCGCCACCAGCACGTTGGCGAGCGGCACGAGGAGTGAGGCGGTGCCTTTGGCGGTGTAGAGCAGGCCCGCATTGGTCGTGGCGTATTTGGCGCCGTACACGTCGGTGCAGGTCGACGGGAAGAGGCTGTAGATCTCGCCCCAGGCGAAGAACACGAGCCCACTCAGGATCACAAACATCAGGGGATCCTGGCCAAAGACGCTGAGCGCCCAGATGCCCACCGCTTCGAGGCCGAAAGCGATGAACATCGTGTTTTCGCGGCCGATGTTGTCGGACACCCAGCCGAAGAACGGCCGCGTCAACCCGTTCAGCACGCGGTCGATCGAGAGAGCAAAGGTCAGCGCCGGGAGTGTCAGCCCAAGGAGCGACACCGGGATCTTGGCAACCTGGAAGTCGGTGGCGATCGGGGCAAGCTGCGCCGTCGCCATCAAGCCACCAGCGCCGACGAGTATGAACATTACGTACATCACCCAAAAGATCGGTGACGCCAACACTTCCAACGGTGTGTAATCCCGCGCCGACTGCTGCACGCGGGTCGAGGCCGGCGCCTCGCCCGGTTGCGGTGCTCTCAGCAGCAGGGACAGGACGACCACGACGACGCCCTGGCCGATACCGAACCACAGGAAGGTGGCTTGGTAACCACTCGACTGGATCATTCCTTGGATCGGGATTATCGTGAGCGCCGATCCGGCACCAAAGCCTGCCGCCGTCAGCCCAGCAGCAAGGCCACGCCGATCGGGAAACCACTTCAAGGCATTACCGATGGAGGTACCGTAGACCGCGCCGGCGCCGATGCCGCCAATCGCCGCTGCGATGTAAAGGGTCCACAGTTCGTCCGCGAGCGAATTTATCACCCACGAGATGGCGACCAGAACGCCGCCGACCAGGACCACGATCTTTGGCCCGAAACGATCGACCAACCAGCCCTCGACCGGGACGAGCCAAGTCTCGGTTAATATAAAGATAGTGAAGGCTACCTGGATCGCCGCGCGGCCCCAATGGTATTTCTCGTCGATCGGGTTCACAAACAAAGTCCAGCCGTATTGCAGATTGGCGATCATCACCATGCAGACGATGCCGACCAGAAGCTGGACCACGCGCAACGATGCCGGCGCCGCGGAGGTCTGGGCATAGGACATCTTCGAGTTCCTCCCTCAGCAGATTTGCATTTTCGTCGCCGAATTGTACCATAGGTTGACGATGTAGAAGACGTTGTCGAACAGAACGCTCCGACATTCGTTTACCACTTTGCACCAACCGAATCGAACACGATGAGCTTTATTGGCCGCATCATCGCCGGCGCCCGAGACTTGTCGTTTGGCGGCCCCCTCGGCAATCTGCTGGCGGGCGCGGCGCGTCTGATCCCGAGTTGGCTGCCGCCGCACGGCCACGGCGAGGACGCGAATGGCGACCCGCGTCGCCGCATCGCGTTCACGATCGCCGTGATTGCGCTCGGCGCCAAAATGGCCAAGGCCGACGGCGCGGTGACCCGCGACGAGGTCGCCGCCTTCGGCGAGGTCTTTCAGGTGCCGCCGGGCGAAGAAGAGCATGTGCGGCTCGTCTTCGACCTCGCCCGAAAGAGCACCGCCGGGTTCGAAAGCTACGCTCGACAAGTCGGCCGGCTGTTTGCGGACGATCGGGCGGTCCTCGAGGATCTCCTCGGCGGTCTTTTTCACATCGCCCTCGCCGATGGCCGCCTCTGCTCCGCCGAGGACGATTACCTGCGCGAAGTCGCCCGGCATTTCGGCTTCGACGCCGCGGATTATGCCCGCATCCGCGCCCTCCACGTCGGCCCGCAAGCGGATGCCGCCGAAGATCCCTACGCAGTTCTCGGCGTGTTGCCCGGAACCTCCCTCGGCGCAATCCGCGAGGCCTACCATCGTCTGGTCCGTGAATCTCATCCCGATATTGTGATCGCGCAGGGGCTGCCACCTGAATGCGTCGCATTGGCGACGGCGCGGATCGCGCGAATCAACGCCGCTTATGAACAAATTGCGAAGGGCGGAACGCGCCCGGAGTGATCCAACTGCAGGCAATCGAACGCTTCTCGCCAAACCACGGTCCGCGTCCCGAACCGGCGCGGATCGACATGCTGGTAATCCATTATACCGGCATGACTACTGCAGAGGCGGCGTTGGACCGGTTGTGCGATCCCGACGCCCGTGTCAGCGCGCATTATGTTGTCGAAGAAAACGGCGCGATCTGGCGGCTCGTTCCCGAGAACCGGCGCGCCTTTCACGCGGGGGTTTCCTGTTGGGAGGGCGAGAGCGACCTGAATGCCGTTTCCCTCGGGATCGAAATCGTCAATCCCGGCCACGAATGGGGATATCGCTCGTTCCCCGAGGCGCAAATGTCATCGGTCGAACGTTTGTGCCGGGAGCTGATCGGCCGCTATTCGATCCCGCCGCATCGGGTGGTCGGTCATTCGGATATTGCGCCGGAGCGCAAGAGCGATCCCGGCGAGTTGTTCGACTGGGCCAGACTCGCCCGCGCCGGCATCGGGATCTGGCCACCTGCAAGCCCAGCACCTCGGGGTCTCGCCATCAATCCCGCCGAGGCGCTCGACGACCTCTCCTCCATCGGGTATTGCGTGACTGCGGAGTCGCAAACGCCCGCGCTCGTGGCCTTTCAACGCCGCTTTCGACAAAGCTGCTGCGACGGCAGGCTCGACGTCGAAACCGTCGTCCGCCTCTCGGAAGTGAGGGACGCCTTCGCGCCATCGAGAACGGCTGCGGGCGGCGCTGCTCACACGTCGAGCTTCAAGGCTTCCTGCAGCCCCTGCAAGTAAATCGAGCTGTCCCAGGCGCTCGCCAATGCGAGCGCCGCGACCAGCAGCGACATGGCAATCACTGTCGTGGCCCATGCCCGGACGAGCGCAGAAAAAGCCGTGTCGGTCATTTCGGACAAACCTTGATCCCGGTTCCGCCGGGCCGCCAACCCAACGAGCGGCTATTCTCGCCACTTTTTGGGCGCCCGCTTGTGAACCGAATCACACGACTGAGTTAAAATTTTTCTTTCTGCGCTGTCAGCACAATCCGCGGTGCGCCTCAATTCAGCCGAGAGGGACGGCGTTTTTCGGCCTGCTGCCGGACGATCTGGCCGGCTTGGTGGTGGGCAATCCGCCACACCCCGTCTTCGCGGACAAAGAAGTTGCTCGCGGCGAGAGTGCCGCCTTCGAGCTCCTCCTCACACAGCACCAGCGCCACATCGCCATAAAGGAATGCGTGCTCGTCAAAACAGGCGATGCGTGGCGCGTCGGGGTTGGAGAGGATCCCGGCCCAGCTCTCGATGATCGCGTCGCGGTCCTTGAGCGCGGTCCATCCCGGGTGCAGGCAGGCGACCGGTACCCTTCGAGCCCAGAGCGCGTCCATCGCCTTGAGATCACGCGTCGCAAACGCCCGGTAGAACTCGAGATTGGCGGCAAGCACGGCATCCTGGTCGGTCATCGCGATCCCCGATTCTGTCGTCGAACCATACGATGGTGGCGCGCATGTCGCCAGTCGCTCGACAGTGCTGCCCATTGTTTAGGCAATGCAGCCTGCTCCGCCGCTTGCCTAGGACTACGGACGCCCCAACGGTGATTGGCCTCGATTTTGCTCTCCCACCGAGGCCGGCCCCCGGGCCGAGACATGCAAACGAGGGAGGCACCAGGTGCTAAACAGAATTTGGCACGTCGCAGTGGCGGCAGCCGTCATCGCGGGTGCGCCGATGGCAGCGACCGCTCAGAGTGGAGGCACGATCAAGATCGGCGTCCTGCATTCGCTCTCGGGAACGATGGCGATCAGCGAGACGACCTTGAAGGACACCATCCTGATGATGGTCGACGATGTGAACAAGAAGGGCGGGCTGCTCGGCAAAAAGGTCGAGGCGGTCGTCGTCGATCCTGCTTCCAACTGGCCGCTTTTCGCCGAGAAGGCGCGCGACCTGTTGGCCAAGGAGAAGGTCGCTGCCGTGTTCGGCTGCTGGACCTCGGTGTCGCGGAAATCGGTGCTCCCGGTATTCGAGGAGCTCAACGGTCTGCTCTTCTATCCAGTCCAGTACGAGGGGGAAGAGAGCTCAAGAAACGTGTTCTATACAGGTGCGGCGCCAAACCAGCAGGCAATTCCTGCGGTCGAATATTTGATGGACAACGAAGGCGGCGCGGCTAAGCGCTGGGTGCTGGAAGGCACGGATTACGTCTATCCGCGCACTACCAACAAAATCCTCGAAGCTTTTCTCAAGTCGAAGGGTGTCGCGCCCGACGACATCAAGATCAATTATACGCCGTTCGGTCACTCCGACTGGCAGACTGAAGTTGCCGCGATCAAGAGCTTTGCGTCGGCCGGCAAGAAGACGGCCGTGGTCTCGACAATCAACGGCGACGCCAATGTGCCCTTCTACAAGGAGCTGGCCAACGCTGGCATCAAAGCGTCGGACATTCCGGTCGTCGCGTTCTCGGTCGGCGAAGAAGAGCTCGCCGGGATCGACACGAAAAACCTGGTCGGTCACTTGGCCGCCTGGAACTACTTCGAGTCGGTCAAGAACCCAACGAACGACGCGTTCATCAAGCAGTGGCGCGACTTCATCAAGAACCCGAAGCGCGTCACCAACGACCCGATGGAGGCACACTACATCGGGTTCAAGATGTGGGTGCAGGCCGTCAGGCAGGCCGGCACGACTGATGTCGATGCAGTCCGGCAGGCCATGTATGGCCAGAAGGTGAAGGCGCCGAGCGGCTTCGTCGCGGTCATGAACACCAATCATCATCTGTCGAAGCCGGTTATGATCGGCGAGATCCAGGCGAACGGACAGTTCGACGTCGTTTGGCAGACCAAAGAGGCGATCAAAGCGGACGCCTGGAGCCCCTATCTCCCCGAAGACAAGGGCAAGATCGCCGACTGGACCTATCCCTGGGTCTGCGGCAATTGCACCGCGCCCAAATATGCCGATTGAGTAGTTTCAGGGGGCGGCGGTGGCACCCTCACCCACCTACGCCTTCTCCCGAGCACTTTGGGGGAGGGCACTTCGCGCAGCGAAACGGGTGAGGGTGCTGCGGCTCGCCGCGTTCGTGCTTCTGGCTATTGCAGGCACAACTTCGGCGCGGGCTGACGAATTTTCGACGCTTCTCTCCGACTTGGCCAGCAGTAGTTTCGCCGATAAGGAAAGGGCCGTCATTGCGCTTGGCAGGCTCGGCGACGAGCGGGCCGTCGGGGTCATGACGGCGCTCAAGGACGGCCGTCTGATCAAGGCGCCGGATGGCCGTATCCTGGTGTCCGACGCGACGCGGCTGACCGACCCGGTCACCGGGGCCGATGTTTCTGGTGTGGCCGGGGACACGGCCGACCGAATCCGCGTCAACAATCGCCTACGCGGTGCGATCGAAGGCGCGTTGGGCGAGCTGACCTTGTTCAGCTCCGATCCCGCAGCTCGGCTAGCCGCCGCCCAGGATGCGCTGCGGCATCCTTTCGCCGACCAGGCCGCGCGGCTCGAAAAGGGTATTGCTGCCGAGAAGGACCCGGCGATCCGGGCAGCGATGGAACAGAGCCTGTTAGCGTCCCGACTCTTTGCCGGCACCAGCGCAGAGAAACTCGCGGCAGTACGTGCGCTCGGCACCACCACCGATCCGCAAATCAAAAACCTGCTCGACCAGTTCCGGGCCGCTCCGGAGACGGATCCCGACCTGCGTCAGGCCGCCGATGCGGCGCTCGGTTCGATCCAAAACCGGCTTCGGCTGGTCGGCCTCGCCGCCAGCCTGTTCGAAGGCATCAGCCTCGGCAGCATCCTGCTGCTCGCCGCGATCGGGCTGGCCATCACCTTTGGCGTCATGGGCGTCATCAACATGGCGCATGGCGAGATGATCATGCTGGGCGCCTATGCGGCCTATGTCTGTCAACAGTTGTTTCGTTCGTTTTTGCCGCCGGCGTGGATCGACGGCTATCTCGTACTCGCGGTGCCGGTCGCGTTTTTGTTCACCGGCGCGGTCGGCGTGGCGCTCGAGCGCAGCGTAATCCGATTTCTCTACGGCCGGCCGCTGGAGACCCTGCTCGCCACCTGGGGCGTCAGTCTGATCCTGCAGCAGGCGGTGCGCTCGATATTCGGCTCGCCCAACCGAGAAGTCTCGAACCCGACCTGGATGACCGGCGGGTTCGATCCGATCGGCGGGTTCACGATCACCTGGAACCGGCTCGTCATCATCCTCTTCTGCCTCATCGTTTTGGGGGCGCTGGCGCTGATCCTCAACCGCACGCGGTTCGGGTTGCACATGCGTGCGGTCACGCAGAACCGTCCCATGGCCTCGGTCATGGGCATTCCCAGCGCCCGCATCGATGCGCTGACCTTCGGGCTCGGCTCGGGGATCGCCGGGATGGCGGGGGTGGCGCTGAGCCAGATCGGCAACGTCAGCCCCAATCTCGGCACGATTTACATTGTCGACAGCTTTCTCGTCGTCGTCTTCGGCGGGGTCGGCAATTTGATGGGTACCCTAGTCGGCGCGTTGTCGCTCGGGATCGTCAACAAATTTCTCGAACCGGTTGCCGGCGCGATTCTCGGCAAGATCGTGGTTTTGGTGGCGATCATTCTATTCATCCAGCGGCGGCCTCGCGGGCTTTTCGCCCTGCGGGGCCGAACTGCGGAGGCGGGGGCCTAATTGGTCTCGGCATACCACTCGACGCTGCGTAAGAGCGCCTGGAGCCCAGGTTTTTGGGCTCGTTTCATTGCCTGCGGTGTGGTGCTCGGTGTCGTGATTCCAGCCATTAATCTCTGGATCCCGTCGAATTCCGCCGCCGCATTGCCCGATTATCTGATCCCGCTATTGGGCAAATACCTCTGTTACGCGCTCCTCGCGCTTAGCCTCGATCTGATCTGGGGATATGCGGGCATCCTCAGCCTCGGCCACGGCGCGTTCTTCGCACTGGGCGGGTACTGCATGGGGATGTACCTGATGCGGCAAATCGGCACCCGCGGGGTATATGGCAATCCGCTGCTGCCCGATTTCATGGTGTTCCTCAATTGGCAGAAGCTGCCCTGGTTCTGGTGGGGGTTCGATCATTTCGCCTGGGCGGCGGCGATGGTGATTCTGGTTCCCGGCCTCCTCGCTCTGGTGTTCGGCTGGCTCGCCTTCCGCTCCCGGGTCACCGGGGTCTATCTGTCGATCATCACCCAGGCGATGACCTACGCGCTGATGCTCGCCTTCTTCCGCAACGATATGGGATTTGGCGGCAATAACGGGATGACCGATTACAAGGATATTCTCGGGTGGGACGTGCACCAGCCGGCGACCCGGCTCGGCCTCTACGTCGCTTCAGTGGCCGCTCTCGGGCTCGGCTATCTGCTGTGCCGGTTCATCACCTCGTCCAAGCTCGGCCGCATCTTGTTGGCGCTGCGCGATGCCGAGAGCAGAGTCCGGTTTCTCGGCTACTCGGTGACCAACGCGAAGCTGTTCGTCTTCACGGTCTCCGCGGTCCTCGCCGGCATAGCCGGCGCGCTTTATGTCCCACAAGTCGGCATCATCAACCCCAGCGAATTCTCTCCCGGCAATTCGATCGAGGTCGCGATCTGGGTCTCGGTCGGCGGGCGCGGCACGTTGTCGGGGGCGATCGTCGGCGCGATCCTTGTCAACGCTGCGAAGACCTGGCTAACCGGTGCCGCCCCCGAAACTTGGCTGTTCGTGCTGGGTGCCCTGTTCGTCACGACTACATTGGTGTTTCCGCGGGGAATCGTCGGGCTTTTGCGGGAGGCCCGCTGGACCCGGTTGCGGGCGCCGGCTCCGGTCCCGGCGGGAGAGCAGGCGTGAACACGGCGGGCACCACGGACGCCCTTCTCTACCTCAACGGCGTTACGGTCAGTTTTGACGGGTTCAAGGCCCTGAACGAGCTTTCGCTGATCGTCGACGAAGGCGAATTGCGTACGATCATCGGCCCGAACGGCGCCGGCAAGACGACGATGATGGATGTCGTCACCGGCAAGACCCGGCCCGATTCCGGCGAGGTATTCTTTCAAGGCTCGGCCGATCTGACCCGCCTCGACGAGGCGGCAATCGCCAATCTCGGCATCGGCCGAAAATTTCAGCGGCCGACTGTCTTCGAGAACCTGACTGTCTTCGAGAACCTCGAACTCTCTCTGGCGGACAGCCGCACCACCTGGGGGACCCTGTTTGCCCGCCTGAGCACGGAGCGCCGCGATCGCATTGATGGTACCTTGGCTCGGATCGGGCTGACCCAGCAGAGCGGTCAATCGGCCGGCGCCTTGAGCCATGGCCAAAAGCAATGGCTGGAGATCGGCATGCTGTTGATCCACGACCGCATGCTGTTGCTTCTCGACGAGCCGGTCGCTGGCATGACGGACCGCGAGACCGAGCAAACCGCTGAATTGATCCTCGATCTCGCCAAGGACCGCACCATCGTTGTTGTCGAGCACGACATGGCGTTCGTCCGCAGCCTCGGCGCGCGCGTCACCGTGTTGCATGAGGGATCTGTCCTGACCGAAGGTTCGATCGACCACGTCCAGAACGACCCGCGCGTCATAGAAGTCTATCTCGGCCGCTGAGCCATGTTGTCGGTCGAAGCCGTCGACCTCTATTACGGTGCGAGCCACACGCTGCGCCGCGTCAGCCTGATGGCGCGGAAGGGCGAGGTGACCTGCATCCTCGGCCGCAACGGGGTCGGCAAGACGAGCCTGCTTCGGGCGATCTGCGGGCTTCAGCCGATCCGTTCCGGGCGCATCCTTTGGGAGGACCGCCTCCTCAACGGGCTTCCGCCGCATGAACGTGCGCGCACGGGTCTGGCGCTGGTGCCGCAAGGCCGCGAGATCTTCCCGCGACTGACGGTGCTGGAGAATCTGGCGACCGGCTTTGCACCGCTGGCGCGCAGCGTACGCAACATTCCGGATGAGATTTTCGCCCTTTTCCCGGTGTTGAAGGAAATGCTGAACCGCCGCGGCGGCGACCTGTCGGGTGGCCAGCAGCAACAGCTGGCCATCGCCCGCGCTCTTGTCACCCGGCCGCGCCTGTTGATCCTGGACGAGCCGACCGAAGGCATCCAACCTTCGATCATCAAGCAAATCGAGCGGGTCATACGCGCCCTCGCCGAACGCGGCGACATGGCGATCCTGTTGGTGGAACAATATTTCGAGTTCGCCCGCGACCTCGCCGCCTCGTATTTGGTCATGCAGCGCGGCGAGGTGGTGCTGTCCGGCCGCCGTGAAGAGATGGACGAGGCGGCCGTGCGCAGCTATCTGACAGTCTGATCGGCTAGATGACTTCGACCGGCGGCGTAAAGATGTAACCGGTGCCGCGCACAGTCTTGATCATCATCGGCCTTTGCGGGTCGTCTTCCAGCTTGCGCCTGAGCCGTCCGACCTGGACGTCGATTGTCCGGTCGAAAGGTCCGGCCTCGCGATTGCGCGCGAGATCCAACAGCCGATCCCGGGTCAGCACCTGATTGGCGTTGTTGACGAAGGCCGCGAGCAGATCGAACTCTCCAGTGGTGAGTCGGACCTCCTTGCCCGAAGGCGAGTAGAGCTCGCGGCTAGACAAATCGAGGTTCCAGCCGGCAAATCGCGCCTTTGAGCGAGTTGGAGCACTCTGTTTTTCGGCGCTGCGCGACGAAGCACGGCGGAGCACGCTCTTCACTCGTGCCAGGAGTTCGCGCAAGTGGAACGGCTTTGGCAGATAGTCGTCCGCACCCATTTCGAGACCGATGATGCGGTCGACGATCTCGCCTCGCCCGGTCAAGATGATGATCCCGACACTCGATTCCTGACGCAGCGAGCGGGCCAACGTCAGTCCGTCCTCGCCGGGGAGCATCAGATCCAGGATAACGAGGTCGACCGGGGATTGCGCCATCACCCTGCGCATCTCGGCGCCATCCTGAGCGGTAGAAACCCGGTAACCCTCGCCGGACAGATATTCCTGGACGAGGTCGCAGATTTCGCGCTGGTCGTCGACAATTAGGATGTGACCGTTGTCAGTCATGCCGGCGAGCTTCCACAACCTCCAAGTTGGTCCGACCTCGCCGACAGCAGCGCGGTCGGCGGAACCGGGGATCACGCTTTGAGCAGCATACATATAGTTACAAAATCTTACAGAAAACCGGTTCCCGTGACATCATCGGATTACGGCCCCCCCTTACATTCGGCGGCATTCGGATCGGCTGTCCGGCCGATCGTGAACGCCGGAGGAGCACCTGTGGCCGACACTCACCATGCCATCGAAGCCGAAATCCCGCGCTTGAGGCGTTATGCCCGGGCGCTAACGCGCGACGTTGTCAGCGCCGATGATCTCGTACAGGACTGCCTGACCCGCGCTCTTGGGAAGTTGCATCTTTGGCAGGAGGGATCGGATCTTCGGGCGTGGTTGTTTACCATCCTGCACAACCAGTATGTAAATTATATCAGGCGCGCAGTAAGGGAAGGCGCCACAGTGGCGTTGAACGAAACCGAGCCGATGCTGAGCCGCGCGCCGCAGCAAGGTAAGCGCCTTGAGCTGCGTGACCTGGAGCGCGCGATCGCCCAGCTCCCGGCGGAGCAGCGCTCGGTCATCTTGCTGGTCGGCTTGGAGGGGATGCGCTACGAGGAGGTAGCCGCGGTTCTCGATGTGCCGGTCGGGACAATCCGATCGCGATTGTCGCGCGGCAGAGAAGCCCTGCGGAGGCTAACCGGCGCAGTGCCGGACGAGAAGCCCGAAGCCACTATCGGCGAATCGAAGCCTCCCTGCGTCCTGCCCCGGCATTTGCGCGGGCCCACGCCGCGTTCGCGAATCGCGGTCAACGGCGGACGTCTGCCGCCGCGACCCGGCTCTGCCAAAAATGCGCATATCGCAGGCTCGGCCTAGTTCTCGGGGGGCCTCGCTCCGGCGTGATGACAATTTAACTGGCGTCACCTGGAACGATTTTGCGGAGAGGGAGTTAGCACGCAGGCGAGGCGCCGGACACTCGCCCATTTTCTCAGTCCGGCTTGGCAAAGTCTCCCTGTCGCGGGTTTGCCACCCGCAACCTTACCGGCGTCGGCTGTGGTCGACGCCGGTTTTTTACGCACATGACTTGCGCATCTCGGCTAAGGAACACCCCGCCCAACCGGGCTGTTGGCGGGTGGATTCGGTACAACGTAGGGAAAGCGATGATGTTGGGACGCCACGTTTATCGTGTTCATCCGACAGAGCAGGGTTGGACAGTGACAAAGGAAGGAGAAGATCACCCACGGAGTGGACACCCGGACCGAGAGGAGGCGATCGCCCAGGCCGTTCGACTGGCCGAATCCGACGAGCCTGCCAAAGTGACCGTCGACAACGGCGACGGCACGATCGCAGAAGAATGGCTCTTTGGCAGCGACCCCGTCGCGGAACTGGGAGCCTGAGCTTTTTTTGCGCCCGCCGCGGTAAAGGTGACGGCTACTCCCAACGCGCGACTTCGTCAAAGGCGAGGCGCGGCAGTCTGGGGCGCAACCGGTCGCGGTGATCGGCGCCGTCCGCACCTTCTCGTAATTGCCCGTCGAGACGCAGAATAGCAATTGTTCCTTCGCCTGTGGGCGGCGCACCAGAACTAGGCGCAGCGGCTCGCAATTGGCGCTCGCCGGGCCGAGTGAGGCCAGCTGGAACGCGGCCTCGACCAAGCCTTCGGGCACCGGTCGTGCTTGCCAATAGGAGAACGTCCGTGCCTGATCGAACAATTGCTCCAGGATCCGGCTCAAACCTGACCCTCATATGCCGTGTACGGAAGCAGATACTGCCGCGCGCCGCCTCCCGGACCAAGGTGAGAAGGGTGTATGCTCCCGCTTGAACGGAACCGATGCGAAGACGGCAGGAGAGCGCGATGCCCATTTTTGCGAGACGACGGATCGGACGGACTTCGGTTGAAGTGACGGAACTGGGTCTCGGCTGCGCGACGCTCGGCGGCAGCCGCATCGCGGTCTCCCGGCTACAGGCCGAGGCCA
>Ga0209526_10001785_pt1 | contig 14416 bp, 14 predicted proteins | sample JacPinW_OM2H0_M1_FD_188566 | JGI IMG/M metagenome (GOLD analysis project Ga0209526, IMG submission 188566) | Forest soil microbial communities from Algoma, Ontario, Canada - Jack Pine, Ontario site 1_JW_OM2H0_M1 (SPAdes) (version 2) | ecosystem: Environmental > Terrestrial > Soil > Boreal... | reverse complement strand
GGTCTCGGCTCAAAAACCGCGGGCCGGCAGCTCGCACGCCGCTGCGATGTCCCCGCCGTCCCCGGCAGCAACGATCCCATCGAGCAGCCCGAGCAAGCCCGCGCCCTCGCTCAAGCCATGGGCTATCCCGCCCTGCTAAAAGCGGTGGCCGGCGGCGGAGGCAAAGGCATGCGCCTGGTCTCCGGCGACGCCGAGTTTGCTTCCGCATGGCGCGACGCTTCTTCTGAAGCGGTGAACGCCTTCGGCGACGCCCGCCTGTACGTCGAAAAATATCTCGAAAAGCCTCGCCACGTGGAGATTCAAATCCTCGCTGACATTCACGGCCGCGTCGTCTCTCTCGGCGAGCGTGAATGCTCCGTTCAGCGCCGCCATCAAAAAGTAATCGAAGAAGCCCCTTCGCCGATCATGACCCCCCAACTCCGCAAAAAGATGGGCGACGCCGCCGTTCGCCTGGCGCGCGCCGGAGGCTATACCAATGCAGGCACCGTCGAATTTCTCCTCGACGCCCAACTCAATTTCTATTTCCTCGAGGTCAACACCCGCCTCCAGGTCGAGCACCCCGTCACCGAACAGGTCACCGGACTCGATCTGGTCAAGCTTCAGATCGCCATCGCCGCGGGCCATCGCCTCCCTTTCGCTTGGGAAACGATCACGCCGCGCGGCAATGCCATGGAAGTTCGCCTTTACGCCGAAGACCCCGGCAACAATTTCTTCCCTTCTCCCGGCAAGATTCTTTCGCACCAGGCCCCCAGCGGCCCCGGCATTCGTCTCGACGATGGCGTCTACGAAGGCTGGACCGTGCCCAACGACTACGACCCCCTCCTCAGCAAGCTGATCGCTTGGGGCAACAGCCGCGAAGAAACCATCGCCCGTCTTCGCCGCGCCCTCGAGGAATACACCATCACCGGCATCAAGACCAATGCCGGCCTCTTCCGCCGCATTCTCACCGAGCCCGATTTTCTTCGCGGCGAAATTCACACCAACTGGCTCGATGAATTGCTCGGACGCCAACACGTCGATGTCGCCGGAAACGAAAGCAACGCCACAGAGGCGGCCGCCATCGCCGCGGCCCTCTGGCACGCGACGCAAAACGGCGCCGCAACGGCTGGGTCTCCGCATTCGGCTGAGAATAACTCCCGCTGGAAACTCGAAGGCCGCCGCCAGCAAATCGACCGCAGGCCATGAAATTCTCCGTTTCTATCTCCGGCAGAATCCGCGTCGTCGAGCTCACCCGCGAGGCGAATCGCTGGTGTATGGCGGTCGACGGACTCGCGATCGACGCCGACGCCGCTGAGATCGCCCCCAACATCTTCTCGATTCTCATCAACGGCCAATCGCATGAAGTGCGCGTCACTCCCCAACCCGGCAACGGCACCCTTACACTGCAAACCGCGCACCAGGAGTTCATCGCCCAAGTGATCGATCGACGCGCCTGGCAGGGACGCCACCACGGCGCCATCGAAGCCGAAGGGCGCCAGCCAATCGTCGCGCCCATGCCCGGCAAAATCGTTCGCCTCCTCGTGCAAGCGGGCGACACAGTCGCAGCGGGCCAAGGCCTGCTCGTCGTCGAAGCCATGAAAATGCAAAATGAAGTCCGCTCGCCGAAAAGCGGCACGGTCGAGCGAATCCTCGCCAAAGAAGGCCAGCCCGTCAACGCCGGCGATGTGTTATGTATCGTTGCTTAGATGTCGAATGGAGAACGACCGGAAGTGAACCGCCCGGACCTTTAGAAAAAAAGAGAGCCGTCCAAGAGTCAATGTCCTGAAGACTTCGCGGGGGTATCCGTTTTCGCTGCTTCCGGCAGCTTGCCGGCCGCTTCAATCACCTGCTCCGCCAGATAGTTCCTCACTCGCGCCTCGTCCCGCGCGATGGCCAGATACGCGGAGCGCAGTAACTGTTCCTTCCGGTTGCGCAACGTATCGCGGATGGTCTGCTGCACCTGCGGATCGGCAATATTCCGCTGCCCGGGTGATTCCCGCGTTACCAGCTTTAAAATGCGGTAGCCCTCTTTCAGCGACAAGGGCAGGCTCACCTGACCGGGTTTCATTCCCAGCACCATCTTCTTCAAAATCGGATCGGACTGATTCAGCGCCGATTCCGGGACATAACCCAGGTCTCCGCCCGTCGCTGCCGAATTCATGTCCTCGGAATAATCCATCGCCAGCTGCGCAAAGTCCGCGCCGCTGTTTAGCCGATCCATCAGCATCTTTACTTTTCTCTGCGCCTCGGCTTCATTGGTGGCGTCGTCATTTTTGCGGTTGCGGATCTGCGGCTCTTTCCGCGGCGTCACCACGATTTGCGCGATTCGGTACTGCGGCTCCGCTACGTTGAACTGCGCCTTGTTCGAGTTATAAAACTCCGCCACGTCCTGGTCCGTGATCGAAATCTTCGCCACCACTTCCCGGTTCAACAGCTTCTGGATCGAAAGCTGTCTCCGCAGGTCACTTTTCAGATCTGTCACAGACACGTTCCGGTCTTTCAACTGCCGCTGGAACTCATCTTCCGTGAACGGGCTCTTCAGCTCTGTAAACTTATCCTCGACCTCGCCGTCGCTCGCTTCCAGGTTCAGCTTCTTCGCCCGCTCCAGCAAGATCTCGTTGTTGATCAACTCGTCCAGCACGTTCAGTTTCAGCGACAATGCCTCTTCCTGCGACGGCTCCTGCCCTTCCGAATTCACCCGCGTCCGATAGTACTTATCGACGTCATTTCGCTTGATCTCTTTTCCGTTGACCGTGGCCCACACGTCGGGAGAGGGCTGCACTTGCTGCTTGCAGCCCGCGACACCCAACGCCATCAGCGCCGCCAGCGCCAACAGCACCGCCGCGCGCCGATAGCTCCGGTAGCCGCGGTCTTTAGGACGCGGGTCTTTACGCTTCTCGAGACGCATTTTGGAAGGGTTTAAAACCAAGGCCAGAAGCTCAGGCAGCTTTCTTCACACGGCCATCGCGGATGCAAGCGGTGCAAACACGCACCTGCTTCCTCACCCCGTCCACCACCGCGCGGACCCGCTTCAGGTTAGGATTCCAACGCCGCCGCCGCGTGTTATTCGCGTGGCTGATCACATTCCCAAACCGCGGCCCTTTGCCGCACAATTCACACTTCATCGCCATCGTTCTTCCCGCTTTGCAATAAAATTGTCCAGTTACGGAACGTCTCAGTGTAACAGACCCGTCAGCTCCAACAAAGCACACCTTTGGCCTCTCGTATCGGCCTGTTGCGATGGTTGAGAGGTTCCGCAAGCGGCGGGTTTCGGCTGAGAACCCTGTTCGAGCCTTGGGAGGGTGCCGCGTGCCGGCCGCCCAGTAACCGCCGATCGCAGCAGCGCTGTCGAGAACCTGTTCGGAGGGCTCGGAGCGTAGTAGAAAATTGCAGCCCATTACCGAGGAGCACAACAACCTCACTCTGCCGGAAGCCTACCTTTACCCGAGTGAGGACTCTCGCACATCCGTGAAACCACCGTTAGAACCACTGGATTACCTGCCGAGCCGAGTTGCACTTGAATCGACTGCATGCCTATTCGATGATTCAATCAGAGCTGCGACGAGCGTCAGCGAGGAGGAGGAAGGCGGGCCAATCGATCCTGGAGGAACACAACGCCACAAACTTCTTGCGAATGTCTTTGGGAATCTTCCTTCGGTTGTGTTCGTAGCGACTGACCAGGCTCGGATGAATGTCCAGCAACCTGCCCATTTCGTTCTGGCTGTATCCGGCGGCGAGGCGAAGCAAGCGAAGAGGCGAGATTTTCAACGGTCTGCGCCTCTCTACGGGCGATCGATGATTTGCATTTGCGGCGGACGCTGCGGAGCATTGGCCGGCACCTGGGACTTTGTTTCCCGGGATCTTCGGCCTAATTTCCTGAAGGGTTCAATAAACCTCCTCGAGCCAAGGTCATACAACAAATAGGTGCCGGGCGACTTCGAAGACAGAAGCATCAATCGCTCCTCGGCGCGTTCTAAGCCGGCGATCCTGGCTATCCAAACGTGGCCGGCGCCGGGAACCTTTTTGAAAATATCGAATGTAGCAGCCATGGTGTCCTCGCAATCTAACGCTGGGACGGCGAAGAAAATGTCCCAAAGGTAAGCCTCGCCGCGCTCTGTAGTTCCGCCCTGTCTAGCGTCCGGACTACCCAGCGCGTGGCGTCATCGCACTACGCGTGCGCGGCAGATGCTTGCTCGCGCACGTTCGCCTGCAAGGGTATGGCTGCCTTAACCGTGGTGCCCTTCCCTTCGGAGAGAATCTCAAACCCTCCACCGAGAGCGATGACGCGTTCGCGCATTCCCCTCAGGCCCACTCCCGGCAATCCAACGGAAGAAATCTTCGACAGCATCTCAGCCGATATTCCCTGTCCGTGGTCCTTAACCTCCAGCGCCAGCCCACCCGCAAACTGGCAAATGCGAATGTCCGCCGTCGGACTTGCCGAATGGCGATGGATGTTTGTAAGACACTCCTGCACGATCCGGAAAACCGCCGTTTCCAGATCGCATGGCTGCCGTGCGAAATCGGAAGGCATTTCCAGATGGACTTTGATACCGCTTCGTTCTTCGAATCCCTGTGCGTACCACGCGAGAGCACTCTTGAGCCCTGCCTCGTCCAGCAATGGAGGATGAAGAAGGTAGGAGACGGTGCGCACGCTGTCGGAAACTTCTTTAGCCAATGCCGCGCTTTCGGCTGCTGTCTTAGCAACACTGGCGCTGAGTTTTTGAGCTTCTCTCTCCAGCCGGTGGAGGTTCATGGTCAACACGGCAAGCGTTTGTCCGGTGCTGTCATGCAGGTGTCGCGCTATTCTGCGCTGCTCCTCGTCACGAACTTTCAATAGTCGTGCCGAAAGGTCCCGCAGGCTTCCATTGGCTACCTCCAGTAGGGCGGTTCGCTGCTGGATGCGATCTTCCAGTTCTTCCTGGATGGTCAGTAGTTGCGCTTGGACGCCGCGCTGCTTCGCAATCGTTCGCCGGCTTAGGGTTCCAAAAAGGATGATGCCCAGGGAAATCAGAAAATAGGCGATGGCGCTGTTGCGTTCTTCTCTGGTAGCGATCCGCAGCGAATAGAGGGGAGGAATGAAGCAAAACTTAGCAGCCAGCCACCCCGCGGCAGCCGTAGACAGCGAAGGCCAGGGTCCTGCGTACCAAACGGAAAAAGCCGTAGCCATGAAAAAAGTTGTGTACGGGTGAGAATCAGCGACGAACTGCGTGAGAAGCCCTCGCAAAGCCAGGGCCAATACTGCTGCCAATACAGCCACCAGATACTGTCGAAGGTGGTTTGCCCGGAACCCGCGAAAAAGAAGATCTGGAGCTTCCATGTTTGAACGCCGCTCACTCCTGCAGAATATTGGATTGCGCGGCAGGCTAGCATTTGCGGGAGAACGAAACTGTCCGAAAAGGCACACCCCCTTTGTAGATTGTCCGCAATGAACCCTCGCACGTCCGAAATGGGACGGTTTTACTGCGGACACGATGCCATCATGGTTCGTATGCCGAAGAAGAAACTCAAGAAGCAATCCGACAAAGCGCTCCGGTCCCAGGTGAAGAAGGAACAGGCGCCGGCGCGTTCGGCCGAATCCTCCCCGAGAGACGATGTTAACGAAAGCGATCTTCCGATTGTCCCGCGATCGCCTAAGGAAAAGGCCATGAGAAACCGTTGGCTGGCCTTTTTGACCGTGGTTGCGGTGATCGCAATAGCGCTTGCCCACAGGGGAGGGGGCGGCGATTACGTCGAGCGCTACAAAGCTTGGCTCTTAGAGGGCCGTGCCGGAGAGACGCTCAAAACCACCCATACCGCAGCCCATGCAGTCGGGGGGCCGGCAGCAGACAGATTGCTTGATGACCCGCTGTCGAGTGGCGCGATTCCGGGTTACGCGATGGACTATCACTCCGCAGACTCGGGAACGAGCTACGAGGTGGTGGCAGGGCGAGGACTGGATTTGCATGCAACTTTTTCGCAGATCAAATCAGGATCCTAGGAGGGTGAGAATGGTGACAGCCCTGCGTATAAATGAGGATGGATTCGTTGTTCTTCGGCAGGCGCCAACGGGAGTCATCGCCCTGGCCCCGTTCTGATCGCACGATCTCTCCTGCCGGCGGTTGGATGAGGGCAGGGCCGCTTCCTTCGATTCTAGCCATTTTAGAGTTTTCGCGGTGAAACATCCGATTGCAATTCCTGACGAATGGGTTGATTACTTCTGACGGCAAGGAGAAACCGTTTTGGGCTACCAGGTGGTTCCCGTAAGCCGTAAAGACGGCCGGAAGTTCGACCAGGTGGTTGCCCGCGAAGGGTGCGGGATTAAGGTTCGTGGGCACAGCGATGTTCCTTTCCAACCGGATGAAGCGTCGATCCAAGTGAATCACCGGCATTGGAATTTCAGGGCGGTGGAGCGGACGGTGCGAACAGAGGGAGCAAACCAAGATGGAAACAGGATGTGAGACTGCGGCGGCAATTCTGACGCAAACGATATTTTTGAAAGACGGCCATTTACAGGAACTTCTAGGCGAGGAAGCATCGAAGAGCCCGGAAGCCGCCACAGCATTTTTGAAGCCCTTTTATGCAGCAGCGCTCGCCATGGCGGCAAAGACCAGGCGGGAAAGTGAAGTGTGAGAGCTGGGCCGTTGGGCCAGGCTTGTTTTTCTTGGTGCTTCCGCCGCGAGTGTAAACTATCCTTCCTACGCGGCCTCGGATACCACGGTGGAGGCCCAATCGCCCGGGCGTGGAGGCAGATCGCGGCATCGTCTTTCAAGCCAGCGTCACGGACAGGATGGCGAGATAAACGGGCGGTCGCGGTCTGGTCGCGGCTATTCTCCAGTTTTCGCTGCGGCTTCGCTTTTTCTACGCAGGCCGGACATCGCCGAATCGTCCGCCGGAACGAAGTATCCTACGACAATTCCCATGGCTCCGTCGCGCAGCAGCCGTCCGGTCGGGTTATCGTACGTCGCGTCGATCTTCAAGAGGTCTCCCGCGGCAAACTTGTACCCGCCGCGGTCGAAAAACATCACCGTCGGCATGCTCAGCAAATGTCCTTGTTCGTCGACCGTGGCGGCCAGTGTCGCGACCGTTTCCTTGCGCGTCGTATCCTCCAGGACAATTTGCTTTGCAAAGTCATGCATATGCCCGCCCACGCCGAGGAGCACTCCGCTGTAGTTTACCGCCACCGTTCCTTTCTTCTGGCTTTTCCCGGCAGGTAGGTCGTATCCCGAATCCCCGCAAGAATTCGCATCCATCCATGCCGGATAGTAACTTTTCACCGCCGCTCCGCCATCGGCGGTCGCCTCTTGATAGGGAATCTGCACTTCCAGGTAGGCCTGGTCATACGACGTGTCCGTGGGGTTGTGGACCATGGTTTCGATGCGGATTTTGTCGCCTCTCTGCACGCGATAGCCGTAACCCGGCACCTGCATCCAGTTGGTCATTTCGCCGCCTGCGCCGAAAATGTGCTCCTCCTTGTTCGGGCACAGAAAGTCCGCGCGATTGGTGTTCCAGAACGCGGTATGATGCAGCAGGATCCCGGGCACCGCGTTTCCGTTCGCATCGACGAGCCTCGGCGTGTACGCCAGCAACCAGCCTTCCAGCGGGATCGTCCAGTACACATCGGGCGGCTGCGGTGTCTTCATGTGGCTCGTATGAGCCGGCAGATGGATGGGCCCTTCACGCAGCGTGATGGTGTGCGCCGCCGCGTCCAATTTCTGTGCGAGCGTCACCCCCTTGGCCACCGCGTGGTGCATTCCTCCCCGCATGAACCCGCCGTCGCGGGAGCCCTGCATATGCTCCATGTCGTGCGGGGCATCCGCGGGCTTTTCCTGCGCCACAGCCGCCCAGCCACCCAAGAGCAGGGCCGCTGCTGCGCACACGATCGGCTTCCTGATCTCGCGGTTTCCCATGGCCGCACCTCCTTGCCGAAGCTGCTTCATCCACTCACAGACGAAGACATCTATCATAGCTCCGGCAGGACCCCGCACAGGGCCCTTGTGCAGTCCCGCCTCCGCTCTCTCGGTGATGTTCTTAAATCAGGCGTGGGTGCCGGTGAGCAGGCCGGAAAGCTTGCTCATATCCGTGGCGCGCTCCAGCGTGCTCACAGACTCGATGATCGCGTCCGTTTTGTCTTTCGGCCAATGAGCGAATTCGGCGCAGCCACGGAACTTCACCGTCTCTTCGTCAAACGTCATCGGCTCCGCGGGACTCCCTTTCGCAAAGTCGGCCTGGTCCTTGAGGATTCTGCCGTCTTTCAGGTGCACGGTGATAAGGGAGGTCATCTTGTCGAAACCGGCGTTTTCCGCGACCGGATCGACGTAGAAGTTTATGCGGCGAATCATTTCTTGTACCTCCGGGCGGCGCACGAATTCATCGGTGAATTGGCTCAATACCGCTTTGCGCTCCAGCACCAGGACGGCGATGCAGAATTCCATGCTGAATTTGGCCTGCAGGCCGGTCTGCGGATGGTGATGGATCAACGCGCTGGGCATGTTGTGATTCGTTCCAACGTCCACTTTTTCCACGTCGGCTGCGGAGATGTTGTTCTTCTGAATCAGCCGCATCATGGCGTTCATGGCCGGGTGCGTGAGCGAGCCCGAAGGATGCGGCTTGATGGAAATGCCGGGATTCACAAACGTCCAGGGGTTTCCGAGCTTGTTCTGGATCGCGGCAGGATCGTACGACCCGCCATAGGCGTGGAAGAAGCCGCGCTGCGCTTCAAGAATATTTTCGGCGGCGGTCCAGCCGAGCCTCGCCAGATCCGTGGCAGCGACGCCATTCTCCGCCGCATGGCCCGGCTGGAAAGGCTTGGTCATGGTGCCGAAGTTTTCGCGCAGCCCACCCGCTTCCGCACCCACGATGCCGAAGGCGGTTAGAGTTTGCTCGAGGGTCAGCCCGCGAACCCGCGCGCACCCCGTGGCCGAACCGAACGAGCCGCAGGTGCCGGAAGAATGGAAGCCATCCTCGTAGTGGCGTGGCGAAATGGCTTCCGAGATCTTCGTTTCTACCTCCACGCCGGCGTGATAGGCAGTCATCAGATCCTTGCCGGAGACGCCGCCGCCTTCGGCGATGGCGAAGACCGGAGGAAGTACGGAAACCGTCGGGTGCGTCAGCAATCCGTAGACACGGTCTTTTGCAACGGCAAGCTGGGTGTCGTCGAAATCGTCGGCGTGAATGGAGACGCCATTTACAAAGGCGGCGAACCGAGGCGTCGCCTTGAGCGAGCTGCCGATCACCGTGGCGTGCCCCTGGGCGAGACCCAGGGACTGCACATACTTGCGGCTGACGGGACCGGACTCCGCGACGGATCCCGCTAACGCCAGACCGAAGCCGTCGAGAATGGATTTCTTCCCGAGCTCGATGACATCAGCAGGAATGTCTTCGTACTTTAGTTTCAATGCGAACTCGGCAACGTAGCGCGTCAACCCGGGTGTTTCGGGAAACTTATTCTTTGGGGTTGGGCTTGCCTCCTGGGCGTGACTTGCGCTCGGACGCCCAAGCAAGGTAGAAGCCCCTACGGCAAAAGTCTTGAACAGTTCACGCCTTTTCATTTTTTGTCCCCAGCTCCCTGGCCAAGAAGTCGCACGATCAAAAAGACTGGGGAATTTTGGCACATTTTGGTAAGAATTGGGGCGCGGATCCGCAAGATCGATAGGAATCCTGTTTTTGAACGTGTAACGCAGAGGACGACTGCTCATGCCTGATGGAACCGAAGCGGCAAAGCTTCAGGTCCGACCTGCGGGATCTGGCCTCGTCAAGAGCCTGGGGCTGCTCGACGCCACCATGATCGTTGCAGGCGCGATGATTGGATCGGGCATCTTCATCGTCTCGGCGGACATCGCCCGGCAGGTGGGCAGCCCCGGATTGTTGATGCTCGTCTGGTTGACGACTGGCCTGATGACCATGATGGCAGCCCTTTGCTACGCAGAGCTCGCCGCGGCGATGCCTAAGGCGGGTGGTGAATACATTTTCTTGCGCGAGTCTTTCGGGCCCATGTGGGGCTTTTTGTATGGATGGGCACTGTTGCTGGTAATTCAAACGGCTACGATTGCCGCCGTGGCCATTGCCTTTGCGAATTTCACCGGCGTGCTGTTCCCCGGGCTCTCCGCGTCCGCGTGGATTTGGAAGTGGGGAACCTGGGGACCCTGCAATGTGTGGTTCGGAGTGCTGGGTCCCTACAACCTCGGCTTGAACAAGCAAAACTTGCTGGCGATTTTCTCTCTCGTTTTTCTCACCTGGATCAATACGCGGGGCCTGCGCCTCGGCGCGATCGTACAGAATATTTTTACGTTCGCAAAAATCGCCGCGCTGGGTGGATTGACGCTGCTAGGTTTCGCATTTGCCACGCAGGTGGCACGGAATGCCAACTTTACGGATTTTTGGCGGCACGCGAGTTTTTTCGGAGGGCACAGTTATCAGGCTGGGCAGGGGACCGTGTGGGTCGATACGCTGACACTGATTGGCCTGGCCATGGTCGGTGCGCTGTTTTCCTCCAGCGCCTGGGCCAATGTCACGTTTACCGCGGCGGAGGTGAGAAACCCAAGCCGCAATCTGCCGATCTCTTTGACGGTCGGTACCGGATTGGTGACGTTGCTTTACGTGCTGGCCAATTTCGCCTACCTCGCTGTGCTTCCCCTGGCGGGAACCCCCTCTGGCGGATCAACGCTGGAGCGCGGCATCCAATTTGCCGCAGGAGATCGCGTGGGCACAGCCGTGGCCGAGGTGATAATCGGCCCGAGCGGCGCGGTTCTGATGGCCATCGCAGTGATGATTTCGACCTTTGGTTGCAACAACGGACTGATCCTGGCCGGCGCGCGCGTGTACTACGCGATGGCCAAGGACGGGCTATTTTTCCGCAAGGTCGGCACCGTGAACCGGCAGAACGCTCCTGGACCAGCGCTGTGGGTGCAATGTATTTGGGCGTGCGCTCTGTGTCTGTCCGGCACTTACCGGCAACTGCTTGATTTTGTGGTTTTCGCGGTGATGATGTTTAACATCCTGACGGTTGCGGGGCTTTTCCTGCTACGTTTCCGGCGGCCAAAGATGGAACGCCCGTATCGCGTCTTCGGCTACCCCGTGTTGCCTGGGTTGTATCTCTTGCTGGCGGCGTTTCTCGAAGTGCAGTTATTGCGCTACAAACCGCAGTATACCTGGCCAGGATTGCTGATCGTTTTATCGGGCATTCCGGTCTATTGGCTGTGGCGCACGCTGCTACCGCGAGCCGATTCACTGCCCGCGAGGCGTGAGAGCACGGAGCACGACGCTGGCCCGGCGTAGCGTCTGGGCCACTGCTGCGGCGATCTCCGGGGCGCCCGGGGTGTCGCCGTGGATGCAGATCGTCTGCGCGTTCACAGCGATTTCCGTCCCGTCGCGGGCAATCACCGCACCTCGTTGCACGATGTTCAGTGCCTGGCGGCTCGCTTCGGCAGGATCGCGGATCACCGCGTCGTCGAATTTGCGCGAGCGCAGAGTGCCATCGGGTTCGTAGCGGCGGTCGGCGAAGGCTTCGGCGGCAACCGCGAAGCCGGCTTCTTGAAAGACATCCAGCATCGGCGATCCAGCCAGGCCCATGAGCACGACGTCGCGGCCCCATCGCGCGACACCCTGGGCAATGGCTTCTGCAAGATCACGATGGCGAGCCGCCTGATTGTAGAGCGCGCCGTGCGGCTTGACGTGCACCAACGCGCTGCCGCAGGCTGCCGCAACTCCGGCGAGTGCGCGGACCTGCTCGAATACGGAATCGGCGATGGTTTCCGCGGGCAAATGCAACTCCAGCCTGCCGAAATTGGCGCGATCGGGATAACCAGGATGCGCCCCCAACGCGAGCTTCCAGCGAAGTGCCTGCTCGATGGTGGTCTTCATGGTTCGTTCGTCGCCGGCATGCCCTCCGCAGGCGACGTTGACCGAAGTGAGTGAAGGCATCAGCGATTCTTGACGGCCGTCGGCAATGGCCTCTGGCAGCTCACCCATATCGCAATTGAGATCGATGGACTTCATTCCCGGATCAACTCCTTCGATGCCAGCAATTCTTCCTGTTCTTTGAGAACAGACCGCGCCTTTTCCCAGGTGACGCGCTCGAAACGAACCTCATCGCGCGGGCGAAGTTGGCCCACGCTGGATAGGTCGGCAGAAATCACATTGCCGATCTTAGGATATCCGCCGGTGGTCTGCTGCTCTACGAAGAGGATGATGGGCAGACCTCCATTCGGGATCTGAATGGCGCCGAGCGAAACGCCCTCGCTAATCATCTGTCCGCCGGAAGGCGTTGGAATGGGCGGGCCTTCGAGTCGAAGACCCATGCGATTGGACTCCTCAGAGACCCGATACGCGCTCGCGTGGAACAAACGCTGCGATGATTCGGGAAACCAATCATGCTGCGGGCCTGGAGTGACGCGCAAGACTTTGCGGGGTGAGAGACGTTGCAGTGCTTGAGAAGCGATGGTCTTTTTGCAGAAAGATAGCATGCCGGACCCGACGTTCAGAATGTCTCCCTTCCGCAGGGGTCTGCCATCGAGACCCCCGAGGCCGCTCAAGATGTGTGTCGATGCGCTTGCTAGAAAAGGCTTCACGATGATTCCGCCCTGAACGCATAAATAGCAGCGCGCTCCGGAACGCGTGGGTCCCAGGCGGAGCGCTTGGCCAGACCGGGCCTCAACCGACGTCCACGGTTCGACGGGCAGGTCGTCTAGAGTCGCGCCGAAATCGGAACCTGCCAAAGCCACGACGGCACCTTTCGGAAAAAGGAAGGTGCCGCCGAGCAGCGTCATCTCCAGCCCCGCGGCGCCTTCCGCATTTCCGACCAGCCGATTTCCGAGCCGCAGTGAAATCGGATCGGCGGCACCGGATGGAGAAACACCCAGGGGACCGAAACCTTCTCGTCCCAGGTCCTGTACAGTGGTGAACAGGCCCGGCGCTTGGACCTGAATCACCTTCATGCGCTCTCCAGCGCCACGAATTGTTCGGAGGAAATTGGCGTGAATCGGACGCGATCGCCGAGGGACAGCAGGCTCATGGCGCTGCGGCCGGGCTGGAACATGGCGATGGGAGTGCGTCCGAGCAATCGCCAGCCGCCGGGCGTGGCGAACGGATAGACGCCGGATTGGTAACCGGCGATGCCTACACTGCCGGGCGGGACACTTCGGCGCGGCGTCGGCAGGCGTGGCGTCACCAGGGCTTCGGGGAGTCCGCCAAGGTAGGCGAAGCCGGGCACGAAGCCTAGGAAATAAACAAGGTACGTCGCCGAAACATGCAGCTCGATGGCCTGCTGGGGCGTCATCCCATGCAAAGTGCTTACCTCGGCGAGATCGGGACCATAGTCGCCACCGTAACAGACGGGGATTTCCAGTTGACGTGGCTCGGGAAGACAGACCTCGTCGAGGCGATCGAGATAGGGAAGCAGAAGCGCTTGCAGTTCGTCGTGCGGAAACTGCAGGGCATCGAACTTGATCAGGACGGAGCAGTAGGCCGGATGAAGGTTGCGGATGCCCGTTATGGGCTGCAGTTCGAGAAGGCGAAGGAACTTTGCGACTTGCTGATGAGTGGCTGGCGAGATGCGCTGATCGAAATAGACGAGCAGCGAATTGTCGCTTGCGGGTTGGAATCGCGCGCCGAGGGGTGCAGATGTGGGCATGCGGGCGAATTATAGCGCACGGGGGAATTGACTAAACCAGAGCTTGCCTGCCTTTTTTCTGAATCCACAGCTCTTGCACGCGGACCCGGAAGGTAGGAGCGGTCCGCGGAGCGATCCGAACGAGACGTTCTCAGCCGTCGAAAAACTGACGAAGGATCACCCTGTTTCCTCTCGACGGCGAAAACCTCGGGCGAAAAGCAGATTGCGGCGAGCTTCTGCTGCTACTCGATCTTTCCGATGCGTGCTTTCCACAACTCCCAGGGGCGCAGGACCAGGCCGTCGTTGACGGCTGCGGCTTTGGTGGCTTCTTCCGCGGTGAGAAAATTTATGGTGCCGAGCGCTGCGGCTTGGGCCTGGAGCCGGGCGTTCATTTCGGTGTAGATCGCGCGATAGACGACTTGCGGGATGGAATTGCCGACGACGGCGGCGCCGTGGCCGCGCATGAGCACCACGGAATCGTCACCGAGCGACTTGGCCAGCGCATCGGCTAGTTTGTTGTCACGGATCAGCATGTCGGTCATTCCTGCTGCGTGCCGAATTTCAAAGATGGATGTGCCTCCGCCAAGGAAAGCGCTCATGTGGTAGACCGGACGGAGCGATGTCGCGGTGACTCCAAAAGGAATGACCGAGGGCGAATGACTGTGCACGACAGCCTTCACGTCTGGACGCGCGCGGTAAATCGCTGCGTGGATGAAACGCTCGAGATAGGGCTTGCGGTCGCCGGCGTCGAGCGGGTTGCCGTCGAGGTCGTGGGCGAGGATGTCTTTGGCCATGACGAGTGCCGGGGCCACATTGCGGGAAAGAAAGAAGCGATGGGGGCTCTTATCCTGG
>Ga0209526_10001784_pt1 | contig 14418 bp, 14 predicted proteins | sample JacPinW_OM2H0_M1_FD_188566 | JGI IMG/M metagenome (GOLD analysis project Ga0209526, IMG submission 188566) | Forest soil microbial communities from Algoma, Ontario, Canada - Jack Pine, Ontario site 1_JW_OM2H0_M1 (SPAdes) (version 2) | ecosystem: Environmental > Terrestrial > Soil > Boreal... | reverse complement strand
ACGAAATCGGGGCATGGTCTCGGTGCTACAAGGTCCGCTCTGTCTTCGGTATGAGTGGTAACCATGGGTCCGGAACGGACACCCGAATTTAGTGGCGCGCCCGACACGATTCGAACGTGTGGCCTTCGCCTTCGGAGGGGATTGGACCTAGATTACAAGACCAATTTGTATTGGCGCACAGCACACGGCGCTGATGATGTCTTTTGTATAGCGCGCGACAGGCACACGACTTGGGTATGGCGGCACAGGGTCGCACCCTCCGGCCGCGAAGAAAGCGCCGGGTCCACTAGTAGGTACACTGGAAAGTCGGCATTCAAAAAATGATGGACTTTCAGTTGGATAGGCGAGGGTTCGATTCCGCCCCTGGGCACCATGCCGCTACTGGGCGAAATCGGGCGTGAAACGCGCCACGATCGTATGCATGGCTTTGTTTCCTGCCCTTCACGCGGCCGCCGCTGCCGCCGTGCCGAGATCGGTCACCTGCAGCTATCTTCAAGGACAGGAGTTGACCTTCGGCGTGCCAAAAAAGATCGGCGGCCTGCCGCCGATCGAGTTCGACTATCCCTCGAAGGTGACGCGCTTCAGCTTTGGAGACGACAATCTCCTGCTGGTTGCCATGGATCAGGGCGAGCGGTCGCGGGTGCGGATCGTTATCTCGGCGCAGCGCAATAAGGTGAAAACCACCTAAGATGGCCAGATCCTGGTCGACATGGGCGGCAACCAAATCCAGCTTTACAACGGCCCCGTCGATTGCAAGACGAGCGGCTGACTCGATGCCAGGGCACCCAGCCTGCCTTTGCACAAACGAGCGTCGTTTAAGATTTTGTTAACCATCCCGGATCAGTCTCTGCCTAGAAATGCGGCGGAACCGGACCTGTGAGCCGGCAGCTGCAAGAATAAGGTCGGTGGCGTAGCGCCCGCCGGCCTTTTTCTTTGTCGTGAGAGGAGCGCATCTCACCCCCGTCCGCGCCCTGCGATCCGAGAGGTCAACGCCTCCAGCGAAACGATCTCGGGGGCTTCCTCCATTTTGTTCGCCTGCATCACGCTTTTGCTTCAACCGATAGCGGCGTGCCAGCGCGCATCGCGCGGCGAGGGGCGGCGGTGCAGCCGGCGATCCAGCATCGCGCGCGCCCGGGCAAGCTCGCCGCCGCGCAGCAGCGCGACGATAAAGGTGTCCTCGATGATCTCGCGCTGGGCGTGGCTACCGCCGATCCGCACGACCTCGTCGAGCACCGGCTCCAGATGCCTCACGCAACTTGAATAGTCTTCGTCGGCAAAGGCGTTCATCGCCCGGCAGATTTGCGGCACCACGGGGCCGGCAGGGAGTTTTCCGTCGGAAAGCCGCTGCTCGATGACACGAAGTCGCTCATCGAGCGCGGCTCGATTGTGGGTTGCCGCCGAAAGTAACGCCATGTGCATTTCGACAAAGGGCAGGCTCAGCTTTGGAAAATAGCGGCGGGCATAAGCATCGGCATCGGCCCAAAGCTTTTGCGGCACCGCGTGGCCGTAGGCCGAAAGCCGCCACAGCAGCGAGGCGCAGTCGGACATCGCGTTCAGCGGCGGCGCCACGTTGATCGAAGGCTGCAGGATATCCATATAGACCGAAAGCGCTTTTGCCGCATCGCCGAGTTCGAGCGCGCCAAGCGCGTGATGCCAGGCGATATGGCCGTAGAGAATCCCTGCGCGGTCGTAGCCGCAGATCCATTGCGTGATCAGCTGGTCCGCATCGGCCACCGAGCCGTCCTCGAACATCGCGTGCAGCAGCGCATGCGCAGCATAGGCATTCGCCCGCCGCGCATCGAAGGCGCGCTCGGTGATCGCGCGCCCCTTTTTGACCTGGCCGTTTTCGGTCAGCGACCAGCCGTAATTCGACAGGAACCACCAGTCCTCGCCGTAATGCGGCGCATGGCGCTCGCAGAGTTCCTGACGCGCCTGGTCGTGGTCGGCCATGCCGGAAAACGCCAACAGCCCGAACGCGCCGAGCGGCAGCGACAGCACCACCGCATCGCGCGGCCAGCTTTCGAGATGGTTTAGCGCGGCAGTGAGCGCCGCGGGAATATTGCCTTCCACGGCGAGCGCCAATGTCCCGACATGTCCGCGCTCGCGCTCGGTGCCGCGGCGCGCCACAAGCTCGCGCGCGAGCGCGGCCGCCTTCCTTGCCGCTTCACCCTGCTGATAGAACGAATGGACGCGCGCACGGGCGATATGCGCGAGCGCGAAATCAGGATCGGCCGCGATCGCCCGATCAAACGCTTCCGCCGCGCCCGGCCAGGCCGACAACAACAGATCGATGCCGTCGCGATAGGTTTTGGCCGCCTCGGAGGAGGCGGTGGAAACGCTCAAGCCGTAGCGATCCTGGTCGGCCATTGGCGCCTCGTTCGCCTCACCCCGTCCGCGCCCGCCGTCCCTCGATCGGATAGGCCGGATCATTGAAACCCGGCGTTGAGGGATGGCCGCTTGTCACGAGGCGGTCGATCAGCGCTTCGTCCTCGGGAGTGAAGCGATAATCCAGCGCCTTCAGATAATCGTCCCACTGTCCCTCAGTGCGGGGGCCGGCGATCACGGAAGAGACGAAGGAAGAATTCAAGACCCATGCAACCGCGAACTGGCCCGCGGTGATGCCTTTTTTCTCGGCGTGGTTCTTGATCTCCTGCGCGAGTTTTAGGGATTCCGGCCGCCACTCGGTCTGCATCATGCGCTTGTCGTTGCGCCCCGCACGCGTGTCCTTGTCGGGCGCGGCATCGGGGCGGTATTTCCCGGTCAAGACGCCACGCGCGAGCGGGCTGTAGGCGACGATGCCGAGACCATAGTAGCCGCAGGCCGGAAAGTGCTCGACTTCCGGCATGCGGTTCATGGCGTTGTAGTAAGGCTGGCTTGCGACCGGGCGGTCGATGCCGAGGCGATCGCAGATGTTGCAGATCTCGGCGACGCGCCAGGCGCGGTAGTTCGAGACGCCGAAATAGCGTACCTTGCCGGCGCGGATCAGTTCGCCCATCGCGCGCACGGTCTCTTCCAGTGGCGTTGAATGATCTTCCTTGTGCAGATAATAGATGTCGATGTAGTCGGTGCCGAGCCGTCTCAGGCTTTCATCCGCCGCCTGCAGCACCCAGCGCCGCGACAGCCCGCCGCGATTGGGATCGTCGCCCATCTGGTTGGCGAGCTTTGTGGCGAGCACGAAAGCTTGCCGGTTGTTCGAAACGGCGCGGCCCACCACCTGCTCGGAATTGCCGCCATTATAGGCGTCCGCGGTGTCGATGAAATTGATGCCGGCCTCGCGCGCTTTGGCCACCAGCCGCGTCGAGGTCGCCTCGTCGGCCGGCCCGCCGAACATCATGGTGCCCAAACAGATCGGCGAGACTTTCAGGCCGCTGCGGCCGAGGTTGCGGTATTGCATGGGGGGTCCTTCGACGTGCTGAGGGAAGCAGCATACCCAGTTGACCTCGTCATTGCGAGGTGTCATCGGGCGCGAATTCGCGCGACCCGGTGGCTGCTCGCAATGACGTACTCGTCTCGTCGTCCCGGCTTTCGCCGGGACGACAGCATAGGTTCACTCGCTCTTCCGGATCTTGAACACGCCGTTCGCCATGGCGATGCAACGCTTGTCGACGGTCACTTCGGTGGTGATGAAGATCAGGCTGCGGGTCGAGCGTACGACGCGCGGCTTTGATATCAGAATTTCGCCGATCTTGCCGGCCTCGACGAAATGAACGTCAAGCTGCACGGTTGCGAGCTTCGGCTTGCCCGAGACGAAGCGCGCGGTGATGCCGCAGGTCCGATCGGCAAACGTCATGATCACACCGCCTTGTACCAGGCCACTGCGGTTGTGATGTTTGTCTTCGGTTATCAGCGCGAATTCGAGTTCGCCGTCGATGCGGCGCTCCCATAGCGGTCCGATCAGATGCAGGAAGCCGGTGGTATCGACGATCTTCCAGCCGTCGGATTTGAGTTTTCCCGCGGCCTTGTCGATCATGAGCTACTTTCCTTCCCGTTCCGGTTCCAGGTCATTTCATCAATGGCCGGCTTGTTGTAGTCAAGCGGGATGACCCGTCCATTCGACGATACCACCCGGCGGAATATCGCTAGGCTCTGCGCGGCGTTCACGCGCGCAGAGCCGGGCGATGCCACGCCCGCGCTGAAGCGCGCGTCGGTGGCGATCGCGCTTGTCGAAGCGGACGGCGGTGAAGGGACGGCGTTTCTCTTGACACGTCGCGCGGCCGGCCTGCGTTCGCATCGCGCGCAATGGGCCTTGCCCGGCGGGCGGTGCGACCCCGGCGAGACGCCGGTTGAGGCCGCGCTGCGCGAATTGCACGAAGAGCTCGGCCTCGAATTGGCGCTCGACGCGGTGCTCGGCCTGCTCGACGACTATCCGACCCGGTCCGGCTATCTGATCACGCCGGTCGTGGTGTGGGCAGCGACCAACAGCGCTATATCGCCGAATCCTGCGGAAGTCGCCTCCGTGCACCGGATCGCGCTCGACACCATCGAGCGCGAGGACGCCTTCGACTTCGTCGCTATCCCCGAAAGCACGCGGCGCGTGATCCGCTTTCACCACAACGGGCGGCTGATCCATGCGCCCACGGCAGCAATGATCTACCAGTTCCGCGAAGTGTTGGGTGGACGCGGTACCCGCGTCGCCGAGCTGGAACAGCCGGTGTTCGCCTGGAAGTAGCCGCGGTTTGCGCTACAAGATGCGGCATGCACACCCAAACGATTCGCCAAATTCTAAAAGCGCTCCTGAAAATCCTTGCGCTGGCGCTGCCGCTACTCGCGCCGCGGGCGGGCGATGTGCTGACGAGTGTCGTGACCGAAGCCAGGGCGGAGGCTTCGCATCCGGCCACTTGGAAGGAATATCTGGCAGCGCGCGCGGCGTTTGATGCGGAAGTCGGCGCCTACTGGACATCGATTGCCGAGAAACGGCGTGGCCGCAATGCCAAGCGACGCCAACATCAGCCCATCACGCTCGACGACTATGTACTGACTCAGCCGCCGGTCTATACCGGGCCGAAGCGGCCGCCCGGCCCGTCGCCCGAGCCGCCGCCGCAGGCGAAGCCGCGCCAGTACAAGGCGATCCCGGTCGTTGCCGATCTCGTCCAGGCGGCGTCGCAATATTTCCAGTGGACGCCGCAGCAGCCGGCGAACGACATCGAGTTCAAGCGCGCCTATGCACGCTACGCGCTGAACGCGGGATTGACGCGCGAGCAGGCTGTGCGGGTCTACGCTTTCGAGACGGGCGGCAACGGCACGCATGCCTCGCAATCGGGATTTCACGGCTCGCACCCGATCTCGAGCGCGATCGGCTACAACCAGCTGCTCACCACCAACACCGTCGAGCTGCTCGCCGAGCAGGGCGAAGAGCTCGTGAAGGAGCTGAAAGAAAGGGCAGCCTCGCTCACCGGCGCCGCCCGGCAGGCCATGGAACATAAGATCGTGGTGCTGAAAAAGATGGTGGCGCTTGCCACGTCGGTGCCGGACGAATGGTCGCAACACGAAAAGATCGGCGATACGCCGCAGGGCTGGGCGCTGCATGCCATGGTGCTCGACATCGACGTCGGACCGATGCTGCAAACCCACAAGCTCCTGACCTCGGTGATCTTCGCGCGGGAGAAGGGATATACGCGCCCGCTCACCGCGGCCGAGCTGGAGATGATGAACCTGACCGGCGACGGCACCGGGCTCGACATGGTGACGATGCCGCAGGCGATGCGCGAGCAGGTGCCGACCTCGAATTTCTTCCAGCGCGGCGGCTACGAGCGCAATCCGGTCGCGATCCGCCACAACACGGTGGCGAAGCTTCTGGCGGTCACCGACCAACGGATGAATTCCAACAGCAGTTTGCTGGGCGCCAAGGAACTGGCGGCGGCGTTTTAGGCCACTTGTCGTCCCGGCGTTCGCCGGGACGACAAACGTCGAGAGTTTTCTAATTCGATCCGAACATGAACTTGCCGTCGCCCTCGAGATACGGGCCGGTCCGCATATAAAGCTGACCGTTGTGGCCGATGAAGAACAGCGTGCCCTTTGGCACCTTCTTCGCGCCCTTTAACAGCTGCCCGGCGTTGCTGGTGCCCATCTTGTAGGAGAACGTCTTGCCTTCCTTGTCGTAGGCATATCCCGTGTCGGTCTTCAGCTCCCAGGGTGTTGGTGCTGCGGCTTGCGCGAACGCGGATGTCGCGAGCACACCTAGCGCTGCGGCCATCAAGAAGCTCTTTGTCGAAGTTTTTCTCATGATCATCCTCCCCACGACGTTTTTTGAACAAATCACGAACGTCATCGCTCGTTCAACACAACCTGCCTTCAGCCGGCCTCTAAACCTGCCTTGGGCCGTTCGCGCGCGCCATAAGACTTTGTGATTTCCCGCAATCGCCTTCGCGACTATGTTCCCCTTCGGCCTGGAAGAGGGGCCTACAAATTAAGTCATAGGGATGATTCGGATGAACCACGTCATTAAATTCTGTTCAGGTATCGCGCTGTCGCTGCTGACGCTGGTTTCCATGGCCCGTGCCGACGAATTCAAGCTCAGCAACAACCAGAGAATCTCCTGCAGCCGCGGCCTCTCCGCCGGCAAGCTCAACACGTCGACCTGCAAGTCCTACGCCTATCTCTTCAACGTCAAGACTTCGGAATATTTCCGCTGCCAGGTCTCGCTGGCGCTGACGCGGGACAACAAGGAAGTGATCAACGTTCAGACCGACGGCGGCTGCACCAGGAAACCGCGCATCTTCGACACCGACTCCAACTACACCTTCGACGCCACCGAAACCGAGCCGCCGAACACCAATTCGTTCTTCGGCCCCGGCGGCTATTCGGTGTGGGCCGCCGATACCACGGCACAGAAAGTCCGCGGCTGCATCATCATCTCCTCGGGGCTAGGCTCCGATATTTCGAAATGCCTCGACATGACGTTTCAATGAGCGCGCGGCAACGAACGCGTGAGCTGTTCTGATGCGCCCGGTCAGGCTTTGCCGCTCCTGGCTGTTTCTGGAAGGCGCCAATGAGGACGTGCTGCAACGCGCCGCCTCGAACGGCGCCGATGTCCTGATCCAGGAGCTTGAGGACTTTACGCCGCCCGCACTTCGGCCTGCCGCGCGGGCGATGGCGGGCGAGTGTTTTGCGAAATGGCGCGAGGCTGGCGCTGTCGTCGCGGTGCGTGTCAACCCGCTCGAGCAGGACGGCATGGACGATCTTGCGTCCGTCATGCGCGGCCGTCCCGACATCGTGGCGCTGCCGAAAGTCGCCGAACCCTCACATGTCGCGCGGCTCGATGAGGCGGTGAGCGCCTTCGAGCGCGACTACGGAATTCCTGAGGGGTCGACGGCGCTGTTGCCGAATATCGAATTCGCGCGCGGCCTGGTGCAGACGGGCGCGATCGCCAAGGCGAGCCGGCGCGTAGCGGCCTGCCTGCTGGCGTCCGAAGACCTCGCCGCCGATCTCGGCGCCGAGCGCGGACCGGACGGCGTCGAGCTTGCTTACGCACGGCAACGCTTCCTGGTCGAATGCGTCGCGGCCGGCGTGGTGGCGGTGGATTGTCCTTATACCTGGAGCGATGTCGAAGGCGTAAGCCGCGATACGCGCTTTGCGCGGCGTCTCGGCTATGGCGCGAAAAGCCTGGTCGATCCGGCGCATGCCGCCATCATCAACGGCGTGCTGACGCCGAATGACGACGAGCTTCGCCGCGCGCGCGATATCGTCGCGACGTTCGAGGCGGCGCGCGCGGCGGGCAGGTCGCGCGCCGAGCTTGGTGGTTCGCTGATCGAGGTGCCGACCTATACCAACGCGAAACGCCTGATCGCGCGCGGCGCGGCGATGCGGCAGTACTAGAGCATGATCCGGAAAAGTGGGCACCGGTTTTCCGACAAGATCATGCTCAAACAAAAAGATAGAGCGGGATGACGATTCGAAGCATCGTCATCCCGCTCGAGCGCGGCGGCGCGTCAAACTGACGCCACCGCGCTCGAAATCCGTCTCAACGGCCCATGCGCGCCGAGGCCGGGTGGCCCGGCACCTTGAAGCGCTTGCCGGTGTCGGTGACCTTGCTGCCGTTGACTTTCAGGATCGAGAAATCCTGGGTCATGTAGTTTCCGGCCAGAATGTATTTGCCGTCAGGCGTGAACTGGACCGCCTCCGTAAATGCGCCGAGCTCGACATCCCCGATCTTGGTCACCTTCTTCCCGTCGATCTTCAGCACCGAGAGGCGGGAGTTCTTATTGTAGAAGAACGCCTTCTTGGCATTGGAGCCGTTCAGCAAGGCGGCGACCGCGAGATCGCCCTTTGGCGACATCGCGAGCCCCTCGGGACCGTCGCCGACCACGACCTTGTCGATGACGCGCGGCGGGTTAGCCTCGAGATCGATCACGCTGGTGGTGTCGACGTTGCCGTCCGACGAGCCGCCGTTGCCGGTTTCGTTGAGCAGCGCGAGCTTGCCGTTGGGCGTCACCACAATATTGTAGGGCCACTGGCCGGTCGGCAAATCGAGCTTGTTGTAGGTCACCTTGTCGCCGGCGATGTCGAGCACCGACAGCTTTGATGCCGGCGAGCGCGCCACCAGCGCCCGCTTGCCGTCCGGCGTGAACACCACATGCGAGACGCTGTCGGGGAATGTCAGGGTGTCGGTGATCTTGACGTCGGTGCCGTTGATCGAGAGCACGCTGATCGTGTTGTCGCCGCGATTGGCAACCAGCGCCATCTTGCCCGAGGGGCTGATGCTCAACCCCGACGGCTGCTTGCCGACGGTGACGGTCGCCGCCAGTTTCGGCGGGCTCGCCTTGAGATCGATGACATAGAGCTTGTTGTCCGGCACCTGCTTTAACGCATCGCCGTCCTTGGTCACGTCGACCGAATTGGCCACCAGCGCGATCGAACCCGACGGGTCGATGTCGAGATTGACCGGCGGTCCGACGATCGAATTCTCCAGCGGCAGCGTGGCGACGATCTTGGGATCCTCAGGATTGGCGAGATCGACGATGAGGATGGTGTCCTTGCCCGGTGCGGACAGGATGGTCTTTCCGTCATCGTCCCACCGGACCTTCTCATCATTGCCGACGATCATGAACGGCTTTGCGTGCGCGAGATTGAGGCTGGCGCCGTAGAGCAGGATGGAAATCCCCAAGGAAATTCCAATTACGCGATTGGCAGGCATTATGGCGTTCTCCCGATAAGACCGGCCTCTGACGGGTCGGTTCGCGGGGCCCAGAGTACGTGGGGAACCGCATGGTTTCCAGCGCGAAACGCTGGCTTTGGTGCGGTCGGAACGCGCGTCCGCTGCAACCCCCGCGGCAAATGCCGGAAGCTGTCGGCGATTTTGGTCACCCGATCGGTGCAAACCTCATAAAGATGAGCGCGTGTCCGTAGCTGCATAGCCCGGATGGAGCGCCAGCGAAATCCGGGATTTTTCGTTGCGCGGCCCGGATTGCGCTCCGCTTCATCCGGGCTACGATAACTGAAAGATCAACAGGGAGACCTCGATGGATCGGCTCAGGGGAAAAATTGCGATGGTGGTCGGCGCCGGTTCGATCGGGCCGGGCTGGGGCAACGGCAAAGCGACCGCGGTGACCTTTGCGCGCGAAGGCGCGCAGGTGTTTTGCGTCGATCGCAACGCGGCCGCCGCCGAAGAGACCGTGAAGATCATCGCAGGCGAAGGCGGCAAAGCGATCGCCTTCACCGCGGACGTCTCGCGCGCGGGGGATGTCGAGGCGATGGTGGCCGCCTGCCTCAAGGCCTATGGCCGCATCGACGTGCTCGACAACAATGTCGGCATCGCCGAGATGGGCAGCGTCGTCGATGTGACGGAAGCGAGCTGGGATCACGTCTTCGCCGTCAACCTCAAGAGCGCGTATCTCGCCATGAAGCACGTCATCCCGGTGATGGTGCGCCAAGGCGGCGGCTCGATCATCAATATCTCCTCGATCGCCTCGATCCGCCATCTCGGCCTCTCCTACGTCTCCTACGGCACCACCAAGGCGGCGATGAACCAGATGACGCGCACCACCGCGGTCGAATTCGCAGCCAGACATGTGCGGGTGAACGCGATCCTGCCGGGGCTGATGAAGACGCCGATGGTCGAACACTCTGCCGGACTTGCGGCAAGCTATGCCAAGGGCGATGTCGAGGCGATGTGGCGCGCGCGCGACGCGCAGGTGCCGATGGGGCACATGGGCGAAGCCTGGGATGTCGCCAACGCTGCGCTGTTTCTGGCGTCGGATGAATCCAGATACATCACCGGCATCGAGCTCATCGTCGATGGCGGCATCACCTGCAAGGCAGGCGCCTAGTAACGCAACTCACGCCTGCGCGCTCAGCTCGGCGCGGTCGAGTTCCTCCTCGAGCTGATGGAAGGCGTCGTCGCCGATTTCTTCGGACCGGCGCAAGGTCAGGATCGAGCGGCGCGCCGCGTCGATCGCGCGCCGGCGCAGCGGATCGGCCGGAAGCTCGCTGGTCGGGACGCCGCCATCAGGATCGCTCTCGCCGCGCATCAGCATGGCGCGATATTCCAGCCGCAGGATCTCGGCTTCCTCCGACGGATCGCCCTCGATCTCGTCGAGCGCCGCCCGATAGGCGATGCCGCGGGCGCGGGCGACCTCGACGGCGACCGGATCGTCCTGCTTCAGCTTGAGCGCCACGATCAGCGGGCGCAAGGTCAGGCCCTGAATGACGAGCGAGCCCAGCACGACGGAACAAGCCGTCAGCAGGATCAGATCGCGACAGGGGAAGCTTTCCGGCAGTGCAAACGCCGCCGCCAGCGTGACGATGCCGCGCATGCCACACCACGCCACCACCATGCCGCCTTTGACGGTCGGCACCGCCAGATTCTGCGGATGAAGAAGCCCGTGGGCGACCAGCGTCCGCAGCATGACGCCGTAGGTCATGACCCAGGCAATGCGGGCGAGGATGACGGCGGCCATCACGTAAGCCGCTATCGCGACGTACTCCCCGCGCACGACGTCGTCGAGCCGGGTCCATATCGGCCGCAACTGCATGCCGATCAGCATGAACGCCAGCACATTGAGGATGAAGACCGCGGTCTCCCACACCGCATAGGCCGGCACCCGAAGCCGCGCCGGGGTCCGCGCCGGGGCGGTCCGCGCGATCGTGATGCCATAGGCGACGATGGTCAGGATGCCGGATAGGCCGATGCGTTCGGCAACGATCCACACCGTAAACGTGCCTGCAAATTGCAAGATGATCGCGCTCGGCACTTCTTGTACGCGCCGTGACAGCAGCAGCCAGGCCCTGGCAAAGAGATAGCCGGCCAAGAGGCTGCCGGCCAATGCCAGCACGACGGAGGGCACGAACTCGCTCCATTTCAAATGCTCCACCGCGGCGGCGCCGACCGCGACCCGATAGATCAACAGCGCGCTGGCGTCGTTGAGCAGGCTCTCGCCTTCCAGGACTTTGAGGACCCGGTAGGGCAGGTTGACCTGGCGCAGGATGGCGGTGGCCGCAGCAGCATCCGGCGGCGCGACGATGGCGCCAAGGGCGATCGCGGCCGACCATGGCATGGCCGGGACCAGCCAATGCGCCAGCACGGCGACAACAGCGGTGGTGACGCCGACCACGAGGAACACCAATGTCGAGACCGGCACCCAATGGGCGCGGAGGTCGCGCAGCGACGTGTCATAGGCGGCATCGAGCAGCACCGGCGCGACGAACAGCGCCAGCGCCAGAGAAGGCTCCAGCGTCCAGGACGGTCCTGAGGGCACGAACGCCAGCAGCACGCCGCCGACCGCAAGAAAGGTCGGGTAGGGCACCTTGATCCGCCGGGCCAGCGCCGACAGCGCGACCGCACCCAACAGCAACGCGATGATCCATTCGAATGTCGTCAAGTCCTAAAGATCCCAGGCGCGCGCAATGGAGATCATACCGATCGGCAATCTAGCATCAAAATCCAATTATATTATCGAGTGTATGATCGCGTGTATGATCGCCGTTATACTTGCCGCAAAGCTGCCGCCGTCCTCGTGGCAGATCGTGGCCGTTGCAATTTGAAGCGCGTTTGCGCCGGAAATCCGATGCGAGTTGGTCCAAAAATCTTGACAAGAATCCTGATTCGCGCCGCGATCGTGGGCCTGTTGTGCTCGCTGCCCCAGATCGCCCGCGCAACCGGCGCCGAGCCTGCGAAAGAGCCGCTGGTCGATCCCGCGCCGTGCGTGGCTGCGGCGGCGGCGAACGACGACGACAAGATCGTCGCGGAGTGCGGCGCGTTGATCGACAACGAAAAGACGGTTCGCGCCGACCGCATCAAGGCGCTGATCGCGCGAGGCGGCGCCTTCACCCGCAAGGATCAGGTCGACCGCGCGATCGGCGATTATGACACGGTGCTTCGGCTCGATCCGGCCTTGGCCGATATCTACAACGCCCGCGGCGAGCTGTGGCGCAAGAAGGGCGACCGGCCCAGGGCGCTGGCCGATTTTGGCGCGGCGATCAAGCTCAAGCCCGATCATCAGACCGCCAGGGCCAACTACAAATCGCTGGCGCAGGAATTGGAGCGGCTCGGCGCGCTGATTGCGGTTGCCGGCAAGCCGAGTTTCAATTGCGCCAGCGCCAGGCGCGCGGTGGAAAAGGCGATCTGCGCCAATCCCGAGCTCGCCAATCTCGACCGCGAGATCAACGCCGCCAACGTCAAGGCGGTGCGCGATGCGACTGCCGACAACCCGCGCGCCGGGCGCGCCTTGCAGCGCGAACAGGACGACTTCATTGCGCAGCGCAACGCAGCGTTCGGCCGGCCGGACTACGATCTGCAAAAGGCGATGCGCGAGCGGCTCGACCATCTGCTGGCGATTGCGCCGCATTAGCCGCTGGGCGGCTCTTTCCGGCTTGATCTGCCGCCGCTTCGCGTGACAATGGTTTCGGAAAACAACTGACCGCGTCGTCATGGCCGGGCTTGTCCCGGCCATGACGAAGACGGGTTCTTCGCCGGGAGAGGCGCCATGAACATCCACGGGAAAAGCCGGTATTACGAGGTCCACGCCCGCTCGCTGAAGGATCCCATCGGCTTCTGGGGCGAGGCGGCGGCCGAGATCGACTGGATCGAGCCGGCGAAGAAGGTGTTCGACCCCTCCATGGGCGTCTACGGCCGCTGGTTCACTGGTGCCGTAGTCAACACCTGCTACAACGCGCTCGATCGCCATGTCGCAGGCGGGCGCGCCGATCAGGTGGCGCTGATCCATGATTCGCCGCTCACCAACACTGTCACCAAATTCACCTATTCCGAACTGTTGAAAGAGGTGCAGGCGCTTGCCGCCGTGATGGCCGATTTCGGCGTCGGCAAGGGCGATCGCGTCATCCTCTATATGCCGATGGTGCCGGAAGCGGTGGTCGCGATGCTGGCCTGCGCGCGGATCGGCGCGGTGCATTCGGTGGTGTTCGGCGGTTTCGCGGCAAAGGAGCTTGCGACCCGGATCGACGATGCAAGGCCAAAGCTGATCTTCTCGGCAAGCTGCGGAATAGAGCCCGGCCGCATTGTGCAGTACAAGCCGCTGCTGGACGAAGCGATCAAGCTCGCGAGCGCCAAGCCCGAAGCCTGCATCATCCTGCAGCGGCCGCAGCAGTCGTGCGAACTGGTCGCGGGGCGCGACCACGATTGGGCGGGCCTGCGCCGCAAAGCCCTGGATGTCGGCAAGGCCGCGCCTTGCGTGCCGGTGCTTGCGACCGATCCGCTCTACATCCTCTACACCTCGGGCACGACCGGGATTCCGAAGGGCGTGGTGCGCGATAATGGCGGGCACCTGGTGGCGCTGAAATGGTCGATGTTCAATCTCTACGGCGTCAAGCCCGGCGAAGTCTGGTGGTGCGGCTCCGATATCGGCTGGGTGGTCGGCCATTGCTACATCGTCTACGGGCCGCTGTTTCATGGCGCGACCTCGGTCATGTATGAGGGCAAGCCGGTCGGCACACCGGATGCCGGCGCGTTCTGGCGCGTGATCTCCGAACACAGCGCGGTTGCCTTCTTCACCGCGCCGACCGCGTTCCGCGCCATCAAGAAGGAAGATCCGGAAGGAAAATTCATCCGGAAATATGATCTGTCAAAATTCCGCACGCTGTTCCTGGCCGGCGAGCGCGCCGATCCGCCGACGGTGGAATGGGCCGAGCAGCAATTGAAGGTGCCGGTGATCGACCATTGGTGGCAGACCGAAACCGGCTGGTGCATCGCCGGCAATCCGGTGGGCTTGGGCATGCTCCCGGTCAAGCACGGCTCGCCGACGGTGCCGATGCCGGGCTATCAGGTCGACGTGGTCGATGAAGCGGCAAAGCCTTTGCCTGCGGGCACCATGGGTTCGATCGTCATCAAACTGCCGATGCCGCCGGCCTGCCTGCCGACGCTGTGGCAGCAGGACCAGCGTTTTCGCGAAGCCTATCTCACTGAGTTTCCCGGCTATTACAAAACCTCCGATGCCGGCTACAAGGACGAGGACGGCTATGTGTGGG
>Ga0209526_10001783_pt1 | contig 14423 bp, 14 predicted proteins | sample JacPinW_OM2H0_M1_FD_188566 | JGI IMG/M metagenome (GOLD analysis project Ga0209526, IMG submission 188566) | Forest soil microbial communities from Algoma, Ontario, Canada - Jack Pine, Ontario site 1_JW_OM2H0_M1 (SPAdes) (version 2) | ecosystem: Environmental > Terrestrial > Soil > Boreal... | reverse complement strand
ACGCGAAGCCCGCGCCGGTTGCGACCGGACGACGCAGGATTTCTTTTGCGCCCGTCATACTGGCGGTGATCGCGGCCAGAACGAGAATGCATTCGAGCCCTTCGCGAAACACGAGCACGCCGATGTCCAGAGATGCCACCGCAGCGCTCGTGTGCGGCAGCGTGGGATCGGGCGCGCCGTGCGCGGTTACGCCTTGCCAGAACATGATGGCGACCACCCCGAGCGCGGCCAGGAAAATTGCGACACCAAAGGCAAGCCGGACCGATGGATGATGTGACGAGGTTGCGGTCACGCTAAAATTTTAACATACGAACAAGAGGACCGCTGACGGTCGCTTGCGTTTTTTTAGCGGCGATTTGCAGGCGGAAAAGGATCTCGCAAAGGCTGATTGATCGCGCCGTATGGCCATTGTGTCGCCTGCTTCGATTTGCGAGGTTCGGTCCGAGCTGGACTGGCATTTGTCTGTTCGGCTCAGGATGACAGAGCGGGCGTAAGCGTCGACGTTGTAACTATTCAACGCTTCAACGATTAACGTCTCAGCATGTTCGTCGATCGGATAAAAATTTTTGCGCAAGCCGGCAATGGCGGGCGAGGCTGTGTGAGTTTTCGGCGCGAGAAATTCGTGCCGAAAGGCGGACCCGACGGCGGTGACGGCGGGCGCGGCGGCGACGTAGTTCTGTGCGCGGATCGACATGTGGACAACCTAACGAATCTTTTTTATGAGCCGATCATCAAGGCGAAGAGCGGCGGGCATGGAATGGGGAAGAAGATGTATGGGCGCTCGGCGCTGTCGAAGATCGTGAAGGTGCCGGTGGGGACGATTGTCTATCGGGCTGACGAACAGAAACGTCGAACATCGAACCCGGTCATCCTGAGCGAAGTCGAAGGATCCCGTGATGCTGACTCGAAGCTAACGCCGCGGGATTCCTCGACTTCGCTCGGAATGACAGAGCCAATTGTCGATCTTACGCGGGACGGTCAGGAATTCGTGCTCTGTCACGGGGGCGCTGGCGGGAAAGGCAATGTGCATTTCAAGAGTTCGCGCAATCGCGCGCCGCGCCAATACACCGAAGGCGAGGAAGGCGAGCAGGGACACTTTCTGCTGGAGCTACGCACGATCGCGGATGCGGGGCTGGTCGGTTATCCGAACGCAGGAAAATCAACGCTGCTGCGAAAAATCTCCGCAGCGCGACCGAAAGTTGCACCGTATCCATTCACGACCCTGCATCCAATCATCGGCGTGGTGGAGTTTTCGGGTTATCGCCGGGCGACGGTCGCGGATATTCCCGGTTTGATCGAAGGCGCCCATCGCGGGTTGGGACTCGGTCATGAATTTTTACGGCACATCACGCGCTGCCGAATTTTTCTGTTCGTTGTCGATGTTGCCGGAAGTGAAGGCCGTAATCCGATCGAAGATTTACAGAATCTTCGGCGGGAAATCGACCTTTACGATCCGCTACTTTCGCAGCGTCCCTGGTTTGTGATTGCGAACAAAATGGATTTGCCTGGCACGAAGGAGAATTTGAAGGCGCTGCGCGGAAAATTTCCAAAGATCGAGATCGTCCCTGTCTCGGCAGCAAAAGGCGAGGGGATTGAGGATTTGAAGAAGAAGTTAGCGAGTTGGCTTGAGACGGTGTAGTGGCGGCTGTCTCAGCCGGAAGCAACGTGACATTGCATCCACCATCTGCGCGTGAGGACACGCGCCGCTACACCAAATGATTTCGGGAAATTTTTGGAAACGCGCTTGTCAACTGCACAAAACCGGCTTTGGTAGGGCGCGCAAAGATTTGTGGCTCGAGCTTCGAGCCCGAGAGGTCACGGGCGGGATGCGCGTGCCACTTTGCGACCAACCGAAATGCGCAGTCGTTATTTCTTATTGTCGATCTTAGCCCTAGCTTGCGGATTTGCTTTCATAACATCGACATTCGCGGCCGAAGCCGAGCCGGCCGTGCCGCTAAAGCCGGCAGCGCTGGTTCACATCGGCAAGTTTGCGATCACGAACTCGATGCTGGTGACGTGGATTGTTGCCGCCGGCATCATCGTGCTCGCACAATTAGCGACGCGAGACATCAAGCCGGTGCCGAGCGGCGCGCAGAATTTTTGGGAATGGCTGGTGGAAAGTCTTTACAATTTTTTGGAGAGCATCATCGGCCGCGATCTCGTGAAAAAGACGTTTTGGTTTTTTGCGACCATTTTCATTTTTATTTTGTTCGTAAACTGGTTCGGGCTCATCCCCGGAGTCGGGACGATCGGCTGGGGACACTACGATGCCAATGGCGTTTTCCATGTCGATCAGCCTCTTCTTCGCGGAGGAAATGCTGATCTCAACATGACGTCGGCGATGGCGGTGACTTTCTTTGTTCTCTGGATTATCTGGGCGATCCAAGCGAACGGGGTGGGCGGATTTCTACTCCACATTTTTGGGCCGAAAGGCGAGACCTCCGGTGTTTTGAAGCTGCTCATGGTCGTGATCTTTTTCATGGTGGGCTGGCTCGAGATTGTCTCGATTTTATTTCGCCCGATCTCGCTCAGCTTTCGACTTTTCGGAAATATTTACGCGGGTGAGAACATGTTGGAAACAATGTCGACGATGGTACCCGCGCTGTCCTGGCTCATCCCAATTCCGTTTTATTTTATGGAGATACTCGTGGGAATCGTGCAAGCGCTGGTTTTTATGCTGTTGACCGCCGTCTTCACGCTTTTGATTGCGCAACATGAACCTGGACACGAGCCACAACATTAAGATTTCGGTCGGCGGGACGCAGTAGGTTTGCGACGCTGGCCAAACAAAAACCCAAAAACAGAAAAATATGATACTACCATTATTGGCAGAGATGAGCGGAAGCATTCACGTGGGACTTGCGGCGATGGGCGCCGGCATTGGCGTCGGCCTGACTGGTTTGGGCGCGGCGTCAGCGGTGGGGCGGAACCCCGGCGCAGCCACGCCAATTCTTGTACAAGCGATTTTGGCGATTGCGTTCACGGAAGCAATCGTCTTCTACGCCCTCTTCTTATTGCCTCACTAAATCGCGGGCACCGGCCGACGGTTGCGTGCTCCTCGTTTAATTGATATGCCTTCGATTCTGATTCTCGCACAGTCCAGCAGCGGCATTTTGGAGTCCGCCAAGGAAACCGCCGAAACGTTCGGCTGGAATCCGTGGTTATTTTTGTCGCAGGTGATCAGCTTCGTGATCGTGGCGTTGCTATTGCGTCGCTTCGCCTACAAACCAATTCTCGGTGTGCTCGACGAGCGTCGGCGGCGGATTGAGGAAGGATTGTTGAACGCAGAGAAAATTAAAAAAGAACTGGCCGAAGCGGAAAAGCGATACCAGGAGATTCTAGCCAAGGCGAACGCAGACGCGCAGAAGATGATCGATGAGGCACGTGAGAGCAGCGCGCATTTGGCCGAACGTAAAGAGCAGGAAGCGATCGCCGCCGCCGAGCAGATTTTGGCGAAGGCGCGAGAGGCGAGCGCGCTCGAACATGAACGAACGATGGCGGAATTGAAGCGCGAGCTTGGCCATCTCGTTGTCGAGACAACCGCCAAAGTCACGGGTAAGGTGCTGACGAGTGACGATCAACGCCGCTTGCAAGAGGAAGCAGCGCGCCAGCTTGCCGCATGAAGACCAACAAAGAGATTCGTCGGCTTTCGCGGGAAATGTTGCGGGCAAGTTTTACGGATGGACAGCTCGACCGCGGCAAGGTCGCATCGATCGTGCAATCGCTTATCGAAAAAAAGCCGCGGCATTGCATCGACATCCTTCAAAATTACAAACGACTGCTGCGGCTGGAGATTGAAAAACGTCACGCCACGATCGAGAGCGCGGTTGAATTGAGTCCGGAAGTCAGAGAGCAAATCGTGAGCAATTTGAAAAGAAAATACGGGACTGACCTAACGATTAAGTTTGTAGTGAATCCGCAGTTGATCGGCGGCATGCGCGTGCGCCTGGGCAGCAACGTGTGGGACGGGAGCGTACAAAACCGTTTGCAACGCCTGGCCCAACAAATTTAACCAACCAAAATCATGAGCAGCATTCTCGAAGAAATTGAAACAAAAATTGCGGGGCTGAAAACATCGACAACGAAGAGCAACGTAGGCGTCGTGCGCGAAACGGGCGACGGGGTCGCGCGTATCGAAGGACTGAGCGACGTCATGCTGAACGAGATGATCGAGTTTCCAAACGGAGTTTTCGGCCTGGCTCTGAATCTCGAGGAAACCGAGGTCGGCGCGATCTTGCTCGGAGACAACACGCTGATCGAGGAAGGCGACGAAGCCAAGACAACGGGCAGACTGTTGCAGGTGCCAGTGGGGAAAGCGTTGCTCGGCCGCGTGGTGAACACGTTAGGCGAACCGCTCGACAATAAAGGACCGATTAAAACCGACTCGTTTTATCCGGTCGAAAAAATCGCTCCCGGCATCATCAAACGCCGCGGCGTGAGCCAACCTGTACAGACGGGCATCATGGCGATCGATGCGATGATTCCGATTGGCCGCGGCCAGCGTGAGTTGATCATTGGCGATCGCGCGACTGGGAAAACGACCATTGCCATCGACACCATCATCAGCCAGGCGCGTTTGAACAAAGCTGGCGAGAAAGGCGAAGTGAAAGATTATCGCCCGTTGTATTGCATCTACGTCGCGGTCGGTCAGAAGAATTCGAATGTGGCGCGGGCGCTCGACGTTCTCGAACGCGAAGGCGCCATGCCTTACACAACGATTATCTCGGCGCCGGCTTCCGACACGGCGACGAACCAATATCTCGCGCCGTTCGCCGGCGCGGCGATGGGCGAGTGGTTCATGGACAATGGGATGGACGCGCTCATCATTTACGATGATTTGTCCAAGCACGCGGTCGCTTATCGGCAAGTCTCACTTGTGTTGAAACGTCCATCCGGCCGCGAAGCGTATCCGGGCGACGTGTTTTATCTTCACTCGCGCTTGCTCGAACGCAGCGCGCGCGTCACCGAGGAATACGGCGGCGGTTCGTTGACCGCCTTGCCGATCATCGAGACGCAAGCCGGCGACGTGTCTGCCTACATTCCGACGAACGTGATCTCGATCACGGATGGCCAAATTTATCTCGAGACTGATTTATTCTATCAAGGCGTGCGGCCCGCGATCTCAGTCGGCCTTTCAGTGAGTCGAGTTGGGTCGGCGGCGCAAATCAAAGCAATCAAGCAGGTCGCCGGCAAAGTGAAACTCGATCTGGCACAGTTCCGCGAGCTGGCGGCATTTGCCCAATTTGGTTCCGATCTCGATGCCGCGACCAAGGCGCGACTCGATCGGGGAAAACGCATCGTCGAGCTTTTCAAGCAGAAGCAATACAACCCGCTCTCGGTTGAAGAACAGGTCGCGGTGATGTGGGCGCTGCAAAATGGATATGTAGATCCTGTGGCAGTTGAGCGCGTGAAAGAATTTCAACTCAAGCTGCAAGATTGGTTGCAAACTCGAAAGGGAAGTTTACTCCGCTCCATCCGCGAAAAGAAGCAACTCGATGAGGAGCTTGAAGGGCAGTTAAAAGCAGCGCTCGAAGAATTCAAAACGATTTGGCGATGATCTCGTTGCGACTGTTCGAGCCTCCCCAGCCCGAGAAAAGGCGCGAAATCGGTTTCCGTGCGCGGGAGCGCTCGGCGCGTTACCGGATCAAGCGAGGATTTTAAACAATGGCGAACACACAGGACATCCGACGCCGGATCAAATCAATCCGTAACACCGCGCAGATTACGAAAGCGATGCAGATGGTCGCGGCGTCGAAGATGCGCAAGGCGCAGCAGCACGCGCTGGCCGGTCGGCCGTATGCCGCGCTTATGAACAAGGTGCTTGTTTCACTCCAAAAACGCACGGATCCGAGGTTGCATCCGCTCTTGCACATTCGCCCGATCAAAAAGGAGCTCGTCCTAATCATTAGCACGGACAAAGGATTGGCCGGAGCGCTGAACACCAATCTCTTCCGCGAAGCGTCGAATTTCGATTCGGCCAAGACTGCTTACGTCGTGACCGGCAAGAAGGCACGTCAGTTTATTGTGCGGACAAAGCGCGAGTTGTTGGCCGATTTCGAATTAAAAGATGCCCCAACTTTTGTTGAAACCAAGCCGATCTCAAAATTCTGCGCGGAAAAATTTCTAAATCGCGAAGTGGACAAGGTCTCCGTGCTCTACACGCATTTCATCAATACAATCAACCAGAAGGCGATGGTGCAGGCCTTGTTGCCGATCAGCAGTTTTGATTTGCCGACAAAACATGACGAATCAGCCGCGAGTGAAGATGTGGATCCAATGGTCGGCTACGTTTTTGAACCGAACGCCGAGGCCGTGCTCGATATCATGTTGCCCTACTACATTCAGTATGAGGTTTACCAAATGATTCTCGATGCCCGCGCCTCCGAGCACAGCGCGCGGATGGTGGCTATGAAAAACGCGACCGACAACGCCCACGAGTTCATCAAGGATCTTACTCTCGAGTACAACAAGATTCGCCAGGCCGCGATCACGACTGAGCTGCTCGAGATTGCGACCGCGCAAATGTCACTCGGCTCTTAGTCATCGGATTTATGAATACAGGAAACATTGTTCAAGTTATCGGTCCCGTCGTGGACGTGGAATTCCCGGAGGGGAAGCGGCTGCCAAGAATTTATAACGCGCTGGAAATCGAGTACGAAGTGAATGGCAATCCGACCAAGCTCACGCTCGAAGTGCAACACCACCTCGGTGAAAATTGGGTGCGCTCAGTCGCGATGTCTTCCACCGAAGGCCTTAAGCGCGGCATGAGTGTGACCGACACCGGCGGCCCAATCAGCGTGCCGGTAGGCGAAGGCGTGCTCGGGCGCCTTTTCAATGTCACCGGCGAGCCGGTTGATGGTCGCGGCCCGGTGAAATACACGAAGCGGTATCCAATTCATCGCCCGGCACCGGCTCTAATGGACCAGGACGTGAAGGCTTCCATTCTGGAAACTGGGATCAAAGTCATCGATCTCGTCTGCCCCTTTTCGAAAGGCGGCAAAGTCGGCGCATTCGGCGGCGCTGGCGTCGGCAAGACGGTCATCATTCAGGAGTTGATTAATAACATCGCGATGAAACACGGCGGTGTTTCCATGTTCGCGGGGGTCGGCGAACGGAGCCGGGAAGGCAACGATCTTTACAAAGAGATGAGTGAGGCGGGCGTGATCGATCAAAAGGATTTGTCGAAGTCCAAAGTGGGAATGGTTTTCGGTCAAATGAATGAACCGCCCGGCGCGCGTTTACGCGTGGGACTTTCCGCGCTCGCCATGACCGAATATTTCCGGGACGAACGCAACCAGGACGTTCTTCTTTTCATCGACAATATCTTTCGTTTCTCGCAGGCGGGCTCGGAAGTTTCGGCTTTGTTAGGCCGAACGCCGAGCGCGGTTGGTTATCAACCGACGCTGGCCGCAGAAATGGGTGATTTACAGGAGCGCATTACATCCACAAAGAAAGGATCGATCACGTCGTTCCAGGCGGTTTATGTTCCGGCCGACGACTTGACCGACCCCGCGCCGGCCAACACTTTCGCGCACTTGGATTCGACCATCGTGCTCGAGCGTTCCATCGCCGAACTCGGAATTTATCCGGCCGTCGATCCGCTTGCCTCGACATCGAAATCGCTCGCGCCCGAAATCGTCGGCGAGGAACATTACAATGTCGCGCGCGGCGTGCAGCGCGTTTTGCAGCGCTACAAAGATTTGCAGGACATCATTGCCATTCTCGGCATGGACGAATTGAGTCCAGAAGATAAACTCACCGTTTATCGCGCGCGCAAAATTCAACGCTTCCTCAGCCAACCATTCCACGTGGCGGAAGTTTTCACCGGCAGCAAAGGCCAGTACGTTTCCATTGCTGAGACCGTGCGCGGTTTCAAGGAAATCCTCGATGGCAAGCATGACGACGTTCCCGAGCAGAACTTCTACATGAAGGGCAACATCGATATGATCAAGGAAGGTTAAAACGTTAAAAAGTTACTTCGTTACAATGGTCGCGAGCTTCTCGATCTTCCGATTTAACGTTGTAACCCTTTTAACAATCTAACTTTTTTATTCCATGGCCACGTTGAAACTCGAGATCGTCACACCGGAGGAAAAAATTTATTCCGAGGATGTCGACATGGTGACGCTGCCCGGCTCGGAGGGCGAATTCGGAGTTTTCCCAAAGCACGTTCCGCTGCTCACCGCGCTGAAGCCGGGTGAGGTGCTCGTGCGAAAAAATGGCCACGAAACTTCTCTTGCCATCGGCGAAGGTTTTGTCGAAGTCAAAGCCGATGGAGTCTCAGTGTTGACCGATATGGCGCTTGAGGCGGATAAAATTGACACGGCAGCGGCCGAGGCTGCTGTTGAGCGCGCCAAAGCAGCGATGAAAGAAGATCATCATACTGCCGAGGAAGTCGCGGCCATTCAGGCGTCGCTGCAAAAGGCGCTCGCGCAACTGCGCGTAAAACGCCGCCGACATCATTCCTAAGATCGGTAATCGCGCGGCGCACCGCGAAGCTCGACAAACTTGCAAACGCCGGAAACTCTCGGGATCATCGCCGGCAACGGCGTTTATCCGAGAGCGCTCGCTCACGCCGCGCGGGAAGCCGGCGTGAAAAAGATTATCGCCGCAGCGTTCACAAATGAAACCGATCCGGCGCTGACACAAAATGTCGATCTAATCGAATGGCTCCGCGTCGGGCAACTGAGTCGGCTTCTCAAGTTTTTTCGCGAACAAAAAGTTCATCAAGCAATCATGGCTGGACAAATTGCGCCGAAGAACCTTTTTGATCTGCGTCCTGATTGGAAAGCGTTGCTCGTGCTGGCGAAGCTCAAACAACGTAATGCCGAATCGATTTTTGCCGCGATCGCGGACGAGCTCGCGAAAGTAGATGTCGATCTTTTGCCGGCCACGAGTTTCCTTGAAAATCAACTTGCACCAGCTGGATTGATCTCCGGGCCGAAATTATCGCGGAGCGAACAAGAAGATGTCGATTTTGGTTGGAAAATCGCAAAAGAGATTGCGCGTCTCGACATCGGTCAAACTGTTCTGGTGAAAAATGGGACCATACTCGCAGTGGAAGCGTTCGAAGGAACAAACGACGCAATCAAACGCGGAGGCGCGCTCGCACGCAAAGCCGCGATCATGATCAAAGTTGCCAAACCAAACCAAGATATGCGTTTTGATGTTCCAGTCGTTGGAGTTGAAACAATCGCAGTTGCCGCAGCGGCGAACATCCGCGTTATCGCCATCGAGGCGGGCCGAACCTTGTTGCTCGAGAGAGAATCTGTGATTCAGCAGGCTGCGGAGTCAGGTATTTCTATTATCGGTTGTGGGGCGGAGCCTCGACTTGAGCGTGTGGAGACGGTATCCGGCTCTCGTTAGCCCGTGCACTTGCGTCGTCCAGATCGTGCACCGCACCCAATGATTTTGGGCCTATTGAAGCCAGAATCGTTAGGCGACTGCTATCAGTAAAAACCGCAAAATTAGAACGGGCCAGGTAACTGATGAACGTTTCTCGATTCACAATTCTGTCCAGGGCATTGGCGGTCGTGGCAATGATGACTCTGACTGCTGTTTGTGCGCATGCTACCGGTTTACTGGTCAGCAACTTTGTCGGCGGTGACGAAAGCGTGAAACGAAAAATCGTCGCGTCACGTCACACCCTAGCTTGATCTCGATAAGTCGAGAGCGATCCGCACGACGCTATAAAAGAGAAGCAGCGCTGCGATGGGAACCAGCCAGATTCCCAAACCGGGATCACCGCCGTAGGTGACGACCCCTCCGAGGAAAAAGCCAACCGGGAAAAGAATTCCTGCCCAAATCAAACTGAAACAAACGGATGCTCGCGGCGTGAGCGCTTTGACACTTCGCCCGGTGAGACCGGCAGCAATATTGACCAGCGCAAGCGCGGTACCATGCGCGTGCGCAAGGGTAAACATGAGCCGGCGCATGTCGCTACCAACATCGACATACCAACCGACCTTGAAACCGTGCAGGATTTCCAGAACGCCGCCTAACGACAGGAAAACAAGAAGCGACCACCAGCCAAAACGCAGGTTACGATCCAAGTTGTTCATGAAAACAGCACGCGCGCAGTCATTCAGCGAGCAGGATTCGTTTGTTGTCGCGCTCGCTTCGCAGTCGTTGAAAAAGATCGTGTTGAATACGCCCATCGGAATCAAGCGCGGTCTGTGGCTCAAAAGTTGCATTTGGCGGGCGCACTTCGCGCAACCATTTTTCAAGAGCGCGGCCAGCAGCTTGACGCAGCAAGCGATCATCTGCTGTGTACGTAAACGAAAAATCGGAGAAACCGGGTAGCGTCTGCAACGATTTCCAGGCGTCGAAGCGCACAGCGGCGTACTCGTCAGTCATGGCATAAATGAGGTGAGGGTAAAGCCACTCGGGCCCAGAGACCTCTTGCGCCGGTTTCCATCCCATTCCCCAAGCAATGAGCGCTCGCTGACCGGCATCGCCTTTCAGAATCCATTGCACGGTGGCGGCAATCGTTTTGTCGTCATCTGAAAGTTGCGGTATCGGCTGATTGTACCAGTCGTGTAATTTTTCTGCCGTCCAAGCGAGGGTTTGATTGAGGTGACAAAGATTGCAGGCGTTTGGTCGGCCATAATCGACACTCTCCTGCACGGTCGGCCGGGAAACTTGGTGTGAACGCATCGCGCGCAACAGACCAAAAGTCGTGTTCGGCATGTGGCAATTGTAACAGCGGCTGCCCGAAGAATCGGCCGCATGGTGCGTATGCGCGCTGATGCTAGAGCCAATCGTTTTGTGGCATTGTAAACACGCTTCGTCCGAATCCATTTTCGGACGCAACTGACCGTTGCGCGCCCATTTTGTTAGACTCACCTGCCGCGTGTTGGCCGGGTGCATCTCGTGACAGGATATGCAGGAAAAATTTCCGCCCCGGAAACAAGGCGACGCTTGCAGGCCGTTGAACTCGCGACCCGTGACGCGAATCATTCCATCGCCCCAAAATCGGTTTGAAAAAAAATCCGGCTCTGTTTCCCGGATGAAATCTTTCTGTTCGCGGTGATCTGGCGCACTTGGTTGAACCACGAAGCGCTGGCCGAGCTCATCATGGCCTGGGCGAAAGTTTGCGCCCTGGCGGTTAAAATTAATTTTGTCGGATATGTTATTGAAGGCCCAGACGCTGTGGCATTGTCCGCAATCTAAGCCGGAGACAGGGGCCCCGAGGCGAGCCGGATTCGTCACGGTCGCGTCCGACTTGGTCGTTAGGTGAATTTTGAATCGCCGAAAGGGATTTCGGTTGAGTGCAATGTGTTGGCGTCCTTCACTGTGGCACGCTTCGCAGGCGATCCCGAATTCCGCGACGCGCGAATCCCACTTGTTTCCAGTGACGAAACGCGATTGGCCTCCTGTAACATGGCAGTCCATACACGCCCCGTTCCAGGCGCCGATCGAATAATATTCCTTTAGATCGGGCGGCATGAGAAAAGTCTGCCTTACCGGCGCCCAGATTTTTTCGGCGATGATATAAGCGAACGGAAATTGCTCGAGCGTGCGGTCTTCGCTGGTTTCGAGCCAGACAATCTGCAAATTATGCGAACCGGTGAGGAGAACGACTTGTTTGGGCGGGCCGTAATCACCGCCAAGCGGCCGCGTTCGGACGAAAAACCCGTCGCCCTCTCGCTCCAATTTATATTCTTGATTATCAAGTAAAAACTCATGCTGCTCATTCACACCGAGCAGATTAGAAGGTGTGGTCACTTGCGTCATCGTGCGATGAAACGATGTGTGCCAGCTCGCGTAATTTCCTGGATGACACGCCCGGCAGGCGTTTGACGTGACGTAGTTGTCGATCCTCGACTGAACTGGCCGATTCTCTGGTGGGTGAGTTTCGCGGTAAGAATCGCGTAGCGAAATGAGCGTCAAGACGGCAGCGCCAGCGACTGCCGCGATTATGGGCAGCCCCTGCCAAATGGATCGAGACAAACGCGGCACAATTTACCCCGGATTGCGAGCGATGATCGCAAAACGACCCAGTGCAGGCAAATCGTAATTCTTGTGGCGGTCGAATCGCCCTCGTAGTTGCAATCTAAAATCAAAAACCTACAATCTGAATTCTTCAGCCGGGGTCGTAGCTCAGTTGGTAGAGCACCACAATGGCATTGTGGGGGTCAGGGGTTCGAATCCCCTCGGCTCCAAAGCTAAGCGTGGAGCCGAAGTTTAAAAGGCTGGGCTCATTATCAGATGCACTAGCGGGAGCGTAATCCCCTCGGCTCCAGTCTTCGCTCGCGTGGTAAGTCGAGAGCGTAGACTGCCGCGCCGTAACTTTAGTGAACGCGGACTTTTTTCACCTTGAAAGCTCAACGTAGCGACTTTGACCCGGCAAGCCAAAGCGTTCATTTGTCATTTCGATTTTAAACCGCCGATTTTTGACTTAGCTTCGGTCAAATTCGAAGCGACAGGCGATGCGAAAGGCCGAAACAAAGTTCCGCGACGGCAAGATTGTGCGCCAGGAAGACCCGCCCAATCTGGAGATGCCGTTCGAGAAGTTGGACGGATTCATTACCCCAACGAACTCATTTTATGTTCGAACGCACTTTCCGATTCCGAAGATCGACAAACAAACGTGGCGATTGCGGGTTGAAGGCGAAGTCGAGAAATCCTTCGAGATTAGTTACGACGAGCTGCTTAAAATGCACTCGACAAAAATTCCGGCAACGCTTGAGTGCGCGGGGAACAATCGAAATTTCCTCGAGCCGAAAGTCAAAGGCGTCCAGTGGAGACTCGGCGCAGTCAGCACGGCCGAATGGACCGGCGTTGTGTTGTCGATGTTACTAGATCGCGCAGTCGTTAGGCCAAGTGGGCACGAAGTCATTCTCGAAGGCGCTGACAGGGGGAAGCCCGACGATCCCAAAAGTCCCGCAGGCGAATTGAAATTTGCGTGGAGCATTCCATTGGAAAAAGCGAGTAGTGTTTTGCTCGCTTACAAAATGAACGATGTCGATCTTCCGCCAGAGCACGGATTTCCAGTCCGCGCGATTGTGCCCGGTTGGTATGGAATGGCGTCGATCAAGTGGTTGCAGCGCATCATCGTGACGGATCAGCCGTTCAACGGTTATTTTCAGACACTCGATTATGCGTTTTGGAAAAGGCGAGGGGATATGGTTGAGCGGGTTCCGCTTTCGGAACTGCAAACGAAAGCCGAAATCGCGCGGCCGGCTGAAGGCGAAATCGTTCCGGCAAATTCACATGTGCGTGTCCAGGGCGCTGCCTGGACGACAAACGGCGAGATTATAAAAGTCGAACTCAGCACCGATGGAGGGTCGACATGGAACGACGCGAAATTGTTAGGCGAAGCAAAACCGAACGCGTGGCGATTGTGGGAATTTGATTGGAAAACGCCCGCCGCGGCGGGAAAGCAAACGCTCATCTCGCGCGCGACCGATTCGCGCGGCCGAACGCAGCCAGTCGAGCACGATCCGGATCGCGGCACCTATATGATCAATCATTTGCTACCTATTGAGATCGAGGTGCGCTGATTTGAGCTTGGGTAGCGCACGCGTCCCGCGTGCTGGCGAGCGCGCCCTCGCGATCGCGAACTTTCTTGACGTTTCGGCTTGCTCAATAGATGCGAAGTCGAGTCGAAGTTCGTTTTGGCGAGACGCCCAAACCAGACACGCGAGACGCGTGCGCTACCCGGAAATACGATGTTGATCTTGTTGAAGTTCGCCGGCGATTCGCGTTAAATCATGCAATGTCGCTGGTCTTCAAAACCATTCAAACCGAAGGCATCGCAGAGCTCTCTTATTTGTTGGGCGACGATGAGGAAGGCGTCGCTGCGGTTTTCGATCCGCGACCAGATTGCGAGGTTTACATCGACATGGCGCGGGAGTCGGGTCTCGCGATCACGCACATTTTTGAAACGCATATTCACGCCGATCTGGTAAGTGGCTCGCGCGAATTATGCGCGCGCGTCGAATCAGCAAAAATTTTCGCGAGTCATGAAGGCGGTGCCCACTACGGATTTGAGCACGAAAAGGTCCAAGACGGCGATCGTTTCACTTTTGGCGACGTCGTAGTGACGGCGCGGCACACGCCAGGACATACGCCAGAGCACGTTTCTTACGTTCTGACGGAAGCCGATCATCCCGATGAACCGTGGGGAGTGCTGACGGGCGATTCGCTTTTTGTTTCCTCCGCGGGCCGGCCCGATCTGTTAGGCGACAAGCACACAAAAGAGCTGGCGGAGAAACAATTTCACACGCTGCGTGACTTTTACCTCAAGCTGCCGGACCACGTCATGATCTATCCAAATCACGGCGCCGGTTCGCCATGTGGGGCCGACATTGGCGCGCGATTGAGCAGCACAATCGGTTACGAAAAAAGGTTCAATAAATTTCTTCAAATCGATGACGTAAAGAAGTTCACCGATTACGCGATTAAGACAGCGCCGCCGG
>Ga0209526_10001782_pt1 | contig 14423 bp, 5 predicted proteins | sample JacPinW_OM2H0_M1_FD_188566 | JGI IMG/M metagenome (GOLD analysis project Ga0209526, IMG submission 188566) | Forest soil microbial communities from Algoma, Ontario, Canada - Jack Pine, Ontario site 1_JW_OM2H0_M1 (SPAdes) (version 2) | ecosystem: Environmental > Terrestrial > Soil > Boreal... | reverse complement strand
AGCCGCTGACGAGCCAAGCCAGGCGATATCGACAACGCCAGGGCTGCCGGCCGTCACCCACGCCTCGCAGGATGTGCCGAGGCCGCTGTCAACCTGCACTGCAGGGACCCAAGTGGGCGTGGCGGCAGACGGGTTTGCCGTGCTCGTTAGAAAGACGTGAGAAGCGCTGCTTGAATTGGTGCTCGTGAAAACGAGGTGAAGATTGCCGCCGCGGTCGATGGCCATGATCGGAAAAACTCCGCGCGCTGTGGTGCCGGTCGGTCCGGTGTAAGCGGTCGTCACGACCCAAGTTGTGCCGCCGTCAGTTGAGCTGGCGAGCCGAATGATGTTGTTTTGATTAAGAGGGATGTAGCAGGTGTAGAGATTGCCGTTGTAAGGATCGACCACGATATTGCCTTCAACATTGACCGTGTCGAGCGCAGTCGCAGCCGTAATCTCAACCGGTGGCCCAAACGTTTTGCCCGCATCGGTTGATTTCACAAAGAAAAGGCCGATGCCTCCGGGCGGTCTCGTCGCCGCAGTTGCGGCGTAGGTCATGTTGATCGTTTGCGGCCCGTAGGCAGCCACCCATTGGCGGTCATCGGAAACGACTTGTGCGGCAGCTCCATCTACTTCCCATTTTTGGCCGGGAAGAGCACCGCCGACTCCGCCGTCATACGATGTCGACATCGTTATATTGCCCAACCACAAACTTGAGACATAAAGATATCCTCCGCTCGAGACATCGATCTGATCGTCGCCGCCCCCCAATGCGACACATTGGACCGTCGGTGGATTGCAGTGGTCCTGGGCGCCGTCGGGCTGACCGAGAAAAGTAAACGTCGCGCCTTTATCCGTGGATTTCCAGAGGTCGGTCCCGCCTGGGACTCCTTGGATCGCAGTGACGTATATTGTCCCGAAAATGTCCGTCGCAATCTCGGGCTCTGCATCTTGTTGAAAGAAAGCGGGGCTTGGGGGATGACCAATGAGCTCCAAGGGCGCGCTAAAGGAGAAATTTCCCGCGGTGTAAGTTGCCGAGCGCGGTATGGCCGGGGCAGTTGTATCCCGCGAGGTATCCCGCGAGACGTGCCGCTGCCGGGCCAGCGCGCTCGACAAGAAAAGACCGCCAATGACGGTCACAGCTATTACTACAATGGATGCAAACCAGCGCGATTTTGAATTCATAGAGAAGGCCTCCTGTTTAAATGCCGATTAAATGGGATTTGTTCTTTCGCTTCGGTTTTCAGAGGCCGTACGGACGTAGGGCGCGGCCTATTTTTTCGGATTTTGGGATTTTTCTCGGGCTCCATGACGGGTCTTGATTTGCCACCGGCCAATAAGTGACCGGCTTGCCCGAACCGACGCTACTCTTTTGCAGTTGTAGCCGCGCCTGTGTGGCGTCGGCGCTTTGATTGCAAAGACCGAAAAAGAAATCGGGCTGGCCGAAACCGGCCAGCCCGCTCAAACTACCCTAAAACCGATTGTTCGCTTACGCCCTGCGACGCGCGCGTAAGAGAGTGAGCCCGAACGAACCAAGTCCGCCGAGCCCAAGCATTGACCACGTTGCCGGTTCCGGCACTGCCGCTACTGTAATGGTGAAGGTCGGGGTACCGTTAATGTTGAATACCACGCTTGAGGTATTGTCGATCCAGCTCCCCTGAGCATCAGGATTGCCCCCAGCCGTTACACTGAAATTGAAGAATGTACCCGGAGTCAGGGCCGACAAGGACGTGAAACGTATCGTCTCGAATGGGATTGTCGTTAGTCCGCTAGAGGCCACCGCTGGGCTGGACCCGGCCGGCGCATTTGAGCCGAGGTCTTTAGTCGGGTCGCTGACGGTGGACGTCGGATTGGCTCCGTCTCCCGCCGTATTAAACGCGCTCGGCAAAGCACCCGGATTGTTCGCTAGGGTGAATGGGGAAATCGGCGTGATACTGGTAATGGAGAAGAAACCACCGCCGTTCAGGCCGCCGCCGCCCGCAAACGTCTTAAGGAGCATATTGATCGATTCGACGTTGCCGATCGTATTGGCGCCGTTGACCGTAAGCGATAGCGTGACGTCAACAAATGAACCAGCACCAGGCTGGATCACAGAGTTAACTCCGACCACCGAAATAGTAGCTTGCCCAAATGCCTGGTAAGCAAAGAGGCTGGCTACCGCGGTCAGGATGAGGATTGTTTTTTTCATTTTCATAGGATTTTCCTTCGGTTTTAGGTTCGAGTTTGGTTTTTAATTCGACTGATTTCTCGTATACAATTTCTACTGCATTTATGGTTATTTATACCAGCGTTTTCTTTCTGTTTTTTCTGAAATTTCTTTTCCTCTTAGTTCTTTCACTTCGAATCACGCCCCCAAACTGGATGCCTTCTGGTTGCTGTTTTTTTGATCTTTCTCATTTAATCACGGCAGCGAGGTCCGGGTGTGGCTTTGCGTTGTTGACACATCGTTGCCGTCAATGCTGCCAGTGGCATTCACATCATCACGGAAGTTCGCGGTGGTCACCGTTTGCCGGGTGCGACTCTGAACCTCCGAGACATCATTTCCATCGACACCACCAGTGGCGTTGACGTCGCCGACGAGCACATCCATGCGCGCGACTGAATTATTGAGGACGGCGCCCGCGGTGTCGGTAACGTTATTCAGGGTAACGCTAAGGTGTTGGGCGTTACTTACGTTGGTGAGATTGACTGTGTATTGATTCGCGTTGGGCCCAAACGTTTGGCTGCTAACGCTGCCGGTTCCGCCTCCGACTCCATGAGAGACGGTGACGCTACCGACGGAGAACAGAGTTCTATCGAACCTGTAGATGATGGTGTAATCGTTGGTCGTGCCTCCACTGCGGCATTCGTTTCCGGCCACACCGGTGAGCGGTAAGTCGATGTCAAACGGACCGGCAAAGGCGTGCACTTTGTGCGAGACGGCTTTATTGAACGTCGAGTCAACCGAGATGACGAGTTGGAAATCGTTCAGGCTTGGCTTACCTCGCGAATCCGTCACGGTTAGTCGCGCCGGGAAGTCGCCGTTGCCGTTGTATGTGTGCGAGAACAGTGGCGATGCTTGAGTAACCGGCGCGCTGCCGTCACCAAAGTCGAGAGTATATGAAGCGATCGTGTCCGGCGGCGGTGCAGTATCCGGGTCATGTGAGGCAGAGGCGTCGAAGTTGACCGTCAACGGAGCCGTACCCGACATCGGTGTCGCCGTCATGAGCGGGATCGGTGGCAAGTTCGGCCGGCAGGGGACCTGGTTGCTATCCACCGTATAAGGCCCGTGGAGGGCGGTGAAGGCGAGACTGTCGGGCATCATGTCGTACAGCGCGGTAGCGCCAGCGCCAACTATGCTGCCTGGATCAGTGGATTGGGACACTCCCGACACGAAGCCGGTTATCGTGTCACCCGGGTTCAAGCCAAGATCGCTTGCCTTGACAACGATGACTACCTTGTTGAACGGCGTTATATAACTGCTGGTTGCCTCAGCCGGCTTTTGGCTGCCGGGAACCACGAAGCGTCCGTCCACTCCGCCACTATTATTGGGGCCGGGGGTGTAAGATTCGAAAGTGGGCATTGTGGGCGAGGTAGGATTCCAAGCCATGTGCACGCCTTTATAGCCTGCGCCAATCTTCATCGCGACGTACCACGCGGAGCCTGTAGGCTGAGGTGATTGACCATTGTCGGTGGTGATCGTGAATACCAGCCTGACCACGTTGTCGGTCTGGTAAGGCTGCGCGATCTGGAACTTAAGCAGGTCGGACCCTGGCGGAGCCGGAGTACTTATGATTCCCAGTGCAGCGCTGGTGTCGCCAGCGGGATCCTCTAGCTCTTTCAGGCCTGGAATGATGCACTCAGTTTCCGGCGGCGGCCCTATCCCTAGGCTAACCTCGCCGCAGTGGGTTCCTTCTCCGATGCCGTTTATTGCCTGGGCGTAATAAAATACGGTGCCGGACGGTGGCGACGCGTCGAAGTACTGGGTATTTGTTTCGCCTGAAACGTGCGCCAGGAAAATCTCGCCTCCGCTGGTGGTACCGCGGTAGACGTTGTAACCAGTGATTGTCGATCCACCGTTATCGGGCTCGAGCCAGGTGACTAACGCGCCGGGCGATTGAGTGACAGCCGAAACCATTTGCGGCGCTGCCGGCGGCATAGGCTCGATCGGATCAAACGCGTGAAATAGTCTGCGCCCACCCGACTGCCGTGCGATGGTTCCGTGAGAGGCGCCTGATTGCCCCTGGAAGGTGTTGCCGCAGGTCGGGCAGCCATCGGCATAGCCAAGCATCGCGCGGCCTTGGCTATCTACCGAGAAATCATTGAAGTCTAAGAGATTACGACCGCCGGCGCAGGTTGTGCCCTGCAAGCAGACCGTCCCCTGCTGAACGGGATCGTTTGGCGTCGCGTCAACCGTGATCCAGTTAGCGCCACCGTCATAGGTCGTGGCGATATAAAGGTGCCATATGTTCGCGCAATTCAATGTCGCGCCATATGGGTTGCAAGTGCCGCTGGTAGCGATGCCGTCGCCGGTTCCAAGGAAACCGAAAGCCGCGCGATTATCGTCTCCCGCAACCACTACTGGAAACACCGCGTGCGTGATTCCGAACGGCGCACCGACATCGACCGGTGTTGACCAGTTCGCGCCTCGGTTACCAGAATAGGCCACTTTCGCGTGACCGTCTCCGTCGACATAACCGATATAAATTGTGCTGGTGCCAGTAAGATTAGTCCCGGGTTTGCCTACGTCGTTCTGACCGATGCCCGCCGATGGGTCTTGTGAGCTGGTACTTCCTGGCACATTGTTTTCCGTCCAAGTAAGTCCGTTGTCAGTTGAAACCGCTACGCCAGTAGTGCCAACAGTTCCGCAGGAGGAGTTTGGAACGTAGACCGTGCCGTCACGCGCGACCTTAACGTGACCATGAATGCCACCGGTACATTGACTCGGAGTAAAGATCGGAACTCCAGGTCCAAAGGTCAGTCCGCCGTTATCGCTGCGCGAGCATTGAGCTTCTGCAACGATGTTCTGTGAACAGTAGTAGATTGCGTTGGGAGATCCGACAGCAGGGTAGGGCGAAGGCTGAGGAGGAGGAGGAGGATTCGAGTTTGGGTTATAAGGTCCTCCGCCGAGCGTTTCGTGATCAGGTCCTTGCCCAGGACCACCGTTCCCACCGGGCAGATAGGAGTTTCCATCCGTGTCTGAAAAGGAGCCAAGGCTATCACCCTGTCCGCCGATCAGGTCTAGTGTAAAGACGCGACCAGGCGTGTGCGGTGGAGGATAAGCGAGGCCGAGCTGCCCGGAAGTGTAATGGTCGACGAAGCCGATCGGGTCGGACAAGACAAACTGCTGCGTCGTAGTAGCCGAGACATCTTCCCAGAGATTGACCGCAGGTGATGGGCAGTCGTCAAAGTTAACGCGCCATTCATGCGGCCCCGATGTAAAGAACGCGACGCCCGCAAGGTTCTTCTTATGCGTAGCATCGTTGAGTTGGAGGCTGGCCACGTTCGGGTTCCAGTCGACGCCGACAGAAGGTTCACCGGCATCATCGGCTTGGCCGGGTCCCGCGGGATAGTTGATGTAGCGCGGCGGAGTGCAGTCGGCTGGCGGGCCGCATATCCCCGTTTGCACGGGCTTGGCCTCTAATACCACGGTGCCGGTGTAGCCTATCGGCGCGCCTGTCGCGAGGACTATGACGATGTGATAGAGTCCTGCCGGCGTGTTCGTCGGAAGAATAATAACCGATGGATCGGCAGTTGAATTGTTCACCGCAACTACATTGCCGACTGCGTCTTCAAAAAAGATATCGTAATCGACCGTCCCGATCGACCAAGACCAAGTCATATGGATTTGATACTGCGTGGGATTGTAACCCGAGACAGCGATCCCTACGGACGGATCGATTGTTAGGTTGAACGTGCTGCAGGAATTGGGCACAGTGCAATCTGGGACTCCAAGGGCGACGCCGGTGTCGTTTGGCACCATCGCCCCACTTTCCGTGTAGGTGATCGAACGGTGAGATGTGCTGAGCGTGTCGCCCGCAGGTGATGGAGCTAACGGCGTCACGGGCGCTGCGGGACCATGAACGGGCTGTAAATTTGCTGTGGGCCGTTGCTTCGGCGTTGCCTTCCGGTTCGATGCTGTCGCGGTGAAACTGAGCAACGCCAGCGAGATACCAGCTATGCTCAATAACACGCCAAGCACGTTGCGCGTATTAATAAAGCCTGAATTAGAGGAGGATTTTTTTTTCATGGCAGAGTTTGTCTGACTTCGTTGTTGCCTTCCAAATTGGGGCCGCGAGGCCCCGCGGTCTCCCATCTATTGCAAGACATTTTGATTCGTTTGGCACGAAGTTTTTCCTGATTTGTTAGCTTCGATTCGGAAGTCGTTCGGGTCGTGGATGCTTCCCGATCAAAAAAAGTCGGAATTATTTTGCTTCTCCAGGGCTCCCGGAGGAAAAAATTCCCTATCGCTGTCTGCGCTTGACAGAAAACTGTACCGCTTCCAGGCGAAAACGGGCTGACCGAAATGGCCAGCCCGTTAGCGTTAGGTTTAACGGAGGTAAGCCTAAACTATGGACCTCAAGGCAGCGAGGTTCGGGTGTGGCTTTGTGTTATTGACACATCGTTGCCGTCAATGCCGCCAGTGGCATTGACATCATCACGGAAGTTCGCGTTGGTTACCGGCTGCCGGGTGCGACTCTGGACCTCCGAGACATCATTTCCATCGACGCCACGAGTGGCGTTCACGTCGCCAATGAGCACATCCATGCGTGCGCTCATATTGAAAAGAATCGCGCCGGAAACGTCATGCACCCCATCCAGATTAATGAAGAGATGCTGAGCATTGGTCACATCAGCGAGGGGCACTGTGACTTGATTCGGGTCTGGTCCGATCGTGGCCGTACCAACGGTGACATTACCGCCCGCTTTGGTGGCCTGACCCGGGTTGGTGATGTTTCGGGCAAACGTAAAGATGAGCTGATAAGCGTTGCCCGTGTCCGGCGCGCGGCATTCAATGCCGGCCGTGCCGTTGATTGGCAACGGGATATCGAACGGAACGCCGCCGTGGAGTCTGCGCGAGGCAATGGTCGACAACGGAGGAATTACATCGACGAAAAACTGGGCGGTGTTGGAACTCACTTTGCCGCGTGAATCGGTCACCACCAGTTTAACAGTGTATTCACCGGTTTGGCTGAAAGTGTGACTGATGGTAGGCGAAGCTTGGGTGACATCGTTACCGCCATCGCCAAAATTGAAAGTGTAGCTGGCGATGGTATCAATCGCATCAGGATCAGAAGACGCGCTGGCGTCGAAATTCACCTGCAACGGCGCCACGCCCTGATCAACATTTGCGTTGAGAATCGCCAGCGGTGGGTTGTTAGGCAGGCAAAGATTGTTCGCGCGCAAAATGTAGGAACCGGCGCCGGTGCTATCCGGGATTGTTTCATTGGTTCCTCCCGATGGAGTCCCGAGACGCACGCTGGCAAGCGTAATGGCAATGCTATCGCCGGGACCCGGATTCTGGATGATCGATTTCGGCACGACTAAAGTGATAGTTCCATCTGGTTGCGCACTGCTGGAGGGGTCGATGTTCCCTTTGGTGGTAAATAGGCGCGCGGCACCGTTCGGAGTGCTGGTCACACCCCAGGTGAAGCTGTTACCGCCCCCCGGGCCCATACCATCGGACACCATCGAGACGAAGTAATCGGTAACCGATGTATCTCCTGGGATACCCGACGGCGGTGCTGTCAGGAGAACACCGCCCTTGATCACGCCGAAGCGAATGGACCATCGCCAGCCGGGCGGAATCGGTGAAAGATTAGCCACCTTTATCGTAACGACGACATTGCTGGCAGCACCGCTAACGGGATCAGTAATCGGCTCCGCCATCGAAACTGACGTGATGTCGTGCGCGGGCTGGGCGTCGGTTTCGTCACCTGCCGGGTCGACGATTGTGGTGACGCCGGGCAGGAGGCAGGATCCGGTGGATTTCAGACAGACTCCGAGCGCCAGCGCTACGCTGTTGCTGAACGGTCCTTCGCCTTGGCCGTTGAGCGCCGTAATTCTGTACGTGTAAGTCGTCACGGTGGGATCGACGCCGCGGTCATTGAATGTAGTGTCTGCGGGGTTGGTCTGCTGACCAATCAAAGCCTCGGCGTGTGTGGCATCACTGCGGTAGATTTTATAACCCGTAATGTCAGACCCGCCATTATCGGGAGCTATCCACGTGAGATACGAAGCCTGGTCGTCGCGACATGCGGACAAACAGGCGCGCTGCGCGAGCGAGGGTTCCAGTGGATCGTTTATTGCGAATAGTCCCTTGCCGCCAGATTGACGGGCAATGGTTGCTTTCGAGCTGTAGGAGTTTGGGCCCCCGGTTTCGCAAGCGTTGACACAGCCGTCGGCGAACGCGAACAGCACCATGCCTTTGTCATCGAGTGTAGCATCGGTGAAATCGAGCAGGTTTCGGCACGGGTTGCTGCCGCCGCCATTCCAAATGCAGGCGTTGCGCTGCACCGGTCCAGCTGGTGTGGCGTTGACCGTCGTCCAGGTAGCGCCGCCGTCATAAGTGTGAGCGACAAATCCGTACCAGGTGCCAGTGAAATTGGCTGCTTGGTGATCTCCGGAAGTGGTCGTCCCAAGGAAAGCAACGGCCGCACGGTTGGAATCGCCCGCCACCGCTGAAGGGAAAACGACGTTCTTAATTCCTAAACTGGCGCCGACGTCCACCGGCGTGCTCCAGGTCATACCGCGGTCTTTCGTTACAACTACAAACATGTGGTTGTCGCTCCCAACTGCACCGGCGTAAGCGAAATACATCGTGTTAGAGGTGGCGCTGCCAACCGGCGGATCTTTACTAATCCCAACGGCTGGATCGATGATATCGACGGCGCCTGCTGGCGACGCACTTCCCGGGACAGTGTGAACAGTCCAGGTCGTGCCCGCGTCGGTGGAAACCGCCACAGCCTGTCCTCCGCCGCATTGGGCATTGGGAAGGTAGACAGTTCCGTCCGGGGCAACTTTGACATGGCCGTGAATCGCTTGACTGCAGCCGCTGGCTGCATCGGTGTAGGCAGGGATTGATTTGCCGAAGTTCAATCCTCCGTCGTCGCTGCGCGAACAGTAGGCGACCGAGGTGAGAGCAAGAACGTAGCCGCCCTGGCCGCAATAATAAACTGCATGCCCCTTATTGACCGAATTGCTCAAGTTGGAAAGGGCCGCCGGATAAGGTCCTGCCCCGACCGTTTCATGATCATTGCTGCCATCGGGGGGATTAACCTGTGCGGGCGTCCAGTTGACGCCGTCGTCATCCGTGTAAGCCATCAAGCTGTTTAAACCTATAAGCACCGGGTTCGTTTGGGTGACAGTGTTTAGCTGTGAAACGAACGTCCGGCCGGTCCCTTGGTCGGTGAACATAATTGGATCCGCCGATCGCACTCTCGTGCCCGCAAAGGAAACGTCCGCCCAAGTGGCGTCGCACGCTTGCGGGACGGATCCCAACGGCGTGACGTTCTCCGGCAAAGTAGCTTGCAGAGTCTGCAAACCGGCGAGGTACATCACTTTTTTGCTCACCGGATTAAAGCCGATGGAAGGCTCGCCAGCATTCTCTCCAATGCCCGGCCCCGGTGCGTAGTTGTAATAGCGCGGCATGCCTGGAGAGGTCGGCGCGGCCGGGGCAGGCGACGTTGCGCTCGCACTCTGAGGCTTGGTCGATCTCGCATTTGTCCGAGAAAGTTTCCCGCTCGATCCGGTTCCCGCAAAACTGAGCATACTCAGGAAGACGCCGACTAAACAAAGGCTCAGACCTAACAAGATGCGGGGATTAAAAAGTCCGGATTGGGAGATGAGTTTCTTTTTCATAGATTTTTCGGATGCCCGTGGAATTCGTCAGCTTCGAAGACAAGAATCGTAATCAGCAGTGCGTATGGATGCCTCGGCTCGATTCCGAAAATTTTTTGGGCAAGCTCCGCTCTGGCAATGGCGAGAACTCTCTTTTGACTGTTGCTGCGCGCGGCTAATTCAGAAAGAGAACTCGCGAATCCGTTGGCTTTGACCGCGAGGTTATGCGCGAAACGAATGCCGTTCGTTAGGCAGTTTTAAATTTCCTGCGCAAAAGGCAGCCAACAAGTAAGACTGCTCCGCCGATTCCAAACAAGACGGCACTGCTGGCTTCAGGTACTGCCGCGGCCTGGGCCTGAAAACTAAAGGTAGCATGGTCCTGTCCGCTCGCATTGCTGGAGGTAAAGCTCCAGGTTCCTGGTGTCGGGTCAAAACTGTTGCCGCTTATAGTCCCAACCCCCTTGATATCTAGGAACGTTGCGTTCTGAGTTGTGATCACAGACGACGTGAGATCAAATGTGAAACCGCCCACGCTCCATAAGCCGGGCGTCGCTGTGGACGGGTTGAAAATCCATGGAGTGGCCATGGTGGCATTGGTGCCTGGACTAATGCTGGAGAAATTCCCTGAATCCTGCAAAACGAAGGAGCTATTCCAGACATTCACTCTCGTGGCCGTGGCGAGCGACATTGTATCAAATGTTACGACGCCGCCGAAATCGATGGTTCCCTGGATGGGAGCGGCTTTAGCCTGATGGCAAAAGAGGCCGCAGCTGAGCAAACCGCTCGCCAAAATCGCCAGGATTCTTTTCGGGACGTCTTTCATTTTTTCTATCGTCTTATAAATGATGAATGAGTGCACTCTTTTCATTTCTCAGGAGGCTACAAATTTTCTACGCAAGAAGTGCAGGCTGACGAGGCCGACCCCAGTACCAAGGAGGGCCAGTGTACTGGGCTCGGGCACCGGATCCGTCGTTGCTTGAAACCCAAAAGTAGTGCTGGTGGAACCGTTCGAATTGCTGGATGAGAAGGTCCAGATACCTGGCGTGGGGTCGAAACCATTTCCGGTGACAGTGCCAATTCCCGTTACATTGAGAAAGTGGGAATCCTGAACGGCGATGGCGGCCGAGGTAAGATCAAACGTGAATCCGCCTACATTCCACAAACTAGGCGTCGTTGTGGATGGGTTAAAAATCCACGGCGCGGCCATGGTGACGTGAGTGCCGGGAGCAATGCTGGAAAAATCCCCTGAATCCTGCAAAACAAAGGAGCTGTTCCAGATATTCACTCTCGTGGCTGTGGCGAGTGACATGGTGTCATATGTTACGACCCCGCCGAAATCGATGCTTCCCACTACTGGACTAGCGTCGACTTTCTGGCAGAAGGACCCGCCAAGTAACCCGATTGCCAGGATCGCCGAGATCGCTTTCAAGGGGCCTTTCGCGCGGTCTTGATTAAAGTGGCTCTTCCTAACGCCTAACCCGCGGTTCTTCTGGATGTCTCGAGCCGAGAGTTCCTGGAATTCCACGTAGAAAATCCTTAATTGGAATGATGTGAGGGGACGGGACGCACACAAGCGCGGGTGAAGAGACCAACCATCTCCTGTAGCATTGGAGCTGCTGGCACTCTCGTCGCCGACCCTACAACATGGGGCTGTATTCGCCATTGCAGCTGCGCCTGTCCAGATCGTTTCAGTCTTTTCGGCCGTGGCAATGGCGAGACGACCGGAACCGGTAGCTGCACATGAACTGAGTGCTCGTTTATAAATTGATTGATTTTGAAGCGGCGCTTCGGGCGCAACGTTGCAACTGTCCGAAGTCTGAGCGCTTCATCCGGTGCTGCTTGCAGATGTGTTCCTGCGATCATACGAGGACTGATTCGGAAGTAAGACGGCAACTGGACGTATCCCCGGGCCGATTGCTTAACGCGCAAAAATCCGCAGCTGCGCCGCGCGTTGATTTGTTCAGTCGCGGATGTTACGTAGCGTCGCCCGCGCCCGCCATGAGTCAGAAAAACTACAAGGACACACTCAATCTTCCGCGCACCGATTTTCCGATGAAAGCCGGCTTGGCTGCGCGCGAGCCGGAGCTTTTGAAAATGTGGGAGGAAACCAGCCTCTACCAACAAATCCAGAAGGCGCGCCAGGATCGAGAATTATTTGTTCTGCACGACGGCCCGCCCTTCGCTAACGGCGACGTCCACATGGGCACAGCGCTCAACAAAATTCTCAAAGACATCGTCGTGAAATCGCAGGCCATGCTCGGCAAACGCGCGCCTTACGTTCCCGGCTGGGACTGCCACGGCTTGCCCATCGAGTACAAAGTGGTGAAAGAATCTCGCGACCTCTCCCCGCTCGACGTCCGCAAAAAGTCCGAAGCTTTCGCGCGAAAGTATGTCGATCTTCAACGCGAGCAATTCAAGCGCCTCGGCGTTCTTGGTGACTGGGAAAATCCGTACCTCACGCTCGATCCAAAATACGAAGCGGAGATTTTGCGCGCGTTCGCCGTCTTCGTTGAAAAAGGTCTCGTTTACCAATCGAAGAAACCTGTTTTCTGGAGCACGGGCGCGCAGACCGCGCTCGCCGAAGCCGAAGTGGAGTATCAGGAGCGCGACGACACCGCCGTTTACGTCAAATTCCCGATCGTCGGTGGCTCTGTAGGGGAAGCTGTTAGCTTCCCATCGGGAACCAGCATTGCGATCTGGACAACGACGCCGTGGACTTTGCCCGCAAATCTAGCCATCGCTGTCGACCCGAAAGAACTTTATGTCGTCCAAGAATTTTCGCGCGACCGCGTCTCGGAAACATTGCTCTTGGCCGATAAGCTTGTTTCGCAATTTTGCGCCAACACAAAATTCGAACCGGTTGGCGAACGGCAGGCGTCTTTTCCCGGTGCGAAGATCGACAAAATCAAAGCGCGACATCCGTTTCTCGATCGAGAAACGATCGTGCTCACGGCGGATTTTGTCACCATGGACACCGGCACAGGCGCGGTCCACATCGCGCCCGGTCACGGCGAAGACGATTATTGGTTAGGCAAACAAAACAGTTTGCCGATCCTGTCGCCAGTCGACGATCACGGCCGTTTCACGGACGAAGCCTGCTTGCCGAAGCTCACCGGCAAATACGTCTTCGACGCCAACATCGACATCGTAAATTTGCTGCGCGAACGCGGGATGCTCCTGAGCGAGCAAAAATTTCATCACTCCTATCCGTACTGCTGGCGCTCGAAGACGCCGATCATCTTCCGCAATGTGGAACAATTCTTTATTCGCATCGACGAACTGCGCGGCAAAGCGCTTGAAGCAATTCACAAGGAGGTGAGATGGATCCCGGCGTGGGGCGAGAACCGCATCGCCGGAACGGTGGAATCGCGTCCCGATTGGGTCATTTCACGTCAGCGCAGTTGGGGCGTGCCGCTGCCTGTTTTTTATTCGGCGGATGGCAAAGCGATTCTCGACGCAAAGTATGTTCGTAAACTTGCCGACCTCGTCGCCGACCGCGGCTCGAACGTTTGGTTTGAATTGAACGATGTCGATCTTGCGGAAAAGCTCGGCCTCCCCAAAGGCACAACGCATCGTAATGACACGATTGATGTGTGGATCGACAGCGGCGTCTCGCATAGAGCTGTCCTCGCGACGCATCCGGAGTTGCGCGACCCGGCCGACATGTATCTCGAAGCGACCGATCAACATCGCGGCTGGTTTCAATCGTCGCTCCTGACGAGCATCGCGTTGAACGACCGCGCGCCTTACAAAACCTGCGTCACCCACGGGTTCGTTGTCGATCTTGACGGCAAGAAGATTTCGAAGTCCGGGACTTACGACAAACCGATGGACGCCGGACACTTTGTAAACAAGCACGGCGCCGATCTGGTCCGGCTTTGGGCGAGCAGCATCGATTACACCGACGACGCGCCGTTCTCGGAGGAAATGTTCACCCGCCTCGGCGACACCTATCGCCGCATTCGGAACACGCTGCGTATTTTGTTAGGCAATCTTTTTGATTATCCTGTAGCCGCGGTCGCTGACCGCGGGCCGCAGCCAACGGCAGCGGCTACAACAATCGATCGCTGGATTCTCGAGCGCCTGGCGGAGGTAACTGCTACTTGTCGATCCGCTTTTGAAGCGTTCGAGTTTCACACGGTTTATCACACGCTTAATCAATTCTGCGCGGTCGATCTCAGCAGTCTCTATGTCGACATCACCAAAGATAGGATGTACTGCGACGCGCCTGATTCGTCCCGCCGTCGCGCTACCCAGGCAGCCATGCGCGAAATCTTCGATGGGCTCTGCAAATTGCTTGCGCCACTTCTCGCTTTTACCGCCGAGGAAGCGTGGCGGCATTTCGGCGAAGGCGGTTCAATTCATCTGCAAGAATTTCCGCTGCAAGATCGACCACGAGATTCTGGCGCGAGCGAGCAAATCGCCGAGCTTTTGAAACTGCGTGGCGTGATCGGCCAGGCGATTGAGAAGGCGCGTCAGGAAAAATTGATCGGCAATGCGCTGGAGGCAGCGGTCGTTTTGAAATCGAACTCGGATGTGACGACGAAGATTGACAAGGAAGAGCTGGAAGAGTTTTTCATTTTGAGCGATCTCAAGATCGAGCAAGCGAAAGAGGCGAGCGCGTT
>Ga0209526_10001781_pt1 | contig 14428 bp, 14 predicted proteins | sample JacPinW_OM2H0_M1_FD_188566 | JGI IMG/M metagenome (GOLD analysis project Ga0209526, IMG submission 188566) | Forest soil microbial communities from Algoma, Ontario, Canada - Jack Pine, Ontario site 1_JW_OM2H0_M1 (SPAdes) (version 2) | ecosystem: Environmental > Terrestrial > Soil > Boreal... | reverse complement strand
AAGACGATTGATCAAACGGCCGGTGGCCCACAGCCAGCCACCCAAACCCCGCCTTGCGTTTCCTCCTCCGGGAGGCGAGTCATCCCCGCAGCGGTACACTCCGGATTCTGTATTCCGTCGGCGCTTGAAGTATGCAACCAGGCGGGAAGTCAGCAGGGCGTGGTTACTGGCTTCGATATTTATGCCCATGTACAAGCATTTCACTGGGATATCGGAAGACTGCTGGAGCCGAGCGGTTAGGGTCGTTTTCCCGGCACCATCCGGCCCAATCAACGCAACGCTGAACATACGCCCTATCCTTTGCTTCTTTCGCCGTGCACCGCGGGAAATACGTCGTGAGCCGCAGGGCAACAGCTCGTGGCGCTCACCATGTCCAAGGGAATGGCGTTCGGAGTTCGGCTCATTTCAGCAGAGCTCAATTTTCCGGTCGCGAGTGCCGTCGCTATGGGCTGAAACAGATATTTTTGCAGCAGTAGACTGAGGCGTGTTTCGACAATCCTAATGTTCGTGTAATGGCGGAAACTTGATTTGAGCCCGGTAGGAATTCGAGGCTGCTCGGGATCAACCTCCCACGGATGGAAATACGTGACAACAGGCTTCCGGTAGTGTTGTTCAAAAGTCTGGAAGACCCATTCCGTGAATAAAAAGGGGAAAATTCGGAAATACCCCCCGCCGGCTGCCGGAAAGTTGAACCCCGCGATCCGAACCGTCGGCGGAGGAATTTCCGTCAGTTCTCCCCCGTTACGGCACTGGTAGACGCAGGCAAATCTCGGCGCATCAGGGATACCGTATAAATCGTGGCGAATCGGATAGATACTGGAGTCGTAGCGGAAGCCCTCTTCCGCGAGGATGTCCAGTGCCCACAAGGAATTTTTGTTGATTGACCACGAAGGGGCCCTATACCCATAGACCGAAACGCCCGCCGCCTGCTCAATCGCGTCTTTGCTTATCCGCACGTCTTCGCGGAATTCCGATGGTGACAAGGAACAGACGCGGCGATGCCAGTAACTGTGACAGGCTAATTCGTGCCCTTGGGCTTGCACCTCTCGAACGAGACTTGGGAAGCGGTTGGCCACCCATCCCAGAAAGAAAAATGTTCCCTTCACACCGTGGCGCTCGAACAGATTCAGAATTTTGCGAGTATTCTCAACAACTCTCGAAGGCCAAATCCCCCACGTGCGTCGCGGAATTTCATTAACGAACGCTTCCACTTGGAAGTAGTCCTCGACATCAACGCTCAATATGTGTCTTATGCGCGGGGCTTCGATTGTTGCGGTTGCTGTCTGCAAATTGTCCAAGGCTTCGTCCGGTCGCTGCGAAATTAGGGACTGAACCGGTCGTCCGAGTCCCGAACTCGGCGAAAATCTCGAAAGCAAATTGTCCACAGATGTGCCGCCCATGAAGACCCGGACGAAGATTCCCGATTGTTGCTTGTCTTCCCCGGATGTCGTTCACCCTGCGTTCCAGGCTCTTACGCACAGGAAATCCGGCAGATTTGACTATTTCGCGCCGCGACCGAAAAGAATTACGTTGAAAGTTGCCAGAATGATTGCCAAGTCCAGCTTGAGGGAGAGGTTCTTAATGTAATAGAGATCGTATTCGAGCTTGCGTTCTGTTTCTTCGACAGTGGATCCATACTGATATCTTACTTGTGCCCAGCCGGTGATTCCCGGCCTGAGACTGTGCCGGCGCCAGTACATCGGGATTATTTTCTCCAGCATCGCGCATAGCTGCGTTTGTTCCGGGCGCGGACCCACCAAACTCATCTCGCCGCGCAAGACATTGAATAGTTGGGGCAGTTCATCCAGTCGAAATTTTCGCAATAGGTGCCCGATACGCGTGACACGCGGGTCGTTCTTCAGAGCCCAACTCGCCCCCCCCGCTTCTGCATCCTGGAACATCGAACGGAACTTCACGATGGTGAACGGACGTTGACCCAACCCGACGCGTTGCTGCCGGAAGAAAATGGGCAACCCTGTTTCCACCCAGATGGCTAGGGCGATCACTCCCATTAACGGCAGCCCGAGGATTATTCCGAGCAGAGACACCGCGATGTCTATGCAGCGCTTCGCGGCCAGGAGAGACCGAGATTTCCGAAATCCGGCGGAGAGGAACAGCCAGCTCGGCGCCAGGTTCGTCAGCAGGATTTTTCCCGTCATCTTCTCGTACATGCTATGCGCATCCTCGATCTGAACTCCCGAGAACTTCAATTGCAGAAGCTGTTCGACAGGTGTGCAACCCCGCCGCTCGTTGAGGGATAAGATCACCCGGCTGACCCCTTTTTCCTTCACAATGTCACCCACCTGATTCACGGAGCCAATGATGGAAGGGTTTACAAGCGATTTCCCGATGTTCTCCCCCTTCTCGTCGAGAAACCCGACAACCTTAAGGTTGAGTTCCGGACGCACGAGGATTTCCCGCACAAGGGTTATCCCGGCCTGTGCAGTGCCAAGCACGATCACTCGCTCCTGATCTTTCATGGTTCGTCTCGGAGTTTGGAAGTTGTGGGCAAGGTAGTGAAGAAACGGTCAGCGACCCAGGAATTGTGCCGATTGATTCCTCGGACACGATCGCCGTCGGATACGTACGCTGTCCTGCACCGGAAAATCCGGGGGATTCTCACGGTCCCTCGAGCCCTTGATGAAGGAACTCTGCCGGCAAGCTCTCAGCGTGGGGGCTCTTCGTGCGTTCGGAATAGAAAATCGCTGTGCGCCTTGCCGTTGCCCCTCGGCAGTGTGGCCAGCAGCGGAATATCGAGATATTCCTTAACCTCGTCGGGCGTCCTGAACGACGGGTCGAGATATTCCATCAGGAAGCCGAATCCCATGCTGGCCAGTATGGCGATCACCACGGCCAGGAGCAGTTTGACTCCTGTCGGCAGACTCGCTGGCACCAATGGTACGACCGGTGCCTCCGCGACCGCGGCATTGATGATTTTCCGTTGATCAAGAGCATCCGCGATGCGGGCTTCTTCGCGCTTCCGATGATAAAGAAGATAATTCTCTTCGTTGGCTTTGGCGGTCCTCAGCAAATCCTGCTGGAATACCGACTCGCCCTCCAGCCTGTGCGCTCTGCCCTCAAGCGTCTTCAGCGCGCTGGCCATGGCCGAGGCGCGTGCCTGCAAACCGATCAAGTCCGCTTTGGCTTTCTCCATCTCGGTTTTGACCCAGGCATGCGCCGGGTCTTGGTCCGTTGTCTCTTCTCGAATGCCGCGGCTCTCGGCCTCGGCGATGGAAGCATGAGTCTCGGAGATCTTCGTTTCTATTTCCTGAACCAGCGGATAGGCCGGATCATATCGTTCGAGAAGTTCGGTTCGCTTGAGCTCCAGGTCGAGGAGCGTCGTTTTCAGGTTGGCCATGAGCTGAGGATTGTCCGCCACCTTAATCTGCGTGGTCACGCGCGCGGGGACAGCCCCATCTTCCGCTTCGAGCGTGCGAAGCCGCTTCTCCGTTTCCGCGATTGACGCAAGTGTCTGCTGCAGTGTGAGATCGAAATCGTTTACCTTCTGCAGTGTTACCTGTTTCTCGAAATCAGCCGAAACAACTCCCGTTTTTCGCGTGAAACGCACCAACTGCGCTTCCGAGGTTGCCAGTTCTTTCTCGTAACGCTGTGCTTGCTGATGAAAGAAGTCCGCTGTCCCTTGTGGCCGGCGGAGCGCCGTGTGCTTGGCGAGATACAGATCCCCCAGCTCCTTGAGCACCTGCGCCGCGAGTCGCGGCGATCCGGATTGATAGGTGACTTTAATGATATCGGAGGCGTTGAGCGGGATCACCTGCAGGTCTTTCGTTTCCATTTGGAGAACTGCCTTGTAGATCCTCGTCTCCTTGTCCGGCGCCCATCCCAGGCCGCCCAGCACGCGCTGTTCGATGGCCCCGACGGACCACGGGTTTCTGGGCTCATACAGCCCGCAATCCACTACCGTCTTTTCCAGAGAATCGCGGCTTTGGAACAGTTCGACTTCCGACGTAATTTCGTCCAACGTTAGATTGCGATCGGACTGGTTGACGTTCGGTTCGGTGGAAACCAAGGGGTCTACGCGTTCTCGTTGCACGAGGATCTTCATTTCCGCCTCGTAAGTCGGGGGCAGAATCAAAATCGCCAGGATGAATCCTGCCATCAGCCCTGCGAACGCGAGGATAATCACGCGGCGTCGACGGAATGCCATCCCCACCAGATCACGCAGCGTGAAGGATTGTTTCGGCTTCCCGCTGTTGTTTCCAATGCCGTTTCCATTTCCATTATGTGGGCTGTGTTTCCCGGAATTCACGTTATCCATTTGGCTTCCTCCTACGCTCTCAGTGTTCCCAACCGCCAAACCCTAGTACGCATTGGGATTCAGGTGTGTCCCAACAGTGGCCGCCGTGATTAGCAGGTGGATCTTTGCAGTGCGTTCTTCCGCGCATAGAGCCGGTCAACGCAAAGAAAATGAGTGTTCATCTGGTATCTGCCAATTTTTCGATTACCTTGAAAAGTGACGGTTGCTGGCGGAATGTGGCCTTCGGGGTTCCAACTGGCCATTGTTGTCCACTCCCTTTGATGGGCTCGCTACGAACTTGGCCCCGCCAATATCTCGCTAGAGCCTTTTGTAGAGATTTTCGGGTATGGAAAACGTGTGGTTGTTGAGAACCGCGCCTAGTATCTTCACATTTGCAGCGGCCAGATTTTCTTTGGCCGTTCGCGCTGTCTCACGGCGTGTAACCATGGACTCCAGAATCAGAATAACTCCGTCGGCGATCTGGCCGAGGAGCAATCCACCTGCGTGTTGACTCACCTGGGGGCTGTACACCAATACATAGGAAAACTCCCGTCGGAGTTCTGCAACGCGGGAGCGCAGGCACTCTGAATTCCACGCAGCTTGCAACTCCCCGGAACGAGAGCCACCCGGGAGCACCGAGAGGTTTGCTTTCGGAGAGCACTGAACGAAATCTCCAATGGGCCCGGATTCGAAGAGGGCATCGGTAAGTCCCCTGGAGTTCTCCACACCCAAGTACTTATGCAAAGATGGAGAATGGAAGTCTCCCTCGACGACGCACACCGACGAGCCTGTCTGGTCGGCCAGGAGTTGTCCTGCACGAACGCAAATGCCACCGGCTCCATCAGCCTCGCCAACCCCGCAAAAGACCACCACATGTGGCACATCATATGCGGGTAGCAGGAACACCCGCTCTACAATCTCGGCCTCTCCCGAACGTCCAATGCTGTTCGAGGTTTCTCCGCAGAGTGAAGTGGCGCGGATAGGCTCGACGGGCACGGGCGGCCGCCTTACTTCTGGAATCTCCTTGGGAATGCTTTTTGACCAGAGCAGTGCAGTCGCTTCTTTGGCTCGTAAAAGTACTTCAATGTTTTTGCTCATACGTCATGTCTCCCATGGTCTTGTGCTGACCATTTCGAATTCAGCGGATCCTTTCACACGAGGAGCTGAGATGGATCAGCACTGCCTTCACACTCCGCTTGTTGCAGTACAGCCAGTTCGCTGGCTGTATCCGAGCCAAGCGTCTCCAAATCCAGATCCTCCAGCACCTCGTTCAGAATCGGTGCGTCGATTGTCTTTTGGCCATTCGCGAACCCCAAACTTAAGGCATGGAAACAGAGGTTATTGATATTCCTCGGTGTCCCCTCGCTTCGGGAATGAATAATTGCCAACGCGTCGGCTGTGAACAGCGGTTCGCCTTCATAACCGGCGACCCTGAGCCGATGGTCAATGTAATCCGCGGTCTCGCTGGCGCTAAATTGCGTCAATCGGCTCAGAATCGAAATTCGCTGGCGCAATTGAACCAGTTCTCGCCTGGCCAGCTTATCCGCCAATTGCGGTTGGCCGGCGAGCAGGATCTGGATCAGTTTCGTTCCGGGGATTTCGAAGTTGGAAAGCATGCGTACCGCTTCGAGGACAGAGTCGTCAAGGTTCTGCGCTTCATCAATCACGACGACAACACTCCTGCCGGCGCGCGCTTCGCGGATCAAGACTTCATTCAATCTGCGCTGCATGCGTCCGAAATCATCGCCCTGGTCAGGGATTCCCAGATCAGCGATAAGCGAGCGCAGAAACTCGCGCGGATCGCTATGGGCCTGGAACAAAAAAGCAGTGCGGGCGGAGTCTCTCAAATGTTCCAGAAGGTCAAAGAGCAGGGTGGTTTTCCCCATCCCTGGTTTTGCAATCAGGGCCATGAATCCCCGCTGGGCTTGGATCCCATAGAGCAGCGATGCCACTGCTTCAAGATGGGAGGGGCTGAAATAAAGAAATCGCGGATCGGGAGTAACCCCGAATGGCTGCTCGCGCAGTCCGAAGTGATCGAGGAACATTGGCTCTACCTATCCACCGTTTCTTGGAGGGGCAACCACGAACGGAATGTCGAGAAAAGCACTCAATGTGATGTCTTTAAAAGAGCAACATCAGTGGCCTATTCAGTCTGACGCGGTCATAACCCTGGATTGAACTACGTTCCTAGAACATCCCTGGATTGAGATACGTTCCCACGGTGGCGACCGGAATAAAACGTTTCATTTTCGAAAGAGTGTTCTTGGGAACGTACAACATGTCCCCGGGGCGCAGATGCGCGTCTTCGCGCAAATTGCCGCTCTTGAGCATTTTCTTTAAGTCCAGCTGCTGTGTTTCCGCCCAATCGTTCGAAACACGGCGGAAAAGCCAGACTTGCGAATGTTTCGAGGTTTCTGTGAACCCCCCCGCAATGGCTACCGCCTGTGTCATCGTCGTGTCTCCACGCAATTCAAACTTGCCCGGATGTCCCACTTCTCCGCCCACGATGAAGTACGGCTTTTCGAATTCCATGAGGCGGACCGTGATGATGGGGCTGTGCAAAGTTTTCGCGTAGGCCAGGCGAATCGATTCGGTGACGTCAGGAATTGTTTGTCCTTCCACATGTAGATCGCCGACACCCTGTAAGGTGATGTAGCCATCTGGCTGGACGGTGACCGTCTGATTCAAGTCTGGTGTCATCGTGAAATTCAGCTGCAGGACATCGTCTTTACACAGCTGGTATCGCGGATTCCGCCGGTGGAGCTCAGGACGCCCCTGTACATCTTGAGAAGCCGTTCTGGGCCCCCGTGATGTGGCCGGTCCGTCGGCCGTGGAAGCCGCCGCCTTTCCTTGGGCTGCGCGTGCGTTTACAAGCGTCATAAGAAAAATCCCAGCTACGAAACAACAAAGAATTCTGCTTTTCATGGACATTTCTCCTCCTCTTTCCCTTCTGCGATTCTCGATGGCGCCGTCTGAAGCAGCGGTCTACCGTCAATGACAAAGTTGGGATCGTGAGTCGGTAGCTGACCTTAGCCTCAAGTGGAGACAGTGAATGGTGTAGGGGATACCTTTTTCTGTGGACAGGTCGGAAAGGGCCTTCCGCACTTCCTGGTCGCAGGCAATTTTCTTCTCTGGCGGCATGGAAACAAACTGCCCTTCGATGCGGACCCACCAGCCCCAATGTCCCTCCAGTGAATCGTAGTACGTGTCGTAAGATTCGTCGGCCGAAACGAGACGTGGATCGAACGTTTCACTGAACAAGCGAACAGTCTCCTGCCGGGTAAGCTGCGTCCGCATTCGCACAGACTCCAGAAAGCGTGCTGGACCCATGTATTTCAGGAAGATCGGGCTCGTCTTTCGAATGAACTCGTGGCCGTTATTTCTCCCGACGAAGAAAAGATCCGCATGTCCGTTCGGCTTAAGAACGCGGCGAATCTCCTGCACCGAGGCGCGCAGGTTGGTCACCCAGTGGAACGCAAAAATGCTGAACAGACAGTCTACCGACTGAGACTTGAGTGGGATCTGTTCGAAACACCCATCCAAAATACTGATATTCGCGCGACTTCCGATTCGCCGCAGTGCACACTTGCGCATATTTCGAGCCGGCTCGATCCCGATGAATTGAATGTTCGGCCGGCTGCGGCTTGCCAATTGCAGGAGTGCTCTCCCTGTACCACAACCTGCATCGACTACAACCTGATCGTTGTCCTCGATGAGCAGGGAACTCTGAATTCTGTCAGTGGCGCGGCCCCAGCACGACTGCAGGTTCAATTCGTCGTCATACTTTTCCGCCAGCAGCGAGTAGGTCTCCACAACTGGGTTCAGCATGTTCACATCCATCCGTGCTTTGAGAGAGTTGGTTTCCGACGGCTATACGGCATAGGGTCTTCACAACGCAGACATCCTTGGGTTCAACGGTTATCAGATCGATCGGACGGCCCGTCTGCTCCTCAACAAACAAAAGCAAGTCGACAAGCCCCATCGAGTCCAGCACCCCATCGGTGATGAGGTCGATTTCTTCCGTAATTTCGGGCGCGTCACGATTCCCAGGAAGTTTGTGCTCTTTGATCCAGTTCAGGACGGAAACAACCAACACTTTCTCTTCGATGAGATTCACGTTTGAGCCCCCTCGAGCATGCGAACGAGTCCCCGGCGATCCACCTTCCCGTTCAAATTCAGCGGCAGGGCGTCGAGCGAGTAGATCCTTTGGGGCACCATGTAGCCCGGCAAATATGTGCGGCAGTATTTCAGCGCCTTGCCCTCGTCGAGCGCCTTTTGGCCCGACACGAAAGCGACCACACCGTCGGCAGATCCATCCCGCACGGGCCAAGCCACCGAAACGACCTGATCGGTTCCACAGGCATTTCGAAGCACCGCCTCAATTTCCTGTAATTCGGCCCGGTATCCTCGTATCTTTACCTGATCGTCGATTCGGCCAAGATGGTACATGCAGCCGGTCCAATCTTGCTTGACCAGATCCCCCGTCCGGTACCAGATGGTGTCCTCCGAATCGCCCAGTCGCACAAACTTCGCTCTCGTCTTCTCCGGATTATTCCAGTACCCGACGGTAACCTGGGAGCCGGCCAGGAACAGCTCGCCGGCCTGGCTCTTTGGAAGAAGGTTGAAGTCGTGGTCGGCAATGCTTGCTTGCTGGCCGGCAAACGCCCAGCCAATCGGACAAATTCCGTTCAAGCATTCGCCGGGTGAATCATTCCTGTCCCATCGGTAATGAGAAACTGCGATGGTGGTTTCCGTAGGCCCGTAGAGATTCTCAACAATCGAACTTGGTCCTGCGTTTTGCCACAGTTGTGCAGAGGACGCGGGCAGAGGTTCTCCGCAGAAAAAGCTGTATCGGAGGGAAGGGAAGCAATCGGATTCCAGAAGTCTCATCTTGGACAGGACGCCAACTATGGAGGGAACGGAAAGCCAGACTGTCAAAGCGTTATCGCGAATGAATTTGGCCGGCAGTAAGACATCTCTTTGAGGCAAGCAATATAAACTTGCCCCGCGCTCCCAGGCGACCAGCATGTCATGAACACTCAGGTCGAAAGTCAGATCGGAATGCTGGGAGAAGCGGTCAGTTTCATTCAGGTCGCACTGCCCGCACATGTAGTCGATGTACGACCGCACATTCGAGTGCGTAACAGGCACTCCCTTGGGCTCGCCGGTGGTCCCGGATGTGAACAACAGATAGGCAATCGCCTGAGCAGAGACGGTGGTTTCGAAGACAGGGTCCTGGTTCGCGAAGATGTCTTTTGATAGCAGATACTGATGGAGAGGAAAGTCCGTTTGAAGATCAGTAAGGTCTGCCATTCCGGGAAGTATTAAAGTAAGGGGCTGCTGGAATCCTTCCAAGAGCTCCCTCAGGTGCGCGACGCATTCATTCCCAACGATCACCTCGCTGCACCCGGATAGAATCAGCATTCTGCGAGTGCGCTCCACCGGGAATTTGGGGTTCAATGGGACATAACCCTTTCCGGCGGCCAGCGCCCCCAGAATTCCCGCGTAAGCCGTCGCGCTCCGGCAAGCCAGGATGGCCACCAGGGGGGAATTGCCTTCCTCAGTTCGCCGCAGCAGAGATGCAAGCTCGCCTGCCTTGTGCCTGAGGGCGTGATACGTAATCGTTTCGCCGTCGACGACCAGAGCGGGGCGCCATGGGAATCGTTCGCTGGATTCCAGGAATCCATTGACAATATTGCGCAACCCTATCCTCCATTCACCCGTTGGAACGGAGCCGCCCCTTCGGCACTCCCGCCGCCGGCGCGGTCCACATGAGATATGCAGTCTTCGTCCAAGGACAATGGCGTCGCCGAGAGCGTGGATCGATGGCCCTCCGCGGGGTGTGATTTATTGCAGGCGAGATCGAAAGCGACGCGGGCGTGCTGCAAATCCTGTTCGCATACAGGAACATCGAGTATGAACGTGCGGCAACCCAAGTCCAGGTAACGAGCCAATTCTTCTCCGACTTGTTCGTGGCTGCCCACGAGGTAAGGGCAGAATGTTTTGTAGTTCTCAAACGGCGCAAGCCAATAGCAGCTGGGGGTGGTCTCGTTTTTTTCAATGGCATTGGAAAGCTCATGGTGCCAAACAGAGTCTGAGACTTTCATCGCCAATCCGTGAATCATTTTCCCTTTCTTTTCCTCCGGAAATCTTTCATGAGCTTCCTTCCAAGCTTCCTCTTCGGTCGGGCGCGCCATGACTCCTATGCGGATCCCGAAATGTCCCCCGGTGTTGACCGCCGTGGATGCACAGTCCTTTGCGGGTTTAGCGTAAAGAATTGGCACTGCCCCGAGGAGATCCGCGGCGGAGAGGCCGGCTTCCGAGGAGCCGGAAATCAGGACGCCAGGAAAGAGTGCCTTGGGCAACGGTGGTGTCATTTTGAGTTTGTCGACCCGATAAAATTTGCCTTGAAAGCTAATCGCATCCTGATCGGCAAGCAGGCCCTTGATGATCGTGGCGTATTCAATCAATCGCTCGTACCGCTCATCGTGCGGCGTAGGATCGTTTAGTGCTGCCAAGTCGTTTTTGAACCCGCCGGCGACCAGATTTAGATACGTACGACGGCCGTAGAAAACGCTGAGCGAACACACCATCTTTGCGACAGTGTAAGGATGCATGTAGACCGGCTGCACGGCGACAAGAGGGCGGAGGTGATGCGTGTTTTGAACGATCATCTGGGAAACCAGCCAAGGGTCTACCTGAGAGTTGTCGGTATAGACCAGCATCCCCGTGCAACCGTATTTTTCGCTCCAGCGAGCTGCATCTGCCACGGCCTTTGAGTATTCAGCGGCGGGAATGGTTCCGAGAGGTGGACACGTGCTAAAAATCTCTAGGTCCATCCCGGACGAACGGATTCCTGTCCTCATGTGTTGACTACCGTTATCTGGATTCAGCATTGAGTCCCCAGAATAGGCCGCCCGGCTAGGGAGCGGAAGACTCGAAAGCACTCGTTTTCAACCCTGTCTCGTAGGCTGCAAAGTCAGGCCCGTATTTGTTGTGTCCAACCGAAATCGTGCTCGATCGCGGTGCCTTGCTGTCTCTGGTGTGCCGAACCTTAAGCACCACTCACCATCCAGTCGCGTCAGGAACGCACTGCCGTTTTGAATCTGCCGGGTTAGTTCGGGATCGCGAGAATGTGCGAGCAGGCGATTACCAGGAAAATAGAAACAATACTTCCCCAAGGATTCCTGTGAGAGCCGGGAGTCCAGCCTTCCATGAAGGGCGATTGCACCATGACTCCATGCGTCGTAAAAGAGATGATCGAGAACCACAGCAATCGAAGAATGTGCTGCTCCAACTTGTACGACTTCGCCAACGCCTCCTCGCTTCAAACAGTACAAATACCAACCGATGATTTTATCTTCCTTGTTTCGCAAAAGTATTTTTCGAATGCTTCCGTAAGCGTTCATTCGGCCCATGAATTCCAGCAGCCACCTTGCGGACTCAGTCTCATATTCTGGCCGCAGCGAATGCGTCGCGGGTAAGTCGCGCGAACAAGCAACTAATCTCTCCGCCGTCAGTTCTTCTTCCGAGATCAATGGCGATCTTTGACAGAAAGGGCTGGATGGTAGCCTCGCGGCGATGGCGTCCAGGATTTTGCAGACCGGTTTGCAGCCAAGCGCGAAGGCCCCGGACAGACGGCCGTTTCCGAAACGAGACGCGGCATAGGCTGCGTAGAGGGCCGGCCGAAGCGGGCGCGACCAGTGCATGGTGTGCAAGGCGACCGTCCTTCCTCCAAGTCGGGCCCATATTTGCTGCGTCACCTGATTCGCCGTATCGGTCATCGCCAGATCCTGTTTCCCAGTTAGAAACCAGTTGACCAGTTTCAGGCCGGCCATCGTGGAGCGGCTGTCCGGATGGACGACCAGGGAGGTGGCTACCGCAGCCTCGATAGGCTTGCCGCGCGACGACATGCGGCGTCGCAAGACTCCCAGGAAGCCCACCACTCTTCCGTGTTCATTTTCATAGACCAGCGAAGGCACAGTTTTCTCCGCGAATGGACCGTGAAAGAAAAGCTCCCGGATATAGCTTTCCATCGCTGGGGGTGCCGAACCACTCCCGTTGTGCAAGAATCTCCACTTCAGTGCCGCCACCTGAGGAATGTCGTCCTGGATGAATGCTCGTACCCCGCTCACTTTTTCGCGCTCTTCCTCCGCCTGCGAACAGGCGAACTCATCATCTCCGAAAAAAGCGACTGCATCAGGCGAAATTCAGCCAGCCCACGTAAATTGCAAAATTGGTGATTTGTCGGCAGTTGTGCACGGACCATCCCAGCATGGCTCTGCAGCGACGCCCGCGACAGGTTCGGCTTATGGTGTGGACACCGAGCGCCGCACGTCTGTGCGCACGGAAAGAGATTGGGTCCGGAGGCTGAGATCAATCCTAAGGGCTCCCGAAGGTATTCGTTCGACGTCGGTTGCGTCAACCTCTACAGCAGCAGATTTTCCGAGCATTTCCACGGAGAGAACCAGCCGAGCGACGTTTTTCTTCCGAAGCAATATGCCTTCCAACCCTGCAATCGGACCAAACTTGACTCTGACCCAGTCACCGGCTTTTAAGAAGGGATGAGGTTCAACGGGCAGATTACTCTCGACAACTCGTTTTACTCCTTCGATTTCTGAAAATGGAACGACAGATGGCTGGCCGCCGCAGCTGACGATACTACTGACCCCCGGGGTGGTGAGGACCGCAAGCCATCTTTTGGACCCCTCCCTGACAAACACGTAGCCTGGGAAAAGCGGAAGACTCACTTCTTTGATCCGGTCTTTCCATCTGTGACGCGCCTTATAGAGCGGCAGAAAGACCTCAAACTCTTTATACTCCAAGATTCGAGCCGCGGTCTTTTCGTGCTGGTGGCGCGTGCAAACCGCGAACCAGTTTTGGTTGAGATCCTGTTTTGTCATTCGGTCTCCGTTTGTATAGTCTGGAGTTGCGGCTTCTTGGAAATGCAAACCAGACATAGCTTCGCCCTGTGACTTACATTCGATCTCTATTCCCGGTTCACTAACTGCAACGAGTCCAGCTTCATCGGCAGCGGCCGATGGAACCAGGTACACGAAACAATGTAATGACTAAACTCTTCAACCCACTTGCGAATTCTTCCTGCCTCTCTCTTCTAATTCACGGGTATCGTCGCTAAACCGCAACAGGGTGTGCCGAGTCGAGATCGCAAAGCCTTCGCGTCCCTCTAGTCCGCCGGCCTGTTCAACACGCAGAACCCGCCCCACTGCTTCCACTCGTGCTTTGGGCTCAAAGCCAGGGAGCACTGGCAGGAAGACCTTGAAGCCGATTTGGATTCCTGAAGGCGGGCAGGTATGGGCAAGAACGAATGCTCCCACCTCGCTAATGTCATGAGTGCGACCCTCACTCCGTTTTTCAATCCCGGTGTCTGTCCACCAGAACACAATCGGTGCCTCCAGAGGGAACCGAATCGCTTTTCGGGCGTGTCTTGGCGTTTCCACCCGTTACCTCATCCGAAATCTTTAGAATTCACCTTTGAAATTCACCGTGAATCGTACGCCCGCCCCGGAGTGCCCACAAGAAGCCGAATGTCCTTTAATGCGAAGGCTTTTGTCTGGCGTGATCGATCGAGTCTGTCTTCCCACGCAGCGCTGGGTACAAAAGTCAGGCAATGCTAGGTACAAAGATTTTTGTGCTCCCTGTTGTTTCCGGACTTGTGTGCGGCGATCGAGGCCAAAATATGGCAAGAATGCCAATAACACCAGTTCAGAGCACCATCTCTCCTAGGTAGATGAATGACTCTGCTTTCAGAGGACATTCCGCCCTTGCAGTCGTGTGAAAGCCTGCGTACCGTGCGTCGCATGAATTCGTATCCTCTGGAACTAATTGCGCCGTCCGGGAGATGGACGGAGTTTCATAAATCACCACAGGAGGGAACTGCTTCCGTTTAGTACGGCGTGTCGAGCGATGATGCAAACCGCTGCAATTTGGAAGTGGCGGGCATTTGGCTGAAGGCGAACCTCGACTCGCTGATTAAGAACTCTGCGTTCCAAAACGATGGTTTGCTCAGCATTGTGTTCAACGAGTCAGCCAATGACTACGTGGACGCTAGGGGTCGAATCGCAGTAGTTTTAGTCCGGGGCTTTCGAAGGTCACGCATCAATCGACCGCACTCTACCAGCATGAAACTGTGCTTGGCCTCATGCCCGAAGG
>Ga0209526_10001780_pt1 | contig 14435 bp, 12 predicted proteins | sample JacPinW_OM2H0_M1_FD_188566 | JGI IMG/M metagenome (GOLD analysis project Ga0209526, IMG submission 188566) | Forest soil microbial communities from Algoma, Ontario, Canada - Jack Pine, Ontario site 1_JW_OM2H0_M1 (SPAdes) (version 2) | ecosystem: Environmental > Terrestrial > Soil > Boreal... | reverse complement strand
CTAGAGTATCGGCGCAGCTAGATGTGGTGTTGTAACCGTGAGGAAACAACAACGATGCACTATGGGGGGTTATGGGAGCCACGCGGCTGATTCGGGTCGGGTGCGAGTTCCTGTACACGGCTGAGATCGAGACTGCCACGGTGCTCCAGGTCCAGCCGAGAACGCCGGAAAACGCCGTGCTGCGGCAGGACTGGCAGCTGGTCCCGGCCGCCAGCCTGCACGGCTACGCCGACCTTTACGGTAACGATTGCCAGCGGCTGGTCTTGCCCGTAGGTGACAGCGAGCTGAGGTATGACGCGCTGGTGACGGTGCCGGATGCGACGGAAGACGTGGATCCCGGCGCGCGGGAGACGCCGCCGGCCCAGCTGCCGGATGACGTGCTGATCTACACGCTGCCCAGCCGGTATTGCCTGCCCGAGGCGGTCGCCGATGAGGCCTGGCAGCTGTTCGGGGGGATGGCGCCGGGTTACCGGCGGGTGCAGGCGATTTGCGACCATGTGCATGGGAAGCTGGAATTTGGTTACGGCACCACCGGCGCGTCGACTTCGGCGGCCGAGGCTTACGCAGGAGGCTTGGGGGTGTGCCGCGATTTCGCCCACCTGGCCATCACGTTCTGCCGTGCGCTATCGGTCCCGGCCCGTTACGCATTCGGCTACCTTCCCGACATGGATGTCCCGCCGCCGCCTGAGCCGATGGACTTCGCGGCCTGGATGGAGGTGTACCTCGATGGCAAATGGTGGACCTTTGATCCCCGCAACAACTCGGCGCGCAAGGGCCGGGTGGTGATCGGCCGGGGCCGTGACGCCGTGGATGTCGCGATGGTCACCACGTTCGGCGGCCCGTTGCTGCGCGGGATGACGGTCTGGGCGGACGAAACGACATGACCCAGATAGCCAGCGCGCTGCTCCGCGCACCTGTCCAGTACCCGTCGGGCCGCGACCTGGCGCTCGCGGACCGGGTCATTTATGTGCTGCACCAGCGGTTCAGGTACACCTACGACGCACCGGTCCGCGACCTCGACCACCGGCTGGTCGTGATCCCGCCGCAGCAACATGGAGACCAGCGTCGGCGGTTGCAGTCGGTGACCGTCTCGGCCGAGGGCGCCCTCATCACCAACCGCCGGGACAGTGCAGGCAACACGGTCACCCGGGTTCGGGTGCCACTGGTGCCGGGCTACGTGGAGTTCCTGCTTGATGCGGTCGTGGAGCGGTCAGGGCCAGCGTCGGGCGCAGTGCTGCCGGCCGCCACTCTCAGCGACCCGCGGCTGCTGCGGCCAACCCGGCTGACTGCCGCTGACCCAGCGATCCGGGACCTGGCGGCCGCGATGACGAGCCGGGACGGGCTGGAGACGGCCGAGCGTTTCTGCGCGTACGTGCATGGTGCACTCGCCTATGCGCACGACGCGACCTCCGTCACGACCACCGCCGCCGAGGCTCTCGCGGGTGGCAGCGGGGTCTGCCAGGACTCCGCCCACCTGATGATCGCACTGTGCCGGGCCGCTCGGCTGCCGGCCCGTTACGTCTCCGGGCACCTGCTCGGCGAGGGCGGGACCCACGCCTGGGTGGAGGTCGTCGTGGCCGACCCCGCGGGTGCCCGCGCAGTGGCGTTCGACCCGTGCAACGGCAGACGGGCCGGGAAGGACTACGTGACCGTGGCCACCGGGCGGGACTACGCCGACGTGCCCCCGACTTCGGGCACGTACGCGGGGATGGCGCAAGGAGCGCTGACCGCGGCCAAGCGGGTCGGCGTTGCGCTGATCGCCTGACGCGGTTGACATCGCGGAGCGCGCGTTCTTTCCAGGCGATCTTCATGCCCGACCGGGCCAAGAACAGGCTCGCGGGCGCCGGCACCCGGACCGGTCCAGGGCTAGACCACGGGTAGCAGCCGGGTATCCCGGGTGCGATTTTCAATTGTTTTCATTGAAGAACACAGGTCCAGGAGGCTTGCCGATGTGAGCGCTATCCGGGTCCGGGCCCTTTCCGTACGCTGAAACGGCGGGCCTTTGGGTATTGGCCGCGGTCCTTGCCGCCGGGAACGACGGCGTTCCCGGCTCCCGGAAAGGAACATCCCTATGTTCAGGCGCATGCTCCGGACCACGTTCCTGTCGATCATCGCCGCGAGCAGCTTACTTTCGGTCTCGGCGCCGGCTGCTCACGCCGCGCCGGACACGCAGCCGCCGACGACCCCGGGGACGCCGGCCGCGAACAACATCACCACCACGCTGGCGACTCTCGTGTGGAACCCCTCCACCGACAACGTAGGTGTCACGGGCTACGCCGTGCAGGAACTGAAGGGCGGCGCGTGGATCGACTACACAACCGCCCCGTACAACGTCGTCACGGTTTCCCATCTGTCCGCGGCCACCTCGTACACCTTCGCCGTCATCGCTCATGACGCCGCGGGCAACAACTCGGCCCGCTCCCAGCCGGTGACGTTCAGCACCTTGCCCTACGGGACCGGCCTGACGTGCTCCATCTTCATCCAGCCCTTCAACAACGGCTACACCCTGTCGGGAAGCATCCTCAACATGGCCCCGACCGCCAGCAATGGCTGGAAGCTCACATTCACCCTGCCGACCAGCCTGAGCGTGGACGCCGTCTGGAACGGCACCATGACCCGCACGGGCGACCAGGCGACCATCGTCAATTTCTCCTTTACCGGCACCATCTACCCCGGGTACTCCCTCTCGATCGGGTTCTCTGGCACCTCCACCGGGACATTCGTACCGCCGTCAGGTTTCGTGCTCAACGGCTCACGCTGCCCAGTGACGATCAACCACTGAAGTCCCGGTCCGCCCCGGGAACACTAGGTCGCGCCCTAGCCGAGCCTCGGTGGGACCGCGCCCCGGCGGTCCCACCGGCCGGCGGCCAGGCGTGACGTAAGCGTCGGCGCGCGGTCTGCTGCGGGATGTCGCCTGTCATGCCGCGTTGAAGATCGCCGTTATCTCCTCGTTGGCCAGCTCGATCGACGCGGCAGCGATGTTCTCCGTTACGTGGTCAGGTGATCCAGACCCGGGAATGGGCAGGATCTGGGGCGATCTGGCGAGCAGCCAGGCCAATGCGATCTGGCGCGGGCTCACATGGTGCCGGAGTGCGGCCGTAAGAATCGGCGTTATCCGGTCGGCGTCCTGGATCGGGGCCCAGGGCAGGAAAACCAGCATCTCCTGATCGCACAGATCGACCATCGACTCCGACGCCCGGTCGCCTGCGTTGTAGCGATTCTGCACCGAGACGATAGGAGTGAGCCGCTGCGCCTCCCGCAGCTGTGCCTCGGACACATTGGAAACCCCGATGTGGCGGATCTTGCCCTGGTCCTTGAGCTCGACAAGGGCGCCTATCGACTCAGCGAGCGGCACCCGCGGGTCGGGCCGGTGGAGTTGGTACAGCGGGATCTGGTCCAGCTTCAGCCGCCGCAGGCTGCCCTCGCAGGCTTCGCGCAGGTGCTCGGGCCGCCCGTCGGGCTCCCAGCGTCCGGGACCTGGCCGGACCAGGCCGCCCTTGGTGGCGATCACGAGCTCGTCAGGGTAGGGGTACAGCGCGTCCGCGATCAGGTTCTCGCTCACCTCCGGACCGTAGGAGTCAGCCGTATCGATGAAGTTGACGTCCAGCTCGACTGCCCGCCGCAGCGCCGCCTTGGCTCTGTCCAGGTCCGGCGGCTCTCCCCAGATGCCCTGGCCGGTAATCCGCATAGCGCCGAAGCCCAGCCGGTTCACCGTCAGGTCCCCGCCGACTCCGATCGTGCCCGCCACCTTCGCGCTTGGCTGGCCTGTCATGGACTCCTCCTCCTGGTGGTTCCAGCTTGCCCTGGGGCTTTGGTGCCATCGGCTGCCGGTCGTGCTTTCCGGCCGACACCATCCGGCACAAGGTTAATCCTGGACCAGGCCGGCGCCCTCACCGGCGGCTCCTCGGGTCGAAGGTCGATACCGCGGCGAGTTCCTCGGACAGGTGCCGCTCCTTGCGCGACGGCTTGGGCGGCACCATGATGGGCGGGCCGCATATACGCCTCGGCTGTTCCGGCGGACGACACGACTACGCGGCCGTCATGCCTACCCACCCCAGGCTGGTTGGCCAGGCATGCCCGCACATCCCCAATCCGAGTAGTCCAGCCCGCATCCAGATTGACGACCGGAGGATTTTGTTCAAGCTTCCCCGGCTGGCCTGGCGTGATGGCGGCAAAAGGGGGAATGCCCGTATTGCCTGCGAACCGATTTCTCGGTAACAGCGCCGGGAGCTTTGTCGAGCACGTCTGTCCGGTGCCTAATGACGACCGGAGAGTTCCCAGCCTGTCGACGCGTCTGCGGGCGAGACAGGCGATGACAGACATGCCCAGCCAAGGGGCGATGGGGGCAGGTCGCGGGAATGGCCCGCCCGAGGGCAGGGTCATTCGCGGGCGTGAGCATGAGCAGCAGGCGATCCTGAGCCTGGTCCAGCGGGCCAGGGACGGCCACGGTGGAGCGCTGCTCATCGAAGGAGAGCCTGGAACGGGGAAGTCGCTGCTGCTCTCGCAGGCCGCCGGCGCGGCCGAGGCGGAGGGCATGTCCGTGGCCGCCGCCGTGGCCGACGAGCTGAGCCGGTTCATGCCGCTGGGGCCACTGCTCCTGGCGACGAGGGAATCGCCAGCGACGCTGACCGACGAGGCGGGCATGCGTGGGGTGGCCGACCAGCCGACGTGGCTGGTCGATACATTGCGGGCGCGCCTGGAGAAGCGGGCATCAACCGGCCCGCTGCTGGTCAGCCTTGATGATCTGCACTGGGCCGACCCAGTCACCCTGTACGCGCTCCGTGCCCTGCCGTGGCAGCTTGCGTCGTATCCGGTGAGCTGGATCCTGGCCCGCCGCACGCTGAGCCGGGAGAACGACGCGGGACTGCTCTTTGACGTACTGGCGAGCGAGGGTGCCGCGCGCATCAGCCTCAAGCCGCTCGCCGACGACGCGGTGGCCGATCTGATCGCCGATGCGCTCGGCGCGATACCTGATCCGAACCTGCTTGCGCTGGCCGCTGGCGCCGCGGGCAATCCGCTGATGCTGGCCGAGCTCGTCAGCGGGCTGCTGGATGAGAACGCGGTCGTCATCAGCGGCGGTCATGCCAGCGTGGCCTCGGCACACGTGCCCCGGCGAATTCAGGTGGTGGTGCGGGGCATGCTGGACAGGCTCAGCGCCGGGACCCGGCAGCTGCTCGAGACGGCATCGGTCCTCGGCCGGTCGTTCCGGCTGGAGGACGCCGCCGCGATGCTGGGCACGTCCCCGGCCGCGTTGCTTCCTGGAGTCGAGGAGGCGCTCTCCACTCGGATTCTGGTTGCGACGCAAGATGCCCTCGCGTTCCGGCTTGATCTGGTGTGGCAAGCCGTCTCTGCCGCCCTGCCGCCTCCGGTCAAGCAGGCCCTCCACCGTCAGTTCGGGGAGATCCTGCTTGAGCGCGGCGGCTCCGCAGCGGCTGCCGCGCATCTGCTCGACGCTGCCCGTGGCGGCGACGGTGCGGCGCTGGACGGGCTGGACCGGGCCGCTGCGGAGGTTCTTTCTTCCTCGCCGGATATCGCGGCGGACCTTGCGAGCCGCGCTCTTGAGCTCACCGGGCTCGGGGCTCCGGAACTACTCCCTCGCTCGGTGGCCGCGGCAGAAGCGCTTACCGCCGCTGGACGGCTTGACGAGGCGACCGTGTTGGCCCGCTCGGTACTTGCGGCGCCGTTGCCGGCGATCACCAGCGCGCAGCTCCGGTGCACTCTGTCGTTGGCGCTGACGCTGGGCGGCCAGGCCGTCGAGGGCCTGGCCCACGCAGAGCGGGTCCTTGCCGAGCCGCGGCTGTCTGACGAGCTCCGCGCTGGCGCCAGGATCGCGCTGCTCCAGGCCCTTACGGCCCGCCGTGACAACCGAAGGGCAGGCGAGCTGGCGGCGGCCATCCTCGCCGTGCCCGGCGACGAACACAGCGATGTGGTCATCGGGGCGCTAGTCGTGCTCGCCGCGATCAGTTGGGACGCCGGCAGGCTGGGCGAGGCCCTGCATCTGTCCGCCGAGGCAGTCAGCAATGCGGCGTGGGAATCGCCAGACGCGCGGCACTTCCATCCGCATCTCTTCCTGGCCTCCCGACTTGTGGACTTGCGCCGATTCGATGAGGCGCGGGCGGCAATGCGGGCTGCGGACGATCACATCGATGCGCTCGGCGCGGCCGGGTGGTCAGCTAGTCCGGCAACGCTGCGTGCCCGCATGGCTCTCGCATCGGGCCAACTCGACGACGCCACCGCCGAGGCCATGGCCGCCTTCAGGGTGGCCACCACCCTCCGGGCTGACTTGCACGGCCCGGCGCCGCTGGCCATTCTCGCCACCGTCGCCCTTCGCCGCGGCGACCTGCACGCCGCCGCGCGGCACATACAGAGCATGCCCACGCCTGCCCGCTTCGGGGCCGCCTGCGCGGACACCTGGGACACCGTGGTGGCAGCCCAGGTCGAGGAGGCCCGCAACGGTCCCAGGGCGGCCCTGGACATTCTGGCGGAGTTCTACGCCGAGCTTCGCGAGCACCGCTTCGCCCTCCTATGTGACCCGACCTGCGCGGCCTGGCTGGTCCGCAGCGCCCTGGCGGCCGGCGACCGGGACCGGGCCGAACTCGCCGCTGCGGTGGCGGACGAGATATCGCGTGGCAATCCGGGCCTGCCGGCTGTCACTGTTTCCGCCGCGCATGCCCGCGGCATTCTCGATCAGGATCCGGAGCGTCTGGAGCAAGCCGCCGACCAGCACGCCGACCGCTGGGCCCGCGCTTCCGCCGCAGAAGATCTCGGGGCGTACCTCGCCGCCACAGGCAGCCGCCGTGACGCCATCGGCCGCCTGGACCAGGCCCTCGGCGACTACGACGGAACCGGGGCGGCCAGGGACGTGGCCCGGGCGCGGCGGCGGCTGCGCAGGCTGGGCGCCCGCCGAGGGCACTGGGCCGCCACGAGCAAGCCCGTCTCCGGCTGGGGCAGCCTCACCGGCACCGAGCGCACCGCATCCGAGCTGGTCTCCCACGGATACACCAATCAGGAGGTGGCTGACCAGATGTTCATCAGCGTGCACACGGTCGCCTTCCACCTGCGTCAGGTCTTCCGCAAGCTCGGTATCTCCTCCCGTGTCGAGTTGGCCCGCATCGCCGTGGAGCAGGCCCAGGGCCCCGAGATCTCGGTGAGGTTAGAGTCGGACTACCCGGCTTGAGAATCGTGCCGGGTCGATGCGCCCGTCCTACGGCGCGCTCCGCGGCTGACGCGGGGCCGGCCGATGCGCATCCAGCACTACCCAGTCTGGCGATGTGCGGCACGGGCGATTCAGCCAGCCTTGACCCATGCCTGCGGGCGGCCTGGGACCAGCACCAGGATTCTGCGCTGCGATGAGCCTGACACCCTATGCTTCCCGGTAGCCAGGCTGGACCGTCTCAGAGGAGGCCAGCGCGGATGGCAGAGGAGCTTTCCCTTACCGGTCTGATTGACCGGGTCGCCGCACTCGACCGGGCCGTGGTGCAACGCGTCGCCGAGACCGATTCGTGGGTACTAGACGAGGTCATGCCCAGGTTGAGCCAGCTGGCCGACCATAGCGTCCTGTGGATGGTGCTGGCGAGCGGACTCCGCGCGACGGGCAACAGGTGGGCCCGCCGGGCCGCCTGGCGCGGCCTGGGCAGCATTGCCGTGGCGAGCGCGACGGTGAATATCCTCGGCAAGAGCCTCACAGACCGGAAGCGTCCGGACGTCGAGATTCCTGTCGCCCGGCAGCTCGCGCGGGTTCCCTGGACCACATCCTTCCCGTCCGGGCACGCCGCCTCCGCGGCGGCCTTCGCCACCGGCGTGGCGCTGGAGTCGCCCCGCCTGGCCGTGCCCGTCATCGTGCTCGCCGCTGCCGTGGGATTCTCCCGGGTGGTCACCGGAGTGCACTATCCGTCGGATGTGCTGGCCGGATTCGCGATCGGCGCCGCTGCTGGGGCAGCCACCCTGCGCTGGTGGCCGCGGCGGCCCCCGGCGCCCGCGGCGGCGATCAGGCCGCCGCGGCAGGCTCCCGCCGCGCCGGCCGGTGAAGGCCTTGTCCTGGTGGTGAACAAGTCAGCGGGGACGACGTCATCGAAGCTGGTCAAACGGCTCCGCGCGGATCTCCCTCACGCGACGATCATCGAGTCGGACGCCGGCCAGGATCTGTCGGCCCAGCTGCGCGGTGCCGCAGCGGGGGCCCGGATCCTCGGGGTGGCGGGGGGCGACGGAACGATCAACGCGGCCTCGACCGTCGCGCTGGAGATGGGCTTGCCGCTGCTCGTGATTCCGGCGGGCACGTTCAACCACTTCGCCGCGGACCTGGGCATCGAGTCCGCTGAGGACGCCGTGGCGGCTGTGCAGGCCGGCGAGGCCGTGCTGGTAGATGTCGGCGTCGCGGGGAGCCGGTCGTTCGTCAACACCTCGAGCACGGGCGTCTATGTCGACCTTGTGAATGCCCGGCAGCGGCTCGAGGGCGCGGTAGGCAAGCGGCCCGCAGCGGTCATCGGGCTCATCCAGGTGCTCCGGCGCGGCAGGCCGCACGAGCTGATCCTGGACGGCCGCCGGCAGCGACTGTGGCTGTACTTCTGTGGCAACTGCCGGTACGAGCCGCAGGGAATGGCGCCCTCCTACCGTCCTGACCTCTCCGACGGGTACCTCGATATCCGCGTGGTCGACGCCGCGCCGCTGGCCAGATCGCGCCTGGTCGCCTCGGTTATCACCGGGACACTGGGTCGTTGCCGCGTCTACCACGCATGGCAGGCCAGGTCAGTCAGCATCTCGTCCGCGGACGGCGCGCCGATCTGGCTCTCTGTCGATGGCGAGGTGGCGACCGCCGAATCCAGCTTCAGGCAGGGCAAGCGTCCGCATGGCCTGCTGGTCTACCGGACGGCCGACCGCTTGGGCGTGTCTCGTCGATCTTGGCCGTCTAGATCTTGGCGGTCGCGAGCGGCCGTCCGGCGGGATAGCCCGCAAGACGCAGGAGGAGCCAATAGCGGAGCTATTGGCGACGACAACGCCGCGAGGCGCCCTCCGGCGACTGTGCAGCCAAACGCCGTGCAGCGGACTGAGGATCTGCGAGACACGCCCTGATGGAGGCACGCCGCTAACTACACATCTGGAGGATGTGGAATCATGGTGCTGCGGCGAGCCTGGAAACGGGCCCGGATCTTCGGCGGGAATCGATCGCGCCATTAGAGGAGGTGCCGGCGTGGCTCTGCCTGACAACTTCGATATGGGCGAGCTCGACGAGCCGACCCCGCCGAACGCGGGGCGGTTGTGGGTCGGCGGCATCGCCACTGCCGTCGTGGCGGCGCTGGTGGTGGTGGCGGGCGTCTTCATCGCGCGCGGGATCCTGGGCATCCCGGTACTGGCGCCCAAGAGGGCTAGCAGCATCGGCGATTCCTCGACCGCCGTCTACGCCGCCCTGGCCGCCGGGGCCGCACTTGTCGCCACCGCACTGCTGCACGTGCTTCTTCTCGGCGCGCCGCGGCCGCTGACCTTCTTTGTCTGGATCACGGCGCTGGCCGATCTCATCGCTGTAGCGGCGCCTTTCTCGCAGCCCGCCGCCTTGTCGAGCAAGGTCTTCACGGCCGTGATCAACCTGGTCGCGGGCGTTGCCGTGATCTCACTACTGTCCGGGGTGGCCCGCAGCGCCGTGCGGCTGGGCCGCACGGCCAGGCCTGTAGTAAGCCCCGGACTGGAGCGAAGGTGACCGGCACCTAGCACCGGTTTAGAGCTGCTCGGAAGCAACAGCGCGAGCAGGTAGGCAAGGACAGCGGTGACGGCCAGCCGCGCGATGGCTGCCGCCGTCGGCTGCGCGCGGTGGCTTACCACGGTCAGGCTCTCCGGCGTGCGCTGCGCGACGGCCCGCGCCGCCGCGCAGCGCGCCCGGGCTGGCCTCTGCGGAGGACGTGCATGGTTAATCGCTGTAAGCCGCGGGCACGCTCCGCGGTCAGCCCGTCGACCTGAAGCGGGCCGTCCGCATCGGGAGGGCGAGAACTACCTGGTCTGACGGTGCGCCGCACAAGCAGCCCCGCGAGCCTGTAACTAGCGGGCCGACGGAAGCGGAGGCAGCATGTCGATAACGTACGACCCGCATCTCAGCCTGGTCCGCACCGTGGCACCGCGAACGCCGGAGGGCTGCGAGGAATGCCTGCGCCTCCGCACCACGTGGGTGCATCTGCGCCTCTGCCTGACCTGCGGTCACGTCGGCTGCTGCGACTCTTCACCGCTGCGCCACGCTCGCGCTCACGCGGTCACCATCGGGCACCCGATTGTGCAGTCGTTCGAGCCGGGCGAGGACTGGCGCTGGTGCTATGTCGATGAGGCCTATGTCTGACCACCGGGCCGCACCCGGCCACCAGGATCAGGGGATGCCCACAGACGGCCAGCATCTCGCGTCGCCGGAGACGGCCGACTTCAACGGAGCATATCCGCGGCTCAGCGACACCCAGATTGCCGCACTGGCCGCGCTGGGCCGGCCGCGTGACGTGCAGCCGCACGAGATCCTGTTCCGTGAAGGTGACAGGAACTGTGACTTCTTCGTGGTCCTGGCGGGGAATGTCGCGATTCTCGAAGGACACGGTACGCCCGAGGAGCGCATCATCGCCGTGCACGGCCGCGGGCGTTTCCTGGGCGAACTCAGCCTGCTCACCGGTGAGACGATGTTCTACAGCGCGATGGCAGCCAGTCCCGGCGAGGTGCTCGCGGTGCCGGTGGATCGCCTCAGGGAACTTGTCGCTCGCGACCCTGCGCTCGGCGACCTGATACTGCGCGCCTACCTCATCCGCCGCTCGATCCTGATCGGGCTCGGGGTCGGCCTGCGGATCGTGGGGTCGCGGTATTCGCCGGACGCCCGGCGACTACGCGACTTCGCGGCCCGCAACCGGCTTCCCTCCAGGTGGCTGGACCTGGAGAAAGACCCGGGCGCCGAAGCACTGCTCAGCCAGCTGGGCGTGACACCGGCGGACACTCCCATCGTGATCTTGCACGGCCGCCAACTGCTCCGTAATCCCAGCAATGCCGAGCTGGCCGCTGCGCTCGGTTTGCCCGCGCCGAGCATGCCACGTACGGTCTGCGATCTGCTCGTCGTCGGGGCCGGCCCGGCGGGCCTCTCCGCCGCCGTGTACGGAGCTTCGGAGGGCATGGACACCGTAATCCTTGATGGAACGGCCACCGGGGGGCAGGCCGGGACCTCGTCGCGGATCGAGAACTACCTGGGATTCCCGTCGGGAATCTCCGGTGCTGAGCTCGCTGAACGGGCAGTTCTCCAGGCGCTGAAATTCGGTGCCCGGTTCGTAGTGCCAGCCGAGGCGGTGTCCATCGGGTATGGCGATGGTCACTCCGAGGTGCGGCTTGAGGACGGTAGCTCGGTCTCGGCCAGGTCAGTCGTCATAGCGACCGGCGTGCGGTACCGCCGCCTTGACGTGCCGCGCCTGGAGCACTTCGAGAAGGCGAGCGTCTATTACGCGGCCTCGCAGGCCGAGGCGCAGCTCTGCCGGGACGATCCGGTCGCGATCGTCGGCGGCGGCAACTCGGCGGGACAGGCGACGGTGTTCCTCGCCCGGCATGCGGCGAGGCTCGCCCTGATCGTCCGCGAGAAGGATCTGGGCGAGTGCATGTCGCGGTACCTCATCGACCAGATCGAACGGCTCCCCAACGTGGAGATCATGCTCGGCACGGAGGTACGGCAACTGCTCGGGGATCAGGCGCTTGAGGCCGTGGTGGTCGAGGACGGCCAGACCGGCTCGCGACGCACCGTCGAGGCTCGCGCGCTGTTTGTTTTCATAGGCGCGGCACCCTGTACCGGCTGGCTTGGCGCCCTTATAGACCTCGACGACCATGGCTTCGTAAAGACCGGGATCGACGCCGAGCGTGCCGTGGCCGGCGGATCTGGCTCTGAGACCTACGCGCGGCGCGCGGCGCTCGAGACCAGCCAGCCGGGCATCTTTGCGGTCGGCGACGTGCGCAGCGGCTCGGTCAAGCGGGTGGCATCGGCCGTCGGCGAGGGCGCCATGGCGATTCGCCTCGCGTTCGAAAGCATGAATTCCAGGTAAGCGACACTGAGAAGGAGGCCATCCCATGACGGAACCGTGCACGCCACCTGAGGCGTTGGGGAGCCTGCCGTGCCAGTGATGGGATTTACGAAGTTTGAGCGCTTCTTCCGGGTGGCTGGAGGCGTCGTCGTCGACAAGGATGACGTGAAGCGGTACCTCGACTTCGTCAATGACGCGATCTACGACCTGCTGCTCATGGGCCAAGCCACCGCGAAGGCAAACGTCCGTGACATCATCGAGCCCTGGGACCTGCCGATCACCAAAGGGCTGCAGGAGTGCATGCACCAATTCCGTACCCTCGACGAGGAGATCGAGCTTCGGCCGATTCTGGAGGACCTGGCCGCGCGCCCACCGCTTGCCGCGGCGCTCAGCCAGGAGACCCAGGACGACCTGCCGATCATCTTCGGCGGCATCAGCGTCGCGCTGGCCCGTGCGTTCAAGATTGTCAGCTCAGAGCTGAAGGCCGTGCACACCGAAGAATGGGACCGGTCATTCAGGCTCTTCCGGCTGCTGATCTAGTGGTCTGTAAGCGGACCCGCTTACAGACCACCGGGCCGTGGCTCGCGTGGTCGCGGACGCTACGGGAGAAAGTGAGGGTCGGCTGTCGATCTGAGGCTGTCCCGGCCGTAGGTCTGGTAAACCGGACAGCTGGAGGCAGCATGAAGTACGCGTTGCTGATCTACTCGTCGTCGGGGGCGCGCGAGTACGCCTCGGCGGCCAGCGTGAATGATGACTTCGTCGCCTACACGCGTGCGGCGAAGGATGCTGGGGTGCTGGTGGCCGCCGAGCAGCTCACCCATACGGACACGGCGACCAGCGTGCGGGTGCGCGGCGAGGACCGGCTGGTGACTGATGGCCCGTTCATGGAGACCAAGGAGCATCTACTGGGCTTCTACCTCGTCGATGTTCCCGACCTGGACGCCGCGCTGATGTGGGCGGCGCGGATGCCAATCGCCGCCCGTGGCACCGTCGAGGTACGGGCGGTGCAGACCGGTCAGCCATGGCAGGCGGTGTTGGACTGACACGCGGGCTGATACCGCACATCAGGCGGCCGAGCCAACCGTGAGCACGGCTGGCCTGGAGCGTGCCTTCCGGGAGGAATGGACGACCGTGGTGGCTGCCTTGGCCCGGCGGCTCGGCGACCTGCAGGCGGCCGAGGACGCCGCCGCCGAGGCGTTCGCGGCGGCGGCGCGGGCATGGGCACGCGACGGCGTCCCGCCCAATCCGGGGGGGTGGCTGACCGTGACCGCGTGGCGCAAGGCCGTCGACCAGCTGCGCCGCGACCGTCCGGTCGCTATCGACCCGCACGTGCTCGCCGAGGTCACCCGAGGCACCAGCGAGGAGGACGAGGAGATGGCGGCTGGACGCCTGGTGGACGACCGGCTTGGGCTTGTGTTCGCGTGCTGCCACCCCGCGCTGGCGCTCGAGGTGCGCGTCGCGATGACCCTCCGCTACGTGGCCGGCCTGACCACGCGGGAGATCGCCGCTGCGTTCCTGCTGCCTGAGCCGACCCTGGCGCAGCGGCTGGTGCGCGCGAAGCGAAAGATCCGTGAGGCGGGAATCCGCTTCGACGTGCCCGACCCGGACTCAGTTACCGAACGGCTCCGCGGCGTCCGCGCGGTCGTCTACCTCGTATTCAACGAGGGTTATGCGGCAACCGGGGGTGACCAGCTCGTCCGTACCGAGCTGTGCAACGAGGCGATCTGGCTGGGCCGGCTGCTGCACCGGCTGATGGCCGCGGACGCGGAGACCGCGGGGCTGCTCGCGTTGATGCTGCTGCATCACTCCCGGGCGGCGGCGCGCCAGGACGGGACAGGCAGGCCGGTGCCGCTGGCCGACCAGGACCGGTCACTATGGGATCAGGCGCTGATCGCCGAGGGGACGGGCGTGCTGGACGCCGCGATGGCCCGGCGCGCGCCGGGACCTTATCAGCTGCAGGCGGCGATCATCGCGGTTCATACTCAGGCGGCGAGTTTCGAGGACACCGACTGGCTGCAGATCGCCGCCCTCTACGGCGAGCTGGCCCGCTGGGACCCGTCCCCGGTGATCGAGATCAACCGGGCGGTGGCGGTCGGAATGGCCGACGGGCCCCGAGCCGGGCTGGCGATCCTGGAACCGGTCCTCACCTCGGGCATGCTCGCGGCTTACGCGCCTCTGCACGCCGCCCACGCGGGCCTGCTTGAACGCGCGGGCGAGCCTGAACAGGCGGCCGCGGCCTGGGCACGAGCCGCCGAGGCCACCGGCAACGAGGCGCTGCGCGATGAACTGCGCCGCCGGCGCGACGAGAGCAGCGGCCTTTAGAGCCAGGCCGTGTAGTAAGGGCTGACCAGGATCGCCGAGATGCCGGTGCTGATTGTGGTCTTGTAGGTGCACCGGTCGGCTCGCAGGCTCTCTTGCAGG